>Ga0210410_10004906_pt1 | contig 11696 bp, 11 predicted proteins | sample IncBWC4MmetaG_FD_161058 | JGI IMG/M metagenome (GOLD analysis project Ga0210410, IMG submission 161058) | Forest soil microbial communities from Barre Woods Harvard Forest LTER site, Petersham, Massachusetts, United States - Inc-BW-C-4-M | ecosystem: Environmental > Terrestrial > Soil >... | reverse complement strand
GCGGTGTAAACGTGCATGTCGTTGACCACAACGTCGCCAGCAATCAGAATTCTCTGTCCAGGAATCCAAAGCATCGTGTTTTCATCGGTGTCGCCTTGGATGTTTTTAAGGACCTCTATTTCCGAGCTCTCAAATGTAATAGAGTTGCCGTCGAATTTTTCGATAGCAACAACGTGAGAGGTTGCACTTGAGCCCAGGATCGTTTTCCATTTATCTATTTTGTCTTGATAGACGCTGTTGATTCGGTCTGCTACCACAGAATTCGCAATAATCCGCACTTTTGGGTACGCCTCTTTAAAAACCTCCAAACCAAGAAAATGATCGGCGTGCTCATGAGTGATGTAGATAATAGACAGCGGCTTTTTGGTTTCTTTGACTTCCTGTAATACTCTTTCAGCATTGGTTCTTGTTAACTGCGCATCGACCAGCATCACTTCCTGTGTTCCCTCGATAATGACGGAGTTAGTCCAAAACTGATCGTCGGGGGAGGTGAACACCTTGATTGAAAAACCGTGCTGACCACCCGCAAATGCAGACGGACCCGGAATTAGAAATAAGAGACTGATCACCGCTGGCCAAACAGCAAAACTCTCCATAAGTTCTCCTATCTTGATTATTAGCTGATGTCCACCAATTCCGATGGTCCCAACTTGACCCGTTGGCCCGCTCCGCAGCATTCCTATTTCTCGTCCCAGTAATCGGTAAATGCCACTGGCGCCCAGCGATAGGTCCCCAACTCCTTGTGGAGGCGACCCAACCCGGGAAATAGCATGTGTGGCCCCGCGATCAAGACATCCTCGCTTGCGAGCTTGCGAAGCAATTGATCCCGCGTGGCCGAGGCCGCAGTTGGGTCGACATCAAATACCACTGTGATTGTTGGGTCTGGGAGCTGAAGACGCTGCACGTGCATGACGTCGCCCCAAAATAGAATCTTCTTGCCTTGGGACGAAAATTCGTAACCGGTATGTCCCGGGGTATGACCGCGGAGAGGTACGATTTGCATGCCGTCAACGATTTGATCGGAGTCGCTAAACGTGTGCCACTTTCCGGCCTTGATGTATGGCGCTGCGATGCCTTGTGCACTCTGGAAGAACTGTTGCACATCCTTCGGCGCCTTGGCGGCGAGTTCCGGCGACAACCAAAAGTCGCTATCTGCCTTTGCGACGTAGATGTCGGCATTTGGAAAGACGATCTTTCCGTCCGGAGTGGTCAGGCCGCCGATGTGGTCGGAGTGGAGGTGCGTGACCAAGACGATGTCGACTTCTTCCGGCGTGTATCCTGCGGTGCGGAGATTGCCCGCCAAGTGCCCGAACTTTCCCCCACCAAACCAGGTGCCGGATCCCGCATCGACTAGGATGAGTTGCTTGCCAGTGTTGACCAGGAAGCCCGTATCGGCGACATCCAGCACGTGCGGATCGTCGTGCAGTGCCTTTCGGACATCATCTCTCGTCTTCTCTCCGTTCAGCCAGTTCACATCGAATACGCCTGGCCCATCGAATAGGGCCGTCACTTCGAGATCGCCGACTTTCAGGCGGTAGAAGCCCGGCACCTGTTCATGATGCTGGGGTGCGGCCGCCAGAGCTGGGTTCGGACCGGCGACAAAGATCGTCAGCGCTGCCAGGAGAACGGATGCGAAGCGCATCGAATTTCTCTTAAGCACGTTTGTCGTCGTCTGTGCGGAGACTTCCTCTGCCTTGTGTATGGTTTTCATCGGTATGTATCTTTCCTTTGAGTTTCAATTTGGCTCTCGTATTGCATTTCGGCTCGCGCAAGCGATCAGTCGATCAACCTGTTCTCTTCCATCCTGGTTGCATGATGCTACCACTTATAGGATGCCTGATGTGGTATAATGATGCAACTAGATGTAGTTTATTAGATATGGGGAGCTATGCGACACAAATCCTTCAAAGCCAACCTGTGCCCCGTGGCTCGCTCGCTCGATACCATAGGCGAATGGTGGTCTCTGCTCATCGTTCGTGAGGCCCTCACTGGCACACGGCGCTTCTCCGATTTTCAGAAGAGCTTGGGGTTGGCAAAGAACGTCCTGAGCACGCGCCTCAAGAAGTTGGTTGCGAGCGGAATCATGGAACAGGTGCCGGCTTCGGACGGCAGTGCCTACCGAGAATATGCCCTAACCCAAAAAGGCCGAGAGTTGTTCCCGGTCATCGTTGCTTTGCGCCAGTGGGGAGAAAGTTATCTCTTCTCCCGCGGCGAGAAACGTTTTCAGGTTCTGGACAAACGCACCCGCAAACCCGTGCGCCGGCTGGAAGTGCAAAACGCGAGAGGGGAAATTCTTACGGCGAACGATCTGGAACTGGTTACTGTGACGAATTGAATGGACGTTTACGGGGTCCAACCTCCTCCTAACGCCCGAAAGGAAGGCTTCGCAATGCGCAACGCGATCCACAATAGCGTTGTCTACGATGCACTTGAAGTACGGTCCGATCTCTCCCATGTCGTTGAAAGCACTTGTGACCCGCCAACTCTCATGGCAGCGGTCTAAAAGGTTCTGTGAATCAGTACCGCTAAGCGCGCTTCTCGGCAGGTGTCGAGACTGACGAGAAGCCGACTTCCCATTACCAATCCGGCCAAATTCCTCGAACCCCGCTTCGGGATAACTTCCGTATTGCCGACAACCCGGGAGGGGAGGATTGCCGCTGACTATCTCTTTTTTCGACAAGCTGCCGTGAGTGTACCGGGCGAAGTACCCACAAATGTTTGGCAAATCGAGATTTTCAGCCTAAAATCCGCATTGAGTGCACCAAGTGGAATCTGAGCTAGTGGAGCGGGCATGAGTTCACCAGGTTCTAGCCACATAACAGATCACACGGGTGCTAAAGCGGAAGTCGTGCCCGAAGTTTGCGCCGGCACGTCTGGGGAAAGTGAAGTCACCGATGTTGCCAAACGATATCCAACCCGAAAAGACTTAGAGAACGCGCTCCTTGAGTCGAGGGAATCGGAGGCCCAACTCCGAAGGATCATCGACACGGTCCCCACGCTCGCGTGGTGCAACTTGCCAGATGGTTCCAACGAGTTCGTAAACCAGCGATGGCACGACTACACCGGACTGTCTCCGCAAGAGGCCCGGGGCTGGGGATGGAAAGCCACAATTCATCCCGAAGACCTCGATAGTTTAATGACCAAGTTGCGAACACTCCTCGTATCAGGGGAGCCTGGTGAGATCGAAGCTCGCCTGCGGCGCCACGACGGAGAATATCGTTGGTTCCTGTTCCGTTTGGAGCCGTTGCGAGACGAGCTTGGCGATATCGTCAGATGGTATGGAGCGAATGAAGATATTCACGACCTCAGACGAACTAAAGAAAAGCTGTATCAAGCCGAAACCGCCTCGCGGGTAATCTTCGGAACGATTCCTACGATGACTTGGGGCGCGCGGCCTGACGGTTCGCTTGACTGCGCAAATCAGAGCTTGCTGGATTACACAGGTTGTACCAAGGAAGAGTGGCAGGGTGGGGGCTGGAGGAATATCGCGCATCCTGAAGACCTCGATCGGGTAGTTAAGACATGGATGGCTGCCCTCGCGACTGGAGAGCCTTACGACTGCGAGCTCCAGATGCGGACTGCCGAGGGTTCCTATCGCTGGTGTCTGAGCCGCGCCGCCCCGCTTCGAGACGAGTCAGGGAAAATCGTTAAATGGTACGGAACGAATACGGATATTCAGAACCTCAAACTTGCAGAAGAGAAGTTGCGGGCAGACGAGCGCGAACTTCGCCGGATCACTGATGCGATTCCACAATGCATCGTCGTGTTGAGCCCCGAGGGGCGCATGCTGTATGCAAATCGAGTGACACTTGAGTATACCGGCCTTTCAATGGAAGAGTTTCGAACCGATGATTTTCGCGCGCGCATCTTTCATCCAGAAGACGTTGAGAGACTTCGCGAAGCGCGACAGAACGCGCTTTCAAGCGGGGTTCCCTTTCAAAACGAACAGCGTGCCCTAGGACAAGACGGCAAATACCGCTGGTTCTTGATCCAATATAATCCTCTGTTGGATGAAGACGGGAATATCCTGCGATGGTATGCGACCGGAACCGACATCAATGACCGCGTCCGGGCCGAAGAGAGGACACGCAACGAAAACCTGGCGTTGCGAGAGCAAATCGATCGCGATTCGATGTTCGAGGATATTGTCGGCTCCTCGGAAGCACTACGTAAAGTGCTACGCCAGGTTGCCAAGGTGGCACCTTCCGATTCCACGGTTCTGATTCTGGGCGAAACCGGTACCGGAAAGGAGTTGATAGCTCGCGCCATCCACAAGCGATCCAACCGGGCGGAGCGCGCGTTTTTCGGCGTAAACTGTGCCGCAATTCCAGCGTCTCTGATTGCTTCCGAACTCTTCGGTCACGAGAAGGGCGCGTTTACCGGCGCTACGCAACGACGGCTGGGCCGTTTTGAATCGGCGAATGGCGGGACGATTTTTCTGGATGAAGTGGGTGACTTCCCCCCCGAAATTCAAATCGCGTTGTTACGGGTACTGCAAGAACGTGAAATCGAACGCGTAGGAAGCAACAAAGCCATTCCCGTGGACGTGAGAGTGCTGGCCGCGACGCATCACGATCTGGACACCCTCGTCGCCGAAGGAAAGTTTCGCCGAGACCTTCTTTACAGACTAAGTGTGGTGCCTATCCAGATGCCTTCGTTACGCGAGCGCACGGATGATATCCCTTTGCTTGTCGACTACTTTGTCGGTCGTTTTGGGAAAAAGGCTGGAAAGAAGTTCAGAACTATTGAGAAAAAAACAGTCGAACTGTTCGAATCCTACCAATGGCCGGGCAACGTTCGCGAATTACAAAACGTGATTGAAAGAGCTGTGATCCTGAGCGACGGTGACATTTTTTGCGTGGACGAAACGTGGCTCAAACGGCAAGCGCCACAATTCGCTGCTCCAGCAGTCGCACTTAGTAGCGCGCTGCAACGGCAGGAAAAGGAAATGATTGAGGCTGCCCTGGCAGAAGCTCGGGGCCGCGTCTCCGGTCCAGATGGTGCGGCAACCAAATTGGGGCTCCCAAGACCAACCCTTGACGCGAAAATCAAGCGATTGGGAATCGACAAATATCGGTTTAAGGTCCGACGATCCAGCTGACTCCTGCCTGACTACGTAAAATCCAACAACATTTGCTCATTAAACAGCGTTTGCTCAAAAACGAGCATCGCCGGCGATTCTAAGTCCTACCTTTTCAATGGAGTCTGACCGGACCTTGCGTTGCATTCGCATTCGTGCACTCCGGAGCCGCGATTTCATGACGCTCAAGATTGAACGCATCCGATCGCGGATTCGGCTGAGCGGAGAGTTTCGCTCTGAACACCTGGATCAGGTTAAAGGCGAAATCGAGCTTTGCGAATCACCAGCAGTTTTGGATTTGGAGGAATTGGACCTCGTAGATGTCGAAGGTGTTCGCTTCCTCAACGCGTGTGAAGCGAAGGACATTTCGGTGTTGCACTGTTCGCCTTACATCAGGGAATGGATGTTGCGAGAACGAAGTCGGCCAGAGCGGTGACAGGGGAGATTGACCTCAATGAGGTATGAATACCCGATCGCTTCATAGAAGCCGATGTGCGTGAAGGGAGAAATGGAGAACAAAATGAAACCTAACTGGAGAAACGTCATGACTAAGCTTTATGCGGTTGCCGCGGTTGCTGTGCTGTTGGGTGGGACTCTCAACGCTGCCGCGGCGGGTCCTGCGCCGACTGGCATCAAGAACGTGGTCTTGGTGCATGGTGCATTCGCCGATGGCTCCGGCTGGGAAGCCGTTGCGAAGATCCTCGAGAAGGATGGCTATAGCGTGTCGGTGGCGCAACCCCCCGAGACCTCGTACGCCGAGGACCAAAAATACACCAAAGCCGCAATCGACGCCGTGGGCGGCCCGGTGGTTCTGGTTGGCCATAGCTACGGCGGGTCCATCATCACCGAGGCCGGCAATCATCCAAACGTTGCGGCGCTTGTCTATATTGCCGCCTTCGCTCTCGATGAGGGTGAGAGCTGTGCGTCGATCGAAACGGCCGTGCCGCAAGCCTCCAAGGCATTCAAGCCGGATAGCAACGGCAACTGGTGGATCGATCAGGACCATTTCGCAGCCGACTTCGCCGCGGATATTCCCCCGGCCCAGGCTCACTTCATGGCTATAGCGCAAGTGCCGATCTCCACTGACTCGTTCACCCACAAGGTCACGAGTCCCGCCTGGAAGACCAAGCCGACCTTTTACATGGTGGCCAGCTCAGACCGGTCGATCAATCCCCAACAGGAACGCATGATGGCGAAGCGCGCCAATGCTAAGACGGTCGAGGTGAATGCCAGCCATGTCGCCTATATGTCTCACCCGAAGGAAGCAGCCAAGCTCATCGAAGAGGCTGCTGCGTCCGCACACGCCAACTAGTAGCCAGTAAATGTTTACGTTGCAAGTGAAATGTACGTCCCGCGTATGAAGGAAGAGCGATTTGACGCGCAGGCGCGCAAGGTTGAAATCGAAAATCAAATGATCCGTCTGGATCTCTACTGCAAAGGAGAATAATCGTGAATCAACATATTAAGAATGTAGTTCTGGTGCATGGAGCTTTCGCGGATGGCTCTGGCTGGAAGAGGGTTGCCGATATCCTCAAGAATGATGGCTACAAAGTGTCGGTGGCACAGCCTCCCGAGACTTCATACGCCGACGATCAAAAGTACACAAAGGCCGCCATCGACGCCGTGGGCGGCCCGGTGGTTCTGGTTGGCCATAGCTACGGCGGGTCCATCATCACCGAGGCCGGCAATCATCCAAACGTTGCGGCGCTTGTCTATATTGCCGCCTTCGCTCTCGATGAAGGTGAGAGCTGTGCGTCGATCGAACAGGCCTTGCCGCAAGCGTCCAAGGCGTTCACGCCGGACAGCAACGGGCTTTGGTGGATAGACCAGGCGCATTTCGTGGCCGACTTCGCAGCGGACATCCCACGGGATGAGGCGGAGTTCATGGCAATAGCGCAGGTGCCGATTTCTACGGACTCGTTCACCCATCAGGTTAAGAATCCCGCCTGGAAGCACAAACCCACATGGTACATGGTGGCCACCGAAGACAGATCGATCAATCCGGATCAGGAGCGCATGATGGCAAAGCGCGCCAAGGCCAAGACGGTCGAAGTGAGGTCGAGCCATGTGGCCTACATGTCTCATCCGAAGGAAACAGCCAAGCTCATCGAAGAGGCTGCTGCTTCGGCGCCGGCCACGGCAGTAGCTTGAAGTGCGTCGGTGCCTCCGCCGGTTCAAACAAGACCGTCGGAGGCCCGGATGAACGTCGTCGTCGATGGAGAACACAATGAAGGATCGCATCAATATCGAAGGGAGTGGCGGCACGTTCGCCGCCTATATCGCGCGCCCGAAGACCGTACCGGCTCCCGCCGTTGTCGTTCTGCAGGAACTGTTCGGAGTGAACGCCGATATTCGCAAGCACTGCGACGAATTGGCGGAACAAGGTTACCACGCGGTCGCTCCAGACCTGTACTGGCGGCAGGAGCCGGGCGTCGATCTGAACGTCACCTCCGAAGCCGACTGGCAACACGGCCTTCGCCTCTATTCGGCTTATGACAGAGATGCAGGCGTAAGGGACATAAAGGACACCATTGACGCAGCACGCAGTCTCCCGGAATGCAACGGTAAGGTTGCCTTGCTCGGCTATTGCCTCGGCGCGCTGATGGTCTTCATGACAGCCGTGCGCAACGACGGCATTGACGCCGCGGTCTGGTATCACGGCGCCGATACTGAGAAATATCTGGGAGAGGTCGATGGGCTTCATGCGCCCCTTCTCATGCATGTAGCCGAGGAGGATGAGTTCATTTCCAAAGCTGCACAAGCGGAGATTAAAGCGGCACTTGCTAAGAAACCGAACGCAACGGTCTACAGTTATCCGGGTCAGAGTCATGCCTTCTCTCGGCATAATGGAGCGCATTACAACGCCGCCGCGGCTCACCTTGCCAACGGTCGGACGAGCGAATTTCTACATCAACAACTGCGGTGACTTTCGGTCGCTCCACTCTGTCCTGATATCGAAGGGGCATCGAGATACAGACTATGAGCAACTACGCACACGAAACAGTTCCGACACAATTCGTTGAGGCAGAAGGCGTGCATTATGCCTACCGTCGCTTCGGCAGGGCAGGAACGGTTCCACTGCTATTTCTTGGGTACTTCAACTCGAACATAGATGCCTGGGACCCGGCGGTAACAAACCTTGCAGCGGACCATGAGGTCATTCTGTTTGATAACGCAGGGTCAACGTTTTTCATTTACCGAAGGGAATTTCACATGAACAATTCGAGTGAGAAAAATAAGCGGCTTGTATTGGAAGCGTTCGACACGCTGTTCAACAAACGTGACTACGTAACGGCCGGGCGCTATTGGTCCCCTCACTACATTCAACACAGCGCTCATATCGCGCCTGGTCGTGAGGGTCTGTTCACTCTCGTCAAAAGCCTCCCCCCGACGCTCAGGTATGAGCCAGGAACGATCGTAGCTGATGGAGACTTCGTAATGGTGCACGGCCGATTTTCGCATTTCGGCCTGCCCGTGAACTGGATTGCTGCGGACATTGTTCTCATCAAGGACAACGCTTTGGTCGAGCACTGGGATGTGATCCAAGACGAAGCCTCGCGCGAACAATCAAAGAGCGGACGCCCGATGTTCGGGACGGAATTTCCGTAATGAAGACCACGCACCTAACGTGAGCATGGGGAATCGTTACGGCGCGAGCCGAAAAAGGGGTTCGTAGTGGAAGGTCCGGCTTTGATAGTTGGAGAAAGAGGATGAGCGAACGCACACAAGAAACGGTCCCAGTACAGCTCACGAAACCGAAAACCACGAGCTTCATCCGAGAGTCGTTCACAAGCAACTTTTGGATGTCCGGTCTAGCGATATTGAAATACATTCCACGCTACTTCCGAGTGAAGCAAGTGGACGGGAACGCGTTCTTCACCGGAGAAAAACTCCAGGAGTTTCGGGACAGGATTCTTCGGATCACACCAGCGAATCCGCGGCAGTGGGGAACGATGACCGTCGCACAGATGTTGCATCACCTCAACTTGGCCTGTGGTGGTTCGCTTGGTTTCTATGACCTTCCAGACGAGAGCTATTTCGTGTCGCGCACAGTCTTTCGATGGGTTCTCGTGGACTGGTATCCCGAGCAACCAGTGGGATTGCGCCTTCCGAAGGGATTCAAGATCCCGCACGGCGCAGTGTTTGACTTCGACTTCGAAAAGGAGCAACTGCTCAAGATTCTGGATGCAGCTTGGCACGCAAGGTCGGCAGCCGATTGGCAGCCCCACCCGATGTTCGGCCCGATGACAGTCGAGGAGTGGGGCAAGCTCCTGCAGATCCACATCGATTATCACTTGAGGCAATTCGCAGCGCAATGAGCAGGTATTTCCATAACACTGGGGGCATTGATGAACCGTACGTACAGAGCAATCGAAATCAGCAAACCGGGCGTCTTCACTGAGGTTAGCAGGCCGCTGCAGGATCCCGGCCCTAATCAGGTTCGCATTCGGGTTGAGGCTTGCGGCGTTTGCCATACCGACAGCCTGCTGGTAGACGGAGCATTGCCTAACCTTACTTATCCCCGCGTACCTGGGCACGAAGTCATTGGGCGGATCGACGCCGTGGGCTCGAATGTTACGACCCGTTCGGTCGGTCAGCGAGTAGGTGTTGGGATATGTGGTGGATGGGATGACACCTGTCTCTCATGCCTCCGAGGAGACTTCGTCAACTGCGCCAACGCTGTGCTTACCGGCATCATGATCGACGGCGGATACGCAGAAGTCATGCTGATTGACGCGCGTAGCACGGTAACGATTCCCGACGGTCTTGAATCCGCGAAGGGGGCACCGCTCCTGTGTGCAGGCGTGACGACGTTCAATGCGTTGCGGAATGCCGGCTTACGTGCTGGTGGGCTCGTCGCGATCCAAGGGGTCGGCGGACTCGGTCACCTCGGGATTCAGTACGCGAGAAGGATGGGATTCAGGACCGTGGCCATAGGTCTCGGTCGGGAGTCGGAGAAGCTCGCAAAGGAACTCGGGGCGCACGAATACATCGACAGTGGAGCGGAAGATGCAGGAGCTAAGCTGCGAGCACTTGGCGGAGCCGATGCCATCCTCGCCACAGCTCCAAGTGGTAAGGCAATGTCCGGTCTCATAAACGGACTCGCCACAAGAGGAAAGCTGTTGGTTATTGGGCTCGCTCCAGATCCACTGGAAGTGAATACCGGCTCCCTCGTTTTTGGCATGCATTCCATCTCTGGGTCGACGACCGGTAGCGTTCAGGACGAACAGGAAACGTTGGAGTTCTCTTTACTCGAAAATGTAGAGCCCATGATCGAAGTCATGCCTCTATCCAAGGCACGTGAGGCGTACGACCGGATGATGGCCGCAAAGCCACGTTTTCGGATGGTACTGGCTACCGAAAACGGCAATCAACAGACTGGACAGGCGAAGTGAAACATTCAGCCTGCGAACAAAGTTGTTCGCGACAACGAGTGAAATTTCCGGAATAGCCGGAATGGCGAAAGCCGAAAGGAGATCAAGATGTCTACGAAACTGGAAATAGAGATATTTCAAGCGGCAATGGCTCAACCTGCGAGCGAACAGACCCGGGCCCAGGATTTGTTCAACAAACAGAAGGCTTACTTTGCTTCTGATGCGACAAAGACCTATGAGTGGAGAATTGACCAGCTCAATCGGCTTATTCGCATGCTCAAGGACAACTACAAACGTTTTAGCGACGCATCGTGCAATGACTTCAAGACTGCAGTGCCAGAGAGCGCCTTTGAGGTATCTGCGTCCATTGCAAGCGCCGAATTCACAAAGTCACAGCTCAAAGAGTGGATGAGGCCAGTCGAAGCTCCTGTTCCAAAATTCCTCGCTGCGTCAGGACATAAGGGAGTCGTGTACCGGGAGCCGTACGGCGTTACGCTGATTATCTGTCCTTTTAACGGACCACTCCTGCTCTCGTTGCGCCCTGCAGTGGGTGCTCTTTCGGCCGGCAACCCTTGCATGTTGAAGCTCTCCGAGGCGCTGCCGGCGACGGACGAGTTGCTCCTGGAATTAATTCCCAAGTATTTTGAGCCGGAAGCTCTGAGTGCCGTCGTTGGTGGCAAGGAAGTAGTTACGAAACTCCTGACCTTTCCCTTTGATTTCATATTCCTCACGGGAAGCGTGGGTGTAGGAAAGGTCGTGATGCGAGCGGCGGCCGAACATCTCACTCCAGTCCTGCTTGAGCTGGGAGGGCAGAATCCGGCGATCGTCGATGAGACAGCGAACATTCCTGATGCTGCGAAGAAAATTGTTTGGGGCGCAATGGCATGGGGAGGACAGTGGTGCACTTCGCCGGGCTACGCTGTCGTTCACGAGTCTGTAGCAGGAGAGTTTGTAAAGGAATGCAAGAAAGCCGTCGTCGAACTTTACGGCACAGATCCCAAGAGTAATCCGGATTACTCGCGCGTCATTAGCCCCGCCGCTGTCGAACGGCTTGCGGCCCTGATCGATCCCAGGAAGGTGGTTTACGGCGGGAAGTCCGACGCTCAGGCCCGTTATCTCGATCCGACTATCCTCTACCCGATTTCATGGTCCGACAAAGTCATGGAAGATGAGATTTTCGGGCCGCTTTTGCCTATCCTCACTTACTCCGACCTTGGAAAGCTTATTGAGAAGATCAAGTC
>Ga0210410_10004903_pt1 | contig 11698 bp, 10 predicted proteins | sample IncBWC4MmetaG_FD_161058 | JGI IMG/M metagenome (GOLD analysis project Ga0210410, IMG submission 161058) | Forest soil microbial communities from Barre Woods Harvard Forest LTER site, Petersham, Massachusetts, United States - Inc-BW-C-4-M | ecosystem: Environmental > Terrestrial > Soil >... | reverse complement strand
AAAGGCAATCTCTACGGCACCACTGCGACCGGCGGCACCTACGGCGGCGGCGTGGTCTTCGAAATCACACCGTAAGCCGCGCCCCCGTATGAGAGTGCCCCACCCATTTTCGCATCTTTGCGATAGCGTGGGTGCGTTACACTCCACCGAGCTTTCGCACGCTACGATGGGCAAAGCGCTATGACAGGGAAGGAAATCTTAAGACGAGTTTTGACCATCGCCGCCATAGCCCTCGGGCTTTGCGTCGCGGCGCACGCCGCGCCGAAATACAAAGTTCTGCATGCGTTCGGAAAGGCGAATGACGGAGCCGGCCTGTGGTGCAGCTTGCTGATAGACGCGGCGCATAACCTCTACGGCACAACGAGTGGTGGTGGGCCACACAACGGGGGCACGGCCTTCAAGCTAATGCCGCACTCAGGCGGGAATTGGGCTGAGATCTTAGTGCACAGCTTTCCCTCATTTCCCGCTGATGGAGGAGGCCCCAACGGAGGGCTGATCCTCGATCCAACCGGCCACCTCTACGGTACGACGCTGCAGGGTGGTCCGCAGCACGACGGCACCGTCTTCGAGTTGTCGGATGGCGGCAACGGGTGGGAGGAAACCATGGTGCACGCCGGGGGCTCGTGGGCCAGCGTCACCCGGGACGGAGTCGGCGACCTCTTTGGGACCACTGAGACGAGCGTATTTGAGCTGGTTCAAGGGTCGCACGGCTGGAACAAGACCGTGCTTCACCGGTTTACTGGAGGGCGCGATGGGGGCGGCGCATTTGCCGCCGTGATTCTGGATGCGGCAGGCAACCTATACGGCACGACCGAGGGCGGTGGCGCCCACAACGGCGGCACCGTGTACGAAGTCGAACACGCGGTGCGCGGCTGGCATGAGAAGGTGCTGCACAGCTTCGAGGTCAACTACAAGGACGGCCACACGCCCGGGGTGGGGGCCCTAGTCCTAGATGCGTCGGGTAATCTTTACGGAACAACCGCGGGCGGCGGCTGTTGCGGCGGCGTAGTGTTCAGGCTGAAGCCGCAGACCGATGGCCGCTGGAAAGAGACGATCCTATACGAGTTCCAGGGAGGCGCGAACGGATTTGAGGCGGGCGCTGGGGTCGTGATGGACAAGGCTGGCAATCTTTACGGAACGACGATTGCCGGCGGATCGGGTTGTGGCTGCGGCGTAGTCTACAAACTCTCGCCGGGAGCGAGGGGCAAGTGGACCTACACGGTCCTCCACACCTTCTCTGGCGGTGACGGCGCCCAGCCCGACGCCAACCTGATCCTCGACGACAAAGGCAATCTCTACGGCACCACTGCGACCGGCGGCGCCTACGGCGGCGGCGTGGTCTTCGAAATCATTCCGTAAGCCGCGCCCCCGTATGAGAGTGCCCCACCCATTTTCGCATCTTTAACGATAGCGTGAGTGCGTTACACTCTATCGAGCTTTCGCACGCTACGAGAGGTAAAGCGCTATGAGATGGAACAAAAGCCTCAATCGACTCATGACCATTGCCGCCGTAGGTCTCGGACTCTGTGCCACGGCTGGGGGCGCCGCGAGATATCAGGTCCTGCACGCCTTCGGCAAGGACACCGATGGCGGCGGGCTGTGGAGCAGCGTTACCCTCGACGAGAAAGGCAATCTTTACGGGGCAACCAGTGGCGGCGGCATCTACAACCAAGGAATCGTTTTTAGGTTAGCGCCACACTCCAACGGCAACTGGACGGAGGCGGTTCTGCACAACTTTCCTTCGTCGTCCGATGACGGTGAGGGACCCAACGGCGGCCTGATCGAGGACCGTCAGGGCAACTGGTACGGAACCACGAAAGGGGGAGGAACCTATCACACAGCTGGTACAGTCTTCGAATTGAGCCATGGGTCGAGCGGCTGGGCGGAGACCATCTTGTACAATTTCGGCGCACAACACGGCGACGAGGGCCAGCCGACCGCTGGCCTAGTTGCGGACAGTACAGGTAAGCTCTACGGCACGACCGAAACCACAACATTTGAACTGAGCCCGGGCCTCGGACCCGACAGCTGGAAAGAAACCATTCTCCACAGGTTCGGCATCAGGAAAGGCGATGGCGGTGGCTCGTACGCCGGTCTGATTCTGAACGCCGCCGGAAACCTATACGGCACGACCGAGGGCGGTGGCGCCCACAACGGCGGCACCGTGTACGAAGTCGAACACACTGCCACCGGCTGGAAGGAAAAGGTTCTGCACAGCTTCGCCGTCAATTACACAGACGGGCATACTCCGGGCTGGGGAGCACTGGTGATGGACGCCAAGGGTAGTCTGTACGGAACGACAGCGGGCGGCGGCTGTTGCGGGGGTGTAGTGTTCAAGCTCGCGCCGCGCTCCGATGGCAAGTGGAAGGAAACTATCCTATACCAGTTCCAGGGCGGGGCAATGGGGTTCGAGGCAGGCGCCGGCGTAGTCATGGACAAAGCTGGAAACCTGTATGGGACGACGATCAATGGCGGTTCGGGCTGCGCCTGCGGCGTCGTGTACAAACTGGCGCCCGGACCCAAAGGCAAGTGGACGTACACGCTCCTCCACACCTTTTCTGGCAGCGACGGCGCCCAGCCCGACGCCAACCTGATCCTCGACGACAAAGGCAATCTCTACGGCACCACTGCGACCGGCGGCGCCTACGGCGGCGGCGTGGTCTTCGAAATCACACCCTAAGCCGCGAGACCTGGGATTCTTCCAAGCCCTCACTTCCGAGCGGCGCTTTGTCATTGACTATAGGATTCAAGTCCGATAATCTATTAGCACATACATTATCTGCAAGATAATCGTAGATCTTTGACAATTTGACCCAGGCGTGTATTCCAAAATGGGACGCGAGATTGGTCGCGCCCGCCCGTAACTCCCATGTTATCTGGATTTTGCCTGTAACTCCTGCAAACTCAAGGATCTAGCGGGTAGTCGCAGAACTGATCCATTGTTTTCTGGATTTTGCAGCCAAAGGGGGGAGGGGGGTGCCCGGTACCAAACAGTAAACTCCGTCCCAAAATGGGAGGAAGACCAGTGCTGAGACTGAGACAAGTTTCCTACCGCTCGTCTGCATCTGCTCCAGGCGACGGCCATTGGCCGAGACGAACTTTACAGTTCTCGCCTTCGACCGCCAGCGCAGCCCGCAACTCTGGTCCGAGGTCGAGTCGCCACATCGACCAGCGCCGCGACTCTTCCGCATCGGCATACACCTGCAACTGCAGTCCGGAGCCGCCCGGCCGAGGCAGCACGCCGAAGCTGCTCAGCGGCAGGGAAAGCCCCTCGCCCCGCGCCTTGATGTAAGCCTCCTTCGCGGTCCAGCAGGCGAAGAAAGATGGAATGAGTTGGTCCGCCGGTCGCGATCGCAGCCATTGCACTTCGGGAGGAGAAAAGAAGCGCTCAGCCAACTCCAGCGCATTCGTATCCGTGCGAATCCGCTCCACGTCCACTCCGACTTGCCGATGGCGCGCGAAGGCGAACACCGTGACGCCATCGGAATGCGACAGGTTGAAGTGAAGATCACAGCTCTCGGCAAGTTCTGGCTTGCCATTGGCGCTGGTGAGAAAACGAATGTCGCGCGCGTCGATTCGCCGATAGCGGCCGAGAGCCTGTCGAAGTAAAGCTCGGCTGATCACAAATTGGTTGCGCGGAGCTGGAAACTTGAAGCGCGCCGCCCGCTCCCGCTCCTCCGTGTCGAGCACATCGCGCAACGAGCCAGCTTCTTTCTCCCACGCATTGAGGTCAACCTGCCAGACGTGAACCTCGTCACCTGGCAAGATGCCATCGAGATGCTGCAACGGCTCTGGATCCACGTTTTCTCCTGCGCGCTCTCCGCTCCAGTGTAGCTGCCTCTGAGACGCAGAGGTTTACATATCACGGATAACCGGAAGCGGCAAAGTTACGGCGTTTGCAGATGGCAGTTTCGCCGATTGTGTATTAGAATCGCCGTAATCCAGCCGGAAGCAACACACGTCCATTTTCCATGCGAAACTGTTTCGAGTCCATGACGCACTCGGCGCCGGAGCTTGACGGATGAAAAACATCTACGAAGTGCTGCGAGAAAAAGAGATGGACTTGGCGCGCTTGCGTGTCGAAGTCGAGGCGCTGCGCTTCGTCGCTCCGCTGCTTGCCGACCGGAGCGGTGAACCGTCCGATGAAGCGGCCGTGCCCCGCGCCGATCTCGCGTGGACTCCCACCCTGGAGCGGAATCGGTGGCCGCTGAAGCCGGGGGGCGCGGCCCCGACCTACTCCGACTCCTAAGTTTTGTGGCTTCACGGACTCATCGCCAGCATCGAAAGTTGCAATGGTTTTCACCTGGCCTGCTTTGGACAACCCCTAAGCGGCAATTAAGTCGTTATATATCAACTATATGCATTAGGTGCAAGCTGGCAGGCAGATTGCCCTTTAGAGATGGAGCGTAGCGGTTTTAGTCTCGACCACGCTCTGAGAATTTCACATGCCAGCCCGCAGATTGTGCTCGTTTCTTCTCGCAGTTTTGGCGCTCTCCTGTCCGGCATTTAGCATGAACTCGTACGCGCGGCCGGCTTCGCTGTCACCGACATTGACTGTCCGCGAGCGTCAGGTGTGGGCTTCGGCGCTGCACGATTCAGAGTTTGCGGCGATGTTGCATACGGCGGGCGCAAGTTGCGAGGCTTCGGAACCCCCCGAGCCGTTAGCGACGCCGAATCCGCTGCTTGACATCGCCGAGCCGAGTTCGAAGGTGCGAGTCAGTTTCATCATCGGCACCGACGGACGCGTGCATTCTGCTCTCATCCTCGAGAGTGCAGGCCCGAGTGAAGACCGGACTATTCTCGACGCCGTACGCTCGTGGCGTTATCGTCCGGCGATGTGCAACGGCACCGCGACCGAAACCGAAGCGAAGATCGAGTTTTCCAGCCGCTAAGGTGCTCCTTTCATCCGACTGCTTTCCGACTCGCCGCTCTTAGACTAGAATGAGCGCTGAGTGGGCCAGCGCTATGGATCATGAAAAGCCGACAGGACCGTTCCGCAATCCACCCGCATCTGGATCCGAGGGAGAGCCCGCCCACAATCCCGCGGTCGATGATTTGTTCCGGCGTCTGAAGCAGGACCTGCATCAGCCCAAACCGGGGAACGAAGCCATTGCCGCAGCTCTGGAGGCAGTGCAGCGGCTTACTTCGCAGGTGGACGCGGACGCTTCCGTGAGCGCCATGGCGGAAGCCGTGGAGACTCGCACCTGCCTCTCGTGCGGCAGCCAGAATCCGGCGGACAACCGGTTCTGCGCGATCTGCGGCGTTCCCCAGCAGGATGGCCCACCCTTAGGGCTGGAACCGGCTACCGCGGCCAGTCCGAGAGCCGTGGCGCCTGCGGCTGGACAGCATCATTACCATCATCATTACCACCACCACTATTTCGCGTCTCCTGAGGGAGGCGTCGCGCTTGCTGGCGCCGAACCGCGGCCGACCAGCGGCGGTCCCGCTGTGCGGGCGCGCACGCAATTGGGTGGGGCATCCTTGAACCGGGCGGAAGCTGCGGTGCGAAAGTTGGCGCAGGATTGGGCGCTGGCCTGTAACAGCAAACAACTCGACGATCTGGTCAGTCTGTACGCCGTCGATGCGATTGTGCTGCGTCCGAATGTGCCGCCGGTTCGCGGCAGTGCAGGCATTCGCGAGTTCTTCTTTGGCTTGCTGGACGCGGGATTCGGAGATGTCGAAACCGATCCGCTGCGGACGGAAGTTTTCGGAGACACTGCCTACGAAGCGGGCCGTTGCAAAATGCTGGTTCCGTTTACCATGGGCAAGCGCCGGGAAGAGCGCGGCAAGTATCTGTTTACCCTGGCTCGACAGGCGGGCGACTGGAAGATCCTCGCCGACTGCTGGACCAGCGATTTGAGTCTGGGAGGTCAAGTGGACGCGGGGACTGCCAAGTCCCTGCCGAGCTCCGGCGCTCCTCTTCAGAAACCGCCTCACAAGATATAGCGGCAGGCCCACCGTTGGGAGCTCTCGACGGTCTTCCATGGAATCCATTCGCTTGGCTTCGCCGGGTTCACTGGTTAACTAGGACTCGTTGGCGATGCAAAGCATTCGGGAGCAGCGGCCCACCCTTTCCGCAAAGAACGCGGAAAAGGGTGGGGCACCCGCAGTGTCAATCTCTAGCGAAGGGCTGGGCCAGCCCCCGGAGCACATCACTGTGCGATGGTGAACGCGATCCCACCAGGATGCCGCTCTGGAAACCGACAATCTGCACATCCGTCAGAGACGTGTTCGAGGCGTCCAAAAATACAGCCGTCGTCGCAAGATTAGTTGAATTACAGGTGAGCCCGTGGAAACCCTGCGTGCCGCTGGTCGTCACGTTCAGGCAAATGGTGTTTGAGCTGGCAGCATCGTTGGTGTCGAAAGTGATGTTGTTATACGGACCCGATCCTTGGGGGGTGTTCCCAGTTACCGACAGCCCGGTGCCCTGAATCTGAAACAGCGATACATTCTTCACGTAGCTCGAAGCTGCGGAACTGCCTGCCCCCGCGTTGGCGTTGGCGATGCCGTTGATCATCTGCCCTTGACCGTCCAAGCTTAAGTTCTCGACTGAGACCCCCGTGCAAGCTTGATTGCACATGGTGATCATGGTGTTGCCGTTGGTGAATGGCGTACATCCTGTTTGGCCACTCGCGCACGCTTGGATGATCGTGCCCGAGGTTACAACGCCGCTGCCGGTGACGACGTTGTTATTTCCTACGCCGATGAGGCGCGTGCTTGCGGGCAGGATCCAACCGGGTTTGGAAATGACGATCGTCCCGGCGGGCAGCAGGATGGTCGCCGGCGGCGCAGTGTTCTGAATCCCGCTCCACGGGCTAGCTGCGCACGTCATGCTGGTTGGCGGATTGCTACTCGCGAGGCCGCGTGCGTCGATGACTGCACCGTTCGGGTAGGTGGGCGGCAGATCGACCTGCGTGAGGACATAGTTCAGCACTGAACAGAAGTTGGGACTTGTGAGTTTGCCGGGAAACATGCTCGCGTCGATGAAGGCCGGCGACCCAGCCGTTGGGCAGCCGGAAGAAGACGAGCAGGCTGCATTCTCGCCTGGCTGATTGCCGCTGCCTTGCGCGTTAGCAGTGATGGACAAGACTAAGAGCCAGCAGGCTAGGGCTGCGACGATTCCAAAGCGCCCACGTACGAAAGTTGACCTTGTTGTGCCTTGCATGTGTTTCTCCTTGCCCGAACTTTCGAAAGCATTTCAACAGTTGTTTTCTGGAGCCAGGCCGCCCTACTGCCGCGAAACTACAAATACGGTCCCGCAACTACACGAACCTCCGCCGCCCCCCTGTGTCGTGCTGTAGAGATTGCCCACGTTGTCGAAGGCCAGGCTGGCTGCGGGAAAGTCGCCATCCGGGGGGCCCAGAAAACCGTGTATTACGGTGAAGGCCCATGCCCCCCCTTGTTCGGGTGGCTTCAGGCGGAAGACGCTGCCGTGCAGGGATTGACCAGTGCCGAAATTCGTCGTCCCATAGAGATCTCCATTCTTGGCGAATACGAGACCGCCCTCTGGGTCTAATGCTTCCCCATCGAAGGTGTACAGAGTCGTTTCCTTCCACCGACCCAATTCCTTGGAAGGAGGCGCGAGTCGAAATAGCGCTCCGACGTTTGTACCGTAGAGATTACCGCTGACGTCAAAGATCAACCCTGCACTCGGTCGCGCACCGTCATTTCCATCCACGAAAACGTGAAGCTGCCTCTGATTCCACGGGCCGCCCCTGTCGGTCGGCGGATCAAGCTCGAAAGCTGTGCCACAGCCCCCGGCACCGCACTGCCCGCTCTCGTTGCCCCCTCCGAATGTCGTCCCGTAGATCGAACCTTTGCTATCCACAATCAAGCCGCCGTTTGGGTTCGCTCCGTCCTTGCCGCCCTTGAAGCCGTGCAAAACTTTCTCGGTCCACTTGCCGTCCTTCGTCTTCGGCGGACTCAGTTCGAACACGGCGCCGCAATACTGATAATAGGGATCACACGACGATCCATATCCACCGCCGAACTGTGTTGCTCCGTAGAGGTTGCCCGCGCTGTCGAATACCAAATTGCCCCACGGAAGGTAGCCTTGCTTCGCGGTGGGAAAGCTGTACAGGATGGTCTCCGTCCATGCCCCACCCTTTTGCTTGGGTGGCGACAGCTCGTACACCGTGCCGCAACCCGCGAGCGCAAACAGCACGCAGTTTCCGGTGCCGCCGTAGCCGGTCACGCCGTAGAGATTCCCTGCATCGTCGATGATCAGGCCACCGGTGGGGACGGAAGCGTCCTTCGACCCCTCGCCCTGGAACATTTTGATCAGGGTCGCGGTCCAGGGACCGCCTTTCGTGGCAGGCGGCGAAAGCTGGTACACCGCGCCACACTCGAAGCTGAATGGAACGCAAGTCTTCGGGCCGCCGCCGGTGGTCGCGACGTAGAGGTTTCCTTGCTTGTCGAAGACAACGCCGCCTGCGGGCACCGATCCGGCATCGACGCCGCCCTGGAAGCTGTAGAGGACTTTCTCCTTCCACTCGGCGGAGGCGGCTGAAGCGAACGCGAGAATCAGGGCAAACAAGAGCAGGAGGTGAGTTACTAAGCGGAAACGGTCTTTGTGAGTCATCGACACCATCTCCCTAGCTGAGGATTCCCAGCGGGCAGGGAACAACGCGGGTTCCAGCGATCGTACATCCGATTCGCGGCTGACGTCCACAGTGAAGACCTCGGAGAGCTCGGGCAGAATATCAAGCGAGAGCGTTGGTTCCCTGCGAGGCCTGAATCGAGAATCTGCGGCTTGGCGGCGCGACTGAAAGCCGTGCCCTTTCAAGTCTTGGCTCGCTTTCGCTCGGCCGGGACGGGCGATTCGCCCATCCCCACGTTTCATGTCGCGACTGCCAGTTTTTGCAGATCCTGGCGCAACTGCTTTGCGTTCTCCATTTGGATTGCGTGCATGCCCAGGCGTGACGCGCTGTCCAGGTTCAGGGGACGGTCATCGATGAAACAGCATTCCTCCGGGGGCCTTTGGGTGATCTCGAGGGCGAGGCGGTAGATTCCTTCTTCCGGCTTGCGTAATCCGACGAAACAGGAGCTTACGAAGAGGCTGAAGATTTCGCGCAGGCCGAAGGTTTGAATGCGGAATAAATTCAGTTCTTTCGATTCGTTGTTGATTGTGGACATCAGGTATTTGCACGATCGGCTTAGCTCTCTCGCCAGTTGCAGAGTGTCCGTATCCGGTTGGGATAGGGAGAGCATGTGCTCTTTGAAAGCATCCAGGGTGAAGGATCGCGGGCGGTAGAAAACTGTGCGCTCGAGATATTCGTGCAGGGTGATTTTGCCGCGCTCGAAGGAAGAGACCAGCATCTCGTGGCGGCTTTCGAATTCGACTTCATCCAGATTGAATTGTTTGAGAGTCTGCTGGCGCTGCTCGTGGTCCCACGCGTTGCTGAGCAGAACGCCGCCCACGTCCCAGAAAATCGCGCTGATGTTTGGCAAGGTTATTCTCCGAAGGTGCGATTGATATCTTACAAGCTCGGCGACGAATGACTCCAGCGTCTTGGCTGCGCCAGCGCGGGCGAGGGCGCCCGCGCCACATTGAAAAAAGCCCCGACCCTGTTTGCAGGATCGGGGCTGGTTGAATCGCGGTTTCGTTTAGTAGCAGCCGGTGTGCGGTGTGAAGCTTTGCCGGTAGCTTAAGTTGTCGATGTCGCGGAACAATGGTGTTCCTGGCGGCAGGTTTTGTGGCTTGGTGAATAGCGGATCGAAAATGAAGTTTCGAGTCGGCGGATCGTAGGTGGTGTTTCCACCGTTCTTGTCGGTGCCAGTGGCATAAGTGGAGTAGTACATGCTTACCAGCGATCCCTTGTAGTTCAGGGTCTGGCCGCCCCACTGTTCCAATTGGCGCAGGAAGTTGTGGACTCCGCCGTCGGTGCCCCAGTCATCGGTTCCGGACCAGGCGCAGCAGACGTTCACCGGAAAGTTGATGTTCTTTCCACCGGAGACGGCTACGCGATAGTAGGTTGTGGCGGCAACTCGTCCAGCGTCGTTGCTGGGAGAGCGCAGGCTATTCAGGTCCGACCATCCGTTGGACAGGAGCGTCACCGCGTCTGCGATCACGGCAGCTGCGGAGTGTACCGACTCAGGTCCGGGAGGAGCCGGAACCAACCATGTGGGATCGGCGACGCTGCTGTTGTAGTCGCCTTGAATGTAGACCGGATTTTCGGAGCCGACGGTGAATCCACCTTTGCCATTGTCCAACCGGACGGGCACGTTGCCGAGCGAACCGTCGACTAGCTTTAGAACGTGACGAGCGCCGCTGATCCAGTTCTTCTGGCCAATGATGCAATTCTGGATGCGTCCCGCGATCAAGTACGGATCGGGGCTGCCGGCGGCGGCGTTCAGGATGAGGTTATTTACGCTGGCGGCTGCTGAGTATGGTCCCGGCACGGGGGTCGGAACGTATCCCAGGCCCAGACCCATGTTGCCGGCGCCCCAATTGTCGAGCAGGCCGTTGTTGTTCACGTCCTCTGGAGACTGGGTCTTGCCAGCCGGAATTGGCTCCAGTGCGCCGTCAGGGTTGCCAGGTTGCGTGCTGGAGTTGATGGCATCTTCCAGGCCGGCGTCTCCGGTCTTCGTGTTCGCGGCGCCCACCGGGTTCGTACCGTTGGGATTTTTCAGCATCCCTCTGCGGTCAGAGAAATACAGAACATAGCCGTTTTGAAATTGAAAATCGACCAGGTTGCCGCTGCCGGGGAGGGTCCCGTTCAGCCAATTCTTCAGGTTGCCTATGTCCAATTCGACCGCGTTCATCACGCCATTCGGTGCGCAACTATTTGGATTTGGGTCGCCCACATCGCGGACTTCGCCTTCGCGAGCGTCGTAGAAATTAATGGGATACCAGTTGTACATGCTGACGCTCTGCGCTGCGGCTTTGCTATCGCCGTACCATGGCTTGAATGTTTTTGTATCGACGGTGACCTCAGGAGGCCTGGCCTTAATGCAGTTCCAGACGCCGGCGATTTTGGCGCAGCCGCTTGGACCAGTGCCGGTTAGATCGATTGCGCCGTCGCCGTTGCGATCAGCAGGCTGTTGCAGAATCAAGATTGCATTCGGATTGATCGGGTTCGTGGCGGGGGCGGTGGGAGGCACTGTGCCTCGCGCGAATCCAAAGGCCAACCATTCTTGCGTAACCGGATGATAGGCTCCGCCGGCGTCACGATATTCGACGCGCAGGTAGCCATCGATCAGGTTCCAGGTGTTGGTGACGTTAGCAGCAGGCGTTATGAAATAGGGGTATGGGGGGTTGTAAAAAGGAACGGGCGCGGCCGGACAAACCGGAGGCGTGCCTACGCAAGGTGTCAGGGCAAGGGGATTCGGCGCTTTGTTCAGGCCAAAGGTATTGGCAACCGCGACCGGCGTGGTGATCGGTGCCGCTGGGGGGCCTTGATCATGAGTAAATGTGATGTCGCCGGGTATGGGTTGCAAAGGCGCGTACGGCCAATCGGAACCCAACAGCGGGTTGGCTTCTGGAACCAAAGCATTGGTCCACGAGGTCGTGTCGGGATACGCGGTGGTGCCTTGGGCGAAGTAGGTGTTGTAAGTGCCGCCGCTGGCCAGCGGCGGGAACCCCGCCGGGACCGATGCTGGCACGCCATACTGGTAAAGTGCGCCAGCGACGTTCGGGTTGGTTAAGCGGACGTTTTGCGCGTCCCCGGAGCCGCAGCCGACAGCTGGCGGGCCACTG
>Ga0210410_10004902_pt1 | contig 11698 bp, 9 predicted proteins | sample IncBWC4MmetaG_FD_161058 | JGI IMG/M metagenome (GOLD analysis project Ga0210410, IMG submission 161058) | Forest soil microbial communities from Barre Woods Harvard Forest LTER site, Petersham, Massachusetts, United States - Inc-BW-C-4-M | ecosystem: Environmental > Terrestrial > Soil >... | reverse complement strand
GCAGTCGTCACGTCCGAAGCGGACCCCCCCGGTGTTTCTTTGAGGCCCCTTCGAGCATCGTCGCGGGGCGGGGGCTGCACGGGGTCGGATTGCTGTCCCGGTGCAACCTGGGTGAATGGGCAGATGAGCTCAATGATCAGCGTGCAGATCGTGACTCTGTTCGGCATGATCGTTACGTCCGGTAGAGAGTCTTCACACTTTCGTGAAACTTCAGGGCCACAGGAGGCGCGGCATACTTATCGCGTGGTCGGCTCTCAATGGTGCCGCACCGAAATTGACGGCAAACCTTTTGCACCAGATCGAAACGGTGCGGTACTTCGACAGATCCAGATCAGTGCCCAAAGCGTAGTTCTGGTCACCGATGTTTCCCTTGATTGTTCCCAGATCGATGGAGGCAGCGCTCTTCACTGTCGCACTGTCCTTTGCGTCGTCAGCGTCGACCCTGTACACGTGGACATTAGGACCGTTCGAAGTACTGAAGTTCGTGAAGCGAAGAATGCGATCTTCGTTCTCAAGGCCGTAGATGGTTGCTGTACCCGCGGTGGGGTGCACTACTGCATAGAAAGTGCCGGACTCGAGGACTTGGGCGGATGAAGGGTCTTCGCCCGCAGGAAAGCTTCGTTTACCCGGTGATTGATGACCGACCTCTCTGGCCGAAACGCGTACCAAGCGGCGAACAGTGCGATGGCGAGCACGGCGAGGGCAAGTTTCCATTTGTGTATGTTGATGTTTCCTTCGAAATAAGAGCCGCTGCGAGTCCGCCCGAAAAGGCCCGGCGATGGCGCCGAATGACCCGAGGATTCGAATCGCATCTGCTGCTGGGGAGCACGAGAATAACCAAACCAAGTGGCGAACGCTGAATGCCGTGACTCCGTCACTTATGCGTCATTCTCAGAGGGTGAGATCTGCCCGGATGTAGGGGAATCGGGTCTCCGTGTCGATATAGAAACTCCGAGACGTATTTACGACAGGAGATGTCGACCCTACCTTGGTTGTGATGTTTACGTTAACCAAACTGGCAGCCCGTTACGATCTGCAACCGCCATGATTTTTGTTCCTTTGCCGCGTTTCGTCTTTCCGACCCTATGTCCCCTTTTTTAGCCGCTGCGAAACCCGCGTCCATAAACGCCTCCCGCACATCGATGCCGCCTTTAGCACTAAGCTTTAAGGGTAGAGCAGTCATAATCTTGTCATAACACCCGAGCGAACCCACTGAAAGCGCCTATGACAGGTCTGGAACGAGGGGCATCTGTCGGGAAGGTCCGCCCATGGCGCACCGGTCCTCAATACCCACACGATGCCGTTAGTGACAGAGCGGCGGCTTTTCCAAGGCCGCCCCCGGCCGTCGGATCGTGTTCTTGGCCTTGGAATTAGCGGGTCGAGGGTCTTCCACTGTTCGTCGGTCAAATCACGTGAATGGCACATAGGCGTGACCCACGCTGTACGACTGTTGCACTTCGGGCCGATTAGAGGCGAGCCGTCTCGAAGCGGACTGCGCCTGAAGGCCCCTGGAACCAAGAAAAACAGAGCAGAGAACCCCAATGCATATCAGCGCTCGACGAAGGGAAATTCTGGATAGGCCATCACAGAATTCGGGTCGGTCCTGACGTGCGAAATCTGGGGAACAGCCGCGGCCCATATTGCATCCTTCTCGAAAACAATTATTGAAACGCTTCAGACTATAGTCAAGCGAAGCACACGGGTCTGTCAGTTGGCCTAAGAACCCGTGCCGTGGGCTTTGGCGGTGTAGAGAATTTTTTCGATCGGGGTGATGCTCATGGTGTCTTCTCCTTTAGCCAAGCTTGTCAATCGCGCGATATCCGTTTTCGTTCGGGGCTGGTGCGATTGAGCCAGAGGCGTAGCGAGGAGTCCATTAGACGAACGTATCGACCAATACCAAGGTACGGGTTGGACAGGCGACGCAGAATGGTGCGTCCTCATGCCACGCGGCGTCGGTTGATGCGCAGGAAAAATTTCGCATGAGAATTGTGGCTCGTTTTCGGCATTGACGGGGAGATCCAGAGCCGCGAGAGAATGCTATAAGATGTGGGGCACGGGGCGCTCAGGAGGGGGATGAGTGCGGCGTCATGCGGGACTGCCGGCTACGGTGTCTTCCATTGTACTAGCGTGGTGCGCTTGCGCATTTGCGTTGGATCCGTCGCTCGACATCAGCCAGTACGCGCATACGGCATGGAAGGCAGGCGCCGGTCTTACAACGGGCAAGATCAACGCGATCGCTCAGACGCCTGATGGTTATCTATGGCTGGGCACAGATTTCGGCTTGCTTCGGTTCGATGGCGTGCGCGCCGTTCCATGGCGGCCACCTGCCGGTCAGCAGCTGCCGTCTAACAATGTCTCTAGTCTATTGGCCGCTCGCGACGGGACCCTATGGATTGGTACGTTGAAAGGGCCTGCCAGTTGGAAGGACGGCAGACTAAAGGAGTATCCAGAGCTGGCGGGTTCGTACATCGTCAGAATCCTGGAGGATCGCGAAGGTACGATATGGATCAGCGGAGCTGACCCTCTGAACGGTAAGGTCTGCTGGTTGCGCAGTGGCATGGCCGATTGTCAGCGAGAGAATGCGCGGCTTGGCTCTGGAGCCTTCGGCCTCTATGAAGACCGTCAGGGTAATATCTGGGTGGGCGCGGTGAGCGGGCTGTGGCTGTGGAAACCCGGTCCTCCAAAATTGTACCCGTTGACGGGCGAAATGTTCGGCGTCGAAGCCCTGGGGGAAGACAACGAGAGCGCTCTCCTCGTCGGCTGGAAAGGCGGAATCCGCCGGTTCAATGACGGAAAAATCGAATCGTATCCACTCCGCGGCGTTGGGCAATTCACTGCCACGTGCATTCTACGAGACCGGGATGGTGGGCTGTGGATTGGCACACGAACAGAAGGCCTTGTACATGTCCATCAAGGCAGGACAGATGTATTCACTCCGTCCGACGGCCTTTCCGGTGCCACCGTGCAGAATATTTTTGAGGATCGTGAAGGCAGCCTTTGGGTAGTCACGGGGAGCGGTCTGGACCGATTCCGCGATTTCGCGGTGGCGACGTTTACTGCGGGTCAGGGTTTGTCAAGGGATCTCGTGAGCTCGGTTCTGGCAGATCGAGATGGAAGTGTCTGGGTGGCAACCTATGGTGGTCTGGACAGATGGCGAGACGGAGGAATCAGACCCTGGGGCAATCGCGAAGGGAAACTCAACGGACTTAATCCGACTTCGCTGTTTCAGGATAGCCGTGGGCAAATTTGGGTGTCCACGAATCGTGACTTTGGCTATCTGGAACACGACCGATTTGTTCCAATAAGCGGTTTCCCTGGCGGTATCGTGGACGGCATCGCGGAGGACGGCCGGGGCGATCTATGGGTCGCCAACCAAAATGAGGGGCTCATCCACGTATCTAGAAACAGAGTCGTGGAGGAAATTCCATGGACCCGCCTGGGACATAAAGAGAACGCAAAGGCCCTGACGGCAGACGCCGTGCGGGGCGGCCTGTGGCTGGGATTTTACGATGGAGGCGTTGAGCATTTCGCCGACGGTAAAATCCAAGCGTCGTATACCGCCGCCGACGGATTACGCAAAGGCAGTGTAAACAGCTTTCGCATCGAGCAAGACGGCACATTGTGGGCGGCGACTGAGGGTGGCCTCTGCCGCTTGAAAGACGGCCGCTTTTTCACACTCGGCAGCAAGAACGGATTGCCTTGTGACGGAGTGCACTGGACAGTCGAGGACGATGACCGTTCCTTATGGCTGTATATGCAGTGTGGGCTGATTCGCATTGCACGTCCCGACGTAGAGGGTTGGACTGTTGCATTGGATAAGGATGACAAGCGAAGCATTGCATTCACAGCCTTTGATGGTTCCGACGGAACACCGACCTTCGCGGCGGCCCTCTGGCGCTACACGCCCGCAGTGACCAAGTCGTTGGATGGAAGGATCTGGTTCAAAGCTTTCGAAGGGGTCGGTGTCATTGATCCGTATCACCTTCCGTTCAACAAACTCCCGCCGCCGGTGAACATCGAGCAAGTCACCGCCGATCGGAAGACCTACTGGCAGAACTGGCCGGGCGATGCATCATCCTCGCACCAGAGGCTGCCGCCGCTGGTGCGCGATCTCACGATTGATTACACAGCGCTGAGCCTGGTTGTGCCGGAAAAGGTTCACTTCCGCTTCAAGCTGGAGGGACAAGATCGGGACTGGAGGGAGGTGGTCAACGACCGCGAGGTGCAATATTCGAACCTCGTGCCGGGCAAGTACCGCTTCCGCGTGACCGCCTGCAATAACAGCGGTGTGTGGAACGAGGCCGGCGCATTCCTGGATCTTTCAGTCGCTCCGACGTACTACCAAACGAACTGGTTCCGTGCTCTTTGCGTGGCTGCTTTCCTGACGTTGGTTTGGGTGCTGTATCGACTGCGTATCCAACAAGTACGGCGCCAAGAAAGGAAGCTTCGGGATGTCATTGAAACGATGCCGACATTTGCCTGGACCACTCTGCCCGACGGCTCCGTGGACTTCGTCAATCGCCACTGGCAGGAATATACGGGGTTGTCCACCGAGAGTACAGTCGGCTCAGGTTGGCAAGCCGCTGTTCACCCCCAAGACTTAAAGCGCCAGGCTGAGAAGTGGCGCGCCTCGGTGGCGACCGGTGCGCCCTTCGAAAATGAGGTGCGCTATCGGGGAGCGGCGGATGGGCAATATCGTTGGTTCTTGACTCGTGCCGTGCCGCTGCGAGATGCGCGAGGCAAAATCGTCAAATGGTACGGGGTCTCGACCGACATTGAAGATCGCAAACGCGCCGAACAGCTACAGGCAGACCTTGCTCACATAAACCGCGTGACCACGATGGGCGAACTGACCGCCTCGTTGGCGCATGAAATCAAACAGCCTATCGGTGCCACCATTATCAATGCGGAGATCTGCTTGCGATGGCTTGCGCGCGACCGGCCCGATCTTGATGAGCTACGCAATGCAGCAAGCAGCATTGTGAAGGACGGAAAACGAGCCGGCGACGTCATAGACCGTATACGGGCGTTGTATAAGAAAGCTCCCCCGCAGCGTCAGTTGGTCGACACAAACGAAATTATCAGCGAAATAGTTGTGCTGCTGCGGGGCGAGGCCAACCGGTATGCGGTTTCAATGCTTACCGATCTTGCCGTCCATCTTCCCAAGGTCACCGCCGACCGTGTGCAACTTCAGCAACTGTTCATGAACCTGATGCTCAACGGCATTGAGGCGATGAAGGAGTCAGGGGGAGTACTTATGGTCAAGTCGCAACTGGGCCAGGACGGTGGACTGCTGATCTCAGTTAGCGATACCGGCGTAGGTCTGCCGGCCGAGAAGGCGGACCAGATCTTCAATGCATTCTTTACTACCAAATCCCAGGGCTCCGGCATGGGCTTGGCGATCAGCCGTTCCATCGTTGAGTCGCATGGTGGCCGTTTGTGGGCCACGGCCAACCACGGACGGGGCGCGACTTTCCACTTCAATCTTCCGATCCCAACCGAGGCCGTGTAAGTGGCCGAAACCAGAACCTGATTCGATGTCTCTGAGGCTGCCTCGCTCTGATACAGATCGAGATCTGGCCGGGCAAGCCCGATCACAAAAAGTAGATGCTCTCCATCACGCCCAATTCGGAAAGTATGTGCGCAAACGGGATCATGTATGCGGGCTCTAATTCGGGGCAGATGTAACGCTCTCGATGCGACCTCCGGAAACATTCTCTGGAATTTCGCGAGTGGGGGCACAGTACTGGATGGCCCATCGATCGTGTGGGACGCTTTGAATTGGCCCAGGGTGGGACCATTTTCCTGGACGAGATCGGGGAACTGCCGCCCGAGACTCAGATAACTCTGTTACGAGTGCTCCAGGAACGAGAATTCGAACGTGTTGGCGGCGGCCAGTCGATTTCGGTAGACGTCCGCGTGGTCGCAGCAACGAACCGCGACCTGAATGGTGCCATTGCTGCCGGAACATTCCGGCAGGACCTCTTCTACAGGCTGAATGTTTTTCCGATTCAGATGCCCACGCTCTGCGAACGCAGGGACGACATTCCCATCCTGCTCGAATAGGTCGAGCGAGCAGTTGTACTATGCGATGGCGAGACGTTTTCAGTTGACGAGACTTGGTTAAAACGCAAATTGCCCCGAGAGTCGCCGTTGAGCATGCCGACCAGCGCCCTCGGTCGTTTGGACGCGGATCAAGAAAAACGAATAATCGAAGCTGCCTTGACCGAAACCGGGGGACGGATCGCGGGCCCGTCCGGCGCGGCCGCGAAGCTTGGAATTCCGCGGCAGACTCTCGACTCGAAGATTAGCGCTTTGGGAATCGACAAGCGCCGGTTTAAATCTGCATAATTCGCGCGTCACCGCCATCGTTTACACCTGGCTATCCGATCCTAAGCAGGAGCTTTGGTTGGAATACCTCTCTCGCTACAAGCTTTCACGTCCCCTACTCGATTGTTTTCTGTTCGATCTACTTCCTGTCCGTCGGCCAAATGACACCGAAAATCAGAATTTCTGAGCATCAGAATGTTCTTTAAGACCAAGAGACCATTCACATTCAACTATTTACCCTTTGGAACGTCGAATGCACCTATCAAGCGCGATGACCTTGAGAATCAAGACTGGATCCGGTGGTCAAGGAACAAATCTGAGGCTGAGCGGACGAATTCGCTCGACCGATATCGAGAACGTCAGGGAAGCAATGAAGGGCAAAGTGCAGAGGATCGTGCTTGATCTTGAAGAAGTAACACTTGTTGATCGGGATGTAGTCCGTTTCTTGGGCATGAGTGAACAGGAGGGTATCGAACTCGTGAATTGTTCGCCCTATATTCGCGATTGGATTTTCAGGGAGCGAAATACCGAAGAAGGGGATTAGCTGGGGATTCCTGGCGCACATCGTCGTCACCCAGAGTGCGACGGGAAAGACAGACTGAAGGGAGAAAACCAATGAGTGCCATCAGCAATGTGAAAGTAATGGGTGTTCGCAAAGAAACCGATAGCCTCGGTGAAGTGGATGTCCCAAGCAGCAAACTGTGGGGAGCGCAAACGCAACGGTCGCTCGAACACTTCAACATTGGGAAGGATCTAATCCCGCGCGAGATGATCGTGGCTTACGCAACTCTGAAAAAGGCCGCCGCGAACGCAAACCACATGGGCGGGCGGCTCGACGATCATCGTCACAAGCTGATTGTTCAAGTCTGTGACGAGATCCTTACTGGCCAGCATGAGGACATGTTTCCTCTGCATGTGTGGATGACGGGAAGCGGCACACAATTCAACATGAATGTGAACGAAGTGATTTCCAACCGCTGCTGCCAGCTTGCAGGCACGCCGGTCGGGAGCAAAACGCCAGTTCATCCTAACGACCACGTCAACATGTCGCAGTCTTCTAACGATTCTTTCCCCACTGCGATGAACATTGCGGCAGCAGTAAACGTGAAAGAGCGACTCATACCGGCAGTTAAAAACCTGCGTGATTCAATCGCAGCGAAGGTCGAGGACTGGAAAGACGTTGTGAAGATCGGTCGCACACACATGCAGGACGCCACGCCGATCACGCTCGGCGAGGAATGGTCTGGCTACTCAGGCATGCTTAGCGACAATCTCGAGCGTATCGAGGATGCATTGCACGGCGTGTATCGGCTGGCGCTTGGCGGAACAGCCGTGGGAACGGGGATCAACGCAGCTCCGGATTTCGGCGAGGCGGCCGCAGCTGAGATTGAAAAGCTTACGAACCTGCCTTTCATCAGCGCTCCCAACAAATTTACGGTGCAGGGTGCGCATGATGCTCTGGTCCAGCTCTCCGGCACGCTCCGCACTCTCGCGGTCTCGCTCTACAAAATTGCCAATGACATTCGGCTGATGTCCTGTGGCCCGCGCGCAGGCTTCGCCGAGTTGGTGATCCCTGCGAACGAACCCGGCTCGTCGATCATGCCGGGCAAAGTGAACCCGACCCCGGCCGAGGCGCTAACCATGATTGCGGTCCAGGTTATGGCCAATGATGTGGCCGTGGGCTTCGGCGGCGCGGGCGGATACCTGGAGATGAACGTCTATAAGCCGCTCATCATCTTCAACGTGACTCACTCCGTCACGATAATGACCGACGGATGCACTAACTTCCGGAAATTCCTCATCGAAGGGACAAAACCAAACTTGAAGAAGATCAAAGAATATGTTGATCGCTCTTTGATGCTGGTGACTGCTCTCTCGCCCGTCATTGGCTACGACAAATCGTCGAAGATTGCGCATTACGCGCTAGATAACGACCTCACGCTCAAGCAAGCCGCACTGAAGCTGGGATTTGCCACGGAAGACGAGTTCGACCGTGTCGTCGATCCAGCGAAGATGGTCCACCCGTACGTGGCAAAAGCCAGCTGAGAAACAACTTTAATTGCTGCCGATATGGCACTGAAGAACGCGAAGGAGAAAACATGACGACCAATAAGCGCGGAATTGAATTGCTTCACGATCCATCCCTCAATAAGTCCACAGCCTTTACCGAGGCCGAAAAACAGGCCCTCGGAATCGTTGGCCTGGTGCCCGATGTGACCGAGACCGAAGACCTGCAGTTAAGCCGGGTGATGGTGCAACTCGGCCACAAGAACACGGACCTCGATCGCTACATTTACCTGGTCAATCTGCTCGACCACAACGAAACCCTCTTTTATCGGACTGTCATGTCGGACCCGGCTCGCTTTCTGCCGATCGTTTACGACCCAACCATCGGCGAAGCTTGCCTGAAGTTCGGCCATATTTACCGTCAACCGCGCGGCATGTATTTGTCGATGACACGCCGCGGCAAGGTGAAGGAGATTTTGAGGAACTGGCCCGAGAAAGATGTCCGGTTTATCTGCGTCACGGACGGCGGCCGCATCCTCGGCCTCGGCGATCTTGGCGCCAACGGAGCGGGCATCCCCATTGGCAAGCTACAGCTGTACACCGCCTGTGCCGGTGTGCCACCGCAGTATCTGCTCCCCATGTACCTCGATGCAGGCACTAACAACGAGCAGTACCTACATGATCCCCTGTATTTGGGCATGCGCAAGACCCGCCCGTCTACTGATGATCTCTATTCTTTCGTCGACGAATTCGTCGAGGCGGTGCAGGAAGTATTCCCGAAGTGTTGCATTCACTTCGAGGATTGGACGGGGGTAGATGCCGTGCATTTGCTCCAGCGCTATCGCGATAAGTACTGCGTCTATAACGATGACGTGCAAGGAACAGCCGGGATCACTCTTGCTGGGATGATTAATGCGGTCAAGCTCAAGAGCACGAAGCTAAAAGACGAAAAGTACCTGTTCCTTGGCGCGGGTTCGGCCGGCATAGGCCTTGCCAACCTGCTTTCCTCGGCACTGGTTGCACAAGGCCTGACGCTCAAGGAAGCGCAGTCGCGCGTCTACATGTTTGACATCAATGGCCTTCTGGAGTCGAGCCGCAAAGACCTTGTAGATTTCCAGAAGCCGTACGCCCATCAGCACGCGCCCACTCGGAATTTCGTCGCCGCTATCGAGAGCATCAAGCCGACCACGATTATCGGCGTGAGCACGATCGGCGGAGCGTTCACGCAGAAAGTTGTCGAGACAATGGCGAGGATCAATGAGCGGCCGGTAGTCCTTGCTCTCTCCAACCCAACCGAGCATGCCGAGTGCACACCGGAACAAGCCTATACCTGGTCGAAGGGCAAAGCGATCTATGCGGCCGGCGTGCAGTTTGAGCCGGTCCACTACAACGGCAAGACCTTTTTGCCGGGACAAGCGAACAACTTCTACATATTCCCGGCAGTGGGGATGGCGATCTTCGCCACGCAGGCGAAGCGCGTGACCGACGAGATGTTTATCGAGGCCGGGCAGGCCGTAGCGGATCAAGTGCCGGCCGATCTACTGAACCAAGGTCTGCTTTACCCGCTGCAGTCAAATATTCTCGAGACCGAGATTCAGACTGCCGCGCGTGTTGCAAAGCTGGTCTTCGATGCGGGCCTCGCCCGCGTCAAGCGCCCCGCCGACATGGTTGCGTTCATTCGTGAGCACGTTTACAAGCCGGTGTACCGGACAGAACCAGCACTGGTGGGCGCAGTAGCGTGAGGTGACTCGCCAATGGACAACGAAAAACATATGGCAAAGCTTGCAGTGACAATACCATCGTCCCTTGAAGCCGCGGTGCGGGACCTTTCAACGCAACGCAAGGCTTCGCTGGACAGTCTTGTGAGCGCGGCGCTGAGTGAATACGTGCACTCTTCGCCGCGTCGCATGTACCAGATTTCGACTTCGACTGCTCTCGTCGAAGGCGTCTATTCTGGTTCCGTCTCGTCCTCTATTCTCTTGGAACATGGTGACTTTGGCGTCGGCACTTTTGAAGGGCTCGATGGCGAGATGGTAATTCTCGACGGTGAGATATATCAAGCTGCAGGAAGCGTACGACGCCGATCGGATGACTTTCTCGTCCCTTTCGCCTCCATAACACACTTCCGCGAGGACGCGGTTGTTCAAATTGAAAAGGCCGCACGTTTGAAGGACATTGAACTGGCCTGCGAGCCACATCGTGTCTCTGAGAATCTGTTTTATGCTCTGCGGGTGGATGGCGTCTTTGACGCCGTATATGCACGTGCAGTGCATCCTGTTCCGCAAGGACGGCGAACACCATCGGAGCGAGTTCGTGGATTCAGCGCCAGTGGTTATCCTGGGCACAGCGGCTGCTCGCACCAAGAAATATTCGCCTGACAAGCGCCGTAACCGTTCTCAGCGCGGCGGATCCCGTCCGCATCTTTCAGGAATTCGCCACGCTGGACCTGATCTCCCATGGGCGTGCCGAGATCGTTGCAGGACGAGGTTCGTCAATCGAGGTCTCTCCGCTCTTCCGTTTCGATCTGGACGACTACGACTCGCTCTTCTCAGAGAAGCTGGATCTTCTGCTCAAGATTCGCGAGGACGCGCATATTAGCTGGACTGGCAAGCACCGAGCACCCCTTACCCGTCAGGCGGTCTACCCGCGTCCGCTGCAAAATCCGTTGCCCGTTTGGATCGGTGTCGGGGGAACTCCCGAATCATTCGTTCGTGCCGTGGTCTTCGGCGGCGTCGCGGCAGCGCTAGATTTCGCCTGAACGTCGGAATGACCACGGGAAGACATATACCCATCCCTTCGGGTGAAGACCAATTAAAGATCAGCCATTGTGGGCAGCGTTTTCGATGCCCCAGTGACTTCACTGACTTTGGCAACGCTGTTGCTCACCAGAACCGTGCGCGGAACATCAGCGGATCGGCAACATTCCGAGCACCAGGCTCCAGCGCATGGCTCGGAGCGGATTGTCTAGAAGCGAAGGCGTTCCCGTAGCGTGAATTTGCCTCCAGGATTCAAGATGGACCGCATGACGCACCACGATCATGAACCAGTCAGTCAGCATGCCGCCCACAGCATGTTGGGAACCCACGCAAGTCACGACCGTCACGCGGGGCACTCCGTCGCCATGTTTCGCGACAAGTTTTGGTTGAGCTTCGCTCTCACCATTCCTGTGGTCTTTTGGTCGACCGATGTCCAACATTGGCTTGGGTACAACGCACCTTCCTTCCCCGGCTCGAAGTTGATCCCCGCTGTCCTCGGAACGGTCGTCCTCATGTACGGTGGCCTAGTCTTCATCCGCGGGGCATGGGGCGAACTCGTAGATCACCAGCCCGGCATGATGACGCTCATCAGCCTGGCAATCATC
>Ga0210410_10004899_pt1 | contig 11702 bp, 11 predicted proteins | sample IncBWC4MmetaG_FD_161058 | JGI IMG/M metagenome (GOLD analysis project Ga0210410, IMG submission 161058) | Forest soil microbial communities from Barre Woods Harvard Forest LTER site, Petersham, Massachusetts, United States - Inc-BW-C-4-M | ecosystem: Environmental > Terrestrial > Soil >... | reverse complement strand
CGCGGGTCGCTTTCGCTGGGATATCGGAGAGAACGGAAGACCTATTCAGTCTTCTATGGAATCGTTCGCCACCGAGCAGGAAGCTCACACGGACGGTCGCCATGAGCTCGGTGGGCGAAGTTCCGCAGTGGTTCCACTGGCACACTCGTTTGCCGCGCAGCGGTCACGACTTGTGCACCTTTCAAAGGCAAACATCGATCGCCCAAACTCTCGCCCCAGGTTGCCGATGCCAAGCTGTGAAGATCCGTGCGTTCACGATCCTCGGCGAGTTCCAGCAAGGTCAGACGGAGCTTGTTGGCAAGGCCGTGATCCTCGCCGATGGAAAGGCGTGGCGCGGAGATTGTCGTTATCGTCCTTCAGCTTGGCCAACGCGAAGCGGTGAGATTGAAAAATTCCGAAGTGTTACATAGAGCCTGTTAGGCTGCTCGTCAAATGCCCGCCTCTACGCAGCACTAGTTGGGTGCTCCATTGAGCTGCCGCATTGCGCCCGCCCAGTCCTCGACGTGATAAGTTCGCTTTATCTTGCCGTCCTCGATGGTATGAACGTCGATCGCCATGATCTTAAAGCTTTTCCCAGAAGCGGGAATTCCGAGGAAGGTTCCCGAGGGAGTTCCGGATCCCTCCCCTCGAATGATAATCCGGTCTCCCGCGACGAGAACTTCTTTGATCTCCCATTTTAGGTCCGGCAAAGTAGCGCCACGGCTCTTAAATCCCGCAATGACTTTTTCTCGCGGAAAGCAGGCGTCGTTGCCTGCGCATGACATCCAGTCCGACGAAGTGGCTTGTTCGAGTAATTTGGCTACATCTTTCTCTGCGGGGCGGTTCAGGGCTTCATAAAACGGCGTCACGATTGTGCGAGCCTTTTCGACTGTCAGAGTTTGAGCTCCAGCAGGCGACGCTAAGAATACCACCAGCGCGCCTGCTAATCCGAGTTTCTTTGCGTTCACAGCGTAACTCCTTGCAAGTTGGTTACAGGCCTGCCACCTCATAGGTTTGCGACACCCAGAGAAGGTGACAAGATTGTCTTTGGACGCTCTAACCGACTTTGAGCAGCGCGGCTGAGCTGATGGATGTTTGGCTGGCCAGTCCGTGCGCTTTAAATCAAAGTGACGATTAGGAGCGGCTGAAAGGAGCGACGCGTTCACTCCATCGCTCACCATAGCTTTGGAAGCGATAACGGGGGTAGCATGAGTTTCGCATCGCGATAACAGGAGTTATCGCGTCGCCTCGCGTCTTGTTTGGCGAGCGGGCCTATACAGCGTGTTTGCTCTCCGACGAATGCATGCGGCCATTTCCGCTGCAGCCGGAGTTGGCGGTACGTCGGCGCGAGTGAGCAGCGCGATTTCAATTGGGGCAATTGTTTCGCGTACTGGAATGACAACTAAGTCCGGGTATCGGTTTCCTTGTTCGCGAAGAAGACGACCCGGAAATGTGCAGACCAAGCCGAGAGACCGTACGATTTCGAACGCCGCCATGTAAGATTCCGAAGAAATGCGTGCGATCGGAGAGCGAAAACCGTTCTCCCGAAAGACCGGCTCGAATACGTCGCCTGGCCCGCCAGGCGACCCGATCATCATCCAGTTTGCGTCCGAAAGATCACCAATTGATCGTGCTTTGGCGTGCGGCGATGATTTGCTTGTCACGATCACGATGTCCGTAGTGACCAGCGGTTCCACGATGAGCGAGTGGCTTTGATCGGCGGGCGGCCGCGGACCGATCACGATGTCAGTCTGGCCCTCCCGAAGCGGCACAATAGCAACAGGAAACAGCCCGCTGGAGATTTGAACGTCGACTTCTGGAAAACGTCGGCGAAAGCTCAGAAGTGCTGTCGGAATAATTTGTGTGGCGGCGATCGGGGAAACGCAAACCGAAACAGTGCCGTGCTGGCCACCTTTGGTCTGTTCGACCTCCTCCTGAAGGCGTCGGATGTCTGTGGCGATTGTGCGTGTTCGCGCCAGGACGAGTTGGCCGATCTTGGTTGGTATCACCCCGCGTGACGTCCGTTGAAATAACATTACACCCAACTCGCCCTCAATCTGGCGCAAATTCTTTGTCAGGCCTGGCTGTGAGCGCCCGAGACTCGCTGCCGCCGACCGAATGCTGCCGGCGTCGGAAAGCGCGACGAGCGAAAGGATGTGCTGCATCTGCATGGGTGATAACCCCTTGTTATTGCGAGATCAAAAATCAGTATATCCGTTATAGCGAGCTAAATCTATTCTTTCGCCCTTGGCGCGGCGACGGAGGGGACCGATGAGCCAGCAACACTATGCTGTGACTGGCGTTTCGCGCGGAATAGGTGCCGAGATTGCAATGGCGCTTCGGTCTCGCGGTCACCGAGTTACGGGTTTCGACGTGGCTCAACCTTCAGTTGGTCTCGACGAATTCGTACATCTCGATCTTTCCGACGCGGCGTCGATCGTGTCGGCTGCGTCCAAGATCTCGCCGCTGCACGGGCTTTGTAATAATGCCGGGATTCCACCGCGAGCTGGGATGGAGGAAATGATCCTTCGCGTTAATTTCTTCGGCCAACGCCGCCTAACGTCCGCGCTTCTTCCCAAGTTTGGTGCCGGAGCGTCGATCGTAAACATAGCCTCGCGCGCGGGTGCAGGATGGAGAGAGGGAATCGATCAGGTTAAGCGGCTAGCGGCATTGGACCCTGAGCGCGACATCGCGGCTTTTGTTCGAAGCGAAAAGCTTGATCATGTTCGCGCTTACAATCTTTCGAAAGAAGCCCTCATCCTTTGGACTTTCGCCGAAACAGAGGCGTTGATCGAACGCGACATTCGGATCAACGCATTAAGTCCGAGCGCTGTCGATACCGCTATCCTGGACGATTTTGCGAGGGCGTTCGGCGACAAGATGCAGCGAAATCTTCAGCGCGCGGGCCGCTCAGGTTACCCCCGCGAGGTCGCTGAGGTTGTGGCGTTCCTGTTGTCGGCATCGAGTTCATGGATCAAGGGTGCCGACATAAATCTGGATGGCGGCATAGGAGCTTTTGCAATCTCTGACGCACTCGCCCTACGCGACATAAGAGTTGTGGCCTGAAAATGGCTGCCATACGGAACATCCTGTTCATTATGTTCGACCAGTTGCGGTTCGATTATCTCGGTTGTTCGGGCCATCCATTTCTTAAGACGCCAAATATCGACGCGCTCGCCGCACGGGGAGTCAGATTTTCGCGCGTCTACGCCCAGTCTCCTGTCTGCGGATCGTCCAGAATGAGCTTCTATACCGGACGCTACGTTCACAGTCATGGCTCTAGCTGGAACGAGGTCCCATTAAAGGTGGGGGAACTCACCCTTGGTGATCATCTTCGTCCGTTGGGAATGGAGTGTGTCTTGGTCGGCAAGACGCACATGAAGGCCGATGACGAGGGTATGGCGCGGCTCGGCATATCGCGAGACACTGTGATCGGCGCGCGCGTTGCGGAATGCGGATTTGACGTGTTCGAGCGCGACGATGGCATGCGGCCAGAAGGACCGGACGGCTTGTATGATCCGCGCGGCGGTGCGGTTTACAACGGCTATCTCCGCGCCCGCGGTTACAGCAGTACTAATCCTTGGCACGATTTCGCCAACTCGGGCCGCGACGCGAATGGCGAGATGCTGTCAGGCTGGTTCTTGAAGAATGCTCGTGTGCCGACCGCGATAAGCGAAGACGATTCCGAGACGCCTTACATGACGGGCCGCGCGATCGAGTTTATGGAGCAGGCGCAAGGTAAACGATGGTGCCTGCATCTGAGTTACATCAAGCCCCACTGGCCCTACATCGCGCCCGCACCTTACAACAGCCTGTATGGTCCAGAGCACGTGCTACCCGCGATACGATCCGAGGGCGAGCGCATCACAGCACATCCCGTTTTCAAAGCGTTTATGGATGGACAGATCGGTCGGACCTTCTCCCGCGACGATGTCCGTGAGACTGTAATTCCTGCGTATATGGGTCTGATCACCCAGTGCGACGATCAGATGGGGCGCTTGTTTAAATATCTAGAAGGCGTCGGCCGGATCGATGACACGCTGATCGTTCTGACATCGGACCATGGAGATTATCTCGGTGACCATTGGTTAGGTGAAAAGGATCTTTTTCATGAGCCGTCTGTCAAAATTCCGTTGATCATCGTTGATCCTCGGCGGGAAGCGGATGCAACCCGCGGGACCGTCTGCGATGAGATCGTCGAGGCGATCGATCTCGCTGCGACCTTTGTCGACGCTGCGGCAGGCGAGCCGAGACCTCACATTCTCGAAGGACGCTCGCTCCTTCCGTTTGTTCAAGGCGCCACACTGACGACATGGCGAGATTTCGCGATAAGCGAGTACGATTATTCCATTACGCCAGCCGCAGCGCGTCTCGGAGTCGTGCCATCTGAGGCGCACCTCTTTATGGTCGTTGATAAACGGTGGAAGTTCATGCACGCTGAGAAGTTCGGTCCTCAACTCTTCGATCTGCGGAATGATCCTTGCGAGTTGAACGATCTAGCAGGCGATCCCGCGAACAAGGCAACTATCGAACAAATGTATGACCGTCTGTCAACATGGGCACGCCGTCAATCACAACGCACGACGCACAGTGATGACGAGATGAGAGAAAGGCGCGGTCGTTCGATGCGTCGTGGGGTGACGCTTGGTGTTTATGACGGCACGGAAATATCAGAAGAGTTGACGATCCGCTATCGCGGCATTCCCCGGGTTTCATCGGACCAGTAAACTGCCGTTTCGGCAGAGCAAACTATCGATCAAGTCCGCCAACGATCCCGGCGGCCCGAAGCAAAAGTCAAAAGGATCAGGGAGAAAACAATGAAAAGGCCAAGCATCGCGGGGCTTGCCTGCCTCGTTGTAGTCTGTATGTGCACAACGTTCGCGCATGCGCAGAGTATTACCAAGATCCGCGTGGGAAATTTTTCTAACATCTTTGTCCTTCCACTCTTCAACGGGATTGAAAAAGGCGACTTCAAAGAAGCTGATCTCGATGTGGAAATTATTCCTTATCAAACCGGACCTGGTGTGGTCTCCGCGGTCGCGGGAGGGGAGGTTGATGTCGCCTGGTCGGCTGCGATACCACCGATCCTCGCCCGGTCGCGCGGCATCCCGGTGAAAATATTTATGAACGTGGCCGCGGAGTCCCAACCGGACCATTTAACACAATGGATCGTAGCAACGGCGAAATCTGGCATCTCGTCGATGAAAGACATCAAGGGTAAGACCGTGATCATCAACGCGAACGGAGGCGGCTGTGAATTGGCTCTAAGAGATAGGCTTTCGGCCGAAGGCCTCGATTGGAACGATATCAAGCGTGTCGTCGTACCGTTTCCGCAGATGCAGGCCGCTCTTGAGCTTGGGAACGCAGATGCTGTTTGCACGATCGATCCCTTTTATACGTCGATCATGCATTCGAAGGACATCGGCGCGAAGGTCATTGCCGCGGGCGTCTTCTCGAAGACGCCAGTTCCACTTGTATCGAACAATTTCTTTGCGCTTGAAACATGGCTGAAGGCAAATCGTGAAGCGGCAATCCGCTTCGGTAAGGCCTATGAAAAGTCGAAAAAGGACTTAGAGACCGACAGCGATCGCCGAGTCGCGTTGGCGGTGAAGTATCTAGGTCTTGCCCCCGATCTAGCCGCCAAAGTTGACCTGTCATCGTGGCGCGACACACCGGTCGTGACGCTAGAAGCTGTCAAGTCGACGATCGATGCGATGCTAAAGGGTGGACTGCTCAAGACGCCGATGGCGGCTGAGCAGGTCGTGGAAATCCTGCCCTATTGAGAGTATCCCCATGAGTGAACCCTTGTTTTCGAACCAGAAAGCGGACACCCCCGAACATGGATCGCTTCTCGAAATTACGGATCTTACGAAGGGCTATGGGGCCGCCGGCACTCTACCCGTACTAGGCGGACTCAGCTTCTCGGCGCGACAGGGCGAATTTCTAAGTATCGTCGGACCGTCGGGTTGCGGAAAGACGACTTTGTTGCTCGCCCTCTCGGGGTTGCTTGCTCCCGATAGCGGAAACGTCACGTTCAAGAACGCAATTGTGAGCGGCGGAACGCCGAAGGGAATGGCGATCGTCTTTCAGGATTATAGCCGTTCGCTGTTTCCTTGGAAGACCGTGATGGAAAACATTGTTTTTGGAATGCGACGTACAGCTGATCGGTCATGGAGAAGGGCTCGTGCTGCGGAGCTACTCGATTCGGTCGGACTGAACAGTTTTGGGAACCATTATCCCTGGCAATTGTCGGGCGGGATGCAGCAGCGCGTGGCCATTGCTCGTGGTCTTGCGTCAGAATCCGAGCTCTTGCTACTGGACGAGCCCCTCGCTGCGGTTGATGCGCAGACGAGGGCGGACGTCCAGGACCTTCTGCTTCACCTTGCGCAACTCTTCGGTCAAACCTGCGTTCTCGTGACACACGATGTCGATGAGGCGGTCTACATGGCCGATCGCGTTGTTGTTCTCTCGAATCGTCCAACGCGAGTGATCGAGATCGTCGACGTCGACCTGCCGAAACCGCGAGACCAAGTCGAAACCAAGGAACAGGCGCGTTTCCTTGAGATACGTCACAAGGTACTTAACCAGGTCCGCAATATGCGAGGAATGATTTCAGAGCCCATCGGCGGTGAGACCAAATGACCTGGGCCTACCGTATCTTCGCACTCGCGATCGTCATTTCGATTTGGGAAATGCTTTTTTGGTCAGGACGGATTCCGCCTACCTATCTTCCGTCTGCTCCAATGGTGGGCGCGGCGCTTCTCGGTCTTGCCAAGTCAGGTGCGGCATTGCAGGCGGAGATCCTTACACTATCGCGCGCGTTGGTAGGATTCGCTTTGACGCTCGTACTTGGCCTCTGGTTGGCAATCCTCGGATGGGTCTACCGACCGGTGCGTGAAGCACTCGGCCCTCTCGTCGAGCTTCTGCGGCCGATACCGCCCGCGGCGCTAGTGCCGATCACAGTCTTTGCTCTGGGATCCAATATAAAGCTTTACCTGTTTGTTGTTGTATTTGTCGCGATCTGGCCGGTCTATCTCACTGCCAGCTCAGCCTTGTCAGGCGTCAGTCCAATCCTGATCCAAACTGGCCGTTCGTTCGGTTGCTCGCGTTGGGAAACCCTTTGGCAAGTTGTGCTTCCACAAGCCACACCGGACATATTGGTAAGCGTCAGGGTCTCAGCGGCGATTAGCTTCATCGCGGTCGTCGTCGCCGAAATGCTCGCCGGACGGAACGGCATTGGTTATCTATTGTTCCAAAGAGCCTTCGCAGTTCAAACGGCTGATGTTTTCGGCCTGGTGCTTCTCTGCGGCGTGAACGGGATGCTCTTCAATCAGCTCGTCATGCTAGGAAGCAGGTTCGTTGCAGGGTGGCATCTTCGTATGGCAGAGGAAGTCTCCCGATGACCTTGGGTAACGTGCGCATCAACGTGTGGGGCACGGTCCTGCTGCTAGGCATCGGAGCTGGCTGGCAAGCATTGGCGGAATCCTATGGATCACCGGTGTTCCCTGGTCCCATTCAGGTTGCCAAAGCGATAGTCGAAAATCGCGATGCGATCGCCGGTTCCATAGGCATCACGCTGAGGCGCGCGCTCATGGCGTTCGGTGCCGCGGCTGTCACAATGGTCCCCTTTGGGATCCTCTGTGGGCGTCTTCGGTGGTTCGGCCGGATCGTCGACCCCTTTGTAGAATTTCTCATCACCGTTCCGCCCCCCGCAGTAATTCCCCTTGTCATGTTATTTGCGGGCGTAGGTGACGAGGCGAAAATTGCGGTCATTTTCTATGCGTGCGCACCCCTCATCCTGGTCAACACGATGGAAGGCGCGCGCAATACGCCGCCAATGCTGGAGCAGGTCGCGCGATCATTGCGGTTTTCGCGTCTCAAAGCAATGGCTCAGGTCTCCTTGCCTGCGACAATGCCGGCCATCATCACCGGAATCCGTCTTGCGATAGCAACGTCACTGCTCGTAAGCGTCACCTCGGAAATGCTCCTCGCGACAGACGGGATTGGAACATTTCTTCAGCGTAGCCAGGAAAGCTTCGAGTTTGCCGCTGGACTCGGCGCGATCGCAACAATCTCGATTGCAGGCTTGTGCATAAACCTGATCATCAAGTTCGCCGAAAGGCGGATTTTGTTTTGGTATTACCGCGATGGACCGACTTAGGAGTTATGCCGAACTAGGTCACCATTCAATGCTCGACAGACGGTTGAGCGCGTATCACAGCAAGTCGGCTGCAACTCCTATTAAGTTAATATCGTGGCCCAATTCAAGTTCGTAAAAGATTTCGCGGATTACCTACGGAAGTTGTGGGAAAAGCGCAGAAGACTGCGAACGTCCGTACGAAGTCACGAAGTCCTCTTGATTCCTGTCGCGTTGGTGATCGGCATTCTTGTCGGGTGCGCCATTCCGCTTACGAGTACCGTCGCGCAATTCGCGCACGTACTGATTTATGGCATCCCGCGTCTGAGGCGTGGTTCAAAACAGCGGAACACTCGAAACGCGGAATCCCTTTGCTGGCGCGGCCTTGTCGATTTTCGGTGCAACCCCGCGCCCACGGCGGAAGTTGCCCGGGACAGCGGAGCGGAACGCTAGATCGGCTTGCCCTCGCTGCCCTGCCATTCGCGCGCCATCAAACGGTTGCTCGGTAGGGTCCTGTCCAGAACCTTGCGCGCGACCTCGACACCGGCGATTGGGAGACCGGCTGGGTCCAGCTTGCCGATCTGCACCAGTACCGAAGCTTGATCCCAGTAGATATGCTCGCTCGCAAGCTTGCCGTGTCGAAACTGCACGACCCCGACGACTGGGATTTCGACCGACCGGCCCGTCGGTGGGATGCCTGGCAATAGATAGTCGATGACGCATGTATGGGTGAACTTGACGATCATCTCATCGACAATGCTATCTGTCCCGACCGTTCGGCTTACCGGAATGATCTCGATATCGGGCGGATGGGCGTTGACGAAATGATATTTGTAGAAGCGTTTCACTTCATCCTGGCCCACGCCCCCCGTCATCGTCGGGACATGGTTGACGCTGGGGTCGGGCACCATGGCGTCCATCGCGGCGTCAGCATCGTGTGCCACGAACTCCGAGCGAAGATGCTCTTCCCAGACCGCTATCAGATCATGATTGGGCATTGGTTTTCTCCTCTAAATTCACACGGCGAGCGGTCTCGCGCGTTTGCGAATCTGCTGCTGGAGCTGTCTGCCGAAAGGCGTTGCCGGCCCGAATAGGCGACGGTGTACGAAATACTGCAGCCTGTTCAGCATCTGAAACGGAGGGCACTGCTCGGCTCGGGCAGAAATCGCTATGTTAGCGACCGAGGTCAATTCACGCGCTGCGCCTCAGGGAATTTCCATGCGCCGTTCAGGGCTTCGGCGCGCGGGCGATACAGCCGCACCATATAATTCCAGCCGGGCATAGTGGGCAAGCAATTCGGAATCGTGCCGTCGCAGCCACCGAACTGAACGGCGACCGAGCCATCCGCGTTTTTCTTGGCCGTGATGTTGTTCAGAGAATAGGCATTGTACTGATTGGGTTCCAAATAGCCCTTGTCGTTGTAGACGGTGATTGACCAGAAGCCATCGACGGGTACGTCCTGGACGTTGAGCTTGTAAACGGCGGCACCGTCGTTATTGTCCGGCGTGATGTTGAGATAGAAGGCGTCTTTCTCGGGAAGGCCGCCCCAAAGCATCGCGCTTCCGATCAGGTGACGGACCGGATCGACCTCGCTCCGATCGCCGAACATGCGCGTATTATCGAGGATGGTCGTGCCCAACACAAGGAGAGCGTCACGAACCTTCTTCTGGCTGACCGGGTCGAAATTTGGGGCCTCATACTTGCCGGAACTCTTCTGCTCAACCTTGATAGCGTCTTGCAAGGCGTGGACCCGTTTCATGTCTTCGGGGTCTTGCGGATTGGCCAGAATGCGGATTACTAGCGAACCGTAACGGGTACCCATTTCTTTTCGGGTCATCGTGTAGCGGCCGGCGCCGTAGTAGACCGCATGGGTGTACTGATCCTCATCGATCACCTGCATCGACATGAACCGGTTGCCCGCATCGGGGAGCGTGATGGTCACCGGCCCCGCGTCGTAGTCGAACACCGACCCCGAATAGAGAGTGTCGCGGTTAGGACGTACGACAGGCGAGTCGGTCAAATACAGCTCGCGACTGTGCGAGAGGTTGCCGATGCGACCGCCTTTGAGGACCCTCTTGCCAAAGTACATGTCGGTCTCGGCGCGATTGAAGTTGTCGGCGGTGACGGGGACGGCATTGCCCGCTGGCGCTTGCGGAACAGTCTGCGCCTGGGCGGACGCGACATAGCCGATCGTGGCAAGCAGCACGCGTCCAATCTTTCGAAGCGGAACGGGGATCGGACGGCTCTCGATCTTAAGGACTTCCTGGCCCTTCGGCTCATGCATTTTGGCAGCTTTCATCGTGCCCATGATTCACCTCCGCGTTCACTCCATTGCTCGACGACCATAGCTTTGGAAACGATAACGAGCGGAGTCCAATTTTCGCATCGCGATAACTGGGGTTATCGCTTCGGGTTGCGCCGCGCCTCAAAGATGGAATTTGACGTCCACGACATATGTGGCTCCATCAAAATGTTATCGATCCGGTTTTTGGTATGGCTTGAACGCTACTGGATCTTGCACCGTTGCGATAAACGAAATGCGCAAGCGAAGCTCTGTGCGCGAGGCTGGACACGCGGATTGATATCCGCAGTCACTTCGCGTATTTGCCCGAAAGCTGCGGGGTGATGTCCGGGTACGCGCCCGGGGTCTTCTCCTTGGCCTCTTCGTGCATCTGGAGGCGGGTTTTGCGCGCCCAGCTGCGCTTGAGATCGTCCTTAACGCCGAACTTCAACCGGCCGAGCCCTTCGGTTTCCAGCTCGATCGTATCGCCGTCCATGAATGGATTGAGACCCCGGTGATTGGTGCCCGTGGCGACGATGTCGCCGGGTAGCAGCGTATGGATGGTCGACAGCCAGGCGATGCACTTGCCGATCTTGTGGCCCATATCGTCGGTGTTGAAGTTCTGCATCAGCACGCCGTTGTTCCATAGCCTGATTTGCAGCTTCAGCGGGTCCTTGATCTCGTCGGCGGTGACGAGATAGGGGCCGATCGGCGCGAATGTGTCGCGGCTTTTCATCTGGAAAAACACGTTTCCCGGCGGCGGCAAGCCGCGCGCCGAACCGTCGATGAAGTTCATATAGCCAAAGATGCAGCTCATGGCCTCGGCTTCGCTGACACGGCTGCACTTCTTGCCGATGACGACCGCGATCTCGGCCTCGCCTTCGAAGATCGTGGCCGGCACGTCCGGCAGGACCATCGTGTCGCCATGTCCGATGATCGCGCTCGGCGATTTGTGGAAGGCGTTGATCGGCGCCGGCGTGTTGCGCGTGCCATCTTCCATGTAGTTGACCGCCATGCAGTCGATCGTGCGCGGACCCGGCACCGGCGGACGGATGCGCACGCTCGACACGGGCACTTCGGCGCCGCGCGCCGCCGCCGCCTCGAGCCGCGGCTTGTAGCTGCCCCAATGCTCGATCAGGCCGTTCATTAAATCGCCCGGGCCGGCATGTGGGATGTCCTTAACCGCGGCGCTGACGTCAACCACGGCGTCGTTCTTCAGCACGCCGAGCTTGAAATCATCGAAATAGAGTAACTTCACGTGTGTTCCTCACCTATTGTGTCGTGCTTGCGCCCAGGCTGGTCGGT
>Ga0210410_10004898_pt1 | contig 11704 bp, 9 predicted proteins | sample IncBWC4MmetaG_FD_161058 | JGI IMG/M metagenome (GOLD analysis project Ga0210410, IMG submission 161058) | Forest soil microbial communities from Barre Woods Harvard Forest LTER site, Petersham, Massachusetts, United States - Inc-BW-C-4-M | ecosystem: Environmental > Terrestrial > Soil >... | reverse complement strand
CTATCCTGGTGGCGCTGCTGATCGCGGCCGTGGTGGGATTCGCGAGTTCGTTCGTACCTTCCTATCACGCGGCCAAGGTCAACATCGTCGATGGATTGCGGCACATCGGCTAAAGTGCATTAAGGCGTCACCACTCAAGGACACGAAGGTACACGAAGAAATCACAAGCTGGCGTCTTGAAGGAAAGCTGAATGGCAATTCCTCTTAGCTATAACGTGCGTAACTTGCGGCTGCGGAAGAGCCTCACCATCATGACCGCCCTCGGGATCGCGCTAACGGTGGCAACTGCGGTGTTCATTATGGCGCTTCTAGCAGGCCTGGGACGCGCTTTCGCGACCACAGGTGATCCGCTGAATGTGTTAATGCTGCGCAAAGGTTCGGATTCGGAGCTGGCCGCGGGCGGGGTTTCGCGAGATGCGATGCAGGTCTTGAAAGATCTGCCGGGCGTCGCTAAAAACGCCAAAGGTGAGCCGTTGGTTTCGGGTGAAGACATCCTGGTCGTGGTACTACCCCGAAAAGGTGGGACGGGAGAGACCAATGTCACCACCCGCTTCCTTACTCCGCTTGGAATCGAGATGCGGCCACAGATCAAAATTACCAAGGGAAGATGGTTTACCCCGGGGCAAAGGGAAGTAGTGGTCAGCAGTTCGATCAATCGACGATTCGAGCACGCAAATATCGGCGACATAGTGCACATCGGCAAAGGTGATTGGCCCATCGTGGGTATCTTTGACGCCAGCGGCACGGCCCATGATTCCGAAATATGGGGAGACATCAATCAACTGGTCACTGACTTCGAACGGTCCGTGTACTCCTCGGTGCTGGTGCGGGCCACAGATCCGGTAGCAGCTCAGGCGCTGAAAAACCGTGGTAACGATGATCAGCGTCTGGAACTGAATGGCCTGCTTGAACCTGACTACTATGCTTCGCAAACCAAGTCGGGAGGTCCGATCAAATTTGTGGGCTGGATCGTGGCCTTTATCATGGCGGTCGGCTCCTGCTTCGCCGCCGCCAACACCATGTACGCTGCGGTGGCGTATCGCGGACGCGAGATTGCGACCCTGCGCGTCATTGGGTTTTCTCGTCCCAGCATTCTGACTTCTTTCATGCTGGAATCGCTGCTGCTGTCGCTGCTGGGTGCGACCCTGGGCATCATTCTGATGCTGCCGTTCAACGGCATGACCACAGGAACGCAAAACCAGGTAACGTTCAGCGAGGTGGTGTTCAGCCTGCAGATGACACCAGCCGTGGTGATGGCCGCGGTCATTTTCGCTTTGATCATGGGCGTGGTGGGCGGATTTGCGCCCGCGTGGCACGCTTCGCGTCGCGATATATTGAGCGCGCTGAGGGATTAGAGTAGCGCCGGCCTCCGGCCGGCCCGATGGGGGGGGGGGGCGGGACGCCCACCCGACAGCCAGCGGGACGCCGGCGCTACACAAATATGCCGATTGACGCAAAACACGAAGACCTGCGCAGCCTGCGAATCGATCGCACTGCGCGCACAGGTGGCGAAGGCGAACCTCCGGTCTGGGCCCGCCGCTACATCCTCATAGGGATCGCCGTGCTGGTGCTGCTGGGCATCGTTGCGATTTCCTACCGCCTGCTTTCACACGACGCGCCGGAAGTGGAAGTGGTACGTGCGTCAGCGCAGAGCAGCGAGGTAGGTGGCGTCGTGCTATCTGCCAGCGGTTACATTGTCGCGCACCACAAGATCAACCTGAATTCCAAAGTAACGGGCCGGGTGAAGTGGATCGGAGTAGAAAAAGGCGACAAAGTCAAGGAAGGCCAGGTGCTGGTGCGTCTGGAAGATGACGAATTCCGCGCCCAGTACACACAGGCGAACGGCGCCGCCCAGAACGCCCGCGCTTATCTCGAAGAACTGCAGAATGGATCTCGGCCTGAGGAAATTCAGCAGGCGCAGCACAATCTCGATGAAGCTCGGGCCACGCTGGTCAACGACAAGATCACGCTCGATCGCACTCGCGGCCTGGTGACCGAAGGCGTGCTGTCAAAACAGGCGCTGGATGATGCCACCGCCAAGTTTGAGTCGGACCAGCAGCGGGTAAATTCGCTGGACAAGGGTTTCCAGTTGGCCAAGATCGGGCCTCGCCAAGAGGAAATTGCGCGCGCCCGCGGCGCTTTGCAGCAGGCCCAGGGACAGGCCGACTACGCCAAGTCCCTGCTCGACGCCACCGTGATCCGCGCCCCGGTGACTGGAACCATTCTCGAGCGGGCGGCGGAAAAGGGCGAGCTCGTGACTTCGGGATTTGCCAGCACCGCCGAAGGCGGCCCGCAGGGTCTGGTCGTCTCCCTGGCCGATCTCAACGATCTCCAGGTGGAACTCGATATCGCGCAGGATGATTTTGCCCGGCTCAACCCCAGGCAAAAAGGGGTGGTCACAACGGACGCTTTCCCTGACCGGAAGTACGACGGCGTGATCGCCGAGATGTCACCCCAAGCCAACCGAGCCAAGGCCACGGTACAGGTGAAGGTGCAAATCCTGACCCCAGACTCGTACCTGCGGCCAGACATGAACTCCACCGTCAAATTCCTGGCGGACGAAGGCAAGCCCACGAGTTCACAGCCGCAGGGGGTTTTCGTGCCCAGCAGCGCGGTCCGTGATCGCGATGGCAAGAAAATCGTCCTCCTCTCGTTTGACGGCAAGGCCAAGGCTCGGGAAGTCAAAATTCTGTCGCAGCGTAGCGGCGGCGTGCTGGTACAAGGCCTCAATGGCGGCGAAGACGTCATTACATCCGGGCCCGCAGATTTGAAAGACGGCGAAAAAATCAAGATCAAGGGACAATCATGAGCACAGCGACAAGCATTCCGCATACCGCCACTCAAACCAAGGTGGTGCAGGCCCGCAATGTCAGCAAGGTTTTCAAGCGCGATGCCTTCGAGGTCAAGGCGCTGGACGATGTTTCGATCGAAATCGGCGGCGGCGAATTTCTTGCCCTGATGGGACCGTCGGGTTCAGGCAAGACGACCCTGCTCAACATGATCGCAGCCATCGACCGGCCAACCGCTGGCGAGCTGCTGGTGCTGGGCGAGAACATCTTTCGCTTCAGCGATTCCCAATCGGCCCATTGGCGCAACGAGCATATCGGATACGTCTTTCAGACCTTCAACCTGATTCCGGTGCTCACCGCGTTCGAAAACGTCGAGTTGCCTCTTCTCCTGACCAAGCTCTCCGCACAACAGCGGCGAGACCATGTGATGACCGCTCTAAAACTGGTGGGCCTGGAAGAACGCGTCGGCCACCTACCCAAGCAGCTCTCCGGCGGACAGGAACAGCGCGTGGCCATTGCCCGCGCCATCGTCAGTGATCCCACACTGCTGCTGGCTGACGAACCCACCGGCGATCTCGACAGTCACTCTGCGACTGAAGTGCTCGAAATCCTGAAGCGCCTGAACGAAGACTTTCACAAGACCATCGTGATGGTGACGCACGATCCGCATGCGGCTTCTTACGCGCACGTCACGCGTCACCTGGAAAAGGGAATGCTGCTGCCGGGGTAACCGACCGTTGGGGGGCGGGCCTTCAACCCGTCCAGGCCGAGCGTAGCTCGGCTAGCCCAGCGTGCGTCAAATGGGTTGGGCAAGGGGCGACTTCAGTCGTGCCGTCAGGATCCGAACACAGCCCGGCTTCACCCGCTGCGGCTTTCTGTTTCATCCAGCAGCAATTTTGGCAGCTGGTTTCGGTTCTGGGTCGGCCACGGTCCGTAGCGGGCGAGGGCGCCCGCTCTACACAACATCTCATTACAGGTTGGAAATTGGAATACTGCCGCGGCTGGGAGCGAAACCACTGTCGGCTGGATCAGCTACCCACTGCCATGCCCGGCGGCCGTTTTCCCGCACCACGGTTCTGGCCTCGCCGTACTCCACCAGCCGGTTGAGCACCGTGGTTACCGAAGCCAGGGGATCTTTGTGGCGAAGTAACACCGGCGGAATTCGCTGTTGAATGTGTTCGCAGACCTCGCGAGCCCCGAGCGGACGCGCCGCTTCCATCAGCACCATGCGACAGGCCTTGGTGAAGCCTGGTTGGCGTCCGCCGCTCTTGCGGTCCACCAGTTCAAGCAATTCTTCGCTCAGCACTTCATCGCCGAAGAGGTTGGCCAGTCCGACAATGGTCTGCTTCACCGTCCCGATGCGTTTCATCACATCGGCGCGCTGCCGCATGAGCTGGCGCAATTCTTCGTGCGCCGCCTTCACCACCTCCTGCACGTGAGGATCTGAACTGCCGGGAAGATTTCTGTTCCCCGCGCCATTGCCACTACGCCCGATGTCCATGACCCACCTTCCGGGACCGAACTACCTGCCGGCCCCCGCATTGCGTTGCGGCGTCCGTCCGCCCAAGCCACACCACTCCGTAGACTCTGATACGTGATCGCCCGGCTCTTGGTTCCATCTTCCGGAACAGTTCCGTGCGAACTTCCGTCTAACCAGGCCTTCTACTAAGAATTACTCAATCGATATAGTCGCACTCGATTGAGACCCGCTCGCAACTGCGTTCTGCTGGCTTAGACGGCGATAGTCACGAAAGGTTAAGGCGAAGAAATGTAAAATCGGTGTGCCAAGTGATGTCCAGATTGATTCACAATCGAAGGCTCGCGAGCCGCGCTCTTTCCGCGCCGGTCGCTAGTTTGGGCTATGCGGAATTCCATATTTTCGATTGCGAATTCGCTTCCAAACTTGGGATTCTGAGTCGCGGGCTGGACTGGACTGATTTTGCTTCACACCACAAAACTGTGGCCACACTGTTAGGCTCGGGTCTGGCCCTTGGACAAAAACCCCGAGACAAAGCAGATTCGTCCCTGATGTGTTCCTTCTTGACAAAACCGAAACAACTGATAAAGTTCGACTTAATTGTCCCAATTTCGAGATAATCTCCAGGTGCTGACGCAATGAAGAACGTTTATGAGGTTCTAAGGCAGAAAGAGCTTGAGTTGTCCAGGCTGGAAAAAGAGGTGGAAGCGTTGCGCGTAGCCGCGCCGCTTCTCTCGGAAGACAAGGAAGCCGGTAATGACAACAAGCCGACCTTGGCTGCGACAGCCACCCAGCAGCCCATCCGCATTCCGCAGCCGGCGGTCAATACCGCTCCCCAAGCCGCCCGCGCCGCCGGGTGGGAAGACACCGCCAAGCGCTGGCCCTAGCCGAGGGGTTGGCGAAAGACCTGTCGCATATAGCAGGCGACGAATCGATCTGGCCCGGAGCCTGGCTCCGGGCTATAACTTTCTGGGAGCGAATGGGGGCGCGAGCGCCCGGCTCGTGCTGACCGAAACGCGCGGGACGTCAGCCGCGATATCTGACCCTACGGCTCGGATCGAGTCGACCTCATCGAGACAAATATGAGCGCTTCGGGACACCCGACCTCGGGCTTCAGCGGCGTCCGCCGCCGCATTCCTCGCTATTCGGTTGCCATTCCGGTCGATATCACGGTGTTGCGTTCGGGAGCGCCCGCCAGCATTCCGGGACGTTCTCTCGACCTCGGAGAGGGCGGCGTGGCGGCGGTGCTGGCGGCAGAACTGCAGCTGGGAGAGTGGGTAGCAGTCGAGTTCCAGCTGCCCAATGCCTCTCAATCGCTCCAGACCAAAGCTATCGTGCGGCATCATAACCAGCTGCGTTGCGGCTTCGAGTTTCTGGGACTCTCCGGCGATCAGCGATCGATGATCCGGCGCTGGGCGGGAAACAGCAAGCCTATTCCGATTCTGGAGCCCGCGGCACCCGCTTCCTCTCTCCCGCCCGTCCGAAACGCGAAGATGCCAGCGCCGCTGCCTGCGCAAGCACCGGTGCTACCGGCGCGCCGCCGAGCGGTAGTGGCCAGCAATCAGGCCCTGGACCGACTACTGCGCCTGACGGTGGTTCTGGTGCTGGTAGTCGGAGGGTGGGCCGCATGGCAATGGCACCGCGGCTGGCAGCAACTGGAAGCACGCACCGCGAAAAAAGACGCGCATACGCAACCGCCCGCCGCCAGAGTTCCCGCGGACGTCATGGAGCGGTTATTGATCCGAAAAATCGACCCGGTCTATCCGGAAGCCGCGCGCCGGGCCAATCTCCAGGGCATTGTCGTGCTCGACGCGGTCATCTCGGCTGACGGCACAGTGATAAACCTTCATCCCGTCAGCGGCCCCGATACGCTGGTCTCGGCCGCGATGGACGCGGCCCGCTGGTGGCGCTTCCGTCCCTATCGTGCCCGGGGCGAACCGGCCACGGTTGAAACCACGCTATCGGTCGAGTTCCACCCCTAAAACCAACAATGTCATTCTAAGCGCGGCTCAGGATGACAACTTGCCGCCGACCTCGACTGTTCGTGCTTTGCTTCCTGAGCCCGTCATCTGCGACACTGACTTCGAATCAAACGCAACCACCATGGGTAAAATCCACATCCTTTCCGAAAACGTCGCTAACCAGATCGCTGCCGGCGAAGTGGTGGAGCGCCCGGCTTCGGTGGCCAAGGAACTGCTCGAAAATTCGCTCGATGCCGGCGCCACCCGCATCCGGATTCAGGTTGAAGCCGGCGGCAAGAAGCTGATCCAGATCACCGACAACGGCTGCGGCATGGTACGTGACGATGCGCTGCTGGCTTTCGAACGCCATGCCACGTCGAAGATCAAGAATGCGGAAGACTTGCTCAGCGTAGCCACTCTGGGTTTCCGTGGAGAGGCCTTGCCCTCGATCGCTTCAGTCTCGCGTCTGCGCCTGGAAACCCGCGCCCACGACGAGGTCTCAGGAACGATCGTCGAAATCAACGGCGGCAAGATCTTCAAAGTGGAAGAAACGGGTTTGCCGCCAGGAACCTCCATCGCCGTTCGCGACCTCTTCTTTAATATTCCGGCGCGAAAGAAATTTCTCAAGGCAGAATCCACCGAACTTTCTCACATCGCGTCGCTGGTGACACACTACGCCCTGGCCCATCCCGAAAAGCATTTCGAACTACACTCCGCCACCAACGCAATGCTGGTGGCGCCGCCGGTCGCGGGATACAGCGAGCGCGTCTACCAGGTCTTTGGCAAAGAGGTTCTCGACCAACTGATTCCCATTGCCGCGGTACAACCACTGGAACGAATCGGTCTACCGCAACCCCCACCCTGGCGCCGCAAACAAGAAGACCCGAGTGGCGCGAGCGCCCTCGCAAAACAAGCCGGAGACGCAACGGAAGAAGATGTTGCAGCATCCCCGGACTTCGGAGAATTCCGGGTCCATGGCTTCGTCTCCAAGCCCGAAATCCAGAAACTGAATCGCAACTCGATTTACGTTTTCGTCAACGGGCGCCTGATCCGCGACCGCCTCATCCAGCACGCCATCATCGAGGCCTACCGCAACATCCTGCCGCCCACGGTTTTCCCAGTGGTGCTGCTGTTTCTAGACGTGCCGGCCGGCGAGGTGGACGTCAATGTGCATCCTTCGAAAACCGAAGTACGTTTTCGGCAGCAGAGCGTGATGCACGACTTCGTTCGCGAATCGGTGCGCGCCGCACTGATGAAGGCGCGCCCCGTCCCTCAGTTCGCAGTTGAAATCAGCGCCCATCCCAGTGCGAGTCCTTCGCTAACAGGGGGCAGAGCGTCCTCGCCCGATGCCGTGGCCTGGCCTTCGCTTTACACGCCGGCGGTGTCGCAGCCGTTCAGTTTGCAAGCCCCGGTCCCGCCACCGATCGGCGAGCGCTTCCAATTCGGGGAGGGCATTTCGGTTGAAGGCAGTGCTGCCCTGTCCCTGGTTCGCGCCCCCGAGCCGGTGCCCGACTCTTTTGCCAACGACCGTTGCGCTCCGCCCATTCCCGACGAGACAGAAGCTCCAAGTGATTTGGCTCCGGCGCTGGCCTCTCTCAAACCGCTGGGCCAGATTCGCGACTCCTTCATCCTCGCGGTAAATCCTGAAGGCCTGTGGATTGTCGACCAGCATGTGGCCCACGAACGTGTGCTCTTCGAGAAAATCCTGAAGCAGCGGGCGGCCCAAAAAGTCGAGAGCCAGCGCCTGCTGCTGCCGCTGGTGATCGAACTCACGCACGCCCAGCAAGCCGTCTTCGCCGATGTCGCCGACGAACTGGCGAAGAACGGATTCGAAGTCGAGCCCTTTGGCGCGCGCAGTATTGCGGTAAAGATCGCTCCCGCTGGGGTAGATGCTCACGACGCCGAACACATGCTGCACGAGCTGCTTGACCAGTTTTCCCGTGAAGAACAGGCGCTGAATCTGGAGAAGATTCGGGCGCGCATCGCCGCCTCGATCGCCTGCCATGCCGCCATCAAGGTCAACATGCCGCTGGAGCAAAATAAGATGGAATGGCTGCTGGCAGAGCTGGCGAAAACCGACTGTCCTATGACTTGCCCGCACGGCCGGCCGGTAGTTCTGCGATACTCGATGAAGGACATTCAGAAGGCTTTCAAGAGAATCTGAGAAATCAGCTATTAGCTTTTAGCCTTTAGCTCTTAGCGAGTCGTCCTCGCGATCCGCTTAAGTAACTGAAGCCGAGACTTGAAGGTTCGGTAACAAGCTAACGGCTAAGAGCTAATGGCTCAGAGCTGCTTTATGACTGAACAGGAACTTGACCAGCATCGGCGCCAGAAGTGGCACCTCAACGGCGCCCCTTTGCGCACGCTCGACGATGCCGGCCGCTTCATCGAGCTGGTCGGATTCTGCCTGATGTATCCCATGCGGAAGCCGCTGCTGGCGCCCACTTTCATCGGCGCTTGGACGGGATCGGACAAGCATCTCCCCATGCAGCAACATGCTTATGCGGACCCGCGGGCTGGTGAAGCTACCGCAATTATGGTCCGCCTGCTGCGCAATCATGATGCCTACGAAGCCAACCAGTTCGAAGAGAACAACGCCTTCCTGGTGGCTGGCTCGATATTTCCTTATTTCTATGCGCTGGTGGGAGAACGCAATCCCAAGCAGACGCCGCAGCCCAAGCCGCGCTCGGAATATTCCCCGCTGGCCTGCGATGCTTTCGAACTGATCCGGCGCGCCGGACCGATCTCGAAACAAAAGATGCGAGAAGACCTGGGCGGAAGCATTTCGTTTGTCGCCCTGGACCATGCTCTGGGCGAGTTGTGGTCGAAGCTGCGCATCACGCGCGTGGATTACAAACCGGAGGAGGGCGCGTCCTGGGATGTACTCTATCGCTGGGCTCCGGACGCGGTCCGCGAAGGCATCGGATTGTCGGTAGGGGAAGCGCTTTCCGCGCTGCTTTCGAAATACCTGGATTGCGTCGTCGCCGCCGACCAGCAGGAAGTGGAATCATTTTTCGACAATTTTGTTCCCCGATCCCGGGTGAAGGAAGCGATCAACGCCCTCCTGGCCGCGCGGGAATTGGATTTCATTCGGGTAGGCAACCGCTCCCTCATTCAGCTCGCGCAACCCAAAGCTCCCGTGATCGCCAAGGTCCACACGGGAACTGGCAGTCCGGTGCGTCCGGCAAGACCGCTGGTACAAAAGAACTTGGCCACGGATTTACGCCGATCTTCCCGGATCAGATCAGAAAGAAAAAAATCCGGCTGATTCCGTCTCAGTCCGTAGCTAGTGTTTACCTGACTTACCATTTGATGGTTGACACGTCTATGTACAGGCCACCTGGCTCGGGAAGGTAGGTTTATGCGTCTTTGTTTTCTTCTGGCAGTCGTTTTCGCATTCTGTACCGCGTCGTTCGCTCAGACGGCTCCGGCTTCGTCTTCCAGTTCTATGCCGGCCCTCGAACATTTCAGCATCGATCAGGTAGACAAGACGCTCGCCCCCTGCACTGACTTCTTCCAGTACGCCTGCGGCAAATGGCTGAAGGCCAATCCGATTCCTCCCGACCAGGGCGGCTGGGGCACGTTTAACGCGCTCGCTATCTGGAACGTTGCCGCCGTACACAACACGCTGGAAGAGGCCGCGAAGCCTTCTCCGAACCGGACGCCGGTGCAGCAGAAAGTTGGCGACTACTACGCCTCCTGCATGGATGAGGACGCCATCAACAAGGCCGGCCTCAAACCGCTGCAACCCGTGCTCGATCGCATCGCTGTGATAAAAGACAAATCCCAGCTTCCCGAGGTGATTGCTTCCATCCACCAGATCATCCGGCCCGCCAACCTGAGCTTCATCGACGCCGCTTACACGGGCGTAGTCTTCGGGATTTATTCGCAGCCCGGCTTTGACGACGCCCGTATGACCCTGGCGGCGCTCGATCAATCCGGCATGGCGCTGCCCGGTCGCGAGTTCTATTTGAATGACGACGCGAAATCGAAGGAAATTCGCGGCCAGTACGTCAAGCACGTGGCCCGCATGCTGGAATTGAGTGGCGAATCGCCGGCCCAAGCCGCCAAGGATGCGCAATCTGTGCTGGCGATGGAAACCGACGTGGCCAAAGCCGCCATGGACATCGTTCTGCGCCGCGATCCCAAGAACCAGAACAACAAAATGTCGCTGCTGCAGGTCCAGGCACTTACGCCTTCTTTTAACTGGAGCCGTTATTTTGCCGCTATGCAGGCCCCGACCTCGCCGCAGTACATGGTGCTCGCGCCCGGATTCTTCCAGGGGATGGAAAAGCTGGTGCAGTCGCATTCGATTGAACAATGGCAGGCCTATTTGCGCTGGTCGACGTTGAACGAACTGGCGTCTTCGCTGAGCCAGCCTTTCGTCGAGGAAAATTTCGACTTCTTCGGACGCACCCTCGGCGGCACCAAGGAGCTTCAACCGCGCTGGCGGCGCTGTTCCAACTACGCCGACAACGATCTGGGCGAGGCCGTCGGACAGGCTTACGTCGCCAAATACTTCCCTCCGGAAAACAAGGAACGCATGCTGCAGATGGTCAAGGCCATCAAGACTGCGCTCGATGAGGACATCGACGCTGCGAGCTGGATGTCGGACACAACCAAGAAGGCGGCACACGCCAAGCTGGCCGCCCAGGTCGACAAGATCGGGTATCCCGACCACTGGCGGGATTACTCTTCGGTCGAGATCAAACGTGACGATTTTCTGGGCAACGTGCAGCGCTCGTCTGCTTTCGAAATCAAGCGTCGCATCACCAAGTTTGGCCAGCCTGCCGACCGCTACGAATGGGGCATGACGCCACCCACAGTCAACGCCTACGAGGATGCCCAGGGCAACACCATCAACTTCCCCGCCGGCATTCTGCAACCGCCGTTCTTTGACGCCTCGGCCAGCGATGCCATCAACTATGGCGCCATCGGCGCCGTGATCGGACACGAGATCACTCACGGTTACGACGATCAGGGACGCAAATTCGATGGGGATGGCAATCTGAAAGACTGGTGGACCGCCGCCGACGCCGCCAACTACGAGCAGCGCGACAAATGCATCACCGACGAATACACCCAGGACGTGCCCGAGGCCGGGGTCAAGCAGAATGGCAAGCTTTCCGCGGGAGAAGACACAGCTGACAACGGTGGAGTCCACATCGCGCTCGCCGGCTTAGAGAACACGCTCAAATCGCAAGGCAAGCATCTCGACAACCCGGCCGCGGATGGCGTCACTGAATTGCAAGACTTCTTCCTCGCCTACGCCAACGTGTGGTGCGGAGAAGTGCGTCCCGAAATAGCTCGTACTGCGGTGATGACGCAGGGACACTCGCTAGCCCGGTATCGCGTAAACAACGTGCTCGGTAACATGCCGGAGTTCGCCCACGCGTATGGCTGCCGCGCGGGACAGCCGATGGTCCATGCCAACGCCTGCCGCGTCTGGTGAGAGCGAAGAGCGCGCTGCAATCCAG
>Ga0210410_10004897_pt1 | contig 11704 bp, 8 predicted proteins | sample IncBWC4MmetaG_FD_161058 | JGI IMG/M metagenome (GOLD analysis project Ga0210410, IMG submission 161058) | Forest soil microbial communities from Barre Woods Harvard Forest LTER site, Petersham, Massachusetts, United States - Inc-BW-C-4-M | ecosystem: Environmental > Terrestrial > Soil >... | reverse complement strand
CAGCGCGATGCTGCCGTTCTTGCCCGAGGTGTCGGTTGCGAGCAGAAGCATAAAGTCGAAACTACGCCGATTCCGGAAAACAGCCAGCCCCAGAGGAGACAGCGAAACACAGGGGCCAAGGGGCCAGCGAAGGCGCTGTGGTCAATCCGAGCTCTCTACTAACTCGAGCAGGACGCCTCCCGCGCTCTGTGGATGCACAAACACATACCGATGCCCGCCGGCGCCGGTCTTGATCTCATTCGATACCAGGCGCACGCCGTCGCTCTTCAATTTTGCAACCGCTGCCGCCAGATTTGGAACTCGTATACAAATATGGTGCAGGCCCTCGCCGTGCTTGGCGATGAACTTGGCGATCGTGGAATCGTCCGAAGTCGCTTCCAGCAGCTCCAGGCGACTCTCGCCCACGGGCACCATCACCAGCCGGACTCTTTCCTGCTCGACGGTTTCTTCCGGGGAAACGGTCAGTCCCAGCTTCTCGTAAATGGACTTCGCCACCGCCAGCGATTTCACCGCGATGCCGAGATGATCAATGCTGAACTGCATGATTGCCTCTCAACGACTGCCTTTCAACGACGGTGCGGCCTTCCCGGGCCGCGCCGACCGTGGACGGGCGAGGGCGCCCGTCTCTCCACCGAATCTACGTGGGGTTGACGCCGCGCACAATCTCCTCCACCAGCGAATACGGATCTCGCTTGTGCTCGGCGATCTCGGCGGCGTAACGCTCGAGGCTGCCGCCATCAATCTGCCCGCGCGCTTTTTCCAGCATGGCATCGCGCAGCATCTCAACCAGCCGCTCCTGCCAGTTCTCGACGTTCTTCTTGAAGACCAGGTTCTCTTTCTTCAGGTAGGCCTCGTAGTCTGCGATCGCTTCCGCCAGCGCTTCGGTTCCGACGCCTTCGCTGGCGGCCGTCTTCACGATCGGTGGCGTCCAGCGGTGGTTACGATCGCGAGTGCGCGTGGCCAGCGACTGCATGGCGCGAATCTCGCGCTCAACGCTCTCGGCTCCCTCGCGGTCGCTTTTATTGATGACGAAGATGTCGGCGATTTCCATGATCCCGGCCTTGATGGTCTGCACATCATCGCCCATGCCGGGCACAAGAATCACGATGGTGACATCCGCCAGCCGCACAATGTCGACTTCGTCCTGCCCGACGCCAACCGTTTCGATCATGACCAGGTCGCGGCCCGAGGCATCGAGCACAGTGGCCGCATCCGCGGTCGCACGCGCCAGCCCTCCGAGGGATCCGCGCGTGGCCATGCTGCGGATGTAAATCCCCGGATCGCTATAGTGATCCTGCATGCGGATACGGTCGCCCAGAATCGCCCCGCCGGTGTAAGGGCTGGTCGGGTCGACCGCGATGATTCCGACGGTCTGCTGTTTCTTGCGATAATGCTTGGCAAGCTGATCGACCAGCGTGCTCTTGCCTGATCCTGGGGCTCCGGTCAGACCGATGATTCGTGCCTTGCCGGTGTGCGGAAATAGCGCCTTGAGGAGCTCCGACCAACCGGGCTGGCGGTTCTCGACCGTAGATATGGCGCGAGCGAGAGCGCGTGGGTCGCCCGAGCAGAGACGGTCGACAAAGGTTGTACTCGCAGGAGTCAAGCAGCATAGTGTAGCAACCCGCACCGATCCGTGTTTGAAATGGGAGCGCCAAGACTTCGCGGAAGCCGTCGAGGGCATCCGTCACGGCTACGAGGATGTAAGAGCCGGCGTCCAGACCCGCGGCTGAGTTTCTCGCCGAGCTGCGCCGCAATTATGACCTTCCGCGTTGAAACACACCCAACCCCTGTCATGCTGAGCGGGATGATCTGCTTCGCTTGCGAGGCAGATTTGCGAGGCAGATCTGATGGAGTCGAAGCACCCCTACAGAGTTTGCACTGGCGCTGAAGTCTCTCGATAATTGCCAGACCGCCATGCCAAGTTCGCTCGGAGAATTCCCTGAGGCAGCGCAGTGCAGAGGAAGTGTGGGGGTCCTTCGACTCCGCTCCGGATGACATTGGTTGAGGATCAGCGCTGAGCTAATCCTTCAGCAATTGCCGCGCAATCACCAGCCGCTGAATTTCGCTTGTCCCCTCGCCAATCGTGCACAACTTCACGTCGCGATAAAACTTCTCCGCCGGATAATCCTTGATGAACCCATACCCGCCGTGGATCTGGACGCCTTCATTGGCGCACCGTACCGCGACCTCGCTCGCGTAAAGCTTGGCCATCGACGACTCGAGCGTAGTCTTCATCCCTGCATCTTTCATCGCGGCGGCCCGCAAGGTCAGAAGTTTTGCGGCCTCGATTTCCGTCGCCATGTCGGCCAGCTTCCACTGGATCGCCTGAAATTCCGAAATGGCCTTGCCAAATTGCTGGCGCTCTTTCGAATACTTCAACGCCGCCCCGTATGCGCCCTCGGCCATGCCGAGCGAGAGCGCTGCGATCGAGATGCGCCCGCCGTCGAGAACGCGCATAGCATCGACGAAGCCCCCGCCCTCCGTGCCAAGAAGGTTTTCGTCGGGCACGAAACAATCTTCGAAGATCAGCTCGGCGGTGTCGCTGGCGCGAAGTCCGAGCTTGTTTTCTTTTTTCCCGGGACGAAATCCTTTGGTGCCCTTCTCAACGACGAACGCCGAAAGCCCGTGATTGTGCGCTGCGCGATCGGTTATCGCCAGCACTACTACTACGTCCGCATAGTGGCCGTTGGTGATGAAAGTCTTGGTGCCGTTGAGCGCCCATCCGCCCTTTGCCCGCGCTGCCGTCATGCGCGCACTGCCCGCATCCGAACCTGCCGAGGGCTCGGTCAGCCCCCATGCGCCGAGGTACTCGCCGGTGGCCAGCTTCGACACATACTTTTTCTTCTGCGCCTCGTTTCCCGCCACATAAATGTGATTCGAACAAAGGGAGGTATGCGCCGCCACAATGATCCCGACCGAACCGTCAACGCGAGCCAGTTCCACGATCGCCGTGACGTACTCCACGTAACCCATACCCGCGCCGCCGTACTCGGGTGGAAAGATTATCCCCAGCAGGCCGAGTTTGCCCAGTTCCTTGATCGTCGCCAGGGGGAATTCGCAGGCTTCATCCCATTGCATGACGTTCGGCGCAATCTCGCGTTCCGCAAACTCACGCACGCTCTTTTTGAGGTGCAGCTGCTCTTCGTTTAACTGGAAGTCCAAAGACCCTCCATCTGGTTTTCCGCGCGTTCGCCCGAGCGGACCCGAGGAATCCGCAGGTCGCTCTGAAATTGTGATTGGGATGCCGCGCGCGAGGATGGCGCAAACATTGGCGCCCAACTTTTCATTTAAGCACGGCAGGCAGCAATCAACGAAACCCTCATACCGACCGGTTGGCTTGGGCAGCGCCTAGCGATGACCGTCTCAGTTCCTCAGGTGAAAAAACCTGAGTCGAGAGACTGAGAACTGAGAACATCCCCAGATCGGCGTCAAGAAACGGTCGAGACCCCGGAAACACCATTATCTCGGAGGTTCTTTCCCTGCTTTCCCCAAAGCCAATTCGGGGGTATACTTCATACCAAATCGGAGTGCCAGGTTCTCGAATTCCCCTCGACAACCTGACTCCTGTGTGTGCCCTCGTCGGGGGACCGAGCCACTCTCCCCTCGCTGGCTCTCCGAACCCGGGCAACTCCAATGGATGAGCGCGATTACAGGGACAAGGAGTCCGATAGCCCGACGCTGCCGGGAATCCGTGTGCCCGGAGACATCGTAGGCATCGGGGCGCTCACACCTCCTCCTCTTTCCAACCCACCGCTCTCCGACGCCCCGACGTTGCCGCACGGGAGCCCGATTCCGGGTGCGACGCAGGCACTGCCCTACGCCCGTTCCGGTCCGCCGTCAGTCGGCAGCATCTCCGCTTTTCAGAGTCTGCAGCCGGGCGTGCTTTTCGGTGGACGCTACGAAATCTTGGGTGTGCTCGGGCAGGGCGGCATGGGAGCCGTCTACAAGGCGCGCGACCGCGAACTCGACCGCCTGATCGCGCTCAAAGTGATCCGTCCCGAATTGGCAACGGATCCCGCGATTCTGCTGCGCTTCAAGCAAGAGCTCATTCTCTCCCGCAATATCACGCACAAGAACGTGGTCCGCATTTACGACTTGGGCGAGGCCGAGGGCATCCGCTTCATCAGCATGGAATACGTCGACGGGGAGGACCTGCGCACGCTGTTGCGCCGTCAGGGAAAGTTCTCGCCGAAGGAAGCCATCGGGGTTGTGGAGCAGGTCTGCCGCGCTCTCGACTCCGCGCATTCCGAAGGCGTCATCCATCGCGACCTGAAGCCCCAGAACATCATGCGCGACAAGCATGGCCGCATCGTGGTGATGGACTTCGGCCTGGCGCGCTCGCTCGGCGAGACCGGCATGACCCAGACCGGAGCCATCGTCGGCACTCTCGAATACATGTCGCCCGAGCAGGCTCTCGGCAGTACGCTTGACCAACGCTCCGACATTTTCAGCGTCGGCCTGATCTTCTACGAACTGCTCACCGGAAAAGCTCCCTACGAGGCGGACACGGCCATCGCCAGCCTCATGAAACGTACGCGCGAGGAGGCGCGCTCAGCTTCCGACGTCGACGCCTCAGTTCCCAAATCCCTGAGCGCGATCGTCAGCCGCTGCCTGGAACGCGAGCCGGCAAACCGCTATCACTCCTCCGTCGAACTGTTGCAGCAATTGACGACGTGGGAAGCCAATCCCAACATCAGCGCCGAAACTCTGTCGAAGATGATTTCGCATCCGATCGTGCGTACGTCGCGCTTCAGCCTCGATCTTCCGGGAAAAAGTTGGATGTGGATCACCGGTGCGGTGATGGTTATCGCGCTGGCGACCTTTGCCGGACGCACGCTGCTGAATCGCACGGGAACGTCGGCGAGCGAGACGGTGCCAGGCATCCCTTCGCTTAAACAGGGAAAGTATGTTGCGATCCTGCCGCTGAAAAAAGTGGGTGACGAGAAAGCCGTGGGCTACGTAGCCGATGGCATTGGTGAAGCTCTTGCCGCCAAGTTGTTTCAATTGAAGGAAGTCCACCTGGCATCCTCAGACTCAGTCGATAAAGCGGTTGCTAGGGATCTGCCGCTCTCCAAGCTGGCCCGTGAACTGGGCGTCAACCTGGTGTTGCAGGGCAGTGTGCAGGGCAGTAGCGACAACCTACGCGTTACCCTCGGTCTTGACGATGCCACTACCGGCAAGCGTGTCTGGAGCCAGGACTTCTCGGGAGCCTCGGGCGATGTGCTCGCCCTCGAAGACCAAATCTATGGCAACGTGGCGACCGCCCTTGCGCTCAAGCCGACCGACGAAGAGCAAGCCCGGATTGGCGCTCACCCGACCGAGAACGTGAAGGCCTACGATCTTTACCTGCAGGGACGGAACGTGCTGCGCAATAGTCACGGTATCGACGGAATTCGGCCGTCCGTAGCACTGTTTGAGCAGGCCATCGACAAGGACCCCAACTTCGCTCTCGCCTACACGGGACTCGCCGACTCCAGCCTCCGCATGTACGGTGCAAGCAAAGACAGCATTTGGGCGCAAAAAGCCACTCTGGCCGCCCAGCAGGCGGAGCGCCTCTCCAACAACCTGCCCGAAGTTCACATCTCACTCGGCAACGTCTACTCCACCACGGGCAAGAATACCCAGGCGATTACCGAACTGAAGCGCGCTTTGGAGCTGGCTCCGAACTCCGATGAAGCGTATCGCAGCCTGGGTGACGCGTACGTCGCCAGCGGTCAAAGTCACGAAGCCATTTCCGCCTATCAGAACGCGGTCGCCGCCAACTCCTACAATTGGTTGAATCACATCTCTCTCGGCAAGGCCTACTTTGAGCTTGGCGACAATGCAAAAGCGCTCCCGGAGTTTCAGAAGGTTACCGAACTCGCCCCCGATAATCCCATGGGCTACGGAGACATCGGCTCGGTATATCTGCGCGAAGGAAAGTGGAGCGAGGCCATCCCTCATTTCCAGAAGGCGCTATCGATTGCGCCGGACTCTGCGACCTATTCCAATCTCGGCACCGCATATTTCTGGCTGAGGCGCTACGACGAGTCGGTCAAGATGTACGAGAAGGCAACCGAGATGACGCCCAATAACGAGGAACTGTTCGGAAATCTGGGAGACGCTTACAGGTGGTCGGGCCATTCCGAGCAAGCCACCGCAGCCTACGGGAAAGCCATCGCGCTTGCCTTCCAGGAGCTTCGAGTAAACCCCCGATCGTCTTCCATCATGGGCGATCTCGGGCTCCTCTATGCCAAGAAAGGCGACGCCGCGAACGCGGTGCAGTACACCCAGCAGGCGCGCGCCATAAGTCCCGGGGACGTGCAGCTGATGTACTCAGAAGCCCAGGTGAAGACACTGATCGGTAAACCGGAAGAAGCGTTGACGTCACTGCGACAGGCGTTGGATAAGGGCTACGCGCCCGAGGAGGCCTGGAACGATCCCGAGCTTCAGAAGCTCCAGGCCCTGCCTCAGTTTGCGCAACTGGTGAACCGGAAAAGAACCGCTAAGCCTTGAAGCAGCTCTTCCACCGCTTGCGGCGGGAAACGATCGCGCCCAATCCCGTCACCATTAATGCTACCGTTCCCGGCTCCGGAACCGTACCGGCGTGCGCGCCAACCGACAGTCCACCCGGCCAGCAGCTGCCCTGAACGCACGCGAAACCAATTTGGAAGCTCTGGCCATTCAATATTCCCTTGCGCGCATTCTGTCCGCCCTTGATGCCCGACAGAAGAATTTCCACCGAGCCGTCGTGCAAGGTCTTCGTCGAGCAGCTCAGAAACAGGGTCTGAGCGCAGCTAATGGCATTCGCCGGCACGCCTTTTTCGATCAGCGCCAGCGAAGTCCAGTTTTTTCCGCTCGCGTTCGTGAAAAATAAAAAGCCCTTTCCGGAGTTCGGGACTTGGAAAGAGAAATTCACGCCGACATTTTGACATCCTTGAGGCGGACAATGCAGTGGACTACCGCCGCCATTGACGCCTTGGATAATGATTTTTGGATCGCTGATTCCGTCGGCGAAAGCCATCACCGACCCCACTACGATCAGCAGAACGAACGCGCAGATCCGAGAGATTTTCATCGAGGTTTTTCCTGTTCACCAAAGGAATCTTGCTGGGTAATCTTCTCCCAGCTTTAGGGGAGTGCGGCGAGGGTAGCTCGTTCAACGGTGCGGGTCAAGCAGAAATCAGCAGATCCCGAAAAATATCCAGAGAACACGCAAACTGTTGCGCAAGGTCCAGCGAACTTGTGCAAATCTGTGCACGTGCTTTTCCTACGGAGCGCCTCGCGAACCAAAAAAAGCCGGAGCCCGAAAGCCCCGGCTGTCCAGTTGGTCGTGTGCCCGGATAAAAACTGATGGTGTGGGGACGAGCACCCTCGCGAGCCCGCCCTGAGCGAAGTTGAAGGGTCCAAGCCGAGCAAAGCTCGGCAGCTGCCCGTGATCACAGCAACTCTGGATTCGGTAGCGACACATCTCCTGCTTATGCGCTTGCTTACGCACTCCGTCGCGGCCGCACCGTCAAGTCCCGCACCTGCGCCAGAATGCTCGACATCTGCATCCCGTTCAGCTGTGACAGATAGGGCAGAACTTCGGCGACGAACTGATCTTCCATCAACTCACGCACTTCCTCTTGCCGGTTCCGTTCTCCACCAGAAAGCAGATCCGGCACGCTGACCTCGAGCGCCCTTGCCAGCCGCTCGAGCGAAGACAGGGTTGGCGTCGCCTTCTCATTTTCGATTTTTGAGACGTAAGTCCGCGGCACGGACATTCGCAGCGCCAACTGCCGCTGGCTCAAGCCATTGCGCAGCCGCAGCGATCGGATCGAATACGCCAGCTTCAGATGCCCGCGTCCGTTAGAATGGACGTTCACCGGCAGCACTTCCGGCGCTGGAGTCATAGCGGCAATCTCCGCCTCGTCCTCATCCAATGACAGATGGCAACGGCGGCACAAACTGTTAGATGTGCGGAATTGCACCAAGAGACAACGGTCGCATCGTACAACTTCCCGTGAGTCCACGGGGGCTAGTGTGGTGGCCATTTAGGTTTTGCGAGTGCCAGAGCAGGAGGGCTACTCTCAAAGCCAACTAGAGGGTAATCTGCTGGATGGAACCTGTGGAAGTCAAGACAAAAGTATGAGAAAACAAGGCGTTTATCGGAGCAAGACCATAATTGCGCGGCGAAAATCATAGGAAAACTGGTATAAGACCTAATGAATCAGCGCGAAACCGCATGGTGTTTACTAACTGAGTTCACTCAATCAGAAAGTCTTCGGAAACATGCACTCGCGGTCGAGGCTTGCATGCGCGCCTACGCCCGCAAAGCTGGAGCCGACGAAGAATTGTGGGGTATGGTCGGTCTTCTCCACGACTTCGATTACGAGAAATATCCGAACGTCGAGGACCACCCTTCCAAAGGCTCCGAGATTCTGAAAGAACGCGGGTACTCCGAAGAAATGCGACGCGCTATTATGTCGCACGCCCAGTACTCCGGCGTGGCGCGCCTCTCGCCCATGGAAAAAACCCTCTTCGCCTGCGATGAACTTGCCGGATTCATCACCGCTTGCGCCCTGGTCAAGCCGGGAAAATCCCTCGCCGAGGTCGAAGCCCCATCCGTCCGTAGAAAAATGAAGGACAAAGCCTTCGCCCGCAGCGTCCACCGCGAAGACATTATCGAAGGCACCGCCGACCTCGGTTTGGATCTCGAAGAGCACATCGCCTTCTGCATTGAAGCGATGAAGGGGATCGCGCGCGAACTAGGGTTGGACGGGTCGGCAGCCAAGTCCGCCTAAGTCGGCCTGGGCGGAGACCCTCTCGCGCGCTTTACTTCTTACTCTTTGTACCCATCAGCCCAAAGATCTGCAATTGCTTGTCGCTGGCCACGAACACCATCCCGTTCGCAACCACCGGTACCAAGTTCGAATTGCCGCCCAGATTCGGCCACGCGCCTGCTTTCGCTTTAAACAGCTCCTTCATTGTGCTTCCCGACTCCGGATCGAACGCAAACAGATAAATCGGCGCCGCTTTCGTATTCGGAGGATGCGATATTGCCCAAATGATTGGATTGGCATTTCCATTCGACGAAATCGTGGTGAAGAATCCTGGATTCTGCGCTCCACCTATCGACGGAGAAGTCGCCACTCTTATGAGCGCTGCTTTGGGCGAGGTCTGCACCTTCCAGGCTTCCACTACCCTGCCGCCGCTGCTCACCACCCGTCCCAATCCATCCACCGGATCCACGAAATAAGACTGGCCGCACCAGCAATGGCCCACCCCGTAGCTGCCCAGCACATGGTTCGTCGTCGGCGAGTACCCGCCCAGATTGTCTTCGTTCATCAAAAACATCGTTCCCGCCTTGCCCGCTGCCACTGCCAGATGTGGCTTGGGGCCCGGCTGATCGGGCAGGACCAGCACTCCGCCCGAGCCGAAATCAGCGTCGAACTGATCGAGGGTCGCCTGATTCTTCGGCGTGAACAGATCAAGCACCGTCGTCAACGTGGGCGAAACCTTCACCACGCTCTCCTGAATATTCGTGACACCGTCGTACGTTGTCCCGGAATAATCGGAATTCCCAGTCACGAACAGGATGTTGCCCGCATCGTCGGTCGCCAGTCCGTAACCCGACATCCAGATCGACGATAGGAAGAAGCTATCCGGCGAAGTTGGCTGTTGGTCGAGGAGTTGGTTCGACGCAAACGGCGCCAGCGATCCCGCCGTCCACCCCAGCAGCCAGCCCCGCGAAACATTCGCTGAAAGATCGCAGAAGCTGCCAAACCCCGCATAAATGCTGCCGTTCGCGAGCAACAACCCCGGCCGCTGACGCTGGTAAGTCGCGTTGAAGTTGAATGTCGTTCCATTGGTCAGCGTATGCGAAGCCGTCACCAACTTGGGCGCGACCTTGTTGCTCAGGCTCCCCAGATCGAGCGCGTAAAGACGGTATTCCGGTCCAGCCACCAGCGTATAGATCATCACGTACAACGTGTTACTGCTCGGGTCGATCACCGGCGTCGAGTTGATGCCGACATTCGGCCCGTTGTTCGTGCATCCCAAGGGAAGCGGCACCGGCGATCCGAGATTCCGGCTCAACAGCACGATCCCGCTGTGCACGTCGATCGCGTACACCGTGTTGTGCTCCGTCGCCACATAAACCACATCGTGCGGGCCCTGAAACTGTCCAGCTGTAATCAGCACGGCCGGCACCATCAGCGGCTGAGCGTCCACCTGGTCGTCGAGCACCACGGTCCGCAGCCAGCCGAACGACGGGGTCCCCACGTTGGCCGGCGTAAGGACCGTTTCCTGCTTATTCCATCCGGTGCGGTTGTTGTCGTAGTGATAGGTTGTGACAGCCACCTGACCCCGAGCCAGCAATGCACCCGCGGTGATGAAAACAAGAACGGCAACTACAGCTGTGCCGCCAAGGCGGTAATTTCCTTTGCGATGTGCTGGCATGTTTTGGCCTCTTTAAGTTTCCCTCGCACGGAACCAGTGAGAGAACGCTGAAAGCTCTGGCGCGCCTCTTGGGGGAGAGGCGTTAAACCGGGCGAGTTTAATGCACGGAGCGGGTGGCTGTAAACAGCGATTCTTTCTCTTCTTTCTCTTCCCGAGCGCATAGAACAGCGCGGTGTGGGCGAAAAGCGGGCAGCAGGCCCCTTCCCTTCGGCAAGCTCATGGTCATGATGACAAATTTCGAGGGGACAAATTTGGTGAGGATATTTAGCGCACTACGTCGGCCAGCTTGCCGCTCGCAATCAAGTCCGCAATGCGCGCGAAATCTCGATACATCGCGCGGTCCTTCTCCATCGTCGCGCACACCGCCCGGATCGCCGCGTGCGCCTGCTGCAAGGGCTTCGAGGTCTTCAGCGGCGCGAGGAAGTCAATCGCCTGTGCCGCCGCCATGGCCTCGATGGCCAGCGTTTGGCGCGTGTTCTCCACTACTCTCTTCAGCTTGTTCGCAGCGGTCATCCCCATGGAGACGAAGTCCTCTTTATTCCCCGACGTCGTTATCGAATCGACCGACGCCGGATGCGACAGCACTTTGTTCTCACTCACCAGCGCAGCCGCAGTCACTTGCGGCATCATGAAGCCTGAGTTCATTCCCGCACCGGGTGCGAGAAATGGCGGCAGCCCTTCGCTGAGCGCAGGGTTCACCATGCGCTCCAGCCGCCGCTCGCTGATGCCGGCCAGCGCGCTCAAAGCAATCGCGAGAAAGTCGAGCGCGAAAGCGAGCGGCTCCCCGTGAAAATTTCCGCCGGAGAGCACGTCGCCCTCGCCGTCCATCGCTTTCGGGTTCTTTACGAATACCAGCGGGTTATCGACTGCTGAGTTCGTCTCCGTCTCAAACACCAAGCGGCAATGAGCGAGCGTGTCGCGCACCGCGCCATGCACCTGCGGAATGCACCGTAAAGAATAAGCGTCCTGCACGCGGCCGCAGTCGCGGTGCGAGTCGCGGATCTGGCTCTGTTCGAGCAAACGGCGCAGGTTCGCCGCAGTCCTGATTTGTCCAGCATGAGGGCGCGCCTTTTGAATGCGCTCGTCGAAAGCGACATTGGTTCCCTTGAGGGCATCGCATGCCATCGCACCGATGACGTCGGCTGTGTCGACCAGCGTCTCCGCGGCGAGCACCATCAGAATGCCGATGGCCAGCATGGCTTGCGTGCCATTGATGAGCGACACCGCTTCTTTCGCCTCGAGCACCAACGGTTTGATTTGTGCGCGCTTCAGCGCTTCGGCG
>Ga0210410_10004895_pt1 | contig 11707 bp, 5 predicted proteins | sample IncBWC4MmetaG_FD_161058 | JGI IMG/M metagenome (GOLD analysis project Ga0210410, IMG submission 161058) | Forest soil microbial communities from Barre Woods Harvard Forest LTER site, Petersham, Massachusetts, United States - Inc-BW-C-4-M | ecosystem: Environmental > Terrestrial > Soil >... | reverse complement strand
GCTGCCAATCAGCGAAGGCACGGTGGCGTTCGTGAATGTATTGGTGCCGGTTTGCGTAAACAGGAATTGGTTTCCATCCGGCATCACCAAAGTGATGCACTTGCAAGTGCCTCTAAAGAAATTGGCGACATTCAAAAGGTGACTATAGTTGTTATTTGTTCCGATTCCAAAAGGTCCTGCATTCGTGTCCATCGAGCGGAAGACGCGGTTGAACGAAATTGATCCCCGCTCTCCGTTAACAACGATATCCGTCGCTCGCACAACTTGGAGGCCTGACGAGAGATCGATCGGGTCTCCACCCTCGGGGCCGCCGCCACCACCTGCGCCGCCAGCACCACCCGCGCAGCATGTGCTACCACATGGCCCTGGGCCCGTTGGCGGCGGAGGCGGAGCCGTGGGTCCATGCCAATCAAAGTGGACCAATCCATAAAGATGGCCTCCATGGGCCGGGTCGGCATCGGGGACGATCCTGGAAGCGTCCGCTGAGACGGAGCCGGTGCCGTAAGAGACCATATAGCCGTGCGTCGGATCGAGAGTCATCAGCGTTGCCGAGCCGCCCGGAGGAATATTCAACAAGTTCGGGAAATCCACGGCGACGGGCTGGCTCGCTGTCGCATTCGCCGGCTGGAAGGCGACAATGAATGGCATGACCATGCCGTTGCTCGGCATGTTGTCCGGCAGCCGGTCGACAGGCACCTCAACCGCAACCAGGGGGAAGGGATTGGGCATGCTTCCGTCGTCCAGGGTGAACGTGGTTCCGGCATTGACAGTGACCACGATCCGCGGATCGGTTTGAAATGTGAAAACTTGATCCACATTTGCGTTCTGCGTGATGTAGTTAATCTCGGCGTTATCAATCCGCGGTAGGTGGATCAGTACGGGCGAGGTTGTCACCTGGTTGGCAACAATGGTGTAAGACAGATTTACGCCGGCAAATTTGCCCGCAGGAGACGTGGCCGTCAGCCCGTTGTATGCGATCAGTTGGGGCCCGGTGCAAGCGACCGGGAGATTCGATAACACAAAGTTGCCACTGGCATCGGACGCCGTCTGGTTCGACATCGGGCATCCCGTAGGATTACCCTTATCGTCCTTCCCCAAGAACGTAACCAACACGCCACCAATCGGAGTTTGCGTCGGGTCGTCCACCACCGTGCGTCCAAGGAAGGTGGTGCTGATCCCGTTGACTTGCAGTGATACTGTGGCCGACTGACTAACCAGCTGGCCGCTAATCGTGGCCGAAGCAGTCACGTTAAGCGATGATGTGCCGGTGGCCTGACTCGTGGGAGCCGAGACAGTCATTATCGACGTCTGATTTACTGAAATGGAGGCTGGGTTAAAGCTGGCTGTCACGCTGCCGGGTAAACCTGTCACGCTTAGAGCGGACAATCCAGTGAAGCCGTTCGAACTGTTGAGGGTGACGGAAAATGTCGTGGACTGGCCTTGAATCACGCTGCCCGATGCGGGCGCCACACCCACCGTGAAGTTCGACGGCGTTGTAATCGTCAGTGCGGTGGTTGAGGTTGCGTTTTGCGATCCGACCGTGACCGTAATGTCACCGGTCGCCGCGCCGGAAGGAATCACGAAATTGATGCTGGTCGCCGTGAAGTTCGAAACCGGAGCCGCGACGCTTCCCCCGCCCTGATGGGCCAGCGTTACCACTGGAGTGGCACTGCCACCGCCCGTGAAATTGGTCCCCGAAAGCGCTACCGGCGTCCCCTCGGGCCCGGACCCAGGACTGAAACCGGTAATCGTGGGAGGTGCGGCTCCGCCCGTCACCGTGAGGTTTATCCTGGCGGTCTGCGTCAAACTGCCCGACGTGCCGGTCACCGTCACGGTCGCAGTCCCGGTCGTTGCTGAACCACTCGCTGTCAAGGTCAAGGTACTGGTGCTGGTCGTGCTGGGAGGGATGAACGATGCTGTCACTCCGTTGGGCAGGCCCGAAGCCGCCAAACTCACACTGCCCGTGAAGCCGCCGACGTCACCCACCGTCATCGTGCTCGTCCCATTGCCACCCTGGGCAACGCTCAAAGTGCCGGGTAAGACCGATAGTGTGAAGCCGTTGCCGCTGCCGGTGCCGGCGAGTGCGATTAGCAGCGGATTGGGGCTGGCGTTGTTGGCCACGGTGAGCGCGCCGACGGCAGATCCGACGATCGTCGGCGAAAACTGGACTTCGATAGTGCAGTTCTTACCCGCCAGCAGCGTGCCGCCGGTCAGCGAGCAGGTAGTGCCACTGAGTTGGATTTTGAAATCGCCCGAGGGCACGACGCTGCTCAAGGTCACTGCGCTGGCGCTGTTGTTGGTGATCTTGACCGCTTTCGCCGTGCTGGTCGAGTCTACCGCTTGCGACGCGAAAGTCAGGCTGGCGGGGGCCACCGTCAACGCCGTCTCTGAAGTGCCGGTCAGATTGATCACTTGCGGGCTGTTGGCATTGGGCGAGTTAACGGGGATCGCGGCTGATCCTTCAATCTTGCCCACAAATGTAGGCTGAAACTCGATCGCGAATGTGCACGTGGCGGCGGCCGCGAGCGAGCTTGTGCATGTATTGTTTAGGATCGTGTAGTCAGCGGTCGCGGTAATCGTGCCCAATGTGACCGTACTGGAACTGGTGTTCTTCACAGTAATGGCCTGGGCGGCGCTGGTGCCGCCGCTTAACGTCTTGAATATGAGACTGGTCTTGCTGAGGGAAATTGGAGAAATTCCACCCGTCGCCGTCGACGTCAGCGCCACCACTAGTGGCAGGGCGTTGGCCGCATTGTCGGTGATGATGATGGCGCCGTCGTCAGTCGCCGACGACGGCGTGACCTGCACCGTCACCGTGCAAAATTTTCCTTTGGAAGCAAGCGGCGTCGTCAAGCATGTTCCGGTACCGATCGTGTAGTCCGGGACGTTTGTCGTGATGCTGTTGATGGTGACTGAACTCGTTGTGTTGTTGGTGATCTTGAAGGTCTTGGTAGCGCTTAGCGTCCCGACCGTCCCCCCGGGGAATGCGAGTGTGGACGGAGCGGCAGTCACGGGCGCTAGTCCGGTCCCGGTGATGTCGACAAATGCCAGCAGATTATTGCTGTTGTCGTTAATGGTCGCAGCGCCCTTAATGGGCCCAACCTGGGTCGGTGTAATCGTAATTTGCGCCGTGCAGGAGCCGCCCGCTGCGATACTGCCGTTGCAGTTGTCGGTCTCGGCGAAGTCGCCGGTCATCGTAATCACAATCGCCTGAGTCGACGCGCCGGTGTTCGTGATCGTCACCGGCTGCGCTGCGCTCGTTGTATCGATCACCTGTGCCGAGAACTTCAGGCTGGTTTGAGAAACCGTGACCAGGGCAGGGGCTTGGCTCTGACCCTGTTGCGCCTTGCTAGAGGAGACCGGAGAAATTGAAGGCTTCGGAGTACGGGCAGCCGAACCCTCTGAATTCCGTTCCTGAAACGATGCCGTTGTATCAAAAGTCGGGCTTCCGAGCCCCTCCATACTTGATGCGATTCTTGACGCGGTTGCCGAGTTAGGGAGGATATTTTGAGACTGCGCTTCCAGAGGAGCGAGCTGGGCTAGAACGATCGCGTAGGACATCAGAATCGCCAGAACCTGCTTCGCTTGGTCAATAATAGTCATGCTATAGCCCTCACCAATTCGACGATCATCGCTGCTCTGGGTGCAGAGACTATTTCCACTGGATGGCTAAGAACCGGCAACGAGAGACAGCGCAATGTGAATCGACTCACCGTCGATCTCGCACCCAAAACAGCAACGTCCCCAGCGGCGGCAGTGCTCTTCGAGCTCATCCTTGAACGACCCCACCTTTCGGCGTGATCCTGATCTCTGTGCCGTCGTACCGCTTAAAAGAAAACCCTTTGAAGTCCTCGGTATAGGTAGGGGCCATGTCTTGGAGAATTGAGATACCGACGTCTTCCCCAAGCCGGAGGCCAGCAACCTCATCCGACCGGTAGTGGACACCTGCCCAATCCCTACCCATACCAATGTTGAACACAAGCTTGTCGATTTCATCTCCCACGGTGGGGGAGTAATCGGGGCGCGGCACCAGCGTCAAACCATCCGCGCTCGGTTCCACACAGCCCGGCAGCAGCATCGAGCCATCGAAGCATGCTTTCAGCACTACTGAGCACGCTCCGGCGATGGCGGCGTGACCGGCTGGATAAGAAGGATGTAACGGACATCCTTCCGGATAGGCTTGCGGCAGAAGGTAGGAACCGGTGCTCGAGAAGACGGCATCCACTGCCTCGGACTCAAGCAGGGTCGAGTGAATCGGGTACTTTCGAATGCCGGTTCGGGTTTGATGGATGAGACCGCCCAACGCTTCCGGGCGGACCCGCCGGTGCACCATCCACTTTTGGCAATAAGCGGCCTTCAGAGCTGCGGTTGTGACTCGACCCAGCCAGTCGGTCACTTCCGCCGGGCCAAAGGTGACGAAACCCTCCTCTACCGTCGAATACCGATAAGGGTTGTTTGGGCTCTTGAATTGATTGCAGTTGAGAATCGACTTTGGGCCGCTGTTGATTAGAATCAATGCGGCGTTCAGATAGGCCTGATAGGGAAAGTCGTAGTGCACATACTCTGCCAGGTCACGGCCATTTCGGATATACCGTGGCACCGGGTCGTACGATGCCTCGCGCCAAGGGGGCATGCCAACCTGGATCTGGGACCACTCACTAAGTGTGGTCAGGAACTCGGTTCCGGCCATGGGCACGCTATAGCGCTGATCGATCTTGGCGGTTCCATATGGAATTGGCTTGAGCAGGAATTGCGAGACATATGGCCCTGCCAAGTCGCTTTTCTTCGGACCACGGAAGACATCGGATGGAGTCGTAGCCAAGTGCTTCGCCGCTCGCCCGACGATAGGAGACGTCTCGTATCCCAAAAACGGCACGTCCCGGCAAAGCGCCTGCCAATACAGCTCTGAAGTCTCGAATGAGGCCGCTGGCGACGCAATCGAAGGAGCCGCCGGGATTGCGTAGGTATGCGGGTCGCCGCCCTCCATGTGGAACGTAAATGCGGATTGCGGATTGTTTAATTTGCGGCCGCCGCCTCGCGGGATGCGCTCGAAATCGGTATGCTTGCCCGACTTGATCGCAGCCAGAAGCGCGTTGTAAGCCGCCGGGTCAACCTCGCCAAATTGGTTCTGCGGCAATCCTTTCACGAAGCACGCGATTCGATTTGGAAGAGAGTTCTCGTCGCCGTTGGCGATCATCGCAGCGATCGGCCGTTCGCTCTGGGTAAGCGCGGCCTGTTTCCGCAAGTCGAATGCAGCCTGGGTTCTGGAGTTCTTGGTTATTTCAGGTGTAAAGGCACTAAGGCTCCGCGCCAATGGCATGGAGACTAGTGTTCCGGCAAGAAAACTTCTTCTAGTAAATGAACTGCGTTTCATTCAGACGACCCTTCGAAAGCAAAACGAGGGTCGTTGACCTCAAACGGGTCTTGTCCTTGGAACCGGCCGACGACGTGAGAAAGGGTCGCTAATCGATTCGCGCTGGATAGGTCTGAAGTGAATACCGCAGGTGTTAGCACGTCGCCCTCCCCAAGACGAATGCAAACTTGATATGACGTGATTTTTTGGCTTTGGAGCCCCGGGCCTCGTTAGCACCAGGTCCCACTCGACAAAGCATGCATCGAGTGGCCACCAACGTTATGGCGTAACAGGTTGTTTGTCAAGTTTAAAAACGAGTTAGGCGAAGTTATGTTTTCGCTGGATTCAATTGGAGCAGGTCAAGCCTATCCCCCTAAGCGCATACGAAATTGAAAAGGTAAGTGTTGTGCGCATTAACCAATTGGTCAACTTGTCAACCGCCCACCCCTAGCCTAGGCAAGATTCGCAGATTCCCCCCGGACCGATTGCGTGCGTGCGCAACAACAAGGCTGAAGTCCCAACTTTGGTCGTACGCCCGCCATTTGATGAACACAAGGTGCCTAACAGGGCGGGCGCGGAAGAATTTTTGGGCGCTCGAGAAGCTTTGTGCAGGACCTGGCGAAACGGCTCGAACTAACCGAGGTCCGTTTTTTGAGGTTCAACAGAAAGGAGCAGGGCAAAGGGCAGAGACTGACAGAAATAATAATGAGGGCAATTCCAGGCTTTCTTGAGCCGCGAGAAGGGGAGAGCCTAGCTGCGACGCTCTACGTCTTTACGAAGGCTCTCCGGGAGCGACCGGGAACTCTCCCGATAGCCGACTTCCAAGACCTATCAACGAGATGGCGCACTTCCAGCAGAGCCCCTGCATCCGCGGCAAGCCTAGCGGCGTGCTTACTGGCGGCTCGTGTTCTGCCCTTAGCTCAACGATTAGTGAAACAGAAGTGACGAGGAAGGGCTCTTGCCACTACTGCAGCTTTGCGTACTCTGCCTTCGCTTCCTTCAGGATAGGGATGTCGGGGTCGGCGTCTTTCCAGAGCGTGAGGAAACCCTTGTAACCGGCGAGCGCCCGGACACGGGCGGCATCGGCGTCCGCACCCTGCGAGATTCTCGACTCCAAGGCGTTGGCACGAGCCACTCCCAGATGCGCCAACGCTCCAGTCCAGCAGTTCCAGACAATGCCGCTGTGATCGAGAATCTTCTGAAATTCAGCAGCAGCGGCACTCCCCCGCCCCGCTGCTAAATAGGCATCTCCGCGTGCATACACGTGATAGAGGCAGGAAATATTGTTGACGAATGTAATTTGCGCCAACTCGATGGGTGTGGCCGCTTCCAAAGCATTCAGGGCGAGGGCAGGGTTCTTTTTATCCAGCGCTAATTGGGCCTGAATCGCCGGCAGCCAGATGGACTGCACTTGCGTGTCCAGCGGGAAGCGTTTTCCCAAGTCTTGTGCCAAAGACTCGGCTCGCAGGGTATCGCCCGCCATGGCAAACGCAAGAGCGGTCTCGCTCTCGACACCCTGACTCGTGGGAGCCAGCCTTAGAGCCTCTCCCGCTATCTGCCGTGCCTCCGCGGGATTGCCGTAAGCGGCTTCCCGCTGAGCAGCAATCGCCTGCCATATCGCCCCATTTTCTTTGCTGTCGGCCCGGATGGCAGACTCTAAAGCCCGTTTGGTCAGTTCCCGCGCCTTGCCCATATGTCCAGCGTATGCCTCGGTGTCGGATGCGAGCGCGAGCCCATAGGTCTCAAACTCGGGCTTGCCCGCGTACCACTTTTGCTGTTCTGCCATCGCCGCGGAGTCTGAGCCGAGAAAGGCTAGAGCATAAAGAGCATTGTGGAAGGTCGCATCATCCATTTTTCGTGCCTGCGCCTCGCCAATGATCTGCCGCGTTTCGTCGAAGCGCTGCAGGGCAACGGCGTAGTTGGTGAGATTGTCGTACGAACCTACACGATCCGGTGCCAGCCGCAGCCCTTGCCTCGTGATCTCCGTGGCCTTCTGATACTGACCCTGTTCGGAATACACGATGCCCAAATTGCCGTACGCTAAGCTTTCTCGCGGGTAGCTCTCAATCCGCTCCTGATAGGTCTGGGCCGCTTTATCCAGTTCTCCCGTTACATTCTGATAGTAATTGCCTGTGATCCGCAGTTTTTCCCGCTCGCTGGCATGTTCCCGCAACTGGAATGCTTTGGTGAAGTACTCGCTGGCCCGTCCGAGCTCGGCGAGATTGCCATAGTCGCCGCCTACAGCCTCGTAGGCCACGGCAAAATTCGGATCAAGCTCGATGGCACGTTGATCGTAAGGCAGGGCTGCCGCGGTGCCCTTCTCACCGTCGGCCTTTCGGCCAAGGCTGTACGCTTTCAAAGCTTCGAGCGAAGAGGTAGTGGCCTGTTCGAGCGGAACATCAAACCTCTGCACCGTAGCCAGCGATTCGCCCAGGCCGCCACGCAGCTTGGATGCCACCTCGCCGAGTGCGTCCAGCACCTTCTCCCTGGACGCCGACGTCACCTGCTCTTCGGCCAGCGTTTCTCCGTTCTGGCAATTCACCGCCTTCAATTCCAGCACATACTTGCTGCCCAGACTGCCAATCGCTCCGGCAATATAGGCCTTGCTGCCCGCGCGAAGGCAAAGCTCGCTTGCTATCTTGGGGGTGAGTTTCGTGTTGGCGGGAAGGGTCATCAGTTGCACGGTCTTCGCAACCTGGCGGTCGGAGAGCACATTGAGGAAAGGCGATTGCCGCAGGGAAATGCCGAGGGCCGTATTCAGCGTGTCGTCGAATACCGTGTCGCCCGTGCTGTTGGAAAAATCGGTGAGAACGATGGTGTCTTTGTCGGTCAAGCGCTTGCCTTGACGCAAACGGTAGTAAAGCCCGCCCGCGATCAACGCGGCAACCATTAGGGCTGGAACCGCGATTCGGACGGGAACCGCGATTTTCAAGGGCTTCGCAACCCGAGCCGCGGGAGTCTCTGGCACAGCCAACGTCACTGAGCTTGTTGTCGCAGGACGGTATCCGCTCTCGGAGTCGCGCCTCAGACGTTGCAAATCCGTTCGCATATCGGCGGCGTGCTGGTAACGCAGATTGCGATCTTTCTCCAGTGCCTTGTTGATGATTCGTTCCAGTTCAGCTGACATATCGGGATTCAGCCGCACAGCTGGAACCGGTGCGCGGTTCAGGATTGCTTCGAAGATGGTCGCGGCACTCTCCCCGCGGAAGGGCAACAGCCCGGTAGCCATCTCATAGAGGACGGCTCCAAACGAGAACAAGTCGCTCCGCGAATCCAGTTCCTTCGCTCGCGCCTGCTCCGGCGACATGTAGGCGACAGTACCGAGCGCAGTACCGGGACTGGTGAGATGCAGTTCGTCAATCGTGCCGGTCACGGTGTTTGCCGATGCAACTTGGCTGGAAGAACTGGAAGTGGGCGCGACCTTCGCCAGCCCGAAATCGAGAATCTTGGCGTGCCCCCGCTTGGTGACAAAGATGTTGGCCGGCTTGATGTCCCGGTGGACGATGCCTTCCGTGTGAGCCGCATCGAGGGCGTCGGCAATCTCAATTGCCAGACTAAGGAAAACATCGGCTTCAATGGGTTTGCCGGCGATGCGATGCTTCAGCGTCATTCCGTCCAGAAACTCCATGGCGATGAAAGACTGCTCGCCGTGTTTGCCGATTTCGTAGATGGTGCAAATATTTGGATGATTGAGAGCGGACGCCGCACGCGCCTCACGGCGGAAACGTTCCAGGGCTTGCGGGTCTCGCGACAGTTCATCGGGCAGGAATTTAAGCGCGACGAATCGCCCAAGCTCGGTGTCCTCCGCTTTGTAGACAACACCCATCCCGCCGCCACCGAGCTTCTCGACAACGTGATAGTGCGAGATGGTTTGGCCGATCATTCAGGAAGATGCCTGGCTCTTGGGGTCGCTTCATCTTACGGACCCGGCACTCGCTAGTCAACGAATGACAACTCTGACCCGAGCGTGCTGAGCCCCGAAGACCTGACCCCCAAGTTGGGAGCTGTTGAGGATACCGAACGCTGCGTGCGCGGTTGCGGACGTTGGTTGTCTCGCACGAAACCGATTATGATTTGGCCATACTGTCGGGTGATCACGTTCAGCCGACTGCCTGGGAGCTATACTCACAGACTGCCGGCCGGGATGAGAATTTGCGGAAGAGAGTCCTTTGTGTCCGCAACGGGGGTAGGTGTGGTGTCCGACTCGTCAAAACAGGTCACCGAACTCCTGGCGGACTGGAGCCGAGGCGATCTGCAAGCGCGAGAAGCGCTGATGCCTCTGGTGTATGACGAGCTGCGTCGCCTGGCTGCCTCGTACCTGCGGCGCGAACGCCCTGACCACACGCTGCAACCGACCGCATTGGTCCACGAGGCTTATCTGCGGCTGGTAGAGGAAAAGAGTGTCAATTGGCAGAGTAAGAGTCACTTTTTCGGAGTTTCTGCGAAGCTTATGCGACGGATTCTGGTCGACCACGCGCGCAGCCATATGGCGGAGAAACGCGGCAGCGGGATGCCCAAGATAGGTCTGACGGAAGCGATCGTGATGTCGCAGGAACAACCCGCGGATCTGCTGGCGCTCGATGAGTCCCTAACACACCTGGCGGTGCTCGATCCGCAGCAAGGACGCATCGTGGAGTTGCGTGTTTTTGCAGGCCTTACCGTTGCGGAGACGGCACAGGTGCTGAACATTTCCCCTGCCACCGTCAAGCGCGATTGGGCTGTGGCCAAGGCCTGGTTATTGCGCGAGGTCCATAAAGCAAGGCCATCGTGAATCCTGAAGAATGGGAGCGGATTAAGGAGATCTTCGCGTCTGCTCTGGAGCAAGATCCCAGCCGGCGCGCGGAATTCCTGCGTCGCGCCTGCAGTGACGACGATGCGGTGCGTGCCGAACTGGAATCGCTGCTGTCGACCTACGATTCAGCGGGCGCAACCGGCAAGCCGCCCCGCTCGACCCGTGCTGACGAAGATATCGCCGGCCAGAAAATTGGCCCCTACCACGTGCTTCGACAAATCGGCGCGGGTGGAATGGGAGCAGTCTACCTGGCCGTGCGTGCCGACGAAGCTTACAGCAAGCGAGTCGCAATCAAGCTGGTGCAAACCGGCGTCGATACCCAGGAGATCGCGCGCCGATTCCGTCATGAGCGCCAGATCCTGGCCACGTTGGATCATCCGAATATCGCCCGGCTGATTGACGGTGGCACCACCGAACGCGGCGTGCCTTACTTCGTGATGGATTACGTCGAGGGCACTCAGATCGACGATTACTGCGACAGCCACAAACTCTCCATCGAGGAGCGGATCGGTCTGTTTCGGGAGGTTTGCTCGGCGGTTCAGTATGTCCATCAGAATCTCGTGGTCCATCGTGACCTGAAACCCAGCAACATTCTCGTGACTGCCGAGGGTGTGCCCAAGCTTCTCGATTTCGGCATCGCCAAACTGCTCAAGCCAGAGCTGTTTACCAGTCTCGCGGATGCCACTATGGTCGAGTTTCGGCTCATGACACCGGGCTACGCTAGTCCCGAGCAGGTGCGGGGCGAGCCCGTCACAACCGCCAGCGACGTGTACTCGCTGGGAGTGATTCTGTATGAACTGCTCACCTCGCAGCGCCCGTACCGTTTGAAGAACGATGCTCCCGCAGAAGTTCTACGCGCAGTCTGCGACCAGGAACCCGAACGCCCGAGTACAAAGGCGATCAGTATGCCGGACACTCCGGCCGAAAGAGATTCGACACCGGAGGTGATCGCGGGAAAACGCGCCACAGTTCCCGAGAAGCTGCGCCGCCAGTTGAGCGGCGACCTCGATACGATAGTGTTGAAAGCGCTGCGCAAGGAACCGCAACGCCGCTATGCATCGGCGGAGCGCTTCTCCGACGACCTGCACCGCTACCTTACAGGTCTGCCAGTGTCGGCGCAGCGGGACACGTGGTCCTATCGGGCGGATAAGTTTGTCCGCAGGAACAGAGTGGGCGTGGCAGCGGCAACTCTGCTGGCGCTTTCGCTCATCGGAGGAGTGCTTGCCACCATGCGGCAGGCTCGGGTAGCGCGCGCCGAGCGGGCTAATGCGCAACAGCAGTTCAACGACGTACGCAAGCTCACCACATCTTTTCTATTCGAATTCCACAATGCCATTCAAGACCTCCCAGGCTCAACGCCCGCGCGCCGCCTGCTCGTACAGCGAGCACAGGAATACCTGAGCAAGCTCGCGCAGCGAGCTCAGAATGATCGTGCGTTGCAACGAGAATTGGCCGAAGCCTATTTGAAAGTTGGAGATGTGCAGGGCAATCCCTACGCGCCCAACCTGGGCGACACCGAAGGAGCCGCTCGGAGTTATGCCAAGGCCCTAGAGATCAGCCAG
>Ga0210410_10004891_pt1 | contig 11715 bp, 8 predicted proteins | sample IncBWC4MmetaG_FD_161058 | JGI IMG/M metagenome (GOLD analysis project Ga0210410, IMG submission 161058) | Forest soil microbial communities from Barre Woods Harvard Forest LTER site, Petersham, Massachusetts, United States - Inc-BW-C-4-M | ecosystem: Environmental > Terrestrial > Soil >... | reverse complement strand
GCGGATGCCGAGGTTGTTGAGCGCGCTGGCGAGGTCGGGCAGATGCGCCGGGTTCGAAGCGGCGAGGTGGCGGAAGATCTCCACCGCTTCCTCGGTGGGTGCGATTGCGTCCGTCGGGCGTCCGATCTCGCTGTAGCCGATGCCGAGGTTGTTGAGCGCACCCGCGAGCAGGGCCTGTTGATCAGTGGTCGCGTGTCTCCGCTGGGCCGAGACACGATCCTCGAGGCTTCGAATGCTGATAGCGGTCGGCAAGGAGTCAAACGACATCTACGTGGTCCCGTCTGCGTCGCCCTTACGGAAGAACTGGATCGCGACTTCTTCGTTGAAGAACTCGACCGTCTTTTCGTGAGAGCCATCACTATGGCTGACCTCACGATGGAGAGCTACGAGCCCGTGCGTTTCCGACGTAATGCTGCGGCGGGTGCTTGTCGATGACGCGATCACGGCACCGCGAGGATGTGGCTCCGTTGCCCGTCGCCGCTCATAGATGACTGCGACCACACAGCTCGCGAGGACGATCATCGTGACGACACCCCACGCGACAAGGCTTGTCCGAAGGTCCGTGGCGAGGTTGAGCGAGGCACCAAGTGCCGCCGTCAGACAGACACTTCCGGCCGGGAGTAGCCAGAGCCGTCGCGGATGGCCCTTCACGCGTTCGCAGCGTAGTTGTCGCGTGAAATCGGTGTAGCAGTAGATGCGGCAAGGGGGAGCCCAGGACCAGGGCCGCCGACTACGCGCAGCTTGGGCCGCGCGAAGTCAAGAGCTGATCCTGCAGCGAATATCCGACCGGAGCAGCCTTCGGCGTGAGGGGCAGTCTTGGTCGTGTTCCTAGGCTGTGAGCTTCGGTCGCGCATCCCACACGGAGTTGTGCCGCTCCAGTCCCAGTCTGCACGACGTTTGGTACTCCCGGCTGGTACTCCCGCTGACGCGGAGGCAACGCGGGGGAGGTCCGAAAACGACAGAAGCCCCGCACCAGCGGGGCTTCCTTCCAATGGAGCTAGTCGGGCTCGAACCGACGACCTTCGCGCTGCCAGCGCGACGCTCTCCCAGCTGAGCTATAGCCCCAGGAGGCCCTGAAGTGTACCGGCCGGCGCGTGAGATCTCATGCTCGTTCGCCTGCCAGTGCGGGGCGGCGGCCGCGGCGGGCCATCGTGGCGAGCGTCCCGGCGCAGACGGCGGCGAGTGCGACGTAGGCGACGCCGTCGCTCGTCGCAGCCGCGAGTGCGCCGCCGGCGACGGTGCCGATCACCTGTCCGCTCGCCCACACGAGGTTCACGAGCGCGAAGCCGAAGCCCTGGTCGATTCCGGCCGTCTCCACGCTGTCGGACAGCAGCGCCATCGCGGGCGTGTTGAGCGCCCCCGTCATCACGCAGCCCACGGTCGTGACCCCTGCCAGCAGCCACGCCGCGTCTGGCAGCGGCACGACGAGCATGAACGCGAGCGCGCCGGCGAGGCTGATGCGGATGGGCCACAGCCGTCCGTGACGGTCGGCGGCTCTGCCGGCGAGGATCTGCGCCCCGGCCTCGATCCCCGAGGCGACGACGAACGTCGCGGCGATCGCGATGCTCGTCGCGCCGAGCCGGTCGAGCGCGAGCGGCACGAGCACCTCGACCGCGCCGAACACGAGAGCCGGCACCGTCACGAGCAGCATCCCGAAGCGGATGGGGCCATTTCGCAGCGCCGTCGCCAGCGGTCGCTCGATCACGGCGGCGACGGCGGGCGCCTCGATCCGCAACGCCGCCAGCGCGAGCAGCCCGCCGAGCACGGCGATCGACGCGAACGGCACCTCCGGCCCGACCTCGCGCGCGAGCGCGCCGAGCGCCGGACCGAGCAACAGTCCACCCAGCGCCGCGCTCATCGCCTTGCCGATCGTCGTGCCGCGCTCCTCCGGCGGCGTGAGCGAGATCAGCCAGCCGAGCCCGCCCGCCCATGTGCAGGCACCGCCGACGCCTTGCAGGAAGCGCATCGCGTCGAGCATCGCGACCGTGCGGCCGAACGCGAAGCCGACGCTCGCGACGGCCATCAGCGCGAGCCCGATCAGCACCGTGCGGCGACTGCCGAGCCGCGTCGCGAGCCAGCCGCTCGGCAGGGCGCCGAGCAGCGTGCCGGCGGCGTAGGACCCGGCAAGCACGCCCGCGCCCGTCTTCGACAGGTCGAAGCGGTCCGCGTACCAGGGCAGCAGCGGCGTGATCGCCGCGTAGAACATGAGGTCGACGAAGACGATCGCGCCGACGAGCAGGAGAAGCCGCCGCATCGTCCGATCGTAGACGCGGGCCGCGGGAGCCGCCGCGCGACGAGGACCACGGGACGGGCCGTCGGCTGTGGGTCGCCCGATAACCTGCTCGCTCCGATGAGCGAGCTGCGCTACGACCCGAAGGCGATCGAGCCCAGGTGGCAGGAGACGTGGGCGCAGGAGCGCACGTGGGAGGTCTCCAACGACCCCGACGGGCGCGAGTCCTACTACGTGCTCGAGATGCTGCCCTACCCGAGCGGCGAGCCGCACATGGGGCACCTCAAGAACTACGCGCTCGGCGACGCGGTCGCGCACTTCAACCGCCGCATCGGCCGGCGCGTCCTGCACCCGATGGGCTACGACGCGTTCGGCCTGCCGGCCGAGAACCACGCGATCAGAACGGGCGTCCACCCGCGCGACTCGACCGCTTCCTCGATCGAGTCCTTCCAGCGCCAGTTCCGCCAGTGGGGGATCTCGATCGACTGGACGCGCGAGTTCGGCACGCACGAGCCGCGCTACTACCGCTGGACGCAGTGGCTCTTCCTCAAGCTCCACGAGCGCGGCCTCGCCTACCGCAAGGAGGCCGCGGTCAAGTGGTGCCCGAACGACCAGACGGTGCTCGCCAACGAGCAGGTCACGGCCGAGGGGACCTGCGAGCGCTGCGGCGCCGTCGTCGAGGCGCGCCAGCTCGAGCAGTGGTTCTTCCGCATCACCGACTACGCCGACCGCCTGCTCGACGACCTCGACGCGATCGACTGGCCCGGCAACGTGAAGGTCATGCAGCGCAACTGGATCGGCCGCTCGGAGGGCGCCGAGGTGACGTTCCGCTGCGACGAGCTGGGGATCGACTACCCCGTCTTCACGACCCGCCCCGACACGCTCTTCGGCGCGACGTTCTTCGTGATGGCGCCCGAGCACCCGGACGTGCTGAAGCTCGTCGCGGGTACGCCGCAGGAGCAGGCCGTGCGCGACTACGTCAACCACGCGCTGACGGAGTCCAACGAGGAGCGCGGCGACGTCGACAAGCAGAAGACGGGCGTCGCGCTGGGCCGCACCGTCACGAACCCGGTCAACGACGAGCAGATCCCGATGTACGTCGCCGACTATGTGCTGATGGAGTACGGGACCGGCGCGATCATGGCCGTCCCTGGGCACGACGAGCGCGACTTCGCGTTCGCGCAGGCGTACGACCTGCCGATCCGCCGCGTGATCGAAGGCGGCGAGGAGCTGCCCTACAGCGGCGACGGCCCGCTCGTCAACAGCCATCCCGACTTCGACGGGATGGGCAACCGCGAGGCGCTCGAGGCGATCGTCGTCTGGCTCGACCGCGAGGGCAAGGGCCATGCCTCCGTCAACTACCGCCTGCGCGACTGGCTCGTCTCGCGCCAGCGCTACTGGGGCTGTCCGATCCCGATCGTCCACTGCCCGCAGTGCGGAATGGTGCCCGTGCCGGAGGAGGACCTGCCGGTCGAGCTGCCCGACGTCACCGACTACAAGCCGAGAGGCAAGTCGCCGCTCGCCGCCGTCGAGGAGTGGGTCAACGTCGACTGCCCATCCTGCGGCGGCCCGGCGCGCCGCGAGACGGACACGATGGACACGTTCGTCGACTCCTCCTGGTACTTCCTGCGCTACTGCGACGCGAGCAACGACGACGCCGCGTGGGACCGCAGAGTGCTCGCCGAGTGGATGCCCGTCGACCAGTACATCGGCGGCGTCGAGCACGCGATCCTCCACCTGCTGTACGCGCGCTTCTTCACGAAGGCGTTCGCCGACATGGAGCTGCTCGACGCACAGGAGCCCTTCCAGGCGCTTTTCACGCAGGGGATGATCACGCGCGACGGGGCGAAGATGTCCAAGTCGAAGGGCAACGTGATCAGCCCGGCGACCTATGTCGACAGATACGGCGCCGACACCGCCCGCTGCTACATCCTCTTCATCGGCCCGCCCGACCAGGACGCCGACTGGTCCGACGAGGGCGTCGAGGGCGTGCACCGCTTCCTCGCGCGGCTGTGGCGGGCGGGGGTCGAGCTGGCGGAGGCACCTGGTGCGCAGGCCGCGCCGGTCACATCGCCCGACGCCGCTGCGTTGGGGGATGCCGACCTGGTGCTCGCGCGGAAGGCGCACTGGGCGATCGACAAGGTCACGAATGACATGGCCGGTCGCTTCGCCTTCAACACCGCGATCGCCGCCGTGATGGAGCTGGTGAACGAGGTCTACCGCCACCGCGAGTCGGCATCGCCGCAGGCGCAGCGCTTCGCGGTCGCGACGGCGTCCTCGCTCGTCTTCCCGTTCGCCCCTCACGTCGCGAGTGAGGTCTACGAGCTGCTCACCGGCAGACGCGTGTGGGAGGAGCCGTGGCCCTCCGCGGACCCGGCGCTGCTGGAGTCGGACACGTTCGAGCTCGTCTGCCAGGTCAACGGCAAGGTGCGCGACCGCGTTCCCGCACCGGCGTCCGCCTCGCGCGAGCAGCTCGAGGCGCTTGCGCGCGCGCAGCCGAACGTGCGGGCGCACGTCGACGGCCATGAGGTCGTGAAGGCGATCGTCGTGCCCGGCAAGCTCGTGAATCTCGTCGTGAAGTAGCGACGGACGCGGCGGCTACGCCCGCCTCGTCGCCGGCATCGCGCGCGCTTCGCCACGCTCATTTGGCGATCTGCGCGTGTCGCGCAACACGACGCCGCGTAGCGTCGCGGGGGTGCCGTCGACCTCCAAGCCGCAGCTCGCGATCTGCGCCGCGCTCGCGGTCGCCGTCTTGCTGATCGGCGCGCGCTTCCTGCGCTCGGGCGCGGGAGACAGGCCTGCTCCGACAGCGCCTGCCACGCTCGCCACGACCTCGCGGTCGGGCGCGCCCGACGGGCTCGGTTCCGCAGGCGCCACGGGCACGGGCACGGGGTCCGCCGCTGCGACGGCCACGGGTGGCGTCCAACTCGTCGTCGACGTCAAGGGGGAGGTGCGCCGCCCCGGCGTCTACCGCCTGGCCGCCGGTGCCCGCGCCTACGACGCCGTCCGCCGCGCGGGCGGGCTGACGCATGACGCCGACCGGGTCGGCGTCAACCTCGCCGCGAGAGTCGTCGACGGGGGAGAGGTCGTCGTGCCTGCGCGCGGTGCGAGCAGGCATGGGGCCGCGGCGACGGCGGCGCCCGGCGGGAGCGGCGCAGGGGCAAGCACGACGGCGCCGCATGGGCCGCTCGCGCTCGATCTCAACACCGCCACCGAGCAGGAGCTGGAGCAGCTCGACGGCGTCGGCCCGGCGATCGCCGCGAAGATCGTCGCGTATCGCGAGCAGCATGGCGGCATCGCCTCGGTCGACGAGCTCGACGAGGTCAGCGGCATCGGCGCCGCGAAGCTCGCCGCGATCCGCGCCCAGCTGGGGCAGTGAGCGGCCTCGACGCGCTGCGTGCGCACCCGCGGCACCTCGTGCTGGCTGCGCTCGTGGCCGGTCTGCTCGCGGCGCCGCTCGCCCCGCGGCTCGTGCTCTTGTGCGCGCTGACGGCGGCCGCGCTCGGCGGCCGCCCCACGCTTGCGCTGCTGGCTGCGGGCGCCGCGCTCGCGGGCGCGCTCGGCGGTCAGGCGCGGCTCGCCGCGCTCGACCGCACGCAGCTGCCGCCGCTGTTCGGCGCGACCGTCGTTGCGCGCGTGGTCCTGCTGGAGCAGCCGCGGCCGGTGCGCTACGGGCACACGGCGCTTGTGCAGCTGCGCTCGCTCGTGCGCGCGGGCGGCACGCCTGCGGACTCGACGTCCGAGCCCGCCGCGGGCATCGGCGAGCGTGTGATGCTGCGGATCGGCCGGCGCGCCGCCTGGTCCGCCGCACCGACGGGTGCGCTCATGGAGGTGCGCGGGCGTCTGCGCGCACTCGGCCCGTTCGAGCGGCACTACGCGCGACGCGGGGCACACGCGGCGATCTCGCTCGACGGGGCCACGGCGACGGGGGCAGCCCGCGGCGGTCCGATGGGGCTCGTGGACGGCATCCGCACGCGTGCGGAGCGGGCGCTGAGCGCCGGCCTGCCCGCGCCGCAGGCAGCGCTGCTGCGCGGCATGACGCTCGGCCAGGACGAGGCGCTCGACGAGCGCACGCGCAAGGAGTTCCGCGTCTCCTCGCTCGCGCACGTGCTGGCCGCGAGCGGGCAGAACGTCGCGCTCCTGCTGGCGCTCGCGTTGCCGCTGCTCGCGTGGGCGGGCCTTGGCCTGCGCGGGCGGCTGCTGGGCGCGCTCGCGCTGATCGCGCTCTACGTGCCGCTCGCCGGCGCCGGCCCGTCGATCCAGCGCGCGGGCGCGATGGGCGCGGCGACGACCGTCGCCGCGCTCGCCGGCCGGCCCGCGTCGCGCTGGTACGCGCTGCTGCTGGCCGCGGCCGCGACGCTCGCGCTCAACCCGCGCGCGAGCGGCGACCCCGGCTGGCAGCTGTCCTTCGCGGCCGTCGTCGCGATCGCGCTGCTCGCGCCCGGCGTGCGCGGCACGCTGCGCGGGCGCCGCGTCCCCGCGCCCGTCGCCGACGCGACCGCGATGTCGCTCGCGGCGACGCTCGGCACCGCACCACTGCTCGCCTTCCACTTCGCGCAGCTCTCGCTCGTCGGGCTGCCGGCGAACCTGCTCGCCGCACCCGCGATCGCGCCGATCACCTGGCTCGGCATGCTGGCCGGCGCGCTCGGCCAGCTCGCGCCGGCGCTCGCGCTCCCGCTCAACGCGCTGAACGCGTACCTGCTCGCGTACGTCGGCTGGGTCGCCCACGTCGCCGCGAGCGTTCCGCACGCGAGCGTCGCGCTCGCGCTGCCCGGCCCGCTCAGGCTGGTCGCGAGCTACGCCGGAATCGGGCTCGCCGCGCTGCTCGCGCGCTGGCTGCTGCGGCGCCGTCCGCGCACGTAGACTCGGCCCGTGCCCGCGTTCAAGCCCGCCTACCTGATCCACGGCGACGACCACGGCCGCATCGCCGAGCGCCGCGCGAGGCTGCGCGCGCTCGCGGAGGGGGAGAGCGGGGCGCAGGGGGTCGAGGTGTTCGAGGGGGAGACGGCGACTGCCGAGGCGGTGGCGGGAGCGCTGTCGGCGATGACGTTCGCGCTCGGCCGCCGCTTCCTGATCGTCGACGGCGTGGAGCGCTGGAAGGCCGCCGACCTGGCGCTGGTCGCGCCCGCGATCGCGAGCCTCCCGCCCGACACGACGGTCGTCTTCTTCGGCCGCGAGGAGGGGCGCACGAAGATCCCCGAGGGGCTCGCGGAGGCGGTGCGCAAGGCCGGCGGTGACGTCAGCCAGGAGCAGAACGTCAAGCCGTGGGACCTGCCGAAATGGGCCTCGGCGCAGGCCGCGCAGCTCGGAGTGGATCTGAATCTCCCGGCGGCGAAGGTCCTGGTCCAGCACGTCGGCGAGCGCCAACAGCGGCTGATGCGCGAGCTGGAGAAGCTCGCGCTCGAGCTCGGGGCGGATCGCGCCGCTCCGATCCGGCTCGACGCCGAGCAGATCGAGGAGATGACGGCCGGCTCGGCCGAGCGCAAGAGCTGGACGCTCGCCGACGCGCTCGTCGCGCGCGACGGCGCGGCCGCCACGCGCGCCTACCTCGAGCTGCGCGATCAGGGCGAGCGGCTGGCCGGCCTGCTGTTCACGATCGCCCGGCGCCTGCGAGACGCGCTTGAAGTCGCGACGCGTCTCGCCGCGGGCGAGTCGGCCGCGCAGGTGCGTCGCGGCCTGCGGATGCCCCCGAGGGCGGCCGAGCGCTTCGTCGCCGACGTCCAGCGCAGCGACGTCACGGGCCTGCGCGACGCGCTCGCGATCGTCGCCGACCTGGAGCTGGCCTCGCGCGGGGGGAGCCGCGGCGGCCTCGACGAGGACACGCTCGCCATCGAGGCCATCGCCCGCATCGCCGCCTGACGGCGCCGGCATCTCGCCATGCGGCGTCCTCGCCGGTTCGGCGTATACACGCCACACCGGCTGCGTCCTTGCCTGGCGAGCGCCGGCATCCGCCAGACGGCGCTGCGGACGTAGCCGAGGGACGAGCTACGACTCGCGCGACGCGAGCGTGCGAGCCGCGCGCGACTTCTTGCGCGCGCCCGTGTTCTTGTGCAGCGCGCCGCGCTTGACGGCCTTGTCGATCGTCGTGACCAGCTCGCGGTGGGCGGGCTCCGCGTCGGCCGCGTCGCCGCCCTCGCCGATGGCAGCCTCGAGGCGCCGGAAGAGGGTCTTGACCTTCGACGTGTAACGGCGGTTCTCGAGCCGCTCACGCTCCGCGCGGAGGATGCGCTTCTTCTGTGAGTGAATGTTGGCCATGACGTAGAGAGGCCGCGGTCAGGGCCGCGGCGCGCCGTACTATAGCGCGCTCGTGACCACCGAGACGGAGAGCCCGGCCGTTCCGCCCGCGGAGCCGACGAGACGCGCCCGCGGACTGGCCCGCAACACGGCGATCTTCTCCGTCGCGACGGGGCTCTCACGCATCGCCGGGCTCGTGCGCGAGGTGATCGCCTCGAGCTACTTCGGCACCTCGGGCCCCTTCTCCGCGTTCACGATCGCGTTCCAGGTCCCGAACCTCGTGCGCAGCCTGTTCGCCGACGCGGCCCTGTCGGCGGCGTTCGTGCCGGTCTTCATGGAGCAGATCGCGCACGGGCGCAAGCGCGACGCCGCGCGGCTCGCCTCGACGCTGCTGTTCGTGATGCTCGCGGCGCTCGGTGCGATCACCGCGCTGTTCATCCTCTTCGCGGGCGTGATCATGCCGCTGTTCACGGGCGACACGTTCACGGCGCAGCTCAACGAGCTGACGATCGGCCTCAGCCGCGTGCTGTTCCCGATCGTCCTGCTGCTCGGCGTCAACGGGCTCGTCGTCGGGATCCTCAACTCGTACGAGCACTTCGCGATTCCGGCGATCGCGCCGCTCGTGTGGAACGTCGTGATCGTCGTCGTGCTCGTGCTGCTGAAGCCGCTGTTCCACGGCCAGAACGAGATGTACGCGTACGCGATCGGCGTGCTCGGTGGCACGACGGTGCAGCTGCTGATGTCGCTGCCGATGCTGCCGCGGGTCGGCTTCCACTTCGAGTGGGCGTTCGACTGGCGCGACCCGCGCGTCGCGCGCGTCTTCCGGCTGATGCTGCCGGTGACGATCGGGCTCGGCGTCATCAACTTCGACCTGCTGATCAACTCGTCGCTCGGCACGCTCGTCTCCGAGCAGGCGCCGCGCGCGATCGACGCCGCGTTCCGCGTCTACATGCTTCCGCAGGGGATGTTCAGCGTCGCGCTCGCGACGGTGCTGTTCCCGACGCTGAGCCGCTTCGCCGCCAACCACGACCTGCCGGGCCTGCGCCGCACGATGGCCTCCGGCGTGCGGCAGATCTACCTGCTGCTGATCCCGGCCGCGGTCTTCACGGCGGTGCTCGCGACGCCGATCACGCGGCTCGTCTACCAGCGCGGCGACTTCGGCCCGCACTCGACCGAGATCGTCTCCACGGCGCTCTTCTGGTTCTCCTTCAGCCTGCCGTTCGCGGGCGCGAACCTCCTGCTGACGCGCACGTTCTTCTCGCTCCAGCGCCCGTGGATCCCGACGGCGCTCGCGATCGCGAACATGGTCGTCGACGTGATCGTCAGCGTCGCGCTCTACAAGCCGTTCGGGATCGCCGGCCTCGTGCTCGGCACGGTCGCCGGCAACGTCGTCATGACGGCGGGGCAGACGTGGAGGGTGCGAGGACTGCTGGAGGGCAGCCTCGAGGGCCGCCGCACGTTGACCGCCGTCGTGCAGATGCTCGCCGCGTCTGCGCTGCTCGGCCTCGTCGCCTTCGGCGTGTGGTGGGTGCTCGACGACCTCCTCGGCCGCTCGCTCCCGGCGCAGATCGCCTCCGTCGGCGCCGCGCTCGCCGCCGGCATCGCCGTGTACGTCGCCGTCGTGCTCGCGCTCGGGATCGACGAGGCACGCCAGATCCGCACGCTCGTCGCGGACCGGCTGAAACGCGGCTGAGCCCGGGCGCGGCGCCGCCTCTACCCTGTACCCGCTCATGGCCGACCAGGCGCACATCCGCAACTTCTCGATCATCGCCCACATCGATCATGGGAAGTCGACGCTGGCCGACCGCATCCTCGAGCTGACGAAGACCGTCGAGCTGCGCGACATGAGAGCGCAGCTGCTCGACTCGATGGACCTCGAGCGCGAGCGCGGCATCACGATCAAGGCGCAGGCCGTGCGCGTGCTGTTCGAAGCCTCCGACGGCCAGGCCTACCAGCTGCACCTCATCGACACGCCCGGCCACGTCGACTTCACGTATGAGGTCTCGCGCTCGCTCGCCGCGTGCGAGGGTGCGCTGCTCGTCGTCGACGCCTCGCAGGGCGTCGAGGCGCAGACGCTCGCCAACACGTACCTCGCGGTCGACTCCGGCCTCGAGCTGATCCCCTGCCTCAACAAGATCGACCTGCCCGGCGCCGAGCCCGAGCGCGTCGCCGCGGAGGTCGCCGAGCTGCTCGGCGAGCCGGCGGAGGACGTGCTGCGCATCAGCGCGAAGACGGGGGCGGGCGTCGTCGAGGTGCTCGACCGCCTCGTCCAGCAGGTGCCGCCGCCGAGCGGCGACCCGGACGCGCCGCCGCGGGCGCTGATCTTCGACTCCGAGTTCGACCAGTACCGCGGCGTGATCGCCTACATCCGCGTCGTCGACGGCACGTTCACGAAGGGCGAGGCGATCCGCGCGATGGCGGCCGGCACCGAGGCCGAGATCGACGACATCGGCTTCTTCAGCCCGCGCATGACGCCGGCGACGCACCTCGGTCCCGGCGAGGTCGGCTACCTCATAACCGGCGTCAAGGACGTCACGATGCTGCGCGTCGGCGACACGCTGACGACGAAGTCGGGCGCGGCGAGCGAGGCGCTGCCGGGCTATCAGGACGTCAAGCCGATGGTCTTCTGCGGCCTCTTCCCGATCGACTCCGACGACTACCCGGACCTGCGCGACGCGCTCGAGAAGCTCGTGCTCAACGACGCCGCGCTGTCGTGGGAGCCGGAGACGTCCGACGCGCTCGGCTTCGGCTTCCGCTGCGGCTTCCTCGGCCTGCTGCACATGGACATCGTGCGCGAGCGGCTCGAGCGCGAGTACGACCTCGAGCTGATGACGACGATGCCGAGCGTCGAGTTCGAGGTGCAGCTCGAGAACGGCGAGATCGTGGACGTGCACAACCCGTCGGCGATGCCGGACCCGAGCACGATCCGCGAGATCCGCGAGCCCTACATCAAGGCCGCGTGCTCGCGCCGAAGGAGTACGTCGGCGTGATCATGGAGCTGTGCCAGGAGAAGCGCGGCACGCACGCCGGCATGCACTACCTGTCCGCCGAGCGCGTGCAGATCGAGTACGACCTGCCGCTGGCGGAGATCGTGCTCGACTTCTTCGACCAGCTGAAGTCGCGCACGAAGGGCTATGCCTCACTGGACTACGAGCTGATCGGCCTGCGCGAGAGCGATCTCGTCAAGCTCGACATCCTGCTGTCGGGCGACCCGGTCGACGCGCTCTCGATGGTCGTGCATCGCGGCAAGG
>Ga0210410_10004889_pt1 | contig 11717 bp, 11 predicted proteins | sample IncBWC4MmetaG_FD_161058 | JGI IMG/M metagenome (GOLD analysis project Ga0210410, IMG submission 161058) | Forest soil microbial communities from Barre Woods Harvard Forest LTER site, Petersham, Massachusetts, United States - Inc-BW-C-4-M | ecosystem: Environmental > Terrestrial > Soil >... | reverse complement strand
TCTTCGGCATCGGCGGCGGATTCCTGATCGTGCCGGCGCTGATGCTGGCGACGGGCATGTCGATCATGAACGCGGTCTCTTCGTCGCTGGTTGCGGTCACGGCCTTCGGGCTGACCACGGCCGCCAGTTACGCCTGGTCGGGGCTGGTCTCATGGGCGCTGGCGGGATTGTTCATCGCGGGCGGCATCGCTGGCGGCTTGATCGGCACGCGGTCGGCGCGGCATTTGGCGGTGCGACGCGGGGCCCTGAATACCGTATTTGCCGCTGTCATTATCGCCGTGGCGCTCTATATGTTGCTGCGCAGTTTGACCCCCATTCTGCTGGGTGCATCTTAAGAAATCGCCGGGAGACCAGGATGAAAAAATCGATCGATCCGGCGCGGCCGTATCATGGACGGAGCCGGCGCGAGGCGCTTGGCCTGCTCGGCGCGGGCGCTGCCATGCTCGGTCTTCAGGTCGCGCCGCGGGCGGCGCTGGCGGCGGAAGACCATGAGGAGAACGTGCTGACCGAAGCGCTGGTGTTGCGCGATCCGGACATTCCGGTGGCGGGCAATCCCAAGGGCGACATCACCATCGTCGAATATTTCGACTATCAGTGTCCGTATTGCCGCAAGGTCGAGCCCGAGCTGCAGCAAGTGGTGCACGACGACGGCAAGGTCCGGCTGGTGCAGAAGGACTGGCCGGTTCTCGGGCCGGTCTCGGTGGTCGCCGCGCGGACGGCGCTGGCGTGCAAATACCAGGACAAATACCTTCAGGCCCATGAGGCGCTGATCGGCGTCAATTCGAAGCTGACCGAGCCGCGCATCCGCGAATTGCTCGCGGGCGCCGGCATCGATGTCGACCGCGCCACGCGCGACCTCGAGACCAATGCCAAGGCGATCGACGCGATCCTGGCGCGCAACAATGACCAGGCCACCGCGTTCGGCTTCAACGGCACGCCGTCCTTCATCGTCGGCAAATTCCGCGTGCCGGGCGTTCTCACCATGGAGCAGTTCGGCATGGCCATCGCCGACGCGCGCAAGGCGGCGAAGAAGAAATAGCTGCCACGCCATGCAAAACGCCCTCGCCAGGAGACGAGGGCGCCGGGTCGGTGGCTGTTTTGCTGGTTACTTTGCTGATTACCTGGACGACAGCCTGATCCAGTCGTCATGGGCCCGCGTCTTCAGCGCGTGCCAGTCGCTGGCGGCGACGTCCCAGTTCACGATGGTGCGATTGGTCTGCGCCACCTGGCCGTTGGCGACCGTCGAGGTCTGCATCGAATCGTAGCCGTAGACGGCTGCGACCAGCAGCAGCGCCCCCAAGATCATTCCCAGAAAAACCTGCATAGCGAACCTCCTCCTGTGATCGCCGACAACGTCGTCGGGGTCGGATGGTTCCATTTCGCCACGGTGGGCCACCTGACGAGCGCCTCGTGGCCGGCGCAGTTCTGTCGCATTTGCCAAATCATCAGGCGTCACAAAGGCTTGAAACAACCGTGAGCGATACATCAATGAAAAGGGGCTCACCGCGTCAAGGAGAAGACATGACCGACAAGACCAGCAGAGTAGCGATCGTCACCGGGGCCTCGCGCGGCATCGGTGCCGCGGTGGCGGAGCGGCTCGCTGCGGACGGCCTTACCGTGGTCATCAATTATTCCGCAAATGCAAGACCCGCCGAGACGCTCGCCCGCGAGATCGAGGGCAAAGGCGGCCGGGCGCTCGCCATCAAGGCCGACGTCGCAGATCCCGTCGCCGTGCGCGCCATGTTCGACGCCGCGGCGGCCGCGTTCGGTGGGGTCGACGTGCTCGTCAACAATGCCGGCATCATGAAGCTCGCCAAAATATCCGACAGCGACGATGCGCTGTTCGACGAGCAGGTCGCGGTCAATCTCAAGGGCAGTTTCAATGCGATGCGCGAGGCCGGCAGGCGGCTGCGCGACGGCGGCCGCATCGTCAATTTCTCCACCAGCGTGGTCGGGACCAGGCTGGAGACCTACGGCGTCTATGCCGCAACCAAATCGGCGATCGAGACCATGACGGCGATCCTGTCGAAGGAAATGCGCGGACGCAACATCACGGTCAACGCGCTCGCGCCGGGCCCGACCCTCGACCGACCTGTTCCTCGACGGCAAATCGCCCGAACTGATCGAGCGCCTGGCGAAGATGAATCCCCTAGAGCGGCTCGGCACGCCGGAGGATATCGCCGCCGTCGTCTCCTTCCTGGTCGGCCCGGACGGCGCCTGGATCAACGGCCAGGTGCTGCGCGCCAATGGCGGCATGGTGTAAGCCTCACCGTTCGCCGCTGAGCCAGTTCAGGATTGGCGCGTTCATCTCGCGGGGATAGCAATGGCTGAGGTCGTCGAGTTCGCGGTAGGTGACGTCGGCGCCGACCGCCGTTAGCGCGTCGCGCGTCTGCCGCGCCACGTGCACCGGAAACATCCAGTCGAGCCGGCCATGCACGAGGTAGACCGGCAGGCCGCGCAATCTTTCCGCATCCGCCATCTCCGCCATCAGCGGATGAAAGGTGGCGGCGACCGGCGCCAGATGGGTGAAGGGCGATGCGCTCTGGAGTCCCGTGACGTAGCAGAAGGTGCCGCCGTCGCTCATTCCGGTCAGCAGCAGTCTGGCCGGATCGACCTTCCAGCGGCTGCGCACGGCATCGAGAATGCGGTTGAGGTTTGCGGTGTCGGCGTCTTCGCCCATCAGCGCCCAGGTGTTGCCGGTCGCGGTGGGCGCGACCAGGATGGCCCCAACACTGCGCGCATCGCGCAGCCAGCTCCACAGGAATCCGCGGCCGTTGCCGCTGCCGCCATGCAGTGCCATCACCAGCGGCCAGTCACGGTCGGCCGCGTAATATTCCGGCACATAAAGCGAGAAGCCGCCGCGGCTGCCGGGTTCATTGTTGTTGTGAAGGATTCCGGTGTTTTCGTTGGCCGGTTCTGAGAGCCGCGCCAGCAGGCCGGCATCCTCGCGCAAGCCGGGATCGAGAAAGAAGCTGCTCACCGGCGGCAATCTTGCCGTGAGAGGATAAAGCGCCTCCTGCGCGCGGGGCGCGTGACGCAGCGCCCGAAACACGGCGATCAGGTCGCCATTGCCGTGCTGGACGGCGCGCAATCCCTCAAATGCGGCCAGCGCCGCGTCGCTCGCGGCTTCGAGCTGGGATTTGAGCCCGGCGTATTGCTCCGGCCAGCCGGTGAGGCGCGGGCGGACGGCCTGCAGGGCCTGGTCCGGCTGGCCCGCTGCCTCCATGACAGCACCGAATTCCGGCGGATTCAGATGGCGGGCGATGAAGGAGAGCGCTTCGAGCGATTGCAACAGCGGCGGCAGCACGGCCACGATGTCGTCGACCACGGCCTCGCTCATCGCCCTTCTCCGCCTGGCCCGTCTCCGCTTGCGCGCGCTTCGATTATTCCAGCGCGCCAACTTGGCACAAACGAAGGCGTCTGTCTCAAGACCGCGCGCTAATGCAGCCGCGGTCCCTTCAGCAGTCTGGCGCGATCGGTCGAGCTCAGCACCACATCGAAAGTGACGCCGTCATGGTAGACGGTCAACGGCACGTCGACGCCGGCCGGACCGAGCGCCCAGAGTTTCCGATAGAAGGCGCTTTGGCTGGAGACCTTCTCGCCATTCACCGCCAGGATGATGTCGCCGGCCTTGAGTTCGGCGCGCGCCGCGGGCCCCTTGGCGGAGATGCCGATCACCACCACCCTGTTGTCGATCTCGGTCGAGTACATTCCGAGCCAGGGCCTTGAAGGCTTGTTGACGCGGCCGAATTTGCGCAAATCGTCGAGTACCGGCTTCAAGAGATCGATCGGCACGATCATGTTGACGTGCTCGGCGTTGCCTTCACGTTCGCGCTCGAGCTGCAGCGAGCCGATCCCGATCAACTCGCCACGGGTCGAGATCAGCCCGGTGCCGCCCCAATTGGGATGCGCCGGATGCGTGAAGATCGCCTCGTCGAGCAGGTATTCCCAGTAGCCGGCGAACTCCTGCTTGGCGGCGATCTGGCAGGCGACCGACCGGGTGCGTCCGCCGGCGCCGCCCACTACGACGCTGTCGCCGATCCGGGCGTCGCGGGAGGAACCAAGCGGCAGCGGATCGAGATCGATATGGCCGAGCGCCTGCACCAGGCCGAAGCCGCTCTCGAAATCGAAGCCGAGCGCGTGGCCTTCCACGACGCGGCCGTCGCCGAGATGCAGCCAGACCGCTTCGGCCTCGGTGATCAAATAGCCGATGGTCAGCACCAGCCCGTCGTCGATCAGGACACCATTACCGGCGCGCTCGGTGCCCAGCGTCTCCGCGCTGAAGGCGTCGGCCGGAATGATCGAATGCAGCCCGACCACCGAGGAAAGCACGCGATCGAGATCGAAACTGTAATCGCCCGGCCGCGGCTGATACGCCGGCGGCACTTTCCATTCAGTCAAAGAGGGCATGGAGAATCTCCTGGCCTGTCGATGCGCCGCACCCCGCAAATTCGAGCGAACTGCGGCGCGCGAAACGGTGACAGCATATATTATGTCGCAAACGGCCGCCGCGAAAGTCTCGATCGGCGGACTCACACACATTCCCCGCCGCCGGCTTGGTTTTAGAGCCGAATACCTTTTTGCATGAGAGCGGTCACCGGATGCTGATGATCTCGGCTTCGCCGGCGCCGGCGGTGACGACGTCGCCGACGCGCTTGCCGAACATCGCCCGCGCCAGCGGCGAGACATGGGAGATCGAGCCCTGGGCGGGATCGGCTTCGTCCTCGCCGACGATCCGGAACGTCTGTTCCCGGCCGTCGTCGCGCCGGATGGTGACTAAAGTGCCGAACCGCACTTCGGAAAAATCCGAAGGGGCGGCGATGACGCGCGCCGTCGCCCGCCGCACGGTCCAATAGCGAAGGTCTCTGCCTGCTGCCGCAAGCGCGGCGCGATCGGCGGTTGCCTGCGCATGGGCGTAGGCTTCGCCGGCGGCTGCGAGCGCGCGTTCGATCTGCGCCAAACCTGTTTCGGTGACATCGTTGGGATGCTCCGAGATCGGCCGTTCCGGCAGATCGTCGAGATGATCGGTGTCCTGTTCTCTCACGAAGGCTCTGCTCATCAATGTCACCGGATAGATTGCAAACGATCGGAAAAGGAACAATCATCGGACGGTTCGGTTCCCTGGCCGGGGCGGCTCGGCCACGGACCGCCGAAGCGAGCCAGCGCCATGACCGATCCCTTCGACCTGAAGCGCTTTGTCGATGCGCAGGCACTAGTCTATCCGGATGTTCTGTCGGAATTGCGCCAGGGCCGGAAGCAAAGTCACTGGATGTGGTTCATCTTCCCTCAGTTGGCCGGTCTCGGGCATAGCGCGATGGCGCAGCGCTATGCGCTTTCCTCCCGAGACGAGGCGCTGGCCTATCTCGGACACGGCATTTTGGGGCCAAGACTCAGGGAATGCACCGTGCTCGTCAATGCCGTCGAGGGCCGAACCATCCACGAAATCCTCGGCAGTCCCGACGATCTCAAATTCCGTTCCTCCATGACGCTGTTCGCCGCGCTGTCGTCCGAACCGGAATTCGCCGCGGCGATCGGGAAATTCTATGGCGGCGCGCCGGACCCGAAGACGCTGGAGCTGATTGGCGGCTGATCCGGAGGCGCGTACCGCCTCCCCGCAACGAGCCCGATCTGTTGCCTTGCGACCGACACCTCCGTCGCGCCGACCGCATGGCTGGTGCTCCGCTCGGCGCTAGGCGGGGTATGGCGAAGCTGATAACGATTTGCTCTCACATTCGATAAAGGACCGGTGGATGGACAACCGCAGTGACATTTGGCGTGGCGTCGACACGATCAAGGAGCGTTTCATCGCGCTGAGCGACAGGGTCTGGGCGATGCCCGAAGTGTGCTACACCGAGGCGCGCTCCTGCGCCGAACATCTGGCCGAGCTGCGCCATCAGGGCTTCCGCATCACCGAGAATGTCGCGGGCATTCCAACCGCCCTGATGGGCGAATGGGGTGAGGGCGGTCCTGTCATCGCCTTCCTTGGCGAATACGACGCGCTGCCCGGTCTCAGTCAGGAGGCGGATGTGGCGGAGCCCCGGCCGGTTGAGGCGGGAGGACATGGGCATGGCTGCGGCCACAATTTGCTCGGCTCGGCCGCGTTGCTCGCCGCCACCGCGGTGAAGGATTGGCTTGCCGCCTACAAGGTGCCCGGGCGCGTGCGCTATTTCGGCTGCCCGGCTGAGGAGGGCGGCGCCGCCAAAGCCTTCATGGTGCGCGCAGGCGCTTTCGATGACGCCGACATCGCGCTCACCTGGCACCCGTCCAGTTTCTGGGAAGTGGTAGTGACGCCGTCGCTGGCCAACACGCGCGCCGATTTCGTCTTCACCGGGCGCACCTCGCATGCCGCGGCGTCGCCACATCTGGGGCGAAGCGCGCTCGACGCGGTGGAGCTGATGAATGTCGGCGTCAATTACATGCGCGAGCACATGCCGAGCGACGCCCGCGTCCATTATGCCTTGCTCGACACCGGCGGCATCGCGCCCAACGTGGTGCAGGCCCATGCCCGCGTGCGCTATTCCATCCGCGCCCGCGATTTGCCCGGCATGAACGAACTGGTGGAACGCGTCCACAAGATCGCGCAGGGCGCGGCGCTGATGACCGAAACCAGGATGGAGATGCGGATCATTTCCGCCGTTTCCAATGTCCTGCCCAACACCCCTCTGGAGCAAATGCTCCACCGCGTCATGGAGGAACTCGGTCCGCCGCATTTCGACGAGACGGACCGGGATTTCGCCGCCAGCATCCGCGCGACGCTGACCGACAAGGATATCGCCAGCGTCTATCACACCATCGGCATGGATCCCACCGACCGCCCGCTGGCCGATTTTCTCGTGCCGCTCGACGCCAGGCGCAACCCGCTGATCGGCTCGACCGATGTGGGCGACGTGAGCTGGGTCGTCCCGACCGTTCAGGTCCACGCCCCGACGGTCGCCATCGGCACCCCGTTCCACACCTGGCAGGTGGTGGCGCAGGGCAAGAGCCCGGCCGCCCACAAGGCCATGGTGCAGGCGGCCAAGGCCATGGCGGGGCTCGGCGTCAAGGCGCTGACCGAGCCGGATCTGATCGCTGCCGCCAAGGCCGATTTGCGGAAGCGTACCGCCCGCACCCCCTATGTCAGCCCGTTGCCGGACAATGTCGCACCGCCCCTGGACATGTCCCTGACCTGATTGGGCGCCTGATTTGGCGAACAAATTTTGCGCAACGCGGGACGCGCCGGCGCGCGCTTTGGCGCAGGGATACCGCCGGATTGCCGAAACGGTGTGCGCCAGGGAGCTGTTTTGCTCAAGCAACGACCAGAAAACCTGCGGCGTCCCCGCCGCAATAAGTTGACGCGCGGGGCGTTCGGTGTGCCAACTTCCCCGGGACACTTGTTCTTGAGACACTGGGCTTCTTAAGGCATCTATCTTCTTAGGGCGCCTGGCTTCTTGAGACACCTGGCGCGGCCGCCTCAAAGGGCCGCCTGCAACCACATGAGAACCGGACGAGGCGACGATGCTGGACACTGAATTGCGTAGCATGATCGACGAGGTGAAGGATGGCCGCCTGGATCGCCGCGCCTTCATCCAGCGCATGATCGGATTTGGCCTCACCGCGCCGATGGCCACGCAGATTCTCGCCATCGGCGGCGTGGCCATGGCGCAGAGCCCGTCACCCTACAAGCCGACCAGGCGCGGCGGGGGCGGTCCGCTGAAGTTGCTCTGGTGGCAGGGACCGACCCTGCTCAATCCGCATTTCGCCACCGGCACCAAGGACCAGGATGCCTCGCGCATCTTCTACGAGCCGTTCGCGAGCTGGGACGTGGACGGAAACCTCAATCCGATCCTCGCCGCCGAAATTCCGTCGATCCAGAACGGCGGCCTGTCCGCCGACGCCAGGTCGGTGACCTGGAAAATCAAGCCCGGCGTCAAATGGCACGACGGAAAGCCCTTTACCGCCGACGACGTGGTGTTCACCTGGGACTACGTCCGCGATCCCGCCACCGCGGCGGTCAGCGTCGGCGTCTACCGCGACCTCACCGTGGAAAAGGTCGATGATCTGACCGTCCGCGTCCTGTTCGACAAGCCGACCCCGTTCTGGGCCAGTCCCTTCGTCGGGGCCTATGGCTGCATCCTGCCGAAACATCTGTTCGCCGACTACAAGGGCGCCAAGTCCCGCGAAGCCTCGACCAATTTGGCGCCCGTCGGCACCGGCGCCTACAAGTTCATCGAGTTCAAGCCGGGCGATCTGATCCGCGCCGAGATCAACCCCGACTACCACATGCCGAACCGTCCCTACTTCGACACGTTCGAATTGAAGGGCGGCGGCGACGCCGTCTCCGCGGCGCGCGCCATCATCCAGACCGGCGAATATGATTATTCCTGGAACATGCAGGTGGAGGATGAGGTCCTGCTGCGCCTCGAGAAGGGCGGCAAGGGCAGGACCATCTACGCGGTCGGGGGCGACATCGAGTTCATTGCCGTCAACTTCACCGATCCCAATACCGAGGTCGACGGCGAGCGGTCCTCGATGAAAACCAAGCATCCGATCTTGTCCGATTCCGCCGTGCGCAAGGCGCTTGCGCTGCTGGTCGACCGCGAGACCATCCAGAAAGCCATTTACGGCCGCGCCGGACGCGTCACCGCCAACTACCTCAACGGGCCGGAGAAGTTCGTCTCCAAAAACACCTCGTGGGAATTCAGCGTCGAAAAGGCGGCCAAGCTGCTCGACGAGGCCGGATGGAAGCCGGGCGCGGACGGCATCCGCGAGAAGGACGGCAAGAAGCTGAAACTGCTTTACCAGACCTCGATCAACGGCCCGCGCCAGAAGACCCAGGCGATCGTCAAGCAGGCCATGCAGAAAGCCGGAATCGACGTGGAGCTGAAATCGGTCGTGGCCTCGGTCTTCTTCTCCTCCGATGTCGCCAATCCCGACACCTACGCCAAGTTCTACGCCGACATCGAGATGTTCCAGATCCCGATGACCCAGCCCGATCCGGCCCAGCACATGCGCCGCTATCATTCGCGCTTTGTGGCCGCCAAGGAGAACAAGTGGCAGGGCACGAATTTCCCGCGCTTTGTCAATGCAGAGTACGATGCGGCCGTCGACGCGGCCGAGAACGAAATCGATCCGGTCAAGCGCGCCTCCCTCTATATCAAGTGCAACGACCTGTTTTGGCAGGAAAACGCATTCATCCCCGTCATGCATCGCATCAAGGTCGGCGCCAGCGCCAACACGCTGCGCCCGGTGATGAGCGGCTGGGCCAACGATCTGGACAATCTGCAGGACTGGTACCGGGAGGCGTGAGGGCGGGGCGCGTACAGAGTGTTCTCTCATGAACCAGTACATCCTGCGTCGCCTGCTGATCGCCATTCCGAGCCTGCTCGGCATTTCGCTGGTTCTGTTCATCGTGCTCGCGCTCGCGCCCGGTGATCCCTTTTCGGAACTGGCGACCAATCCGAACGTGCCTCCGGAAGTGGGTCTTGCGCTTCGGGCCAAGTTCGGCCTCGACGATCCGATCTACCTTCGCTACCTGCACTGGCTCGTTGCCATGGCGCAGGGCGATTGGGGCTTTTCCTTTGTCAGCCGGATGAACGTGGACACGCTGATCCTGCAGCGCCTGCCGGCCACGCTCTATGTGATCGGCTCGGCGCAGCTCCTGGCGCTTGTGATCGCGATCCCGGTCGGCGTCTATGCCGCCACCAGGCCCTATTCGCTGTTCGACCAGATCGCCAACACGCTCGCCTTCATCGGCTTCTCGCTGCCGACTTTCTTCACCGGCATCCTGTTCATCCTGATCTTTTCGGTGAAGCTCGACTGGCTGCCGTTCGTCTATTCGACCGACATCAAGGGGACCGGCATCGTCTGGGTCGGCGAGCAGATCCGGCAGGCGATCATGCCCGTCATGGTGCTCGGCCTGTTTCAGGCGGCGTCGATGACGCGTTTCGTGCGCTCGGCCATGCTGGACGTGATCCGCCTCGATTACGTCACCACCGCCCGCTCCAAGGGGCTGGGACAGCGGAGGGTGATCGTCAGGCATGTGATGCGCAACGCGATGATCCCGGTCGTCACCCTGATCGCGCTGCAGATGCCCGCCGTGTTCGGCGGCGCCATCGTCACCGAGCAGATCTTCCGCATTCCCGGCATCGGTTCGCTGCTCATTTCCTCCATTCTCTCCAATGACACCCCGGTCGTGATGGCCGTGACCTTCGTCTTCGCTTGCCTGGTGGTACTCTTCAACCTGATCGCGGACGTTCTGTATGGCTGGCTTGACCCTCGCATCTCCTTCCGCTGAGCGGCGCACTTTTTCGCCCTGGCGCGAGACCTGGCGGCGTTATCGCCGCCACAAGCTGGCCCTGGTCAGCGCGGTCCTGCTGCTCGTCCTGGTTCTGGCTGTCGTGTTCGGCCCCTTCGTCTGGCGCGTCCCCATCAACGAGATCGATTTCAGCGCGCACCTCGAAGGGCCCTCGCTCGCCCATCCCTTCGGCACCGACGATTTGGGTCAGGATATCCTCGCCCGCATGATCTATGGCGGCCGCATCTCGCTCGCCGTCGGCCTTGCCGCGATGACGGTCTCCGTGATCGTCGGGACGCTGATCGGCGCGCTCGCCGGCATGTCGCGCGGCGCGCTGGGTCACGGGCTGATGTGGCTCACCGATCTCTTCCTCTCGCTGCCGCAACTGCCGCTGCTGCTGCTCCTGATCTATTTGTTCCGCGACGGGCTCAAGGCCGTGTTCGGCCCCGAGGGCGGCATTTTCATCCTGATCGTGCTGGTGATCGGCGGACTGCGCTGGATGCCGGTCGCCCGCCTGGTGCGCGCCCAGTTCCTCTCGCTGCGCGAGAAGGAGTTTGTCGAAGCCGCCCGCGCGCTCGGCGCCAGTCCGATGCGGCAGGTGGTCCGCCATATCCTGCCCAACGCGCTCGGACCGGTGATCATTGCAGGCACCATCGATGTCGCCGCCGCCATCATCGCCGAATCGACGCTGTCTTTTCTCGGTCTCGGCTTTCCGCCGGATACCCCGACCTGGGGGCGGCTATTGTATGACGCCAAGGACTATCTCGACATTGCTGCCCATTGGGCGCTGTTCCCGGGCGCAGCCATCTTCATCGCGGTCATGGCCATCAATTTCATCGGCGACGGGTTGCGCGACGCGCTCGACGCGCGGCGGGTGATCTGATGGCGCCCCTGCTCGAGATCAAAGGCCTGAAGACCCATTTTGCCACCGACGACGGTATCGTGAGGGCGGTCGACGGCGTCGACATCAGCATCAACCGGGGCGAGACGCTCTGCGTGGTCGGCGAGTCCGGCTGCGGCAAGACCGTCACCGCGATGTCGATCCTGCAGCTGATCGCGATGCCGCCGGGCCGCATCGTCGCAGGCGAGATCATCTTCGAGGGCCGGGACCTCGTGCCGCTCACGAGCCACCAGCTGGACGAGGTCCGCGCCAAGGAGATCGGCTTCATCTTCCAGGAGCCGATGACCTCGCTCAACCCGGTCCTGACCGTCGGCGAGCAGATCGCGGAAAGCCTGCGTGTCCATGAGCGCCTGCCGCAGAAGCAGGCGTTCGCCCGCACCGTCGAGATGCTGAAGCTGGTGCAGATCCCCAATGCGGAAGCGCGCGTGCATGATTATCCGCATCAGTTCTCGGGCGGCATGCGCCAGCGCGTCATGATCGCGATGGCGCTGGCCTGCCAGCCCAAGCTCGTCATCGCCGACGAGCCCACCACCGCGCTCGACG
>Ga0210410_10004888_pt1 | contig 11722 bp, 8 predicted proteins | sample IncBWC4MmetaG_FD_161058 | JGI IMG/M metagenome (GOLD analysis project Ga0210410, IMG submission 161058) | Forest soil microbial communities from Barre Woods Harvard Forest LTER site, Petersham, Massachusetts, United States - Inc-BW-C-4-M | ecosystem: Environmental > Terrestrial > Soil >... | reverse complement strand
GCAGCCTGCTCTATTTTCTCGAGCCACATTCGCCGAATTGGGACGTCGACTTCGTCGAAGTCGCAAGCGATGACGCGCCCGGCTCGCTCAGCCACATCGATCACATCTCGCAATCGATGCGGTTTGAGGAAATGTTATCCTGGGAGCAGTTTTACACCGCCCTGTTTGACGTCCAGCGCGCGCCGCAACTCGAGATCGCCGATCCCCTGGGGCTGGTGAAGAGCCAGGTCCTGCAAAACCGCGGCGGTTCGCTGCGTCTCGTCCTCAACGCCTCGACGGCGACGCAGACCCTGTCGTCAAGGTTTCTGTCGGAGTTTTTCGGCGCCGGCGTTCAGCATATCGCCTTCACCTGCGACGACATCTTCAAGGCAGTCTCCGCCATGCGCGCGGCCGGTGCCACCTTCCTCAACATATCAGACAATTATTATGCCGACCTCGACAGCCGTTACGAGCTCGCCCCCGAGCTGCTCAGCGCGATGAAGCAAAACGGCATCCTCTACGACCGCGATGACGACGGCGAGTTCTTCCAGGTCTACACTCACGCCTTCGAGGAGCGCTTCTTCTTCGAGATCGTGGAAAGGCGCGGCTACAAGGGGTTTGGCGCGCCCAACGCCGGCATCCGTCTCGCGGCGCAAACGCGCGAGGCGCGGCCGCGCACCATGCCGCGGATGGGATGAACGAGACCGGTAACCGCCGCCCGCCGCGCGGGATCTAGCACAAGCGGCAAACGCCCCAGGACAGGCAGCAGCCGGCGCAGCCAACACAGCCGACGCAGCCAATGATCCCGACCCCGCAGCCACCGAATCCGCCGCAGCCTCGGCACCCGGCGCAACCCCGGCAACCACCACAACCATGGAAGCCGCCACAACCATGGCCGCAGCCGCCACAACCGTGGCAGCCGCCGCAACCATGGCCGCAGCCACCGCAACCACCGCGGGCCATCTGCACGCCGCCACCGCCAACATTTTCCCGGTCGAAGAGATAGAACGTGGCGAGGCTGACGTCGGCCATTTCCTCTTCGCCCAGAACGAAGCGATGATCGGGCAAGCTCTTGTCGGCTTGCGGGATATCGGCAGTCGGCACCGTCGATGCGGATGCGCTACCGACCAGCGAAAAACCTAGTCCGGCGGCACCCAGCACGCTCACGGCGGCGGTTTTGCTTGTGCGTTTTGGCGTCGAAGCTTGCTTGATCCGTCGCATGATCGCATCCTCCAAAATGAAAGGGCTCGACTGTGCTGAGCGTGCCCCCGCCGAACGCGGTGCGCAAGAGTTGCTACAGCCACGGACGCAAAATATCTCGTGAGTTCCCATTCATCTGTGTGAATGAAATCGGGAGGCAACTGCTTGCAGTTGAATGGAATGCCGCCATTTGTGCGCAGCAGCAGCGGTCGCCTCGCCGAAGCAGACGCGACACCACGATATGCTTGGGCGGCAGCCCATCCGATCGTCGCGACAGCGTCATGACAGATTGATTGCACGAGTTGGGCGACTTCTCGTGCAACGGCCACGCCTTTCACGAGCACGCCGCTCAAAAGCCGCGATGGTGTCAAGTCGCCGCAACACCTCGCAACATAATGGCCGCGGTCGGCATTAAATTTTTTTTAGAATTTTCACCCGCCGACAATTGGGAGAGGGCGATGAAAGAATTGGGAATTTCTTTACGCACACCAGTTTCGCAAGCTCGCCGCAAGCTGATAGCGCCATTGCTGCTGGCCGGCGCCACGTTTGCGATGATGTCGGGCTCCGCGAAGGCGGCGGCTGCTCCGGTTCAGCCATCATGTCATCTTCAGTCACCCGGTGGCCAGATCAAGCGCGTCGTCTTCATCATCTTCGACAACGTGCATCTGCGACGCGACAATCCGAACGTGCCGTCCGATCTCGAGCAAATTCCGAGCCTGTTGAATTTCCTGCAAGGAAAAGGCGTCGTCAGCGGCAATCACCACACGCCGCTGATTTCGCACACGGCCGATGACATCATCACCGGCTTGACGGGCGTCTATGGCGATCGTCACGGCAGCCCGATCTCGAACAGTTTCGGGATTTTCAAGAAGGACAATTCCTCGGTCGTGTTCCAGACCTCGTTCGTTTACTGGACGACCACCACGGCGCAGAGCCATCCCGAAGCCGGAGAGAACCTGCCGGTCCTCTTGAACGAGAACGGCAAGAACGCCCCGGCGCCGTGGCCGGTGTTTACCCGTGCGGGCTGCGACGTCGGCGCCTTTTCGCTGAATGGGCTCGCGATCGAGAACAAGACCGACATTGCCAACATCTTCGGCACGACCGTCGCCGGCACCGCCGCGACCCAAGACTATGAGGGCGTCGCGATTCACTGCGCCAAAGGCAGTCCCCTGTGCAGCGGCAGCAACGGCTCCTTCGCGCAGTCCGATGCTCTTCCCGACGAGCCCGGCGGCTATACCGGCTTCTCGGGTCTGTTCGGCAACATCAATGTGCAGCCGGTGATCTCGCCGAGCGGCAAGGTCACGGATCTCGACGGCAACGTGATCACCGATCCGTTCTCGAACAAGCCGGGCTTCCCCACCGACTTCGATCCGTCGCCTGCGGCCTCGCTCGGCTATGCCGCGACCATGCTCGAAGCCGGCGTTCCCGTCGTCTACACCTACGTGGCCGACGCGCACGATCCGCATCATCTGGACGTTCCGAATGCGGGCTCGGGCAATCCGAACGGTGGCCATGCCTACGGTCCGGGCGAAGCCGGTTACGTCGCTGCACTCAAATCCTACGACCAGGCCTTTGGTCAGTTCTTTGCGCGCCTGAAAAAGGACGGCATCGACGAAACCAATACGCTGTTCGTCGTTGTGCCTGACGAGAATGACCATTTCGTCGGCAGCGGACCGACGCCGACCAGTTGCGACGGCGTCAACACGCCCTGCACCTATGCAAATATCGGCGAGATCGAGCTGTCGATCGACAAGGTGCTGCTCGCGCAGCGGATGAACTCCACGCCGTTCTCGGTGCACAGTGACGATGCGCCCAACGTGTACATCAGCACCAATCCGGGAGCGACCGACGCGTCGACTCGGACCATGGAGCAGGACGTCAACGTGCTGGTGGCCACCAACCCGATTACCGGCAATACCGACATGCTGTCGAAGCTGCTGGCCGACCGGGCCGAGATGAAGCTGCTGCACATGATCACGGCGAGCCCGCAACGCAACGCGTCGTTCACCATTTTCGGCAACGACAATTATTTCTTCGAGGCCGGCAACAACAGCGGCTGCGCGACCCCGACCGCCCCTGTGTGTGAGGCTCCCGGCTTTGCCTGGAACCACGGCGACTTCCAGCAGCAGATCACCCGCACCTGGGTCGGCATGGTGGGGCCCGGCGTGAAACAGCTCGGTCGCGACGACCAGGTGTTTACCGACCACGCCGACGTGCGGCCGACGGTCATGGCGCTGCTTGGCCTGACCGACTCCTATGTGCATGAGGGGCGCGTCGTCGCCGAGTTCATGCATGAGAGTGCACTGCCCGCAGGCATCCGCAGCGCCCGCGAGAACTTCGTGGAGCTGGCACAGGTGTTCAAGCAGCTCAACGCGCCGAAGGGCGAGCTCGGCCGCGCCAGCCTGGTGTGGGCGAACCGCTCGATCACCAGCAGCGACAAGGTCTATGGCCGCTATCTGAGCAGGATCGCCGACATCACCAAGGACCGCGATCAGCTCGCCGGCCAGATCGAGACGGCACTGAACAACGCCGCGTTCCACAACCAGCCGGTCGATGAGCGCGCCGAAGACGGCCTCGGCCGACGTGCCCAGAAGATGATCGATCAGGTCAAGGACCTTGCTGATCATGACCATGATCAGGACTGAGCTTTAGCCGGTCGTGTTTGAATATGAAGCCCGCCAACCATGTCGGCGGGCTTTTTCATGCTGGTTTCCGGAGCGGACCAAGGCGGTCATCCTTGACGGCAGGTAAAGATCGCACCCGGAATCGTTTGTGTTTGATTTCCGGCCCATTTGTCTTCCGGGCGTATATCGAGACGAGCGTAACGCAAGCGGCAAAGCAATTCAGCATGCGAGCCAATCGGCGAGGTGTACTTTGAAGAGGTTCCTTTCAATCATTGGCGGCCTGTTTCTGGTTCTTGTTCTCCTTGCCGCCGGCATGTTCGGGTACCTCGTATACCAGGGGCGAGGCCTGGATGCGTCGAGTAAGGCATATGTCGAGGAAAACATTCCCGCGATCATTTCCACCTGGTCAAAGGATGAGCTGTTGAAACGGTCGTCACCGCAGCTCCTGAAGGTCATTGACGAAAAGCCCGAACAAATGGACCAGCTGTTTCAAAAACTTTCGAAACTCGGTCCCATGCAAAGCTTCGGTGAGGTGAAAGGCGCTTCGAACGTTATCTACACGACTCAAAACGGCAAGGTCACAACTGCTTCTTACGTTGCCACCGCGAAATTCGAGAATGGGGAAGGACGTATCACGGCGCGTCTCATTCAGTCTCCTGCCGGTCAATGGCAGTTCTTGCTGTTCCACGTCAATTCGCCTTTCTTTCTTCAATGACCGGACCACGTCTGGACGCGCCAGCGGCGAACGAGAACCATCCCGCGACGTGCGGCTCGGAAAAGCCAGACGCTGCACGCGCTTGCAATCGGATTGGCATCTCCACTCGCGCGCATTAACGTCCGCCAGGCAAGCAGGCCGCCCGGAGCAGGAAGATGCCGACATGAAGCTATACTACGCGCCGGGCACGATATCGCTGATGCCCCATGTCGCCTTGCTCGAGAGCGGTCTTTCCTTTGTCGCCGTAAGGGTTGATGAAGCCAGCAAGAAGATTGCGGATGGCGGGGACTACAACGCCATAAACCCGTTGGGCTATCTGCCAGCCCTGGTGCTCGATGATGGCCGCGTACTGCTTGAGGCCGCCGCGATCGCCCAGTACATCGCGGACCGCGATTCGACGGGAAGGCTCGCTCCACCGCACGGAACCATCGAGCGGGCTAGACTTCAGGCATGGCTGAACTTTCTCTCCAGCGAAATGCACAAGGGAGGTCTTGGCCCGCTGTTCTACACGGCGCTGGACGAGCGAGCGAAGGATGTTTTCCGCGAGCGGTTGAGGGCGCGCTTCGCCTTTGTCGACCAGCACCTCGCTACGCGCGAGTATCTGTTGGGCAAGGAGTACTCAATTGCCGACGTCGGCCTGTATGCGATAACGGGCTGGACGCCTCGTGTCGGCTTTGACATTCGCGCCTACCCGAACCTGATCGCGCATCACGCCCGGATCGCCAATCGTGACGCTGTACGTGAAGTTCATCGGATCGAGGGGCCGATTCCGGCATGACCCCTGGACGGTGCTCACGCGCGCCGATACGGCGCGTAGCGGGGTATCCAGACCTTGGCACGGATGCGTTGCTCGATCTGGTCGATCGGAACGTCGCCGGCGAGCCCTTCCTTGTGCGCCTGCAGCGCCACGGCGAGGGCGACCGTCACCGCGGTCTCGCGCAGCGCGCTGACCGGGGGCAGCAGGTTGTGTTTCGGGTTGTCGCGGGCCGGCGAAGAGCTGGCGAGCGCCTTGGCCGCGGCCATGAACATCCCGTCGCTGACGCGTCCGGCGCCGACGGCGAGCGCGCCGAGGCCGACGCCCGGGAAGATGTAGGAGTTGTTGGTCTGGTCGATCTTGAAACGGGCGCCGTCGCGCGTGATCGGCGGGAACGGGCTGCCGACGCCGATCAGGGCGCGGCCTTCGGTCCAGGCCTCGATGTCGACGGGAGTCGCTTCCTCGCGCGAAGTCGGATTGGAGAGCGGGAAGATCACCGGCCGCTTGTTGCACTCGGCCATCGCGCGGACGATCGGCTCGGAGAAGGCGCCGGCCTGGCCCGAGACACCGATCAACACCGTGGGCTTCGCGTTGCGCACGACGTCGAGCAGTCCGACCTTGTCGGGATGGCTGAGCTTCCAGTCCGCAATTGCGTTCTTCTTCTGGAGGAAGGGCAGCTGGAACGGCGCCAGCCCCGTCATGCCTTCGACCAGCAGCCCGTCGCGGTCGACCATGAAGAAGCGCGTCGCCGCCTCGCTGTCAGAAACACCCGCATCGCGCATGGCGGCGCGGATCAGGCCGGCGATGCCGCAGCCTGCGGAGCCGGCGCCGAGCACGGCCACGCGCTGCTCCGTGAGCGGCACGCCGGTGACATTGATGGCGGCGAGCAAGGTTCCGGTTGCGACCGCGGCGGTGCCCTGAACGTCGTCATTGAAGGTGCAGAGCCGGTCGCGATAACGCTCGAGCAGGCGCGTCGCGTTGTTCTTGGCGAAGTCCTCCCATTGCAGCAACACGCGCGGCCAGCGCTTCACCACGGCCGTGACGAAAGCCTCGACGAAATCATCGTACTCCTGGCCGCGCACGCGCTCATGGCGCCAGCCGACATAGAGCGGATCGGCCAGGCAGTCGGGATTGTCGGTGCCGACATCGAGCAGGATCGGCAGCGTGGTTGCGGGATGCAGGCCGCCGCAGCCGGTATAGAGCGCGAGCTTGCCGATCGGGATGCCCATGCCGCCGGCGCCCTGGTCGCCGAGGCCGAGAATGCGCTCGCCGTCAGTGACGACGATGGCCTCGACCTTGTCGAAGCGCGGCTGCGCAAAGATTTGATCGATCCGGTCCTTGTGCGGGATCGAGAGAAACAGCCCGCGCGGCTTGCGGAACAGGCGGCTGAACTGCTGGCAGCCGGCGCCGACGGTCGGCGTATAGACGATCGGCAGCAGCTCTTCCAGATTGGAGACCAGCAGCGCGTAGAACAGCGTCTCGTTGGTGTCCTGCAGCTCCCGAAGCACGGCATAGCGCTCGATATCGGTTTCATAGCCGCGCAGCGCCTGCAGGCGGCGCGACACCTGCTCGTCCAAGGTCGCGACATTGGGCGGCAGCAGGCCGTGAAGGTCGAACGCCTCGCGCTCGCTCTCGGAGAAGGCCGTGCCCTTGTTGAGCTGGGGATCGGCCAGCAACTCATAGCCGCTTAGCGCCGTGGTTACGAAAGCTGGCGTCGCTTCGGACATGATGAGCTCCTGCAAGTGCGAAAAGGCAGGAGGATCGTATCCCAAACGGAACGACACGGCGATTACCGCCGGAGCGCATTTTGTATCGACTTGCTGTAATTTTTGTCTTGATCAAGTAAACAAATGGGCCATGAACACACCCCAGCGCCTGCCGGCGTCGTTGACGCCGCTCGACGTCGCGCTCGTCAAGCTGCTCCGAGGTATTGAAGGCGTCGCGTCGGGCGAGCGAGCGTTCGGCGATACAGCCGCTTGCGACGCCGCCGGGCTCGATGAACTCAGGGCGTGGCCGCCACGTGACATCGCCGCTGTCGATGGGTGGGCGCTACGAGCGTCCGACCTCGTCGGTGCGTCCTCCTACACGCCGCTGCCCCTCATGAAGGAGCCCGTCTGGGTTGAAGCTGGCGACAGCATTCCCGATGGCTGCGATTGCGTGATCGATGAAGATGCGGTCGATCGGACCGGGCCGATGGCGCAGGTGTTGGCCGAGGCGATCCCGGGGCAGGGCATTCGCCGCAAGGGCGGCGAGGTCGCGGACACGCGCACGATCATCGACGCGTGGCGGTCAGGCGATCTCCGTCATTGGCCGCGAATACGCGTGGTCAATACCCCCGGCGGCGACATCACGGCGAAACTGATCGCGCGGAGTTTGCGCGCGGCCGGTGTCGATGTCGTGTGTGTCGAGGCTGATGCGCGCGATGCAGCCTCGATCGCGAAGGCACTCGACATCAGCGCCTGCGATCTGCTTATCGCTGTCGGCGGCAGCGGCGTCGGACGGACGGATGCGACGGTGCTTGCGCTCGCCGAGCGCGGCGAAGTCTTGGCGCATGGGCTCGCGCTGCAGCCCGGACGCACGGCTGCGGTGGGGCGGATCGGGAGTACGCCGATCGTCGTCCTGCCCGGCGCGCCCGATCAGGCGCTTGCCGTGTGGTGGACGCTGGTATTGCCCGCGCTCGACCGCCTGGCCGGAGTGCAGCTAAAAACCGTAAGCCGGCCGCTGGCACAAAAGATCGCCTCCAGCGTCGGAATCGCGGAAACCGTGCTGCTGGGGGAACTGGACGGCGCCTGGACGCCGCTCGCGGTCGGTGACCTGCCGTTAACGGCGATCGCACGCGCCAGGGCCTGGCTGTTGGTTCCCGGCGACAGCGAAGGCTATGCTGCGGGAACGCCCGTGAATGCCTATCTGTTAGACTTGCGATGACCAAGACCCCGGTACCAAAGAAGCCCGAAAGCCTCGACCAGGACCAGTTCCTGACGATTTTGTCGCGCGAGGATGCGCTGGCGCGTTTCGAGGCCGCGCTGTTTCCGCGCGAGCTAAAGGGCGAAGCGCGCAAGCTCGCGGACGCGCTCGGCTCTGCGCTCAGCGAAGATGTCGTCGCGCCGATCGACGTGCCGCCCTTCGACCGCTCCAATGTCGACGGCTTTGCGGTGCGCTCGGCCGATCTTTCCTCCGCAAGCGAAGCCGCACCCGTGCGTCTGCGGCTCAACGACGAGATCATCGCTTGCGGTGTGGCGCCGGCGCGGCCGGTGCTGTCGGGCACGGCGACCTCGATTGCGACCGGCGGTCCGCTGCCGCGCGGCGCCGACGCCGTCGTAATGGTCGAGCATACGCAGCCTTCGGGCTCGCGCGCGATCGATATCCGCCGCGCTGCTTCGCCCGGACAATTTGTCTCCTATGCCGGCTCCGACATCGCCCGCGGCGAGGCGCTTTTGCGCGGGCGCACCATCGTCGGCTCGCGCGAGATCGGCATGCTCGCTGCCTGCGGCATTGCCGAGGTGATGGTCGCCGGGAAGCCGCGGGTGGCGGTGATCTCGACTGGCGATGAGCTGGTGCAGCCGGGTGAGGTGCTGCGGCCGGCGGCGATCTACGACACCAATGGCGCGATCGTGACCGCAGCCATCAACGAGAATGGCGGCGAGGCGCATTTTCATGGCGCCGTCGCCGACGACGAAGCCGCACTTGAGACCGCGATGCGCAAGGCGCTCGCGGAGAGCGACATGCTGGTGCTGTCGGGCGGCACGTCAAAAGGCGCCGGCGACGTCTCCCATCGCATCATCGCGCGTCTCGGCAAGCCCGGCATCATCGCCCATGGCGTCGCGTTGAAGCCGGGCAAGCCGCTGTGCCTTGCGGTCTGCGACGGCAAGCCGGTAATCATCCTGCCGGGCTTCCCGACCTCGGCGATGTTCACCTTCCATGACATGATCGTGCCGGTGCTGCGGCGGATGGCCGGCCTGCCGCCGCGCTCGGACGCCAAGGTTTCGGCAAGAGTGCCGGTGCGCATCGCCTCCGAGCTCGGCCGCACCGAGTTCGTGATGGTGTCGCTGGTTGAAGGCGCGGACGGCCTGATCGCTTACCCGACCGGCAAGGGTTCGGGCGCGATCACGTCATTCGCGCAAGCCGATGGTTTCCTGAAGATCGATGCGCTCGCCGACCAGATGCCGGCCAATGCGCAAGCCGAGGTCACGCTGTTCACGCCGCATGTGCGGGTGCCCGATCTCGTCATCGTCGGCAGCCATTGCACCGGGCTCGATCTCGTCACCGCGCCGCTGGCACGCGCCGGGCTTGCGGTGCGCTCGATCGCGGTCGGCAGTCTCGGCGGGCTTGCGGCGGCCAAGCGCGGTGAGTGCGATCTCGCGCCGATCCATCTGTTCGACGACAAGAGCGAGACCTACAACACGCCGTACCTCGGCGAAGGCCTCGAACTCGTGCCGGGCTGGCGGCGCATGCAGGGCATCGTGTTCCGCCAGGGCGATGCGCGCTTCGAAGGAAAGACCGCGCAGGAGGCGGTGCAAGCGGCGCTTGCCGATCCCGCCTGCATCATGGTCAACCGCAACCAGGGTGCAGGCACACGCATCCTGATCGATCGCCTGCTCGGCGACGCGCGTCCCGATGGCTACTGGAATCAGCCGCGCTCGCACAATGCGGTTGCGGCGGCTGTGGCGCAGCATCGCGCGGACTGGGGCATGACCATCGCGCCGGTCGCGCACGCGTCCGGTCTCGGCTTCATTCCGCTCGCGGAAGAACATTATGATTTCGCGCTGGTGAAAGCCCGCAAGCAGCGCGCCGCGGTGCAGGCCTTTCTCGATGCGCTGGCATCGGAAGAGAGCCGCGCGGCGCTGAGCAAAGCCGGATTCAGGCCGGCTTAGCGCATGATCCGGAAAAGTGGGTACCGGTTTTCCGAAAAGATCATACGCAATTAAGGATCTTGAGCGCGATCCCATCGCGCTCAAATCACGCCGCGAAACGAATCTGGCCGGCGCCCGTCGTGTCGTAGCCACTCATTTCAACGGCGCGCTGCCTGAAGCGGTTCTCACGCAGGAAGCTGACCAACGCCTGCATGTTGGGGCGGAAATAGCTGCGCTGGCGCATCAGCAGATCAAAGCTCTCCCACAGCAGCGGCACGAAATCGAGCCCGGCTGATTTCGCCGTGGCGCGCGTCGCGATCCCGCAATCGGCGTGGCCGGCGCGAATGGTTGCGGCGAGATCAGGTCCGGTGAGGCTGGGCGCCTCGCGCCGCCGCAGGCTCTTCACGCTGGCGCCGAGCCGCGCCAGCAACGCCTCCAATAGCAATTGCGCGCCGGCGCCGGGCTGGCGCATCGCGACCTGCGCGCCCGACGACAGCACGTCCGACAGGTTGTTCAGGTTTTTCGGATTGCCCGGCGCCAGCAACAGCCCCTGTTCGCGCCGCGCCACGCCGACCAGCACGGCATCGTGCAAGCCGACAGTGCCGCGCAGCGCCGCGACATTGGCATCTTCGTTGGCGGAGATCTCGGGCGAATGAAAGTGAACAGCGGCCGCGATCACCTCGCCGCGCAGCAGCCGCTCGACGCCGCGCGTCGTGCCTTCATTGAGCGAGGCGAGGCTGGAGCCTGACTCGCGTAGACTCCATTCCAGCAGATCGTCCTGGCTGCCGCCGACGATCGGCGGCGCGTCGGCTGAGATCATGCCCTCTGGACGCGCCAGCCCTGACAGCACCCAAAGGTCCAGCTCGTGACGCGGAAACAGCCATTTGCCGGTCACCTTGCTGCAGGGGATCGCGCCTGCGGTGACCAGTTCATAGAGCTTGCGCTCGCCCAGCCGCAGATAATCGGCGGCCTCGCTGGTGGTCAGGAATTCCATCCTGCACGAGTATGCATATTCCTGCTTGCCGCTCAATTGGCTGAAAGGCGCGGAATCCCTACCGGCGGCAGGGGAGGGACGGCGGTTGGACGCAGCCGCTAGATGAACGCCATGCCGCCATTGAGGATGATGGTCTGCCCGGTCATGTAGTCGTTGCCGAGCACCATCAGCACGGCCTGCGCCACCTCCTCCGGATGGCCGAGGCGGCCGAGCGGGACGCGCGCGGCAAGGTCCGAGCGGCCGCTCATCATGTCGGTGTCGATCAGCGACGGCGCGACCGAATTGACGGTGATGCCATCCTTCACCAGCCGCGCGGCATAGCCCCGCGTCAGCCCCTCCATCCCCGCCTTTGAGGCATTGTAATGCGGCCCGATGGCGCCGGCGCCGCGCGCCGCGCCCGAGGTGATGTTGACGATGCGGCCCCATTTTTTCGCGCGCATCGCAGCCAGCACGGCCTGGGTGCACAGGAACGTCGATTTCAGGTTCACCGTGATGGTGCGATCGAAATCCTCCTCGGTGAGGTCATCGATGCCGCGCACAATCGCAATCCCGGCATTGTTGACGAGGATATCGACCGGCCCGAGCGCGGAGGTGACGCGTCCGACC
>Ga0210410_10004886_pt1 | contig 11725 bp, 9 predicted proteins | sample IncBWC4MmetaG_FD_161058 | JGI IMG/M metagenome (GOLD analysis project Ga0210410, IMG submission 161058) | Forest soil microbial communities from Barre Woods Harvard Forest LTER site, Petersham, Massachusetts, United States - Inc-BW-C-4-M | ecosystem: Environmental > Terrestrial > Soil >... | reverse complement strand
GGCGCTAGCCACGGCGATTCGCACCTCGTGCGAATCACACCACAACAATACTGGTGGATTGCTGCCGGCAGCGCATCGATGGTCCGGTTGGCGCGGGAACTTCCCGCATCGGCCGGCACCGTAACGGTGTTGTCGGCGGGTCGGGTGAGGATCCGCATCATGGGTCCGGCGGCGCGCGATGTGCTGGCGAAAGGCATCTCGCTCGACCTGCATCCGGCGGTATTTCAAGTCGGTCGCAGTGCGCAAACCGGTCTGCATCATACCGGCGTATTTCTCGAGCGGGTCGGCGACGATTGTTACGAGATCTATGTGCCGCGTACTTACGCCGAATTCATTTGGGAATGGCTGATCGACGCGGCGCTGCCGTTCGGTTATGACATCGGAGTCGAAGGGATGGCATCATGAAAACGCATACACGGGTCGCCGTCATCGGCGGCGGCGTCGTCGGTTGCAGTGTCCTCTACCACCTGACCAAAGCCGGTTGGGCTGACGTGGTGCTGATCGAGCGCGATCAGCTGACTTCCGGATCGACGTGGCACGCCGCCGGCGGCTTTCATACTCTAAATGGCGATCCGAATGTAGCCAAGCTGCAAGGCTATACCATCGGCCTCTACGATGAACTGGAAAAGATATCGGGACAGTCCTGTGGGTTGCATCGCTCGGGCGGGCTGCTCCTCGCGGATACCAAGGAACGCATGGAGTGGCTCAAAATGGCCCATGCGCGTGCGCGCTATCTCGGCCTCGAAACCGAACTGTTAACCGCCAAGGAGGCCAGAGACCTCCTGCCGTTGATCGAAGACCGGTTCTTTGTCGGTGCCATGCTCGATGCTGCGGACGGCAATCTCGATCCCTACGGGACGACTCACGCCTATGCCAAGTCGGCGCGCCTGGGCGGTGCGGAGATCTATTTGCAGACCAAAGTGACGGCCGTTCAGCGACGCAGCGACCGCAGCTGGAACCTCATCACGGACAAGGGCACTGTCATCGCAGAACACGTCGTGAACGCGGGCGGCCTGTGGGCGCGCGAGATCGGCCGCATGGTCGGCATCGAACTGCCGGTGCTGGCCATGGAGCATATGTATCTCGTCACGGACGACATGCCCGAGGTGATGGCGTACAACAAAGCGCGCGGCCGCGAACTGCCGCATGCCATCGACTTCAAGGCGGAGACCTATATGCGCCAGGAGCGCAACGGCCTCGTGCTCGGCACGTATGAACGTGCCTGCGTCCCATGGCAGCCGCGCGAGACGCCATGGGATTTCGGCACCGAACTATTACCGCCCGACCTCGATCGGATCATGCCCTCGCTGGAAGTCGCCTATAGGCACGTTCCGGCTCTGGAGAAGGCAGGTGTCCGGCGCATCATCAACGGACCCTTCACGTTTTCACCCGACGGCAATCCGCTGGTTGGCCCGGTTCAAGGCCTGCCCGGATTCTGGTGTGCCTGTGCGGTCATGGCGGGCTTCAGCCAGGGCGGCGGCGTCGGCCTCGCGCTCTCGCAGTGGATCGTGAACGGCGATCCGGGTTTCGATGTATGGGCGATGGATATCGCGCGCTTCGGCGAGTGGGCCACCCGCAGCTACACCAATGCCAAGGTACGGGAGAATTATTCGCGTCGCTTTTCGATTCGCTTCCCGAACGAAGAGTTGCCCGCGGCGCGCCCGCATCTAACCACGCCGATCTACGATCTCATGTTGGCGCAGGGCGCGGTGATGGGCGATAGCTGGGGCCTGGAGACTCCGCTCTGGTTCGCAGCGCCCGGTGAAGAGCCCCGCGATGTGGTCTCCTTCCACCGCTCGAATGATTTCGCCCGCGTGAAGGCCGAATGCCTTGCCGTGCGCAACGGCGTCGGCGTCACCGAAATTGCCAATTTTGCGAAGTACGAGATCGAGGGACCCGGAGCGGAGGCCTTCCTGTCGCTGCTGATGACGAACCGGATGCCGCGTGAAGGCAGGCTCATTCTGACGCCGATGCTCAATCACAATGGCAAGCTGATCGGTGATTTCACGATCGCGAAAGCGGCACCGGAGCGCTATCTGGTGTGGGGCTCATCGCAAGCGCAAATCCATCACATGCGATGGTTTGAAGCGCATCTGCCGGCCGACGGCTCGGTGCGCATCAGACGCTTCGATATGACCCTGGTGGGGCTGTCGATCGCGGGACCCCGTTCGCGCGAGGTTCTACAACGGCTGACGGATGAAGATGTGTCCGGTGCAGCCCTACGATTCATGGATCATCGCGCTTTGGACATCGCGAACGTCCCAGCGCTGGTAAACCGGCTGACGTACACCGGGGATCTGGGCTATGAAATCTGGGTGGCACCCGAATATCAGCGGCGTCTATACACTGAGATCATGGCCGCCGGCCTAACCCAAGGCATCGCCAACTTTGGCATGCGCGCGCTACTGTCGTTGCGTCTCGAGAAGAACTTCCCGACTTGGTATCGCGAATTGCGCCCGATCTATGGTCCATTTGAAGCGGGACTCGACCGCTTTATTGACCTTGACAAGGGCGCGTTCATCGGCGCTGAAGCCGCGCGGCGTGAGAAAGAGTCCGGCGGCGAGTGGCGGCGCGTCAGCATGGTGATCGATGCCGCCGATGCCGACGTGCTCGGCGATGAACCGATCTGGCATCAGGGTCGGGTGATCGGTTGGGTTACCTCGGGCGGCTTCGGTCATTTCGTCGAGCTGTCGCTCGCGCAAGGTTATATTCCGTCGGCGCTTGCGCATGAAGCGGGAACCGGCGGGTTTGAGGTCGAAATACTGGGCGAGCGCCGGCAGGCCCGAATCATCGCGAAGCCGCCGTTCGATCCCGAAGGGACGCGAATGCGCCTATAGGAGCACGCAACCAGCGCCGCCCCGCGCACCCTCGCTAGCCGTTGGGGCTCAAGATTCGTTGCCAGACTTTCTTTTGAACGGCCGCTACTCCAGCCACTTCTCGCCGTGTTGTGAAGACCAGGCGTCCGCCGTCCAGGGTGACCGTCTGGGAGTAACTGACGCCGGTCTCGCCGGGAATGAGCGAGGACTTGACGTGATGGGTGACGGTCGAAGTAGCCTCGTCATAATCCCATGTACCGAAGTAGGCGTAATACGTATCGAGTACTGCGGCCTTTAGCTGCGCGTCGCCGGCCGTATCATGCGTCGGCCGCGATGCCGCGGCTTCCATGGCCGGCCGGTGCTGCCCGACGATTTGAACGCTCATCCATCCGGAAGGATCGTAGACGAGCATGCCTGTCGAATCTGCGTTGTAGAAAGGATCGATCATGGGACCTTTGGGTCCCACAATTTGGATGCTTAAGAGTCGCCAGGCACCGATCAGTTCTTGTCGGGTCGCATGCGCTGTGCCAATGCGTTCCGGAACAGCGGAATAGCAAAGGGCCGCGTTCAGCAAAATGCACAATAAAAATGGCCATTTGGCTGCAGCGGAAATCCGCATCAATGTGGTGTTCATTTTAGCGCCTGTGCGGCTGCCAACCCCTCGCGGGCGAGGCGCCGATTTGGGTAGACGGCGAGGGTCTTTTCGAATGCGGTTGCCGCTTCTTCACGTCGTCCATCCGCGAGCAGCAGCTCGCCGAGCAATTCATCGAGTGGTTTGGCCGACCAGGGTGGACCGTACTCAAAAGGCACGCGATCGACCGCCAGAATGGCCGCGCGAACCTGCGTGATGCCGCCCGTCCTATCGCCTTCGTAATAGCGGATCGTTCCTTCGAGGGCGGTTGCCATGGCGGCGGCCTGTTCGAGCTCTTCGGCCTTCACATTGTCTTTCCAGTCGGCCCTCACTCCCCTTGGCAGCTTTCGTGCCGCTTCGGTGCGCGCCCGCAGCTGCGCCAGCGCCAGTCGTGCTTCCGCAGGGTGGGCGGCGGCAGTGACCCCACGCGCGAAGTCTTGCGCCGCGAAATAGCCAATCGATGCGATACCACTGCTGTCGACAGGGGATCGGGCATTTGGACCCTCGGCGCCTCGTGTCTCCACCAGCCAGATGGCGCGGGCGTCGGCGAGCCTGATGCGGTTTTCCTTGCTGGGCTTCGCGTCGACATCGTGCGCAACCGCGCGTACCAGCTCCTCAGCTTCCTGACGCCTATCCTCCTGCAAATAGGCGTAGGCCAGCCACAGCAGCGCGTGGTAACCGCCGTCGCCTTCCGCCCGGGATATCTTCAGCGAGGCGACATTCGCTGCGATCGCCTCGTCCCACATCCCTAAGGCGAAGAAGATGTGCGACGGCATGTGCTGCGCGTGCGCGGCTGCCGGCGCGACTTTGCCATACCGGCGCGCGGCGCGAAGTCCGAGCGGCGCATGAATGGGATCGTCGTAAGCGTGGATGAGGTAGTGCAAGGCGCCCGGATGGAGCTTGTCGACCTCATAAATCGCTTCGGCTTCGGCCGCCGCCCGCATGTAGTTGGCCACATTGCGTTTGCCGCCAGTCAACCCGAGTATGGACAGCGCATACAGCGCCCGCGCATCGAGGTCATCCGGATAGCTTTGCGCCAGCGCGCCAAGCGCCGCGCTGTAGTTCTCGTCTCTCTGAGTCTTGTCGCCGTCGCCATAGAGCTGCTCCACCGCTGCCAAGTAAGCGCGCTCGCGCGCCGTCCCTGCCTTGGCCGCCCGCAGCTCCGGTGTCGCTGCCAGCTTGGCGAGCGCGGCGCGTGCAGCATCGAGATCCTGCTCTCCCCAGAGCGTCTGATTGTAGGAAAGGGCCTCGCCCCAATACGCCATTGCGAAGCTCGGGTCGATGCCCTCGGCGGACTTAAAGGCGCGGCGCGCTCCAGCGTACTCAAAGCTATGCAGCAGTAGCAATCCGCGCATGAAGTCCCGCTGCGCGCGCGGCGCTCCCGAATTCGCAAAATGGGTGGTGCCGAGGCCGGCGCTGACCGAGCCCGTGCTTGGGCTGTGCTCGTGAGCAGTGGCGGGGGCGGATGCGGCCGAGCAGGCGAGAATGGCCATCAACGCAAAAGTTGCCGTCATGAAGCGATTCCCAGTTTTTCATCGGCCGCCGAATTCGAGACCGGCCTGGAAAGGTCAACTGCAAACCAGGCAGCCGCGGCCAGCAACGCCATGATGAAGCCGATGATGAACGCGGCATTCCAGGAGTGATGGCCGGATAGGTACGCCACAATTGGGACGCCAATGATACCGCCGAGATTGCCGCCGGTGTTCATGACGCCGGTCGCGGCCATTGTGTCCGCTTGCGCGACGTACGTGGTTCCACCCCAATACGACCCCTCGGTTACCTCGATCGCCATAAAACTCAAGGTGAGCGCTGCGACCGCTAGGTATGGATTGCTGCTATACACCGCGAATAACAGCAGCATTCCGGCGACGGGCAGCGCAATCAGCGGGGCGAGCCTGTATCCCCAGCGGATGCCGAAACGCGTACACAGTGCGTCGGTGAGACCGCCGCCGAAACCTGCGCCCAGCGCGGCGCCGAGCGGCGGCAGGCTGGCAAGCACGCCGCCTTCGAGAGCCGCGAAATGCCGCTCCTGAATCAAGTAAAGAAATGACCAGTTCGCGACCAAATAATACGCATAGTTCATGCAAACGTATGACAGTGTCAGCAAAGCAATATCGCGATTGAGGAGAATTCGCAGGGCGCGTCGCACACTGATGCTGGAGTCAGCCGGCGGAATGTGGATCGCATCGAGTTCGCCGAGTTCGATGGCCGACACGGACGGATGTTCGCGCGGCGTGTTGCGGCCGTACCAGACCCAGATCGCGACTAACGCCAGCGGCGGAAGCGCCCACCAGAAAAGTGCTCTCTGCCAGCCCAACGCGTGCATGAAGATGACGAGAAGAGGCGGCGCCAATGCCGCACCCACTTGCGCCGCCATGACATTCAAGCCGTTGGCAAAGGCCCAGCGATTAGCCGGCAGCCAAGATTCAATGACTCCGGCAATGACCGGAAAAAAAGGCGCGTGTGCAGCTCCAAGTATGAACTGCGAGGACACCAGAACCGCAAATAGCGCCGTCCCCGATAAGAGGTTTGGGGCGAGCGGTACGATTACCGTTGCCGCGACCGCGATCAGCGACAACATAGTCAGCGCACGCCGCGCCCCGACGCGTTGTCCAAACACGCCACCGGGAAACTGCATCATGGCGTAACTCACCACAAACGCCCACTGCAGCCAGCCGATCTGCATCTGGCTCAGGGAGAGCTCGGGCATGATCCGCTCGGCAGCGACGGTCAGGCTGCGCTGCTGGAAGTAGATGACCGCGGCAAAAGCATTTAAAAGCCAGAACACTCGCCAACGAATGCGCGGCCGACGGAGCGGAGGACGTTCGGAGATCATCTTGCCCGCGGCGGCCTGGGGGATCAGGTGGCGCACGGCCCGCCTTGGAATTGCATTATGGGTCCGATCCCAACCGCGCGGGAAATCCTGGCGCGCGCAGTGCGGTTCCGACCGCATCTTCCAGCAACTTCACGATCATCGACGACCAGGCGCCGCCGCCGTACTTGGCCCGCCCCTCGATGAAGATCTGCTCCATGACGCCGGCAAGCCGCAGCGGCACGTCGAACCGGCGTCCGTATTCAAGGGCGAACCCGGCGTCTTTACAGGCGAGATCCATGGTAAAGCCAATATCATAGCTGCCGTTGAGAATCACCTGGCTCTCGGTTTCGTGGACGAAACTGTTGCCGGAGCTAGCGGCTATTGCGTCGAACGCCGCGCGCAGATCGACCCCGGCTTTGGCGCACAGCATGAGTGCCTCGCCGGCCGCGATCAAGTGAATGAATGCCAGCATGTTGGTCGCCACCTTGGTGACCGCCGCTTGTTCGATTCCACCCAGATAGATGATGCGCCCGCCCATGGCCTTCAGCGCCGGCTCGTGCTTGGAAAATACCTCCCGCGCGCCGCCGACCAAAACCGTGATGTCGCCCGCTTCAGCCCGGTGCACGCCGCCGGTGACGGGGCAGGCGAGGGTGGAGATGCCCCGTTCCCGCGCCTTGGCCGCCAGCGCCTCGATCTCGGCGAAGTCGTTGGTGCTCATTTCAATCCAGGTGCAGCCGGACCGCAGGGCAGGCAACGCCTGCGCTAAAACCGACGCCGTGGCCGCCGGCGAGGGCAGGCAGGTGATCAAGCCGTCACTGGCCTTGGCCAACTCGGGTATCGAATCCACCCAGTGCGCACCGGCGGTCAGCGCCTGGTGGGCAGCGCTTCGCTGCAAGTCGTAGACCCCGACCTGAAAGCCGCCATGGGCCAAGTTCACGGCAAGGTGCCCGCCAAGCGACCCGAGTCCGATGAAGCCGTACTGCAAGTTGGATTCCTTTATCCCAGCGGCCGATCGATCATCTCCAAATGCAGCGGACTGTCCTCGACATAGGCATGGGCGCGCGCCACCGCTTCGTCGAGCTCGACGCCAAGACCCGGCGCCGTGGGCGGAATGACATAGCCTTGCTCCCAGCGAATCGGAGTCTTCAGCAGCCGGGCGTGAATCCCGCCCCACTGCTGGATGCTTTCCAGGATCAGGAAGTTGGGCGAGCAGGTGGCGATCTGGATATTCGCCGCACCCACCACGGGCCCGCAATAAAGATGCGGCGCAATTTGCGCATAGTGCACTTCGGCCAAAGCGGCTACTTTCTTTGCCTCGAGCAAGCCGCCCACCCGCCCGAGGTTCATTTGGATGATGTTCGCAGCGCCGCTCGCCAGTACCCGCGCGAACTCGTACTTGGTGGTCAAGCGTTCGCCGGTGGCGATGGGAATGCAGGTGCCGCGCGCCACGATCGCCATCTGTTCCGGCATTTCGGGCGGCACCGGCTCTTCGAACCACAAAGGATCATAGCGCTCGAGCTGCTTCGCCAGGCGAATGGCGCCCGAGGTCGTGAACTGACCGTGCGTCCCGACCAGCAGGTCGGCGCGCCGTCCCACTGCTTCACGCACCAAACGCACCAGACGAACCGTGCGCTCGAGTGCTTCCTGGGTGGGCTGCCGCGGGTCGTACGCGGAATAGCCTCCGGTGGGATCGAATTTGAGTCCGGTAAACCCTTGCGCCACGTATTCGGCGGCACGCTGCGCCGAGCGATCCGCATCGTGGTAGAACTCCTCGCCTTCGTTGGCGGCAGGATACAAGTACGTGTAGCTGCGCAAGCGTTCGTGAACCTTGCCGCCCAGGAGATTGTAGACCGGCTGCTCGACAGCCTTGCCGATGATGTCCCAGCACGCCATTTCCAGTCCGCTGATGACGCTCATCAGCGAGAGGTCCGGCCGCAGGGTGAATCCTGAGCCATAGCTTTCACGCCACAGCGACTCGATCTTGAATGGATCGCGCCCGATGAAGCGCCGGGCAAACAAATCTTCGATCATCGCCGCCACTACCTTCGGACCGAAAGTGGCGGCGTACACCTCACCGACTCCTTCGATGCCGCAGGCGGTCTTCAATTTCAAAAACACGAAGTAGCGGCCGCCGAAGCTCGGCGGCGGGTTGCTCACGAGAAACACCTGGACACTGTCGAGCTTCATGTACGTCCCTTCCTTATTTTTATCGTCCCTGCATAATTAGATCTGCGGCTTTTTGCGCCACCATGATGGTCGGCGCATTGGTATTTGCGGAAGTGACCGTCGGAAACACCGACGCGTCCACCACGCGCAAGCGGTCCACGCCATGCACTTTCAAAGCTGCGTCAACGACGGATTCGCCGGCGGCGCTGCCCATTCGGCAAGTACCGACCGGATGGTACACGGTGGTCCCGCGCGCGCGGAAATCGGCAACCAGGTCCTTGGGTTCCATCGCATCAAGATCGGGCGCCAGGGGCGCGCGTATCAAAGACTTGATCGCGCGGGTGCGGGCGAGCGCCTGCAATAAGCGTCCGCCGTGCACCACATCCGCGACGTCTTTTTCGGTGGATAAGTAGTTGGGTGCAATGTTGGGCGGCTGGCGAAAGTCCGCACTGGCGATATCGACCCGGCCAACGCTGGTCGGCCGCGTCGGCTGGAAACACAAATAAAACCCGGGAAAGGCATCCACCTCGATCCGAGTGCGGGTTGAATCGCCTGCGCCATAAGTCACCGGATTGCAGTACAGCTGCACATCGGGGCGCGTACCTTGCGGGTCGGCGCGCACGAATCCGCCAAATTGATTCACGCTCAAGGCCAAGGGTCCGCGCCGCGCAATGATGTAGTGCAGGCCGGCGCGCAACTTGGCGATGGTCGAATGCAGTTCATTGTTCAGGGTGGGTTGCGTGGCTTGGTAGGAATACACGACCGCTAAGTGGTCCTGAAGATGCCCGCCGACAGCGGGGTTGTCGAACAGCGGTGCAATGCCCGTCGCAGCCAACATCCGCGCAGGTCCAATCCCCGACAGCTGCAATAACTGCGGAGAATTGACCGCGCCTCCGCAGACAATCACTTCGCGGTTGGCCGCGGCGAACTGCTGGCTGCTGCCGCGCAGGTATTCCACACCCACGGCGCGCCGCTGATCGAAGCGAATCTTGCTTACCCAAGCGTGTGTCACGAGGCGCATGTTGCCGCGCCGCAGGGCCGGCCGCAAAAAGGCATCGGCGGCCGAGCGCCGCATGCCATTGCGAATCGTCACTTGATAGCAGCCCAAGCCTTCCGGATGCGGGCCGTTGAAATCATCGGTTTGCGGCAGACCCAATTCCGCCGCCGCGTCCAGCCAGTTCTGCCGGATTGGATGCAGAAACGGCGTCACATCCTTGACGTCCAGAGGTCCGAAGCTGCTGGCGTGGCCCGCCGCATCGACATGGCGCTCCGATTTCTCGAAGTACGGACGGACGTCGTCCCAACCCCAACCGACATTGCCCATTTGTCGCCAATCATCGAAGTCCGCGGGCATCCCACGGCAATACACCAGTGCGTTGATGGAACCCGAGCCGCCGACCACGCGGCCGCGCGGCCAATAGATGCTGCGCCCATTCAGCCCCGGATTTGGACGGGTCTGGTACTTCCAATTGACCGCCGGGTCCGCAAAGGTTCGTCCGTAACCGATCGGCGTCTTGATCCAAAATCGCCTATCGGAGCCGCCGGCTTCGAGAACCAATACCCGGTCGCGCCCACTCGCCGACAGGCGCTCGGCGAGCACGCAGCCCGCGGAGCCGGCGCCGATGATTATGTATTCGAAGTTCTCCACCCAGCTAAAGCTTAATCTTTCGTTCCCGGAGCGCTATGCCATTTCGCGATTTGCCCATGTCATTTTTCGCAGCCTTTTGCCGCCGTCGCGTAACGGCCGGGAACCCTGTATGTTGCTAAACTAAGGCAGACTCAAGGACACAATGAGCAGCACCGTACTCGATCTACCCCGGTCCCAGGCACCCTCGTCAATCGAGCGCTGGTACGTTCTCATCCTGACGTGTTTGATATACGCGATCAATATCGCAGACCGCTATGTCGTGTCCACGGTGCTCGAGCCGATCCGCCTCGAATTGAAATTGAACGACGCCGGCGTGGCATTTCTCACCGGAGCTCCGCTGGCAGCATTTTATGTTTCCTTCGGCATTCTCATCTCCTGGTATGCCGATCGATCCAATCGCCGCAATATCCTCGCGGCCTCTCTCATCATTTGGTCGGGATTCACCGCCCTGTGCGGGCTGTCGCGAAATTATCTGGAGTTTCTGCTGGGACGCATCGGCGTCGGCGTCGGGGAAGCCGGAGGTACGCCCCCGTCCACGGCAATTGTTTCGGATTGCTTCCCGGCGGAGCGGCGGCCGATGGCGATGACGGTGCTGGCGCTGGGTGCGCCGATTGGCGCGTGGTTGGGCGCCAATATGGCGGGCGCCGTTGCGCAAGCCTATACCTGGCGCGCGGCGTTCATCGCACTTGGCGTGCCCGGTCTCGTCGTCGGCATCATCGTGTATCTGACGGTGCGCGAACCGCCGCGCGGGCGCCTGGACGCCATCGTCGATGAGATCAAACCCTCGCTAATGGAATCGCTACGATTTTTATGGCGGCAAAAGGCGGCGTTTCACGTGACCATGGGCGGTGGGCTGTGCGCGCTGTGGGGATGGGGTCTCATATACTGGACTCCCACGTTCCTGCAGCGGACCTACGGTCTTGACGTCGGCCAGGCCGGTGCCGTTACGGGCAATATTCATCTTGTCGGCGGGTCGCTGGCCACCGTCGCTACCGCATGGCTGCTCTCGCGTCCCTTCATGGCCGACCCGCGCCGGGTCGTTTGGTTGCTCGCCGCTGGAATCGGTCTGGCAACCATCCCGTCGATGATCGCTTATTGGACCCACTCTTTGTGGGTGTGCAAGTTCATGTTCTGGATGTTCATCCCCGCCATCTACTTTTATATCGGCCCCTGCTTCGGATTGCTGAACAATCTTTCTCCTTGCCGTATGCGCAATATGCTCATCGCGGTGAGCCTGCTCGTTGCGAATATCTTCAATCTCATCGTCGCGCCCTGGGTCGTAGGGGTCTTGAGCGATTGGTTTGCCGGTGCTCACGCCACGGACGCGGCATCGCTGCGATTCGCATTGCTGGTTCTTGCGCCCACCGGATTTTGGGCGGCCTGGCATTTATTTCTGGCGTCCAAGACCATCATAGCGGATCAAAAACGCGCCATCGGCTACACCAAAAGCGGGGCTCTTTGACATATGGGCAAGACCTCCATCGATCGCCGATGGCTGCCGTTGAACGCGCTGCGCGCCTTCGAGGGCGTCGCCAAGCACTCGAGCTTCACCGCAGCGGCCAATGCGCTGTTGATTTCGCAGAGCGCCTTGTCGCGCCATGTGATCGCGCTCGAAAAATTGATCGGCACGCAGCTGTTCGAGCGTAAAC
>Ga0210410_10004885_pt1 | contig 11726 bp, 17 predicted proteins | sample IncBWC4MmetaG_FD_161058 | JGI IMG/M metagenome (GOLD analysis project Ga0210410, IMG submission 161058) | Forest soil microbial communities from Barre Woods Harvard Forest LTER site, Petersham, Massachusetts, United States - Inc-BW-C-4-M | ecosystem: Environmental > Terrestrial > Soil >... | reverse complement strand
CCGACAGGACAACTTCCGTGATGGAGGCTTTATCTTCGCGGATGAAAAGGGCAACTATCATGACGCGCAGCACCGTCTCTATGCGCTAAAGATTACCGGACATACCGCCCAGTTCTGGGTAGTCTCCGGCTTGAGCGCGGAAGACCTCAACATGATGATCGACTCAGGCAAAAAGCGAAGCAACGCTCAACGCCTGTCCGCGACCGGCATGAAACGGGCTGGCCTCATTAACTCCTCGATTGAGGAGATCCTAGAGGTCCAGACCAACTGGAAGAAGCATTCCGAAATGCTGATGCCAGATGAAATTCTGCGCTTCCTGAACGACAACCCGCTGGTTGCCGATCTGGCCGAAGAGTGGGCCACCAGCGGAATCAAGGATATCAAGCATAAGCATTTGGTGGCGCTTGAATTCCTTTGCCGTCCGATCAACGCGGAAAAGAGCAATCAGTTCTATAACGCGATCAAGAACCGACATATAGTCAGGGAAACCCACCCGTTGCACGCATTCTTTGCGATGCTCCAGAGTGAACTCCTGACTACCGACCAGAAACCAGCTCGGGTGGATAAATACATCCGAAACGGTCTGGTTATTGCCTGGAATGCGTTTCTTAAAGGCGAGAAGCTGGATCACATCACGCCTATCGAAACCCGCATCACCATTGAGGGGACGGCGGTAGTGGAAGCCGAGCCATTCACTGATGATGACGGCAGCGGCAACGTCGAAGACGATACGGACGAGAACGGCGACGGGCAGGACTAAAATAGGGTAACCCTAACGAAAGCGGCGTTGGTGGGAACTAAAACCGCCAACGCCTTTTTTATATGAGCACCAAAGTAGATGAGATGGAAACAAGGCTTGCTGTTCGCCTTGCGAATGCGACACCGAGCGAGCGAGCTATCTTGCAACGTGTCATGAAAAAATGCGAGCCGGAAGTCTTGGCTGCATTAGCCCATGATGAAATCAGTTTATGGCGTGCGAGTTGGGCCGCTGTTTTTGGCTTAAGACACCTGCAATTGAAAGTCGTCGAAGTAGGCAAGAAGACCAGGAGGCGGGTGCAATGAACGCACTAGATAACTCGCTTAATAACATTGAGGAAATTATACAGCTGCATGCCGAGGTTCAACAGATTGCACTAGCAACTGTCGCCACAGTGCGACCGAAGATCATGCGCATTGGCGAACTGCTCGCCGCATGTAAACGACTGCACGGCTTGCATGGAGAATGGGGGCCATGGTTAGAGCGCAATATTCCAATCCCAACACGCACAGTTAGGCACTATATGAAACTGTACAAAGACGGCGATTTCAAAACGGCAAGCTTTGCCGTTTTAGCCGACACTTCTTTGACAAATGGCGATAGTGAGGAAGAAGAGGATGAAAATCCATCGACAACAATAGCTGAAGCGAATAGCAAACGCAGTAAGGCGCGAATAGCTTACACAAAAAAGCACGGGATTGCCGAAATCGTAGAAGCAATGAACGCTGGCAGGATTAGCATCGAGCTAGCTGATCGACTCGCGCATTCAAGCAAGGAAGTTCAAAAAGGGGAACTGGAAAAAGAGCTAGCCAAACCCAAAAAGCCCAGGTCCGTCCCGCCACCGGCCCCTCCGCTACCCGAGAACATCAAGACCGCGCCACCGGCTAAGCCGGAGGAGAAGGTGCCAGCGCATCTATTGCGCAGCATCATCACTGACGACCAATACGCCAAAGGGTTCGCCGTCTTTAGTAACGTAGAAGGCAAGCCCTGTTCCTTGACCCCTGATGTCTGTCAGCTGGAGCACGAAGAGCGATCACCCTACATGATCGGCGGAAGCAATACCGAAAAACACCGCAAAGCATACGCCAAATGGGAGCAGTACGATACCCAAAAGATCCGCAGGAAAGTCCTGAAAGCCTTGGAGCAGATGTCACCCATGGACGTGCCGCCCTCGCATAAGGCCAAGGGGTTTACTTACATGTATAACCTCAATAAATCACAGGACCTCCGGGAACTGGCGACCATGCTCAGTGCGGACCTTTTACGGCAAGCTGATGTCTTGGAACAGCAGGAAATATACGGGCATCTATTCCTCACTTGACAAACCAACTTTCCTACTTGAGAATGTCCATATGCAAGTACTTAACTTAGATCTGTTACAGAAATACGCTCCAGCCGCTCTGGCTACGGAGCGCAACTTGGAGACCACCTCAGCCAAATACAATTTCATCAGCACCCGTTCGGTGTTGGAAGCCTTGGCCGAAGACAACTGGCAAGTGGTGGCCGCCAAACAAACCCGCAGTCGCAGCAACGAACCGCATCGCCGCTGGTTCGCCAAGCACGAGATCACCCTCTCGGACCCCAACCTGCAGATTAAACAGCTGGTGGGCGAGCTGCGCCCTCAGTTCTACCTGTCCAACAGCCATGACGGCACCGGCACCTACCAGATGCGTGCTGGCCTGGAACGCAAAGTCTGTATGAACGGGCTTTACGTCCCCGAAGGCTTGGTCCAGGCGGTCTCGATTAAACACCTGGGCAATAGGACCATCGAGGAGGTGGTCGCGGTGGCGCAAGCCTACCGGGCTAACGTGGACCTGATCGGCACCCATATCCGCCGCTTCAAGGAGGTCACTTTAAGCCCCGCTGCCGCTGTTGAGTTCGTCAACCGCGCCATTGCCCTTCGCCATGACCCAAAGGTTGTCACCGTCAATCCTGAGAGCCTCCTGGCCGTCCGCCGAGCGGAGGATGTGGGCTTCGATTTGTGGCATACCTTCAACCGGGCCCAGGAATGGTTGGTAAGGGGCGGTTACGATGTCACCAAGGTCACGCCAATAGACAGCAAGGAGTCGCCGGTGGTCCGCAAAGCCCGTCCGATCCAGGCCATCCTGGAATCGGTCAAAATCAACACCAAGCTCTGGGAAATCGCTGAGCTCTTCTCAAAGAACTAAAATGCAAGCCGCACAGATTAAAATCGGAGAGCTGTACGCTCTTAAAGACGGGCCCGAAGTGGTCCGGTTCAAGGTGGCCCAGATTGTCACCGTGACCGTCCGCGACCACAACAAGAACGCCAAGACCAACAACACGGTCATTGGCGTAATCGAACAAGGCGACTTGCCGGATACCACGGTCGAGGACCGAAAGCGCGAGGTGGCTCCCGACATGATCATCAGCCACTACACCGCATTTGCTGAACTTCAGGCCAAACAAAAGGAGGAAGCCCGACTGGCCAAAGAGGAAGAAGATCGCAAGATTGCCTTGCGGGAACGCCTTCGGGCCAAGCTCTACGAAGTCACCGGCCTTCGGCGGCCACCCAAACCAGCCGAAAACAGCTGGGCTCCATATCATGAACCCTTCAGCACCTCCTATGGCAGCAAGATCGAGATCGGCATCGAATCGATGGAGATCCTCTTGGAGAGCTTAGAAAAGCTGCAGGCCGAGGCCAGCCTTTTGGCTCGATGAGTAACTACGTTAAAACCGGGGCTCTCGATTGGAGAGCCTTTGACGGAGCCAGAGCCAGCGGGATATCATACCTGCTGGCCGATGGCCGTACTGGAGAGATAATTGATCCCACCGCTCTGCGAATGTTTTACACTAGGATATTCTATGCCTACCACGACCAAACCAAACGGAACCGCACGCCTGGGCAGACCGCCCAAGGCGGATAAAGAGCAATGGATTCAAGTCACCTGCGTCTTGCGGAGAGACACCGTGGAAAGCCTTCGGGCCGGTGCTGACAGCAAGCATTTCGGTGAATTCCTGCAAGCTCACCTGAACAAATATCCGCCACCCAGCCGGGAGCAATACCTGTCGATGAGCCAGAACGTTCCCTACTACACCATGGTCAAGCGCAACAAGCGGGTGCCCACTCTGATGGCCGCCGGAAGCCTGAACCGGGAAGCTAAGAAACTGGCCCGGGAACGAGCGCGCCGGGAGCGGATGAGCCCCGAGGAACGCGCCTGGGATGATGCAATCCGCGACAACGGCCACAGAGTCTATGACCGCACTTGAAAAAATCCTTCGAGCTAACCGCTGGCGGATCAGGGAAGGCCGGATGGCTAGCGAAGACGTAGACGGCTGGAACGGATGCTTCTACGTCCCACTGGACGGGGAACGGTATCACGTCATGATCGGTGAAGGGATGGGGTTCCGGCATCTGAGCGTGACCAACGCTCAGAAAAAAAGAATCCCCGAATGGGTCACGATGTGCCGCCTCAAAGAGTTGTTCTTCGCTGACGATGCCTGGGTGGTGCAGTACCACCCACCGAAAGAGGAGCACATCAACGATCACCCGTTTTGTTTGCATCTGTGGGAGTCAATCGAGGAACCGATGCCGCACCCGTCCATCGTCCAGGTATGAACCAGCTCACTCAGTGGGTGATCTACTTCAACCCCAGTGATCAACCCGGCAAATACGTGGCGCGCAAATGGCTGATTGGCCCAGGCTACCTTCGCCCCACGCACGTCTCCTACACCTCCGATACCTTGGAAGATGCGCGTCAACATATCCCAGAATGGATGTGCAATCTCGGACGCCTCAATACCGATGACACTGCGATTGTCGAGGTCTGGACTTGATCAGACGCCGCAAGCCGCTCAAGCGGAGCACTAAGCCAATCCGCCGGGTCAGCAAAGTCCGCCGCACCCGGCTGACCGAATACTTTGAGCGACGGCTGGAATTCTTGCGAGCGCATCTGTGGTGCGAGGTGGGCAACTGCAAGAACAGCAGCACCCAGGTCCATCACATGGCTGGCCGCCAGGGGCAAAAGCTCCTGGATTTCCAGAACTGTCTCGCAGTCTGTTTTTCCTGCCACCGACGCATCCACGATGACCCTGCTTGGGCGAAAGAGAATGGTTACCGAAAGTGACGGATCTTTAACATTGTCAAGCGTTGCGCTCAATGTTAGTACTTTGTGAATAAATGCATCCATGTTGATCGGAGGTCTGCAGCCATGCTACAAACGACTATTCAAGCGCACGTCTTTTATAAGCACGACCCAGCTGAAGTCGCTGGCCTTTCGGCGGCCATTATTCCAATGGCTGACCACATCCGCGCCGTCGCCACCAGCGGTGATCGGGCCAACATGAAAAAGATTCTCTCCGGCGGCTATTTCCGCTTCCGGGAAGCCAAGAAGATGAGGACCCTGCTGATGCGCGCCTCGAGGCACGCCAGGGCTAATCTCTCAGACTATTTCCCGATGTTACGGGAATCGATCATGGAGGGAGCTGAACGACTGGAAGTCAGTGTAGATATTTACTGGGACGAGTTGACCAGAATGGTTGATGAAATCCTCCCATCCCGATAATTCCGAGAATGCTTGAACGAAAACGCACAGTTGGAGGGCGCTTTGCCCCAGAGCCACCGTGGCCGATAAAAGAGCGGCTGCTGCAACATCGGCAAATTGATCCCGTCAGTGGCTGCTGGAACTCAGACCTGCGACGCGACCGCAAAGGGTATCCGCAAATTGGAATCTCTGGTGTTACCCATCGCGTGCACAGAGTGGCCTATAAACTTTTCGTGGCAGATCCTGGCAGCTTACACGTGCTGCACAAATGCGACAACCCACGTTGCTTTAATCCAAATCACCTGTTTCTTGGCACTCAGCTGGACAACATGCGGGATTCAGCGGCTAAGGGACGAACACGTGGAGGAATCCGAAAGCTATCCGAAGCGGAAGCACATAAAGTGCGGATGCTCTATTGGAATTTCGGACTAAATCAGGCCCAAATAGCCGCCCATTACGGCATGCATCAAAGCACGATTTCCCACCTTCTTCGTGGCGAGACGTGGAGGAGGTCCCCATCCAAATAGTACCGCTCTTCGGTGATGAACCCATTACCGCTTCTAACGTCACGATTAGTATCAATGGGTCCGACCGGGCCAGAGCGATTGCGGCTGTGGAACGCTGCCGCACCACCACCTCAATTTATGACGCGGATTCTTTCACTCACGCCACCCGACTGGCCGGTGAGCTCAAGTCGCTTCTGGACGAGATCGAGCTGTCCCGCAAGTCAGCCAAGACCCCTTTTACGGCCATAGGGCGCGCTATTGACGGTGCGGCCTCCAATGTGGCCACCCCGGTGGAAACCGAGCACAAACGGGTCTTGGCGCTCTTGAACGGGTATGTGGCAAAGCTGGAGACTGAGCGCAAAGAAGAAGAGCGCAGGCAAGCTGCAGCGCGCATGCTGGCCCAGGCGCAAGCTGATCGCAAAGTGCGTGAGGCCGAAGCCGCTCAGGCCAAGGCGCAGAAAGAGCTGCAGGCGGCCCAGGATGAAATTGAGCGAGCCAGACTCAAGCTCGTCGCCCAGCAACGCGAGAACATGCTCCTGCAGGAGCAGTTAGCCCGGGAGCTGCAGGCGGATGTCGATGAGCTGGGCAAGCCCGACGAGGCACCTAGGGGCCTTATTCCTGGCGGACGAGTCGATCATCTCTACGAGTTTGAGCTGGTCGACGTCGCGGCAACAGTCAAAGCTGGTTGCTGGCGTTTGGTCAAGTGGACCTTGGACATCATGGCCTGCCGCGACAGTGTCAAGAATCAGGTCGAGATGTTGCCGCCTGACCAGGAACCCACCCTCCCTGGGATCAAGATTACCAAAAAACTCAATGTGAGCGTTAAAGCAGCCGCCAGAATCAAATGAACCATCCATCCGAAGAATTCCTTTCCCCTGAAGATATCGCCGTCCTCAAACGCACCCTGCTCGCAGGCTACACCGAAGACGAGCAGGAGAATTTTATCCGCCTCTGTCAACGCACCCAGCTGGATCCGTTCAGCAAGCAGATCTATGCCACCCGGCGGTGGGTCAAAAAGGGAGACTCCAGGACTCCAACCCTGGTGCCGGTCACTAGCGTGATCGGCCTGACCGCCATTGCCGCGAGGACCGGCCAGTACGACGGGTGCGAGACCTTCTGGGCTGGGAACGACGGTGTCTGGAAGGAGGAGTGGATCGCGGAGGAGTTCCCGGTCGCGGCCAAGTGCATCGTCTATCATAAGCAGCGGAGCCACCCCGAGGTGGGAATCGCTTCCTGGGCCGGGTACTGCGGCCAGACCTACAACGCGAGCGCCAAACGCTGGGAAACAACGGAGTTCTGGGAACGCCTGGGGCCTTTCATGCTGGGCAAATGCGCCAAGGCCCAGGCCTTGCGGGGCGCATACCCCGACCAGTGCTCGAACCTCTACATCTCCGAGGAGCTCCAGGGCGGGATCAGCGAGGCCGATCAGCACAATGACGAGGCCAAGATCACCGAGAACCGCAAGAAGGAAGAAGAGCTGCTCAAGAAAGCGGCGGCTCAAGGCGTAAAGATCGTCGAATCCAAGCCCGTCAAGAAGCCCACCCCGGCTGAAGCGGCAGCTCCAGCTCCCGAGATCACGGGAACAGTTGGAACGCCAGCTCACCCTGGGGAACATCCACAACCTGTCCCGGCTCCTGCCCAGGTCACTCATTCGGCCCCCCAAGAAGAGCCTGACGACTTGGACATGGAGCCCTCACAGCCGCCCCAGCCGGAACCTTCTGCCGAGGCTCCGGCTGGGCCACCGGCGTGGGCCGAACACGTTATCCAGGGATTAAGAAATGACAAGTATCTCGGACGCAAAGTGGGTGACCTCTCCCCGGTCGAGTTGGCGGCCATCGAAGCCAACTGGCTGCCGAAGGTGCGAGAAGTCCTGGCCAAAGGGGAAAAGCTCAAACAGGCCCAGCAAGATGATGCCGTAGCGTTTGAGGAAGCGATTAAACATTCCAAGCTAGAAAAGCCCTGGTGATCCCTGCTAGCGTCAGGGATGACCACAAAACGAGCTATCACGGCAGGCACTGCTCGCAAAGTCGCCCTCGAAGAATGTCTGATTAGAATGAAATCGGCCTTCCGTCGAGGGCTGGAAGCCACCTGTATAATCGCCAAGGAACTCCACAAGATCTATCGAGAGGAATTGTACCTCGAGGTGACCGAAGATTTTAACGAATTCGTTACCGATTACCTCAACATTAATATCGCAACCTACCGGCGAATCATTGCCGTCAGCCAGACGGTTCACCAGCTCCAGGAAGCAGGGCTTGAATTGCCAGCGAATGAAACCCAGGTGGCCGAGCTGGCGCGGTTAGACCCCCCAATCAGGGCCAGAGTCTGGAATGAGCTGATGATCCGCGCCGAGAAGGAAGACAAAGTTCTAACGGTCGAGGATATCCGCCGAGCGGTCGAGGTGGCCGAGCAGGCCGCTTTAACCCGTGACACCCGTGGGCCCAGTGACGCTGATCATGGAGTCGAGGTGGACTTGGAGGACACCAATGGGAACGAGCCCCCGGCGGCCAAGAAGAAAGCGCCGGTCCAGGAAGCGGTCCTGGTCTTAACCGAAAAAGGCGAGGCTGCACTCTCCAGGGTGCGCAAGGTCTGCGGGGAGGAGATCGCCAATGCCATTGCCTCGGGCACCAAGGCAATGACCGAGCGGGACCTTCGCAACTGGGCCGAATACGATAACGAGATGATGCGGCAGCTGGTCTTCTTTGTCTTTGACCAGAACTACCCGCTCACTAAAGCGGTCAACTTTATCAGCAAAGGGATCGATGATTCAACCGACGTGCATGACCTGATTCTGATCGCCAGCTCACGCGGAGGCACAGCGATGATCAACCACGACCGGGCCAAGATCGTCATCGAATTGAAGTAATTGTTTTCGTTATCAATAACGAAGCTAAACCATTGAAAATCAACCAAAATACGCCTCACAATGATTTAATTCTAGCGTTGCGCTAAAAGGTGAATAATGGATAAACAGTACTTAAAAATCGGCCAGCCGTTATACGTCTCGGTCCACTGGTACGATAAGGTGCCGGAGCCGCCGAGGGACGAAACCTTTGAGGGCGAAGTGGTAGGCTGGCGCGAAAGCCAGATGATCGTCCGAGTCCCCAATTACAGTGTGATCCGAATTTGGAAAAAGAATGGTTTGGAAGTTGGCAATCCAGATTGGCGGCGAAGGGGTTTCAGGGTGGACCTATCCAAGCTTGCCGAATCCGTCCAGAAACCTAACGGGGAGGTCGAGATCGATTTGCCGGTGGCAACCGATACCGACGCGTAAGATGGCGAGGTGCCCATTCTGCAACGAAATCCTCTCAGACGCATGGGTCAAAAAGACCGGAGCATCCTTGATGGGAAAGGAAGGAGGGATCAACAAAGCCCGTTCTAGGACCGTAGCCAGCAACGCCGGGAAACAGCGGTGGAAGAAGGCCAAGAAGAAGGCCCCTGAATTTCCCACTTGACAAAGTCACAGGGCACCGCGAGGGTGGGGTATCGATATGAAACAATTCCGAGATTACCAGTTAACCGCCAGCCGCGAGATCATCAAGGCTTGGCAATCGCACCGTACCGCTATCGCGACGGTGGCCACGGGCGGGGGCAAGACCCTGATCGCCGCCGGGACCAGTAAATACCTGACCGATCAAGGGGGCCGGGTCCTCTTTTTAGCCAATCGCAACGAGCTCTGTATTCAACCGCACGCCGCGTTCAGGGATCAGGGGATGATCGCCGCCTTGGAGAAAGCCGAGTCCCGCGCTCCCTTATCCGCCAAGGTGGTGATCGGGAGCGTCCAGTCCCTGACCCGGCGGACCCGCCTGGAACGATTTCCCCGCAACCATTTCACCCATATTTTTGCCGATGAATGCCATGGCTCTCTCGCTCAATCTTGGCAACGGATCTTCACTCACTTCAATACCGCCAAAGTCTGCGGAATCACCGCAACGCCTTTCCGCGCTGACGGCAAAGCTCTCTCGGAGATTTTTGAGGTCGAAGCCTACCGGAAGGACCTTTTTGATCTCGTTGACGAGGGATACTTGGTTGATCCTGATCATGTTGAGAAGCTCTCGACGGCAGTCAGCTTGGCGAACGTCAGGGTGCGAAGAACCCCTGAAGGCAAGGACTTTGACGCGCAGGATGCGGCGGATGCGATCCAGCCCTATTTCAGGGCGATTGCCAAGGAAGTGAAAGCCCGGTTTGATCACCGGCATATCCTGGCCTTCTTGCCCCTGGTAGCCTCAAGCAAGAAATTTGTCGAAGCCTGCCGGGAGGAAGGAATCAATGCCGTCCACGTCGATGGAGACGATCCCGAGCGCGAGACCAAGCTCCAGGCTTTCCGCGAGGGCCGCACCACGCTGCTCTGTAACGCCAACCTGCTGCATACCGGGGTCGATATCCCGATCTGCGATGCCACTTTGAACCTCCGGCCCACCCGCTCCAAAGTGCTGTACACCCAGATCGTGGGCAGATCGACCAGAACGGCCCCAGGAACGATTGACGGCATCCAGACGGCTGAAGGCAGGCTCAAGGCAATTGCCGCGTCCAGCAAGCCCCACGCGATCATTATCGACCCTTTATGGCTCTCGATGGATCATGACCTTGTTTCCCCGGCTTTCCTGATCGCCGGTGAACAGGACATTGCCGAGGAGATGGAGTCCGCCATCAAGGGCAAGCCGAGCTACTCCTTGCGGGAAGTCAAAGCCAACATCCAAGAACAGAGGGAGGCGGCGATCCGACGCAAGCTGGAGGCTGCGGCGCGCTTTCGCCAAGGCATCGTCCATGCCGACTACTTCGCAGCGTGTATCAAAGACGCCTCGCTCGAAAACTGGAAGCCGATCTACGCCTGGGAGAAGAAAGCCCGTCCAAGCAACTTCAGCCGCACGCTTCTCATCAACGCGGGGATCGATCCCGATAGTGTCACGAGCGAAGCGCATGCGCGCAAAATCATGCAAGCGGTGGGCAAACGCCGCTATCAAAAGCTGGCGGAAATTAGGGACTTGGCTGGTCTCGAAGGGGCCGATCTTTGGACCTTGACCAAGCAGCAGGCATTGGCCAGAAGGAGGGCTGCGTAAAGCATGCTTTTATGGGCTGGACAAGGAAGCAACTTACCCCTGAAGTGATCCGCTGCATGACCCCTGAAGATCAGGCCAAGCTGGGAGTGGAGGTGCCGCAGGCGCGGCCCTCCTGGGAGCTGGATCCACATCCTCCGTTTGTCACTGACAAGCTGGAGCGCGAAGAGCAGCGGCAATTCGCCAACTGGTGCCTTTTGCACAATTACGCTTGTGTCTGGCATTCGACCCGGGCCCGGTCACGGGCATCGCTGGGTACGCCGGATTTCGTTGTTGGTATTCGAGGCCGAACATGGTGGATCGAGTTCAAGCGTGCGCCGAACCCTTTGACGGAAGATCAGAAGAAATTTAAGGCTCTCCTTGAAGGGCAACAGATTCCTTATTTTGTCGTCTACAGCTGCGGGGAGGCTATCGCCTTAGTGGAAGCAGACAAGAAATAAACGTTATGCTTCACTTCTTGGTCCCGTGCGGGGTGGCCTTCGGGACGGTCATCAGTTTAACCTGGGTGGGATACTACGCCCTTGCGCCCTCAAGGAGTGTCGCTATTTGGGCGACTGTCTTCCTCTTGTTCTGGCTAGCCTTCATCTGTTCTTTGATATTCGGCTGCCTGAATTAAAAAAGTCTTTTATTTTTATCGGATTCATCCGATAACTTCGAGAGACGGGACCGAAACGGAATGGAAAGGATCAGAGGGGACAGGACCGGACGGGACTGAAAAGAAAAGGTCCCAGCTCGTCCTCATTGGGCGAGTTGGCACCTGTTCTTAAGGAGCAGGGAAAAAAGGAGCGAACAGGAGAGGAGCGAACAGGACTGGAAGGGAACGGACAGAAAAGAAAAGGTCCCAGCTCGTCCTCATGGGCGAGTTGGCACCTGTTCTTAGGAGCAGGGCAAAAGGACAGGATAG
>Ga0210410_10004884_pt1 | contig 11727 bp, 7 predicted proteins | sample IncBWC4MmetaG_FD_161058 | JGI IMG/M metagenome (GOLD analysis project Ga0210410, IMG submission 161058) | Forest soil microbial communities from Barre Woods Harvard Forest LTER site, Petersham, Massachusetts, United States - Inc-BW-C-4-M | ecosystem: Environmental > Terrestrial > Soil >... | reverse complement strand
GTCGCAATTCTCGTGGCCGTGCGGCACATCCCCACTCCTGGCGACATTTCCGGCGCGCTCCTACAGCATCCCGAGGCCTACACGCTTTCTCTCGGACACATTGGGGATCTCACCCTCGCATCATTCGCCTATTTACGTCTGCCATTGATCGTCGCGGGAATAGCTTTTCTTGTCGGAGCGTCGGGAGCGTGGCTATTGAAGGGCCGCCGCGCATTTTTCGCGATTGCTGTAATGATGGTCATATTCTTTCATGCGAGTCGGTTGGCTCTTATCAAGTTCGACCCGTTTCTTGGTTCGCGCCCCCTGGCTCAGGCGCTGCTCGCATCCCCCCCGGGCCAGTTGATTCTAAACGGCGGATATTATTCTTTCTCTTCCGTTTTCTTCTACACTGGACGCACCGCGCTACTCCTGAACGGCAGGGTAAACAATCTGGAATATGGCTCGTACGCGCCTGGGAGTCCTCCCGTATTCATTGACGATGCGCAGTTCGCCGAATTGTGGTCCAAGCCCCAGCGTTCCTACGTGCTGACAGATGCCGATGATCTGAGCCATCTCACAAGGATTGTCGAGATGGCGAGCCTACATAAAGTTGCGGAAAGCGGCGGCAAGCTGCTTCTCACGAATCAACCGTAAGCGGCTCCTAGGGACTTGCTTCTATTTGGCGCCCGCGAGCACCCGATCCAGGTGCGGAGCGACCGAATCGCAGAGAGAGGCTACCCAGAGCGCAGTGACAGCTCCGGTGAAAACGTCCATCGTATAATGCGCGCGCAGAATCAAAACCGTCGCGACCTCAAAAATGACTACCGCGAATGCCAGCACGGTAAGCCAGCGCCGTCGCAGGCGAGCCAGTTCGATAGCGCCAAAGAGCGCGATGGCCGTATGCCCTGAAAAGAAAAAGTCGTTGCCCACGTTGTACGTGACAAACAGGGAAGGGAAACCCGGATAGCGCCAGATCACATTCGGCGGCGGTGGCAAAGCACAAAGGGCTTGCATGACCTGACGCAGAGCAAGCAGCAGAACCAACCCCAGGAAACCGCGGCTTCGACCAATAAAGATCCATTCCGCGACAAGGAACAGCCCAAGAAGGTCTATGAGCGCAGAGCTGACAATCAAAAGCGCGTTTGCCGCGGTCGTGTGCTGCCCAAAATAAAGATTTAGCCCAGCGAATAAGTCTTGAAGCGCGTCGCCAATCCCCGGTGAAGGCGCACGGCTGCCGATCAACGACTGCGTCCAGAACCATAGCCCCAGTGCAACGACGGTAGCGATGACCCGCGGCAAAACGCCGAACCGTAAGCTTCCTCTGCCGGCTACGCGGTCAGACATGCGCGGAAGTTTCCAGTGCCAGTTCGCGAGCCTTGCGCAGGTCGAGCTTGCCGGTTCCTAGATAGGGCAATTTTTCGATGTGCACGAATTGATCGCGCCGTGGGCGCCACAGCGCCGGCAAATCGCTCTTGGCCAGGCCGGCGAGACATTCCTCTAGCTGCTCTTCAGAAACCGTGTGCAACACAACCAGGCGCTCGCCCTTTTTCTCGTCAGGCACCGCAGTGACTACAAAGATCTGCTCGCTGCCGCCGGCCAGCTCCTGAAGTTTTTCTTCAACCTTAATGTGCGGAACCATCTCGCCGCCGATTTTGCTGAAGCGGCTAAGGCGATCCGTCACGCGCAGAAAGCCATCTTCGTCGATCGAAGCGATATCGCCGGTGTTGTACCAGCCGTCGCGCAGTACTTCGGCGGTTTTTTCCGGGCGATTGAGATAGCCGTGCATTACATTAGGCCCGCGCACGAAAAGAAGGCCCGCCTGGTCGATGCCGAGCGGTTGCTGTGTCTCAGGATCGACAATTTTCACGGTGACGCCGGGCAGCGGATGCCCGATGCTCCCCCGCTTTGCGCCCACCTGCCGAAATGACGCGGCTCGAAAGTCGATAGTGTTCACGGTCACGACGGGAGAGCATTCCGTGCAGCCGTATCCTTCCAGCGGACGAATGCCAAAGTGATCCTCGAAAGCAACAGCCACGCGCTCCGGCAATTTTTCCGCGCCGGCCATAACGAAGCGCAAGCTGCCGAACTCCTCCGGAGTGCAGCGGCGGAGGTACGTGTTAAGAAACGTGGGAGTTGCGAGAAGCATCGTCACGGAATATTTGTTGATCAGCGCTCCAATAACACGCGAGTCCAGCGGATTGGGATGAAACACCACGCCGGCGCCCGCTGCGGCGGGTAGGCACAAGGTGGCGGTGAAGCCGAAAGAATGAAAGAAGGGCAGAATCCCCATAATGCGGTCGTCCGGCTGCAGAAAGAAGACTTGCTCGAGCTGCTCGACATTCGAGGCGATGTTGTAATGCGTGAGCATTACGCCCTTGGGCTCACCGGTCGACCCGCTGGAGAAAATAATCGTAGCAAGATCGTCTAGGCCCGGTAGGTGCTCCGCGCCCGCAAAGCGCATCAGGGCGCGGCTCGGCAGCAATGCCGCCGCAAGCGCCGCGCTCAAGCGCTCGGTCGATCTAGGTTCTTTCGCGACGTCTTCTATAAGCAGGGGCTCAATCGGCAGCTGAACTGGCACGCGCTCGAGAAAGGCGCGCGCGGAGACGATCGATTTCAGTTCACACTGCTTCGCGCAAGACGCCAGCGTTTCGTTCGATACCGTGTAATTCAAATTGACCGGGACTTTTCCCATCAGCAGCGCGGCCAGATTCACCAGCGCACCCGGAATGGACGGCGGGAGAAAAATTCCCACCATCCGCTGTCCCTGCCAATGCTTGCGCAAGCGTCGCGCGAGAAACAGCGTGCGTGCCAGCACGGCGAAAAAGTTCAGCCGCGGTGTTTGCCCGTCCGCCATGGCAAAGCGCAAGGGATGTCGCCGCGCCGCATGCACAAACGACCTTGGCAGCGTGCGCATATACTTCTTACGCCGCGCGAACGCCTCGGCGCCGAGGTCCTGCACGGCTCGGCGCGCCTCAACGGACGTAGCCGTCGCTGGCAACGGCTCGCCAAATGTGACCCGCACCGGATAAGGAAGATGCCGAGGCAGCTTCCACAGAAAGCGCCCACCCGCGAAACTGAAAATGGATCCCCACACGCCATCGAGGTTCACCGGAATGATCGGTACGTCGACGCCTTTCATGATCCGTTCCATGCCGCGGCGGAATGGCAACATCTGGCCGATGCGCGTCATCTGCCCTTCCGGAAAAATGCAGAGAAGCTCGCCGTTTTGCAACGCTTGCGACGCTTCGCGCAATGAATGAATCATCTCGCGCGGACCTTGATCCGACGCGATCGGAATCACGCGCAGCATCTTCGCAAACGGCTTCACCAACGGATGCTCGTAAGAGCCCTTGAACATCAGAAAGCGCACAGGCCGGTCGAGCGACGCAATCAGGAATGCCGCATCGGCCATCGATACGTGATTGGGGACAAGCAGCGCGCCGCCTTTGGCCGGCACCTTCTCTCGCCCCACCACATCCAGCCGGTAAAGAGTATGTGTCGCCGCCCAGAGCAGCAACCGCAGCAGCGAGTCCGGCAACAGATACAGCACGTAACCCGTCGCTGCCAGCGTGGCTACGGCGGACCAGAAGAAAATCGCTCCTGGGCTCAAGTGCGCCCAGTGGGACACCGCGTAATACGCACCGGACGCAACGCCCACGCCAACGAACGAAAGCCAATTCGCCGCGCCCAGGACTCCGCCCTTGTGCTCCTCAGCGGGGATGTGCTGGATCAGTGCGCTGATCGGTACGATGAAGAATCCGCCCGCGAAACCAAGCCCGGCCAGCAGCAGCAGCACAGCCGCAAAGGAAAGTCCGGGAATTGCCAGGCAAAGACCAAGAATCGTCATGCCCAGCGCGCCAAGCGGGATCAGCCCATACTCAATTTTTCCGCCGGATAGGAATCCCGCAGCCAGGCTGCCCAGACCGATCCCGATAGCTACCGCCGCTTGAAGGAGTCCGCCTTGCGTGGAGCTCAAATGCAGGATGTCTTGGCCGTATAGAAAAATGTTGAACTGCAGTAGGGCGGCGACGAAGAAAAAATACGTGTTTCCCAGAACGGCCAGCCACAGGACGCGATCGCCGCGAATCAATTTCATGGGCGACCAAACGTCAATCAGCGAGAATGCGTTAAACTTTTTCGTAGGGTCGGCGGCTGCGACGCGGCTGATCCCCAAGCTGCTCAGGAGCCCGACGACGGTAAGTGCAAACAAGATTGCACCAGAATAGATTTGGCGTCCCTGGAACGCGTCAGCCATCAAAGCGCCGCAGACGCTCCCCGCGATTATCCCCAGGAAGGTCCCCAGCTCCAGAACGCCGTTGCCCCAAGAGAGTTTTTCCGCAGGCAAAAGCTCAGGAAGCAGTCCATATTTAGACGGACCGAAGAGCGCGCCCTGCGTGCAAACCAGGAAAATGGCCGCCAACGCCAGGAGGAAATTTGGGCCAGCCAGAGACACCACCGCAATCACCATCACGCCAATCTCGAACACTTTTGTCCACAGCGTGACGCTTCGTTTGCTGAAGCGGTCAGCAAGATAGCCGCCGCTCAATGAGAAGAGAATGAAAGGAGCCGCGAAAAGCGCTCCCACAAGGAACTCAAGCTGGTCGCGCTGTGCTTTGTCTTTCTCCAGCGCCAGGACCAGGTAAATTATGAGAAATTTCAGCGCATTTTCGTTGAAGGCGCCTTGAAACTGCGTGGCGATTAGGCTCCAGAAACCTCGCCGCCAATTCGATTTCGATTCGGGCATGGCAAAGTTTCCGTCTGCAGACATCCGGCGCACCTAGTCTGTAAGTGGAACCGAGAGAGTACCGATTCTAACAGGCCACGCGGCACGTGCAGCGTTGACTGGAGCCGATTGTGACGAAAGCATTTGCCCAGCCGTTGTTGTGGTGCTCTTCGCCTTCGTGACCCCGTTGCAAAGCCGGGGTAGGATAATGCCGCGTCTAAGGAGCAGAAATGACAAATGGTGACGCCCAGCAGAAATCCGTGTTGATCACCGGAGCCACCGACGGCCTGGGACGCGCATTAGCTCTGCTCCTGGCGCAGCGCGGATATCGCGTTTTTGCCGCAGGCCGCTCGCCAGAAAAGCTCGCGCAACTTGAAAGCCTGGCCCGCGAAAAGCAATTTCCGCTGGAAAGCATCGCACTCGATGTTTGCAGCGACGACTCCGTAGAGCCCGCCATCAGCCAAGTGCTCGGCAAAGCGGGTCACTTGGACGTACTCGTCAACAATGCCGGCGTGAACTACACCGCCGCCGTCGAAGATCTCAGCATGCAAGACTGGCGTGCCCAGTTCGAGACAAACTTCTTCGGCGTCCTACGCGTCACGCGCGCGATTCTGCCGCACATGCGCGAACGCCGCAGCGGGCGCATCCTGATGATGAGTTCGCTGTCCGGCCTGGTGACTCCGCCCACGCAAGGCGCATACAGCAGCAGCAAGCACGCATTGGAAGGCCTCAGCAACGCCCTGCGCATGGAACTGTATCCGTTTGGAATCAATGTCGTCCTGATCGAGCCCGGCTACATCGTCACCGGCATTCAGAAGGCGGCCGCGGAGTTGTCGGAGCCTTATATGCAAAAGGCAGGACCGTATGCCCCTCTCTACGCGCGATTTCTAACCAGCGTTAACGATACGCGCGCCAAATCTAAAACCACACCGGAAGATTGCGCGCGCGTCATGCTGCGCGCTATAGAAACGCCGAACCCAAAGCCGCGCTACGGCGTCACATCTCTCTCCCCATTCGTAAAATGGAGCAAGCGCCTGCTAACGGACAACGCTATCGACGCCATGCTAAGGCGGCGCTACGGAATTGTCCGCGAACCGTAAAGCTCGCGGCCGCTCGACTATCAATTGAACTACGGGTTGGAAACCTGAAAGGACAAGCTGTTCTCGCGAAGCTCTTCCCATTTTTTGCGCCAAGCTTCATGCAGCGGGCTCTCCGCATAATCCGCGGCTGCTTCCGCACTCGCAAATTCAATCGCATACACCCCATCAAAATCGCGAATCTGGTTCCGTTGCGTTTTCAACCAAATATTTTTGACGCCCGGAATTTTTGCGGCCATCGTTTTGATGCCCGCCAGCGCCTGATCTTTGTCATTCTCGGAAGTAGTGTTCTTCCACTTGTACACTACGACGTGCACAACCGTCTTCGGTTGGCCAAATCTATTTTGAGCCGCGATGCTCACCGAGTGCCAGTTCCCGGCCGCCACACCAGCGGCAAAAAGCGCAGCCCCGGCCGCAATTGTCGAAAGTCGCCGTAACGTAAGTCCCATCATTTCCTCCCTTGATTAGACGCAAACAGTCTATGTAGACGCAGCAACAGAAGCAACGCGGCAGTAGAGCGCATAGCAATTTCGAGCACAGATCACGATTCGCCAATAAAAAGAAAAAGCCCGGTGAACTCGCGCTCACCGGGCCTCACAATCCAATGAACTCAGTTAGGTTTCGGGGGCTCTGCGGGTTTCGGCTCCGTGGCCGGAATCGAAGCAGTTTCCGGCGGTTTTGTGCTCGTGGAGCTGGCATTCGTCGGCTTGTTCGTCTCCGTGCCATACCGCATCAGGTACGGCATGAACGGTGTGACCTCAAACGGCATCTTTTCCCGCTCGGCAACCGTCCCAATCGGCTTGCTCTTGATCAATTCCAGCCGATCATTCCAAACATCCAGCTTCACGCGTCCGCCAATCGGAAGAGCCGCGATCGTTTGCGGATTCTTCTTCGCGCCATCCGCGCTCGCCGTCGTCGAAGCCGCCGGCGCTACGCTGGATTTAACATCCGCAATCACCACGACCTTATCGCCCAGGTGCGCCGCGATCAGGTTCGGAATTTCCTTCTGTCGCGATTGCAATGCCGAAAGGAAAAGCGCCGCATTCGCAAGCTGGTCTTTATAAGGAGATTTATTCAGCAATTCCACGGCTTTCGCGCTAGCCGCCTGCTCTTCTTCATTCGTGCGCGCAAACCCGAAGTGCCGGAAAGTGTCCTTGTCGTCCACAAGAAGCTGATCAAAGAATGCATACGTCGTGTCCATGCGATGCCCGAGCACCACGTGCCCAAGCTCATGCGCGATCACCGTCGCCAAGCTAGCCTCATCCGGCAGCACGTCAATCAACCCGCGGCTGAGCACAATCGTGTGGCCCAGTGTGAACGACTCCAGAGTAGTGGTCATCAACACGCGGCATCGCACTTCCGGGTCGATGTCCAGATTGTTGGTGACCTCCAGGTTATTCACCACCGTGTCCAACACTTTGTCCACCTCGCCTGGAGGCGCCATCAATCCAATTCGTTGCAATCGATCTGCAACGTTTTCTTCCGCCTGACGGTCCCAGGAACGCTGCGCTTGTACGGGAGTCAGGTCGTTGGCCGTTTTCGAATCGTCCTGCACCGGGCTCTCGACCAGAATCTTGCTCAGCTCCTGCTCCTGCCCGGCGTGCCCAAGGTTGTATCCCCACAACCGCGTTTGCGCCTTGAAGTCCAGTTTTTTGGTCAGCGCGTAGTGCAAATCTTTTTCTTCGCTATAGATAAAGGACGGCAGCCACAAACCGGGCTGCGCGTTCGTGCGCCAGCTATCGAAATGGAAATACCAGCTCGTGTGACCGCTGCCGCCGTAAGCGCCGTTGAAACGCACGATGTGAAAGTCTTGATCCTCCACCCAAATGCGCCCAAGAAAGCGGCCCTTGCCGGCTTTCGCTTCCGGAGCGACGTCGAACACCAAGCACCGCACTTCGCCCAGGAATTCACGCCGCACATAGTCAAATTTATAGTGCTGCTTATCGAAACCGTTCGTGTCGATGAAAATCATCTGCAAGAAGCCGTCAGGCAGATACTGCATCGCGAACGAAAAGAAATTTCCTATGCCGGAAAAAATCTTTTTGCCTTTCGTATCCGCATCCGTCAGGGAAACCAGGCTCACGCCCTTCGCAAAATCCGCGCGGCCCAAAAAGTACTTGTCGCCCGCCGGCGTAAATCCAAGTGCCTTATCTTGCTTCAAGTTTTGAATGTAGGTTTCCACCAGCGGAGAATATTTGCGGATTTCTTGGTTGAGATGATTCTCGTTGACGATAACGCGGTCGACGACCTCTTCCATGGTCCGTGGCTGGTCGGCTGAACGAGGCGCCCCGCTCGCGGCTTTGCTCCCCATCCCGCTCATTACGAGCACCAGGATAGCTGTTCCTAGCTTGCGCATTTCTCTGCTCCCCCTCAGTAAAGCTTAGTAGGCCAGCCGGAACTCAATGCGCACGCGAGCAGGAAAATCCACTGGCTGGCCATCTCGCTTGGCTGGTTTGAACTTTATTTGTTGAGCTGCCCGCACCGCAGCCTCATCGAGGCCGTGCCCGAGCCCGCTGATCACCCGGTTCACCTGGACTGTGCCATCTGCCTGGAAAACCATGTCGAGCACCACGTCACCTTCGAGTCTAAGATTACGCCCTTCCGCGGTGTATTGCGGGCGAGGTTTGTCCAGAATGTCAACCATCGACGTCGGCGAATCGCTGGCCACGGCTTTCTTTTTCGGCGTGTTGTCCGCCACCGTGGCATCCGCGAAGCCCCCGCTTTGCACTACTCCATGCTTCCCGCCGCTGGGCGGTGGATTCGCCGTGCCGTTTCCAAAGCCTGTGCTCGCAACTGTGCCCCGGATTCCCTTCGCGCCGCCCGTTCCATTTCCGTACCCATCGCCGCCCGGTAGCGCGGGCGAGCCCAGCCGATTGATATTCGTTGTCTTGTTCGGATTTCCCTTGCCCGGCAAACCGTTAGGATCACCAAATCCGCCCGTCTGCACTTTGTTCACCGGAGCAGTTACCGTCGCCGGTGCAGCGTTTCCGGTGTTCAGGTTGTTCACCTTGACGTCGTCATGCGGCCGTTTGGGCCCGTTGATCGGCGTATTTAGCTTCGCCTCAAAAACGGTTTCCTTGCTCAACTCCGGCGCCTTCACATCAAGCTGCCTTACCTGCGGCTGAAATACTTTTTGTTGCACAAAAATATGCGGCTGCTTCGGGCTCAGCTTCGGCTGTTCGATCGGTTTTGGTTCCGGCGCCTTCACCGCTTTCACTTTGGGCGGCGGTGGCGGTGGCGGCGCAACAGGCACCTCGGTCACCGGCATGAGCAAAGGAACCACGGAATATTTCAGCGCGTCCAGTCGCTCCGGAAAAAAGATCGGCATGACCACGAAAAATGTGAGAATCGCAATCTGCAGCACCGCGCTTGCCCCGACGCGGTCCCAGCGTTTTTCGCCCTCCGGCAATAACGCGAACCGCGCCGGCACCGGCTTGGTTCCGATGGCATTGCGCCAGGCATCGCCTCGTGTGCGGGGCCGGTTGGCATCAAATCCTACTCCGAGACGCGTACCGCTGGTTGGTGGGTCTGCAATCATCAATGTCATCCGCGTTCTGCCTTAAAGTAGATTCCCTCTTGGAAGCACGGGTTTTCTAGACAAACCTAGCTTTCCCGTGTTCGCTGGCAAGGAACAGAAGAGCGCTAGCGCAAACCAGAGTACTAATGAGGCTGGGCAGCCCTAATAGGACCATCGTACTATCGTCGCGAAATCGCCAATGGCTCCCTCGCGACCAAAGACAGCGCTTGCACCCCTGGAACTAACCCGGCAGAGCATCGCAAGTTGCGGGTTGGACTCGCAACCAGCCCTAGGATACAGCAAAATGTCTTCCGGTGGCGCGCCTTTTGACGCGCCAGTTCCCGCCAACCGGGGTTATCTTTGTAAGATGCAATTGGGACCTCAACAGGCGGCGCGTACAGTATGAACGGTACTCCAGAAAATGGAATGGACGGAGCGAGCCCTCGACGCCACGCGTGGCTCCTCAACCGCCAACCATTGCTGGATCAGCTATTTGCAGACTCCGGCGGCGCAACATGGGGACTGCACCGCGACGTCTTCGCCGCCGCTCTCGAACTCAGTGCCACGAAGCGCTTTGGCGAAGAGCCGGACGACGCTCAACTCGCACAATACCTCTCCGCGCTCCACCTTCAGGACCTGGCCCTCGCTTGTGCTTGCGCCGAAAACTGCGCCGCCGCCTGGGATCACTTCGTCTCCACGTTTCGCGCTTATCTCCGTTCCGCGGCGGCCGCGATTCTTCGCTGCCCCCCAGATTCGCCCGCGGCGCGCGAATTGGCGGACTCCCTGTTCGCGGATCTTTACGGCTTAAGCGACGCACCCAATCGCCGCTCCTTGTTCCGTTATTTCCACGGGCGAAGCTCGCTGAAGACCTGGCTCCGCGCGGTCCTCGCCCAGCGCCATGTCGACTCCATTCGCGCCAGCCGCCGTTTCACTGACCTCGAGCCCACAGATGGCCACGCCAGTCTCCCCGCCTCCCGGCCTCCAATCCGAGCCCGAATTACCGGAGCCGGAATCAGCGGAGATGGACCTGCATCTCCGCAAGATCCGCATCGAATCGAGCTCGTAGCCCTCTTCCGCCGCACTCTGGAAGTCGCGCTAGGCTTGCTCGACCCGCGCGACAAAGAGCGCCTTCGTTTGTATTACGCGGCCGAGCAAACGCTAGCCGAGATCGGCCGCAAGCTCGGTGAGCACGAATCGAGCGTCTCCCGCAATCTCGAGCGCACGCGCCGCGAGTTGCGTCATCAAGTGGAGCAAGCCCTGCGCAAGGGCAGCAGCAATGTCGATGGCCGCACGTCCAGCGCTGGGCTCAGTGACGCGCAAATTGCCCTGTGCTTCCAGTATGCGTCCGAAGACGCATCGATCGACCTCGACCACCTTTTGCCCGAAAGCCAACCCGCCACCCTCCGTCCACCGGGGAAAAAGCCATGAACACATTCCTCGGTCGGTTTCCGGTCACCTGTAGCGCAGGGCGGAGTCCGCGGAGCTCTGCTGCTTTTTCCCGCTTTCCTGTCACCTATAGCGCAAGCCAGCCTCCGCGCCCCTGGTCCGGGCAGCAGCCGAACAGCCCTGTGGCTTTTCCACGCAAGAAACCCCAGCCAACCCGTTCTACACAAGGAGGGGCGAATGCCGTCTGACAACCGCGAACGAAGCTTTGAAAATGCGCTCGCGGCCCATCTGCGCGCCGGCGCCAAGGAAACATCACTTACAGAATGCTCCGACGCCGAAACGCTCGCCGCCTATCACGAGGGTTCCCTCGCCGCAGACCAAGTCGTGTCGCTAAAGACTCACATTACGGGTTGCGAGCGCTGCCAACAAATACTCACGACCCTCGAAGCGACAGACGAGATTCCTGCTCTAGCTATGAATGTCACCTCACAACCAACGACCGCTGCAAAATCAGCGGTTCACGTACTCCCGGCTCGCAAAGCCGCACTCTGGCAATGGATTGCTCCTGCGGGTGCTTTGGCAGCAGCTTTGTTGGTTTGGGTCGCCGTGCATGAAAACAATTCGCTGATAATTCCCGCGAAAGGGCCGAGCCTTGACGCACGCCCAGATGCAAGGCATGACGCGAGGCAAGCAGAGACAGAAAATCCTTCCACGGTTTCGCCGGCCGTGCCCTCGCCATCTGGCGATTCCACATCATCAAACGAAGTCTCATCCGGCTTGCAGCAGGCTGTTCCCGCCGCCCCTCAATCAAGAATTGCGGGCCCGGCTAGAGAACGCGCGCAAACGCTCTCCAAGGAAAAGGACTTGTCGAGCGCGGCGAAAAAATCCGCTGTTCCCCCCGACGTCGATCAGTTCGCCGATAGCTCGCCGAATCGCGATGACTCACTTCATCGCAAGGAATTGTCTGCGCCCAGTCTCGAGGCCCAAGACCAGACAGTCATGATTGAGCCAGACAAAGCGAAAAT
>Ga0210410_10004882_pt1 | contig 11729 bp, 7 predicted proteins | sample IncBWC4MmetaG_FD_161058 | JGI IMG/M metagenome (GOLD analysis project Ga0210410, IMG submission 161058) | Forest soil microbial communities from Barre Woods Harvard Forest LTER site, Petersham, Massachusetts, United States - Inc-BW-C-4-M | ecosystem: Environmental > Terrestrial > Soil >... | reverse complement strand
GCTCGATATAGGGATCGCTGCCGTCCGAATAAGCAACGTTGAGCGCGCCGCTCGCGATGACCAGGCCGCCGCGCGGCATACCTATTGCGTAGCCGGCTACCAACGGGATGACGACGCCGAAGGAATTGCGTAAGGCCCGCGAAACGGACATTTTGCTGGAATCAAAATTCGTCAAAACGCGCCAAAAGGCGCGGGCTGCGCCTTCGTGAATTTCCGCAACTGGTAGGGGCGGCGGAGGAGGGACAACTATCTCATTGGTGGCAGAAGACATGGGAGCGTTCAGAATAGCGAGTTGCACGTCATCGATTCAAATGTTCATCTTGTGGAGACGGACGAGATGGCCCGGCAGAGTGCAATGACGTGCTGGAAAGATCCAGAACACCGATGATTTCAGCGAAGTTCTGAAGGATTGACGAACTGATTGAAGCGAATGGAACGAGCCGCTGAATTCTAAAGGCCGCCCGTGCGCAGCGAGGGAAGCGTGAATTTTGGAGTGACTTCCTTGCGCCTGGACCAGTCGTGGTAGGTGTGGCACTCGAAGCAGCGCGACTCGGCGTGCTCGGGTCCGGGAGCATGACATTTCTGGCAGGTGGCAATCCCCGGCAGCAAGACGTCGAAGCTATCCTTGCTGGTGAGCGCTTTTTCGTGGCAGCTCTCGCAGGTGAATCCGCGATGGGCATCGTGGTCGAACTTGGAATGCGGCATCCAGCGCGCCGTGGTGTTTGATGCGGCGACTTGCGGCAGGAAGTTCAGCGTCATCACGGAGGGAGCTTGCCCGCCGCCACTTTGCATCTGGGCCTGCGAAGTAGCCGCGGACCAGCGCCCGACGCTGGTATCCTGTAGCGAGAAGTTGTTTAGCGTGTGGCATTCACTGCATTTTTTCCAGAGCAGCTCTTCGGCGACGGCGGTTTGCTGGGCGACCCACTGCGCGGGCGTGAGAACCTGCAATCTTGGCGGGTTCGGCTTGCCGGCTAGGTCGCGCCCGGGATCGCGCACTTCGCGCAAGTCCGCAGGATGCGCGGCGATGTAGTCCTGAAATTTCTTCATCACAAAAGCGTGGACGACTTCAGGTTTGTCGTGGGGCGCGCCTTCGTCGATGTTCCCGCTGAATTTGAGTTCGTGGCACGACGCGCAAGCCGTAGCGTATTTCACGGGAGCCATAAGCTCGCGGCCGGTCATGGCATTGTGAGAAGGAAGAATCTCCCCTTTCACCGGAAGGAGTTCACCTTCCGGAGTGTACGTGACCTTGGCGGCGACATATTTGGGATCGGAGTAATTCCATTGCGCCTGAACGGCCGAGCCACGATGGCAGTCGCCGCAGACGAGCTGGACGGTCACCGGGTTATTCGGGCTGCGGCGCACGGGCTTCATGTGCAATTGGTGATTGAGCTTGATGGTTCCAGGATCGCGCGGTGAATCACGGAGCGCGGCAAACTGCGGATGGCCATCCAGGAAGCTGTTAATATGTGCCTGGTATTGCGGCGAGCCCTTGTTCGTTTTCAGATCGGAGTGGCATTCGGCGCAAGTCTGACTGTTCACCGCGCTGATATTGATGTGACCGCGGTGCTCGGTATGGCACGACGCGCACTCCAAAGTCTTCACCTGATTGCCGTGATGGATGGGACCGTCGTGGCAGGCCAGGCAGGAATTGTCCGCCGCTGTCAGAGAAAACGAGCCGTTTTGTTGGATGTGGCAAGTAGCGCATTCTTTTTCGAGGACGGCGTGAGAAAAGCTCATACGGCCGCTGGAATAGACGCGATTATCTTTGGCGAAGGCGTGCCAGGCGATCCAGCTCACTGCGAGCACAGGCAGCACTACGCAAAGCCAGAAACGCCAGCGCTTGAACGCCGACGGCCTCTTGAAATAGTTGAGGTCGATACGTTGCGCGAGCTTCTTGGTTGTGCGAGTGCGTGCCACGTTTCTTGCCAACCTCGTTTCGTTGCTCCGGCAATTCGCCGGTGAAACACTCCATCCTAGGAAAAACCCGCCGAGTCTGCAGCGTTACGTTAATATCGCAAAGCCATCACTGCATGCACCGCCCCCAACAAAATCAGCGCCAGCGAAAGCGGAATGTGCACCAGCAGCCAGCCGTGCAGCCACTGGTGCATGATCTTCTGGTGTTCGAGCTGCCGGGCCTCGTCGCAGATGTCCTCTAGATCATCGATCGTGGGATGCGCCACGGCCGGAAGCAGCGTGCGCAACCCGGAAAACACACTGCGAGATTTGTCCACATTGGCGAGGCGCGAGCCTCGCGCGCCGGGCTGCTCAAGAAATGGGCGCATTTCGCGCACATAGAATGTGCGCAGCGGCTCGCTCTCTTCATTCGACAAGAGCAAAATATCCAAGACCGGGGCGACCGCAGTGGCTGCGCCTCTGCCGACGATCATGGTAGAAACGGCGCGAATAGCGGAGGAGCCACCGGCGTGAAGAGTCGCTTCGTGGGTGGACTTTGGCAAGCCCAGCGGGCCGCAGAGCGTTTCGACGGCGCGTTCGGATTCTTCGCGCAAGAGGCCGCGAACGTTGCCAATTTCGGCGTAGACGGTTTCCAGAGGCACGTCGGAGGTCATTATGCGCGGAACATAATTTTGCAAAACGGCGCCGAAGACCCCGCTGACGACCGTGACGATAAGCATCCACATCAGCACGCGCGTCAGCGTCCCGCCGAAACGGAAAGCGCCATGGAAAAGGATGATCGGCAGGCTGAGAAGTCCCAGCCAGAGATGCCCGCGCATCCAAGCCTGAGCCCGGCCAAGGCGCCAGATGGGCACACGCTTGCGCGCGCCCAAAAGTGCGGCAAAAATCATGAACCCGAAACCGATAATGCCGAAAATGATGCCGATGGTGCTGGCCCCGCGCGGTCCCTTGGGATCGGTCAGGGCGTAGATCACGTAGACCACGGTCGACGCCGCGAGAATCGCGATCGACGCCACCACCCAACCGCGTTGTGTTTCATCCATTCGCACGCTGCAAGTCCTCTACGATTCAATTTACTTCGGTGACTGGCCCAAAATATCGGCAAAAAACTGGCGCGGATCGACGCGGTGCGCGGCATCATGCGGGCACGCGTAGACGCAGCTTGGCTCCTCCAAGTGCGTGCAAAGGTCGCACGAAGTGGCTTTTTGCTGGACGACGGCCTGCTTGCGGCCGGCATGTTGCGGATCGTCAGCCATGACTTCGAAAGGATGCAGATTGATATTTCCGTAAGGGCAATTGCGCGCGCACAAGCCGCAGCCGATGCACCAATCTTCGATGATGACTTCCAGCGAATTGCGGCGCCGGATGGAGCCGACGGGGCAGCCCACCATGCAAAGCGGATCGCGGCACTGGCGGCAGGAAGTCGCGACGAGGAATTGGTCGAAGCGCAAGCCGTCACGGATCAGTCGGGTAACGCCATCGTGGGCGTCAGCGCAGGCGTTGACGCAGGCGTCGCAGCGCGTGCACTTTTGCAAATCGAGGATGAGCAGACTCTGCGCTTCCATCAGGCCTTGTGACAGGAATTGATCAATTGGCACGCTCTCGACCATCTTCATGCGCTGATGGTTTTGCGCTAGGCGCTCGGTGGCGACAGCCTGCAATCCCTGGCGGACGCTGGGGAAACGCTCGATCATCTGCCGGAAATCGTCGCCGCAAATACGCACGATCTCGACATGGTCGAGCGCGGTGCAGGTGGCCGTGCGCACGCCGCCGCCGAGGAGGCCAATTTCGCCGAAATAGTCGCCACGGGAGAGATAAGCGAGGACGAGTTCACCGCCTGGATAGTTCTCGGAGACTTTAACGAAGCCGATGCGCACGAGATAAAAACTGTCGGCGGGATCGCCTTGGCGCACGATGAGCTGGCCGGGGACGTAACGCTGCAGCTCCACGCTTTCCTTTAGGTGCTCGATGAAGTCGGGGGAGAGATCGGCGAACATGGGCACGCCGCGGAGATGGTTTTCGAGCGCGCGCTTGCGATAATTCAGGTCGATCTGCGCTTTAAAAGTCTTGTTCTTCATCATGATGTCGAGCACGTTGCGAAGCATCTCGAACGCCACGACATCCGTTTCCGCACGCACCGTCGCGGAGCGCGGATAAAAATTCATGCAGGTCATTTCGCCGACAAGGTCTCCGGGGTTGAGTTCGGCGACGGGATTGCCGTAGGCGAGGTCCACGGAAGCATCAATAGGAATGGTTTTGTCGCGTGTTTCCCCTTCGCGTTTGTCGCTGTCGCGGCCCACCAGCGAACTCGTGAGCCGCTTGAAGAGGCCTTGCGCTCCCCCCTTTGTTTTTACATGGGCCATCGGGGAGGAAATGGAAACCCGCGCCTTGCCTTCCAGAATGTAGAAGGCCGTGGAACCAAAATCGCCTTCCTTGCAAAGGATGTCGCCTTTGCGGAAGCTGCGCTTAACGATAGCGCCACGATTCAGCTCAAGAAAAGTTCCCGAGACGCCCTTGAACACCGGCAATTGCAGCAGTTCTTCCGGATCGAGGACCTGTGTATCCGTTCCCGTAACGATGTGCGTGCCGGTGACGCCCCGATTCGTCAGCGCACCGGTAGGACAGGAGACCATGCACTCGCCGCAAGAGATGCAAGTGGATTCGCCCATCGGAGAGTTGAGATCAAACGCGATCCCCGCGGCGTAGCCTTTGCCCATGCGGCCGAGGACGTAATTGTTCTTGATTTCGTCGCAGCCGCGAATACACCGGTCGCAAAGAATGCAGGCATCGTGATCGACCGCGATGGCCAGGGAAGATTCATCGGTGCCGCGAGCGATGGTGCGCTTGGCGAAGCGCGGCTGCTTGATTCCGGCGGCCTTGGCGTACGTCTCGAGTTCGCAATCGCCGGAATGTTGCTGGCGGGCGCACGGTGTGGGGTGATCCGACATCAAAAGTTCAAGAATAATCTTGCGCGAGCTCAGAATGTTTTCTGAGTTCGTGTGAACAACCATCCCGGGATCGACCGGACGAACGCAAGATGCAGCAGGTACACGAGCCCGCTCGACATCCACGACACAAAGACGGCAAACGCCCACGGGGGTTTCATTCTGTAGATGGCACAGCGTGGGAATGGTAATGCCGTTCATGCGCGCGGCATCGAAGACGCTGGTGCCCGCGGGAACGCGGATGGCTTTGCCGTCGATGGTCAGATCGACGAGTCCCGGCGGTGTGGTTGTCGTGCTCACAAGCAGCCCTCAAGACAGCAAAAAACTCGATCGCGGCGAAACTCCGCCATTACGGTCGTATGGCCACGCGTTGCAATTCACCAGCTCGCGAATCCGCGCTGAAGCACATTCCGCTTGGGCATACGCCTTTTAGCACATGCGCGTCGACTTCGGCGCGAAAATGTTTGATCACCGATAGAATGGGCGCGGGCACGATCTGGCCGAGGCCGCAGATGGACGCCGTACTCATGGCGTGGGAAAGTTCGTTGAGCAGCGCCATGTCCGCGGCATATTGCGTTTCCGAGAGGCCGCCTTGCGTCCAGCGCACCAGGAGATCGACCATTTTCTGCGAACCGACGCGGCAGGGAACGCACTTCCCGCAAGATTCGTTTTTGTAGAAACGCACGGCGTTCAGCGCCATATCCAGCATGCAGGTAGTGTCGTCGCAAATCACGATGGCGCCCGAGCCGAGCATCGAGCCTTTCGCGGCCATCGCTTTGAAATCACAGGGAGTATCGACTTCCGAGGCCGGCAGATACCCCGAGGATGGACCAGAAGGCGCGAACGCTTTCAATTGACGGCCCCGCGGGATCCCACCACCAAGTTTGTAAATGACATCCCTCATGGGCAGGCCCATGGGAATCTCATATACGCCCGGATTGTTGATATGTCCGCTGATGCCCACGAACTTCAAGCCCTGAGACTCGCCGAGGCCCTGAGCCTTGAACCATTCAAGGCCGTTGTGGAGAATTTGCGGCACGTTGGAGAAAGTTTCGACGTTGTTCAAAGCCGTGGGCTTCATGAACACACCAGCCACGCCCGGGAACGGAGGTTTATTGCGTGGCTCGGCGCGGTGGCCTTCGATGGCTTCGATAAGCGCGCTCTCTTCGCCGCAGATATAGCCGCCGGGACTAACAAACAGCTCCAAATCGAAATCCAGGGTGGAACCCAGGATTCCTTTTCCGAGGACGCCCGTGCGATAACAGCGTCGCAACTCCTCACCGAGGATTTCTTCCTGCAGGTGGTATTCGTGGCGGATGTAGAAAATTCCTTTTTTCGCGCCCGTCACCAGTCCCGCGATGATCATGCCTTCAATCACCAGGTGCGGGAGATGCGTCATGATGAAGCGGTCTTTGATGGTGCCCGGTTCGCTCTCGTCGGCGTTGCAAACGACATATTTTTCAGGACCCGGCTGCTTGCGGACGATCTCCCATTTGAAACTGGTCGAGGCGCCAGCGCCGCCCATGCCGACTAGGTTGGCAGCCTTGAGCTGGCCAAGCACATCATCGAAAGCTTTGGTCTGTACGAGATTGCGCACGACACCATATTTTTCGCCGTCGCCGTAAGGATCCGACGCGCACTGCGCGCGGGCTTGCTCGGGGTGCGGCTCGTGAATAGGCTCGCCGCGCATGGCTGCGCGCGCAATCTGCTCCGCATGGGGAGCGGTGACGTCGGTGAATATGTGGTCGTTGATGGAAACCGCGGGCGCTTGATCGCAGCGGCCCAGGCACGAAACGTCGCGAATCTGCACCTCTTTCGGACTCGACGCGGAAAAACGGCGAACGAGATCGGCGCGCAACTCGCACGCGCCGTTGAGATGGCAGCTCATATCCGCGCAGACGCGAATTTCCGCTTTGGGAGGTTCCTCAAGATGAAAATGCGGATAGAAGCTCGCCACACTGTGAATCTGGTACAGCGGTGTCTGCACACGCTGAGACAATGACTCAAGTTCAGCCTTGGGCAGAAACCCATGGCGAAGCTGAATGGCTCGCAGGTCGTCGAAGATCACGGCGTGACGTCTCGTTTGAAAAAATGCCCGGCGGTGAACGGCGGCTCCGCGCGGGGCAAAACGGAGTACAAATTCCCCTGCATACTACTTACAGAAGGGCGTTCTGTAAATAGAGGCCTTTGAATTTCTGGTCCGTGCGAAAAAAAGTCGGCGGTTGACATATCGGGGCGTCAACGATATAAGCGTGTAGATTTAGACGGCAGCCCAATGCCCACTGTCCCCAATCTTACCTGCTTGCGCGTGGCCTTCTGCGCCGCGCTGCTCTCCTCGATGGCCGTTTACGCGGCCCAGCCTGACGGAGACTCGGGGGAAACGAACAAGGCTGCAAAAGTCTCCACGGCCATACCCGCCCATCCCCAAGGGACGGAAAAGGTGTCGCTCTACGAGGGACCGGGATCCTGCGCGGCGACCAGTTGCCATGGCAGCGTCAAGCCCGTAGCGGGCAGCCGCATCTTCCAAAACGAATACTCCACTTGGATCATCAAGGATAAGCACGCTCGCGCCTATCAGGTGCTGACCGAAAAACTGGGCGTGCGCATCGGGAAAATCCTAAACCTGAAAGAAGAATCCAAGGACGCTCCGAAATGCCTGGTATGCCACGCGCTCTATACCACGCCCGAACAGCGTGCCCGGGCCTTCGACATCAAGGAAGGCGTCACCTGCGAGAATTGCCACGGCGCTTCCTCGGCTTGGCTTGGGCCACACACCGAAACCAAACAGAACCATCAAGACTCGGTGAAGTACCTGCACATGGTGGACACACGCAGCGTCATCGTGCGCACGCAGAAGTGTCTGGAATGCCATCTCGGCGGTCCGGACAAATTTGTCGATCATGAAATGATCGCCGCTGGCCATCCCGATCTCTACTTTGAGTTGGATTCGTTTTCAGTGCAGATGCCGCGCCACTGGAAAGTGCCCCGCGAAGTTCCTGCGGGCCATCCGGATGAAGACGGTGCCTGGGTCGGCGTGCGCGATTGGAGCACCGGGCAAGCAGTGCAACTCAGCGCGGACATGAAGCGGGTGACCTGGCGGGCCAAAGGTGACCGCTACGATCTCGACAAAAAAGAAAAGAAGGATGTGTGGCCGGAGTATTCCGAGCTCTCCTGCGTGGCCTGTCATCATTCGCTAGGTCCCGCGCTGAAAAGCTGGCGTCAGGAACGTGCTTATATAGGACGACGGCCGGGCGATCCCGCGTGGAATAACGCTCGCTATTCCGTGTTCCGTTTGCTGGCAAAGCAAGTGGATTCGGCTGCGGCCCAGGAACTGGACAAGCATCTGCTGACCGTCTCCACGGAAATGAGCAAGCTCAATCCCGACCGGGGCACCGTGATTGCCGCCGCGTCCTCGGCCGAGCCTCTGGCCATGCAGCTTGCCGAGCGGCTTGCCACCATGAAGTACGATCCGGCCATTACCCTGCGCATGATGCAGCGCATCACCGAAGACGCGGATCAAATCGCGCTCGATGATGAGAGCACCGCCGAGCAGGCTGCCATGGCGATGGCTTCGCTATATACTGCTTACAGCAAGGACACCAAGCCTGCTAACTCGGCGGAAGTATTCGCCGCCATCAACGAACTGTACAAGCAAGTGGAAATGCGCTCGGATTACAACGCCGATCAATTTGCGTCAACGTTACGGCGCATCAATGGCATGCTCCGCTGAAGTTTTTCCCCGCTGAAGAAGTTTCTGCCGCATTCTCTTAGCACCCTATGAATGGCTTTGAAAACTGGTTTTGTGCCTCGTGGTTTTGGCGCTGTGCGACCCGGCGGCGATTGCTTCCGTGGATTTTGAGCGGCTCGCAACTTGGCGACCATGTTCTGGAGCTTGGCGCCGGACCGGGAGCGGCGACAGACGAATTGCGGCAGCGCGCAGGCCGCGTAACCAGCCTGGAATATGACCGCGCCTTTGCAACCCGCTTGAGCGCGCGAATGTGCGGGAGCAACGTGCGGGTGCTCCAGGGAGATGCGGCCACGCTGCCGTTTCCGGACGCCACGTTTTCTTCGGCCATAGCCATACTTGTACTACACCACCTCAAGTCCAGCGAGCTGCAGGATCGCGCATTTGCCGAAATACACAGGGTGCTTCGCCCCGGGGGCGTATTCTTCGCATTTGAAATTCGGGATGGCTGGATGCAGCGCGCAGCGCACACTCGCAGCACGTTCGTGCCGCTTGCGCCCGGCTCCGGCAATGCACGCCTCCATGCAGCGGGCTTTTCCCGTGTGACGGTGGATTTGCGGCGCGGCGGCTTCCGTATTCGTGCGCTGCGGCCTCGCGAAAGCTGACGATTCCAGGAATAGGCCGCGTTGACGGAGACGCCGCGTACGCATAGCATCAAAGGATGAGTCGCGCACTCCCTGCCAGTTTTCCACCCGGTCCTCCTTCCAGGCTCCGGCACTGGTCCGCGGGCCCCCTGGGCAACGATCCTCTGGGTTTTTTCACCGCTCTCACGCGCAGATATGGCGATGTCGCCGGTTTGCAGTTGCTAAATTTCCGCACGATCTACATCAATCATCCTGATCTGATAGAAGACGTGTTGGTCAACCACGCGCGCAGGTACACGAAAGGCCGTGTGCTGCGCGCGAACCGCCGCGTCTTTGGCGAAGGTCTGCTGACCAGCGAAGGAGATTTCTGGCTGCGGCAGCGCCGCTTGGCCCAGCCAGCGTTTCACCGTGCACGCATTGCCGCCTACGCCGCGACGATGGTCGAATACACGGAGCGCTTGCTGCAGGGCTGGCGGCACGGCGAAGAACGTGACGCGCATCAGGAGATGATGCGCCTGACGTTGCAAATCGTGGGGAAAACACTGTTTGACGCCGACGTCGAACGCGACGCGCAAGACGTCGGAAAATCCCTCGAACTTCTCCTCGAAATCGGCGCCGACTTCCGCCGCGCCATTTTTATCCCGGAATGGCTGCCCACGCCATCGAATTTCCGCGCGCGCCGCGCCGTGCGCCAAATCGAAAGCATTCTCTATCGCATTATCGCCGAGCGCCGCGCCTCGGGCAGCGATAAAGGTGATTTGCTATCGATGTTGCTGGAAGCACAGGACGAAGATGGTTCGCGAATGACCGATAAGCAGCTTCGCGACGAAACCATCACACTGTTTCTGGCCGGTCACGAGACTACCGCTAACACGATGGCTTGGACCTGGTGGCTGATGGCACAAAATCCCGCTGTCGAAGCCAAACTGCACGCGGAACTCGATGCCGTCCTCGCTGGCCGCGCGCCATCGCTCGAGGATTTGCCCAAACTCGCTTACGCCGGTCACGTCATCACCGAATCGATGCGTCTGTATCCTCCGGCGTGGGGAATGGCGCGGCTGGCCATCGAAGAGCACGAAATCGCGGGCTACCCGGTAAGAAAAGGAATGGGCATCGCTTTCTCGCAATGGGTAGTGCATCGCGATCCGCGCTGGTACGACCAGCCGGAAACATTCCGCCCGGAGAGATGGGAAGGCGATTTGCTTAAGCGCATTCCGCGCTTCGCCTATTTCCCGTTTGGCGGAGGTCCGCGTCAGTGCATCGGCAATTCCTTTGCGCTGATGGAAGCCACGCTGATTCTGGCAACCGTTGCGCGAAAGTTCCGTTTGAAGCTCGTGCACGGCCATCCTATTGTGCCGCTCGCCTCCATCACTTTGCGCCCGCGCCATGGAATTCGCGTGACGTTGGAATCACGCGCTCCCGTCCATGCGCGCAGTTCGGCCCAGGGCTTGCAGTCAGCCGTTGCCGATTAACTTTTCTGCCTGGATTTTCTTATTTTCCGTACGAAAGTGTTCCAATTTCCGACCGTGTCTGCATCACCCGCAAAATAGAATCCCGCGTCACCATGCCGACGATATGCGCGCCGCTCTCTTCCGACCCGCTGACCACCGGCATCTGATTGATGTCCGCAGCCAGCAGCCGTTGAAGCAGCGGCAACAGCGGCTCATCCGGTGTAGCCCAAAGAATCTTCTCCCGCGGAATCATCGCAGCTTGCACCGAATTGTGCGCCCACTCCTCGCGCGGCACGGAGTTCAGCATGTGCACGTTCATCATGCCCACCAGCCGGTCATCGGTAATCACAATGTGGCAGCGGCGCCCTGTGCGCAGCACCTCGGCCCCATACTCTTCGAGCGAGATGTCTCGTGGGATGATCGGCACTTCGTGACTCATGACATCCGTGGCCCGCAGCCCGGCCAATGTTTCCTGAATGTCCACCTGAGCCACGCTCTCCCGCGCCGCGTCCAGCAGGAACCAGCCGATCAGTAACATCCAGGCTCCGCCCGTCCAGTCCCCTCTGACTGCGCGCGTCACGCCAAACAGCATCAATCCGTAGGCCACCAGCTTTCCACTGCCGCCCGCAATCCGCGTGGCCTTCGAGAAGTCTTTCGTGAAGTGCCAGATAAGGGCCCGAAACATCCTGCCACCGTCGAGAGGAAAGCCCGGCACTAGGTTAAACACTCCAAGCTGCAAATTGATCCACCCCAGCGCCCCCGATACCGTCGCCAGCATTTCAGCGCTAGGGAAAAATTTCGCAGTAGCAAAAAAGAAGCCACACAAAAAGAAGCTCGCCAGTGGCCCCGCAACCGCGATGTTAAATTCCTGGCTGGCTTTATAAGGCTCCCGCCCAATCCGCGCCAAACCGCCGAAGAGGAACAGCGTGATGGATACCACGCGAATCTTGTAATGCTTCGCTACGGCGCTATGGGACAGCTCATGAAACAGGACCGAACCGAAAAAGAGCAGGCTGGCCGCGATCCCCACCCCCCACTGCTGCTCGATGGGCCACGCCGAGTGCAGTTTCGCAAAGCTCTCCTTCAACCA
>Ga0210410_10004881_pt1 | contig 11729 bp, 10 predicted proteins | sample IncBWC4MmetaG_FD_161058 | JGI IMG/M metagenome (GOLD analysis project Ga0210410, IMG submission 161058) | Forest soil microbial communities from Barre Woods Harvard Forest LTER site, Petersham, Massachusetts, United States - Inc-BW-C-4-M | ecosystem: Environmental > Terrestrial > Soil >... | reverse complement strand
AACGTCGGCACGCCTGAAGGCGAGCAGCGGGCTACGCCAATTCCGGTTCTTCGATCAGCGATTCCTGCCGCACTACCACCACGATCCCCGAATCCGTCACGTGAAACCGCCGCCGGTCGGCTTCCATGTCATACCCAATCTCTGTGCGCTCCGGTAGCGTGACGTGCCGATCGATAATCGCTCGCCGTATGCGCGAGTGACGCCCCACATTCACGTGGTTGTACAGGATGGAATCGGATACTTCGCAGTAGCTGTTGACGCGCACGTCGTAGCCCACAACGCAACGTTGTACGCGTCCTCCGGATACGATCGACCCGCCGCCCACAATCGAATCGAGCGCCACGCCCATGCGCTCCGGATCGGCGAAAACGAATTTCGCGGGCGGGTACTGATGCTGCCAGGTGCGGAGCGGCCATTCCTTGTCGTAGAGGTTGAAAATTGGCGAAACGGAAACCAGGTCCATGTTGGCTTCGTAGTAGGCGTCCAACGTCCCCACGTCGCGCCAATACAGCGCATCTTTGCGATTTTCGTCGATGAAATTGAATGCGAATACGCGGTGCTTGCTGATGATGCGCGGCAAAATGTCTTTACCGAAATCGTGCGAAGACTTGGGATCTTCCGAATCCGCCAGCAAAATCGGAATCATCAGGTGCGTGTTGAAAATGTAGATGCCCATCGACGCGTTGCACTGACCCTTGTGATGCGGCGACTCTTTTGGCGCCGCGGGCTTTTCTTCAAAGCCCATAATGCGCCAGTCCTTATCTACCTCAATCACGCCAAATTGGCGCGCCGCTTGCTGCGTCGGGATCTCAATTGTTGCTACTGTCACTTCGGCGCCGGAATCCACGTGCTGCTGCAGCATGCGGCTGTAATTCATTTTGTAGATGTGGTCACCGGAAAGAATGAAGACGTATTTGGAGCGCTCGCTGCCGATGGAATAAATATTCTGATATACGGCGTCTGCCGTGCCCTGGTACCACTGCTGCGAAACGCGCATTTGTGGCGGCAAGACCTCGATGTAGTCGCCGAGGCCGGCCAGCGGCGACCAGCCCGCGCGAATGTGGCGGTTCAGGCTTAGCGCCTTGTACTGCGTCAAAACAAAAACGCGCCGCAAATCCGAATTGATGCAATTCGACAGCGTGATGTCGATGATGCGGTACAGCCCACCAAACGGCACGGCCGGCTTCGCGCGGTCGCGCGTCAGCGGCCACAACCGTTCACCCTGTCCCCCTGCAAGCAGTACTCCGATGGCGTCGCGCATTTCAGACACAGTGGACCCCCGGACTTCGCTTTCATGGAGCGGGCACATTCTAACAACAGAATCGCGTAGAAAGACAATATGAAGCCGTGGATTCCCAACGAACTTCCACTCAAAGCCGCACAACCAGCTTTGCCGCTTTTCTCCCTCCACGCCGTCCGGTAATAGCAATAGCGTTATTCGCCCTTGGATATCCACTTCGTTATGTCGAATCCGGCCACTCTCCTTCTCCCATAAAGATTGCTTGACTTCCCTACCCCTAATTGATTAGAAGATGCCATCTACCTCGTGCGATAATCTTCAGGGGCGGTGTGTAGCAGCGAGAGAACACCGCACAGTTGCCAATCCGAACGGATTGGGGGTGAATTAATACAGTGGCAGAAGTCATCATCCAAGAGAGTGAATCTCTGGAAAATGCCCTGCGCCGCTTTAAGCGCAAGGTGCAACAGGAAGACATCATCAAGGAAATAAAGAAGCACAGCTTCTACATGAAACCCGGCGAGAAGCGTCGGGCAAAAGAAGCGCTTTCGCGGAAGCGACTGCGCAAGAAGCAGCGGCGCGAAGCGGACTAACCTCCCCTCCTCGTCGCGGCTCGGCGCCGCACTTCCGAGAATCAGGCCCCTTAAGGCAAGGACGTTTGGGTTTCTGTTGCAGCTTCGTGCCCGCAGGCCCAAGGGATCTCTCTCGATTCCCGTCGAGAGAGGTATCCCCCATGTTCCCAGGCCCATGGTGCAAAGTGCGCCCATCTCCCTGCCCTTTTGGGGTCCAGGGAGAAAGCGGCTCATGGAATACCACGATAAGGTCCTGAAGTGTGCGGAGTGTGGCGCCGAGTTTGTTTTTACTGCGGGCGAACAGATGTTTTTTGCGGACAAGGGCTTCAAGAACGAGCCCAAGCGCTGCAAGGCTTGCAAAGCCAAGCGCGCCGAAGGCGGTGGCGGAGGAGGAAGCAACGCCTCCCCGATGCGCGCCGAAACAAAAACCAATTGCTCCCAGTGCGGAAAGGAAACGACGGTGCCCTTCCGGCCGACGCAGGGGCGGCCCGTCTTTTGCCGCGAATGCTTCCAGCAGCGCCGCGCCATGGGCGCCGCGTAAGTAGCGGCGGCTTAAATTTGCTGCCGGTCAAATTAGCTTGATAAAGGGGCGGACGCACGCGTTCGCCCCTTTTCTGTTGTACTCAGGCGAAGTGTAACGCTTCAAGTAAGACCGCCGTCATCGCGCTTACACAACCGTGTGCACCGCAACACGCGCGGATTGTGCCTCTGCTCCCAATCACAGAAGCTAAGTCACTGATCCCACAGGCACTTGACCTGTCGACTCCGCGCAAATTTCCCCTGGCGCACGCCTTGCACTCCACCGCTTGCGGCTCAATCGAACGGGGGAGAAAATGCCACGCTTCGCACGCAATTGGTTTCACACCACAGTCTCAACACGTCTCGCGTCAACGCTTCTCGCAATCCTCACCATCTTTTCCGGATCGCTTTCCGGCAGGCAAGACCAACCACAGCCGGAGAATGGCCTGCCTAACACCTGCGAGGGAACGCTCTACTATCGCTCGCCCATTTCCGGCCAGTACGAATCCGTGCCGCTGGTCCACACCGATGCCACCATCGATGTGCGCGGCTTGGCGGCCGCCGCTACCGTCACACAGCAGTACGTGAACTCCAGCACCGAACCGGTCGAGGCAATCTACGTCTTCCCGTTGCCGCACGACGCGGCCGTCTACGACATGGAAATCCGCATCGGCGACCGGGTGATTCGCAGTGTCATTCGCGAACGTGAAGAGGCCAAGCGCATCTACGAGTCAGCTAAATCTGAAGGCAAGCGCGCTGCTCTCGTCGAAGAAGAGCGCCCCAACATTTTCACCACCTCCGTAGCGAACCTCATGCCGGGCGACCACATAGACGTCCGCTTGCGCTACGTGGAGCCGCTGCGCTGGGAAGATGGGCGCGTTCGATTGGTGTTCCCCATGGTTGTGGGTCCCCGTTACATTCCTGGTACGCAGGCGGTCGGTCACGACGGGACTGGCTGGGCCTTTGACACCGACGCCGTCTCTGACGCTTCGCGAATCACTCCTCCCGTCCGCCACCCTGACAGCCGGCCCGGCCACGACATCTCTCTCTCCGTCGATCTCGATGCCGGGTTCGAGTTCGGCTCAATAAATTCTATCTCTCACGCCATCACCGTTCATCGTCTCCCTGACGGTCGCCAGCACGTGGAGCTTGCCTCCGGCGCAACCATCCCCAATAAAGATTTTGTTTTGGAAGTGCGGCAGGCCGAAAGCAAGCAGCCCAAAACCGCTCTCTTCCTTTCAGCCGAACCTGGCACGAGCGAAAGCTACTTTCTTCTTTCGGCTTTTCCGCCGACAGTGCAGCCCACCAAGCGCCTGCCCGTCGAGATGCTTTACATGATCGACATTTCCGGCTCGATGGCAGGCACCTCCATCACGCAGGCTCGAGAGGCGCTGCTGCAGGCACTCGACCGGCTTGGTGCAAACGATCGCTTCGGCATTCTCGCCTTTAACAACGAATATTATGAGTTTGCCGCCGAGCCTCTGACCGCCACCACGGAAAATCTTAATGCCGCGCGTCGTTTCGTCAAGCATCTGGAAGCTGGCGGCGGCACCGAAATGCTGCCCGCGCTGCAGCACCTGATGAAGAAGCCGGAGACTTCCGGCTACCTGCGTCATATCGTCCTGCTCACCGACGGCGACCTCGGCAACGAAGAGCAAATCTTCACTGCGCTGCGCAGCCATTTGGGTGGAGCCCGCCTTTACACGGTTGCCATCGGCAGCTCGCCGAATTTTTTCCTGGCCACAAAAATGGCGCAGTTCGGCCGCGGCACGTTCACGCACATTGCGGATATCGGTGAGATTCGCGAGCAAATGGGACGCTTGCTCTCCACCATTGAGAGTCCTGTGCTTACCGACGTGAAGCTATCGTTCGAAGGCGTCGAGGTCGCCGATATCTATCCGCAGCGTCCACCCGATCTTTTCCTGCGCCAACCCCTTCTGCTTTATGGCCGCGTCACCCAAGGCCACAGCGGTCGCGTGCATCTTACCGCTCGTGCGGGCGATCAGCCATACGAAGCGATTCTCGCTTTCGACACATCGACGGCCTCGTTCCACCCGGGGATAACCACTCTCTGGGCTCGACAGCGGGTGGAAGACCTCATGGACCGCTGGCGCGTCTCCGAAGAAGACGCCAGACCGGCGATTCGTTCCACTTTAATAGCTCACGCCATCCACTACCGGCTGGTCACACGCTTTACCTCGCTTGTTGCGGTTGAGGAGGTTGTGGCGAACACGAGCGGCCAATCAAGCACAGTCGCGGTGCGAACGGAGTTGCCGGCCGGAATGCAAATGGAGAAGGTGTTCGGCGCCCCGGCTACCGGTACCGCCGACGCGTTTCTGGAAGCTCTCGGCGTCGTACTGGTTCTTATTAGCTTGCTGGTGACCTTCTTACTTTGGAGCATGAATCGCAGAGCCGGAGCGCTCTCGTGAAGTTGCTGCGGCTCTTTGCCGCGGTAACGCTGTTGGCGGGCCTTGGTCTCACGAGCCGCGCCGCTTACCTCCACGCAAAAGCCGAGCTCGCTGGCGTCCTCATTAGACGCGCTTGGCAGGAGACCATACTTGGCGGCGAACCCCGTCCGCCGTGGCCCTGGGCCGACACTCATCCCGTAGCGCGCCTTCGCATTCCGCGCTTGCGTTATGACGAGATTGTCTTGGAGGGCGCTACGCCGCGCACTCTCGCGTTCGGTCCCGCGCGTCTGCTGAGCGCCGCGGTTTTCGGAGAACCCGGCAATCTCGAATTAGCCGGCCACCGAGACACCTGGTTCAAGCCACTCGAAGCGGTTGAGCTCGGCGATACCATCGACCTCGAATGGTATGACAGTCGTCGCGCCGGCCTGCGCTCGCGTTCGTACGGCGTAAGCACGATCCGTGTGGTTGCGCCCGAAGATGTAAGCTTGCTGGCCCCCACTTCCGACGATGCACTTACCCTCGTGACCTGCTACCCCTTCGGACGCAGCCCACGCTCCCCACTGCGCTACATAATCCGCGCATCGCCGCTAGGTCCGAGCCGACCGACTACGCCTGATTCACAAAACTAGGTGCGAAACTGGTTGTAACACCGGTTGCGTGTAATTTTAGGGTTTGCGGCGTATGATACGCGCTTAGCAGTCCCCACAACCCAAAGTCCGGAGGGCCACTCCATGGCTCACCGCTTTACCATCGGCGTAGAAGAAGAATTTCAGATTATTGATCCCGCCACCTGTGAGCTTCGCTCTCATGTGATGCAGCTCGTCTCCGCCGCTTCGCCGGACATCGTCGAGCAAGTCAAGCACGAGATGCACCAGTCCATCGTCGAAACCGGCACGAAAATTTGCGAAAACGTCAGCGAACTGCGTATCGAGATGCATCGCACACGTGGCGAACTTGTTGCCGCCGCCGAGCGCTCCGGTTTGCAAGTCGCCGCCGCCGGCACTCACCCTTTCTCAAGTTGGATCGACCAAGTCATCTCTCCCGGCGAGCGTTACCAGCATATCGTCGAAGAATTGCAGCAGCTCGCGCGCTCCTTGCTCATCTTCGGCATGCACGTCCACGTGGCCATGCCCGACAAGCAGACCACGATCGACATGATGAACATGGTCCGCTACTTTCTCCCGCACCTCCTCGCACTGTCCACCAGCTCGCCTTTCTGGATGGGCCGCAATACCGGCCTCAAATCTTTCCGCACCACGGTTTTTCGCCGTTTCCCGCGCACCGGCGTCCCGGAGCAATTCGAATCCTGGAGCGCCTACGAAAATTTCCTCAGCCTGCTCGTTAAGCTCAACTGCATCGATAGCGGCAAGAAAATCTGGTGGGATGTCCGCCCGCATCCCACGTTCGGCACCCTCGAATTCCGCATGTGCGATGTGGCTACCAAGGTGGAAGAAGCCGTGGCCATCGCCGCGCTCACGCAGGCCATCGTCGTGAAGCTTCATCGCCTGTACACAAGCAACATGAGCTATCGCGTCTACCGCCGCGCTCTCATCGAAGAAAATAAATGGCGCGCCGCACGCTACGGCATCGAAGGGAAGCTCATCGACTTCGGCAAGGAATCCGAAGTGCCCATGCGCGATCTCGCAATCGAGCTGCTCGCTTTCGTCGACGACGTGGTCGACGAGCTCGGCAGCCGCAGCGCCGTCGAATACGTGCACACCATTCTCAACGAGGGCACCAGCGCCGAGCGGCAGCTCCGCGTCTATCAGCAGACCGGCGACTTGCGCTCCGTAGTGAAGCATTTGGTGGACGAGACTCGCGGAGGGGTCACGGCGCCTCGCACTTCCTCCGCGCACGCCATCAACTAAGGAAAGGCGCCACAATACCGCCAGTACCTTGCGGGCGCGTCTCATCCACGGAGCACCACCGCAAGATCGCCGAGTCTTTTTTAGGAGCACGTCATGAAGAAAGTGGGCCTTCTCTGCGGCCGCGAATACAGCTTCCCTCCGGCATTCATCGTAAAGGTGAATCAACTCGGCAAAGCCGACGGCGTCGCCGCCGAATTCGTCAAGCTCGGCGGCACGCGCATGAACGAACCCGCCGAATACTCCGTCATCGTCGACCGCATCTCGCACGAAGTCGAATATTATCGCGGCTACCTTAAGCACGCGGTCCTGCAAGGCACTTACGTCATCAACAATCCCTTCTGGTGGACCGCCGACGACAAATTCTTCAATTATTCCGTCGCCGCAAAACTTGGCATCGCCATTCCGAAAACTGTCCTGCTCCCGCAAAAGGGCTATCCCACCGACGTCGACATCACCTCCGAATCGCTCCATAACCTCACCTATCCCGTCGATTGGGAAGGCCTGCTCGATTACGTCGGACGTCCCGCCATTCTCAAGCCATTCTCCGGCGGTGGCTGGAAACACGTCTACAAAGTCAGCAACAAAGAAGAACTCCTCGCCGCCTACGACAAAACATCTCCGTTCTGCATGACGCTGCAGGAATTCATTGACTTCACCGGTTACGTGCGCTGCTTCACCTTCGGCAAAAGCGACATCACGCCCGTCCGCTACGATCCTAAAGAGCGCCGCTACCTCATCGAGCACGAATATCTTTCGAAAGATTTGGGCGCCCGCATCGTGAAGGACGCGCAAACCATCAACCAGGCCCTCGGCTACGAGATGAACACCATTGAGTTCGCCATCAAAGACGGTGTGCCGTACGCCATCGACTTTCTGAATCCCGCGCCCGATATGGAGCGCGATCGCATCACCGAGTTTTATTTCGAGCACGTCGTAGAAAAAATGGCCAAGCTGGTCATCGATCGCGCTCTCCACGGCAACGTCGCCAATACTTGGCCCCGTTGGGAAGAAATGCTCGGATTCGGCGTCGCCTCTGGATTCACCGCCGCGCCCAAAGCCTCAGCCCGTCAGGTGACCGCCTCTTCCTCCACCCCGCTGAGCGCCGCCGTGCCAGCAGATCAATTCGGAGCCAAAGTCAGATGACCGGCACCGCCGTCCCCTCCCCAACGGCCTCCAAGCCCGCCGAGCATTGGCGCGAAGCGCTCCTTCCCGCGCTCGGCAATTCGCGGCGTTTCACCGAACAATTTTTCGAACGCCTGCGCGCCGCCAAACTCACCTTCGGTGATCGCGTCCATTGCCCCTTCCTCCGCCCGTTTTTTCTTTCACCGGAAGACGAGCAGCGCGTTCGCATCGTCGCCGAGACCATTGCCGCTCTTGGCGAACGCGTTGTTGCTGCCGCGCTCGAAGATCGCGCCCTGTTCGCGCAGTTTCGTCTGCGCCCCGAAGAAGAACGCCTCGCGCGCCTCCACGCCGGCTATGGTTTCGCCAGCACCGCTTCGCGCCTGGACGCTTTTCTTCTGCCCGACTCCCTGAAATTTGCCGAATACAACGGCGAATCTCCCGCCGGCGCCGGCTACTCCGAAACGCTAGCGGAAATTTTCCGCGCTCTCCCGATGATGGCCGAGTTCTCGAAGCACTATGACGTGCACAGCTATCCGCTTAGTGCCAAGCTTCTGGACGCACTGGTCATGAGCTACATCGATTGGGGTGGAACGTCCAAGCGGCCGCAAATGGCCATTGTCGACTGGCGCGAAGTCCCGACTTGGAGCGAGTTCGAAATTCTGAAAGAGCGCTTTGAGAAAATGGGCGTGCCTGTGGTGCTTGCGGATCCCCGCGACCTCGTGTTCGACGGAAAGACTCTCACTGCCCACGGTACGAAAATCGATCTCGTTTACCGCCGTGTGCTAATCAACGACATCGTCGCGCGCCCCAAAGAGTGCGAAGCCCTGGTCAAAGCCTACGCCGCCAATGCCGTCTGCGTGGCCAACACATTCCGCTGCAAAATCCCCCACGTGAAAGCCTTTTTCGCCGTCCTAACCGACGAACGCAATGGCGCCTTGCTTTCGCATCACGAACGCGAGCTGATTCGCCGCCACATCCCATGGACGCGCGTCGTCGAGGATACCGGCACCGCCCACTACGGCGATCACATCGAGCTGCTCGACTTCATGCGCAAGAACCGTTCGAATCTAGTGCTCAAGCCCAATGACGAATACGGCGGCTCCGGCGTCACTCTTGGCTGGGAAACCAGCGAGCACGATTGGGACGAAGCCATCGAACGCGCTGTGTCCGCTGCGAAGCCCGCCACCAAGTCCGGCGAACAAGCCGGCGCCTGGATCGTGCAGGAACGCATCCCCATCCGCCGGGAAATTTTCCCCTACATCACGCCGGCCAAGACCGTCGAATTTCGCGACATGCTCGTCGACTTCGCCCCATATTTATTCCGTGGCAAACTCTGCGGTTTCCTTACCCGTCTGAGCGCCACGGGCCTGGCCAACGTAACCTCCGGCGGCGGCCAGGTCCCCGCCTTCCGCGTCCAACCCCGCACGACGAACAATTGATCAGCGACAATACTTGGTTCCCCGCACTTTTCCGGATACGCTTTATCTACATGACCTACTACACCTATCCGATCACAATTGAGAAGGAAGACGGTCAGTATTACGCCTATAGCGAAGACCTGCCAGGCGTCTACGGTCTTGGCGATTCCATCGACACAGCGAAATTGAGCATGCTCGAAGGAATTCGTCTTTACATTGAGGAGTGCAAGAAAGATGGCAGGCCCATTCCCACCGCTCGTACCGTGTACACAGAGACGGTGTCCGTCGCAGTCGAATAATGGCCACTGCTCGTGAACTCCTGAGCTTTCTTCTCCGTAATCGATACACAGAAACCGACAAACTGGTTCGCATTTGATACTCAAGAATCACGATGGAAAGACTCTCGTAGTTCCGGTGCACCGAGGCAAGGATTTGCCGAAAGGTCTTTTTTTATGAATCCTCAAGGACGCGGGCTTCACACTCGAGGACTTTCGTGGAGGCTGACGCGAAATTAACCAAGCAGTTTGCCTAACCACGCTCTTTCCGCATTTCCATCGGGTGAGAAATTCCGCGCACTACAGCACATGCCACTGTAATCTTGCCGCAATCCTACGCTAAAATAACGACATGAACTTTGGCCCGGCCTCACCAGACCTACTTCCCGGCGCGAAGAACGCGATCGAAACGTGCCTCGCCGTCAGACCTGGCGAACGCGTCGCTCTAATTGCAGACGAGCCAAGCCGCGCCGTCGCCGCGAGCCTCGCGGCCGCGCTCGACAAAGTACTCGCAGACTACACAGGCCTATTGTTGGAAGAATTCGGCCCCCGCCCGTTGAAGGCAGCGCCAGGTCCTGTTCTCGAAGCCCTCGAAACCGCCGACGTAGGCGTCTTGTGCATGAACCCGCAGCCCGGCGAACTCACCGCGCGCATGGCCATCGTCAAAGTCGTCGAGCGCCGTCAAATTCGCTACGCACATATGGTCGGCGTAACTCCCGAAATCATGCGGCAAGGCATGCGCGCTGATTACCGCATGGTCGACCGGCTTAGCGACAAGCTTCGCGAACGCATGCTCCGCGCCGAAACTCTCACCGTAAAAACCGAAGCCGGCACAGAATTCGCCGCGCACTTCGACCGCGGCCTCGACTGGGTAAAGACCAGCGGCCTAATCAGCCCTCGCTACTGGTCGAACCTTCCTGCGGGCGAGGTTTTCACCACGCCAGCCACGGTTGACGGCACTTTCGTCTGCGACGCCACTGCTGGCGATCATTTCAACGGCAAGTACGGCGACCTGCAGCGCACGCCGCTGGTCCTCGAAATCGAAGGCGCCCGTCTGAAGCACGTCGACTGCGAACGCAAAGATCTAGAGCAGGAATTTTGGGACTACTGCCACACCGACGAAAATAGTGATCGCGTCGGCGAGCTAGCCTTTGGCACCAACCTCGGCCTCTCCGAAATGATTGGCATTCTTCTGCAGGACGAAAAATTTCCCGGTGTGCACATCGCCTTCGGTGACCCCTACGGCAGCCAGACCCACGCCAACTGGAAATCCCGCACCCACGTAGATGTTCTCACCCGCAATTGCGACGTCTGGATCGACCAAGACCAAATCATCGCCAAGGGCCGCTACCAACTCGACCACCTCGGCCTGTAGCTATCGGCGGGTCGCTACAATTCCACGGCTTATTTTTTAGGACATAGGCAGCCCCAAGTAACGAATTTGAGCGCCTAACTATTCGTGAGGTACAAATTTAACTTCGTGATTTGGCTGTAGCTGCCGCCGACGACGGCGCGGAAAACCTGACTTCGTTAGCTTCCAGTGTCTCGCCTCTCGGCGTAGCATGAATCACCACGCGGTCGCCGACTGCCAGATCGGCCTGCTTGGCGGACTTATCCTCGTTTCCAACCCGCGAAACGTACATTGTCGAAGCAACCAGCTTCACTTCCACCGATTTTCCGGCAGCCGTCTTGACCACAACAGAATCGGCATTGACCTTCTCCACCGTGCCGATCACGTGCTTTTTGTCACCATGCGCCAGAGTCACGCTCGCAGCGAGCACAACCATTGCAAGCAGCGCATACATTTTCGTCCTCATCGAATTCGCCCTACCAATAAAGGTTTTCATCAGACTCCCCTACTCCTGCCATAGCAATTCAATCCCATGCACTCAATGATGATGATGCGCCGCCTCCGGTTTCTGTTGCATTGGCTTGCCCCCAAGAAACTCGTTCTCTTCCTGCTCTTCCTCGCGGTCGCCCGGGCTCTTGGGATTGTATTGCTCCATCTCCATGCGCTCCTCGGCCGTAAGCTGCGGCAGGTGCCGAATAAAGAGCACCAGTTTCCAGCTGTCCTCCTCCGAGCCGTGCGCGCCGCCAAAGGCCGGCATTCCCGTGAACCGCACTCCGTTTTCTATAATCCAGAAGATCTCGCCGTCCTTCAGTTTTTGCGTTAGTTCCCGCCGCAGATCGGGCGGCTTTGGATAAAGATTGCGCCCGAATGGCGTGTCGCAGCTTCCGTCATTCGCGTGGCAGATGGCGCAGTGATCGGCAAAATGCAAACGAGCGTCGCGAAGATTCTCCGGTGTTTCC
>Ga0210410_10004880_pt1 | contig 11729 bp, 18 predicted proteins | sample IncBWC4MmetaG_FD_161058 | JGI IMG/M metagenome (GOLD analysis project Ga0210410, IMG submission 161058) | Forest soil microbial communities from Barre Woods Harvard Forest LTER site, Petersham, Massachusetts, United States - Inc-BW-C-4-M | ecosystem: Environmental > Terrestrial > Soil >... | reverse complement strand
CTGTTTCCGCCCTATGCGGACCACGAATTCGCCGGCCGGCTTGCTTTTGTCGTGGGTCTGATCTTGTCGCCGGTTGTCGTGCTGGCCGCGACCGGACGGCTCCCGGTCCAGACCATCGAGGCCCATGGAGCGATGCTGGTGCTGGCCGGGTTCCTGGTCGGGTTCGGCTCGGTATGGGGCAACGGCTGCACCTCCGGCCACGGCGTATGCGGGCTATCGCGGCTCTCGATGCGCTCCGTTGTCGCCACCGCGACCTTCATGGCGACGGGGATGGCGACCGTCTTCATTATGCGGCATCTGGGTTGAGCGTCATGGTCATTGTTCTTCAATTTGGCGTCGGCCTGATCTTCGGTCTCGGACTGTTGATCTCGGGCATGTCCGATCCGGCCAAGGTCCTCAACTTCCTCGATTTCGCGGGCATCGCTTCGGGAAAATGGGATCCGAGCCTTGCCTTTGTGATGGCCGGCGCCATCGCCGTGACCTTCGTCGGGTTCGAGTGGATCCTGAGGCGGCCCCGGCCGCTGTTTGCCGAGGCGTTTCATCTGCCGAACAAGCAGGAGCTTGATCTGCGGATCGTTTCAGGTCCGGCGATTTTCGGGGTCGGCTGGGGGCTCGCCGGATTCTGCCCGGGCCCTGCGCTGACGGCACTCGGTTTCGGTTCGCCCGCGGCGATGACCTTCGTCGCCGCGATGTTGGCTGGCATGCTTTTCGCGCGATGGCTTGCCAACCGTCCCTCGCTGGCGCGCATCACCCCGCCGGCGGAATCGACCTGAAGCCGTGCCGAAAACCGGAGAAGTCGAATGCAAAAGGACTATGCCGAACTGACAAAACGCATTTCCGGCGACATCAGGAAACTGCGCAAGGACATTCCCGATACCATGCAGGCGTTCTCGGCCTTGGCGCAGGCCGCGACGCGCGATGGCGCGCTGGACAAGAAGACCAAGGAACTGATCGCGCTCGCGCTCGGCGTCGCGGCCCGCTGCGACGGCTGCATCGGCTTCCATATGGAGGCTTTGGTCAGGCTTGGGGCCACCCGGCAGGAGGTGGAAGAGACGCTTGGCGTGGCGGTCTATATGGGAGGCGGTCCATCGCTGATGTACGCCGCCGACGCCATCTCCGCGTTCGAGCGGTTCGAGGTGGCGCTGAGCGTCGCGGCCTAGATCGGCTCAAAGTTCTCCGACGCGCAGTTGTCGTCTTCCTCGGCGCGCCGCCGGTCGACGATAATGCCGCCGCTGATCGTGATGCGGTAGGTCTCCGCGCCCAACGGCCTGCCGGTCACCGAGGTAAGGTCCGCCCTGACGCATGCGATCCAGCCCGATCCGTTGGGTTCGTGAAGCGGCGGCGAGACCCGCACCTGGCGCGGGTTCGATGCGGCTGTGAACACCGAATCCAGATGCTGGCGGACCAGCGCCCGGACATCGGGCGTTGGCTCGGGCGGCGGCGGATCGACGGCCTTGTTGCGCAAGAACTGCGGCACCGGCGCGTGGACGTCGGCGAAGCCGCAGCCCGCGAGAACGAGCGCCCCGCATGTCATCAATGCCGTGTGAGAAAGGCCCCGCCGCATCCGCCGACTTTATCCCGCGCCGGCTGAGCTTACGCGCGGTCGCGGTCAATTCGCGAGCCCCTCGTCATCAACAAATACTGAAGCCGGGGCCGGGAAACGGGATATCGTGCGCCGCCAAGCCGATGCCTTGTTGCCATCATCCGGCCGGAGAGTAAGCTCTCGCATGATGGGAGACCAAGGCGATGAAGACCTTTACGATAGCAGCGGTGATGCTGGCATTGATCGCGGCGCCCGCGTACGCCCAGATGGGCGGCAAACGCAATCACGGCGACGACAACAGGAAAACCGATCAGAAGAAGCCGCAAGTCGACGAAAAGGCCTATAAGGCGGCGCTCGAAAGAATACCGGAGCCCAAGGAAAAATATGACCCGTGGGGCGTCGCGCGCCCTGCGGATACGGCCAAAAAGCCGAAATAGAAACCCGGGCCGCCTGGTTACTTTGCCGCTTGTCGGAATTTCGCATGACGAGAAACATCAGGGCCGACAAGCCTGCAAACGCGAACATCCCATACCGCGCAATGGTGGCAGGAAAGCTGCACAGGATTTTCACATTTGCATTCGCCCCTTTGTTCCGGATGCCGGCGATGTTGCTGGCCGTCATGTTGTCGGCCGCGGCACCCGCGCTCGGCTGGGAGCATTGGGGTGGCGATCGCGGCGGCACGCGGTTCTCGCCGCTTGCCCAGATCACGCCGGCCAATGTCGGCAATCTCATTCGTGCCTGGGATTTTCGAACCGGCGATCTGGACACCCGCTCACCTGCGCTGATGGCGCGGACGAAATTCGAGGCGACGGCGCTGCTGGTCGAGGACAGTCTGGTCTTCTGTACGCCCTTCAACGAGGTCATCGCACTCGATCCCGGCACTGGCGTCCAGAAGTGGCGCTATGACCCGAAGGTGAGCCCCAATCAGCGGCCCGGCAACCGCTATGTCTGCCGCGGCGTCACCTATTGGGTCGACGATCGCGCCGCCGAAGGCGCGGCCTGCCGGGCGCGGATCTTCATGGGCACCAACGATGCGCGTCTGATCGCGCTCGACGCCAGGACCGGCGTCCCCTGCGCCGATTTCGGCAGCGGCGGCGAAGTCAAGGTCGACATCGAAAAGCCGCTGCTGTGGCCGGGCGAATTCCAGATCACCTCCGCGCCGGTGGTCAGCCGCGGCGTCATCGTGGTCGGCTCCTCGATTTCGGACAATGTCCGCGTCGATGCGCCGCTTGGAACGGTGCGTGCCTTCGATGCGCGGACCGGCGTTGCGCGCTGGAGCTTCGATCCGCTGGTACACGACGGCATCAGCGCGGGCCACGCCAATGTCTGGGCGCCGATGTCGGTGGATGAAGAGCGCGGGCTGGTGTTCCTGCCGACGTCGTCGCCAAGCCCGGATTTCTTTGGCGGCAAGCGGCCCGGCAACAACGAGCACTCCGATTCCGTGGTCGCGCTGCGCGGCGCCACCGGCGAACTGGTGTGGTCGTTCCAGACCACCCATCACGACGTCTGGGATTACGACCTGCCGGCGCAGCCGACGCTGGCGCGTATCGACACCGGCGATGGCATGCGGGACGTCGTGATCCAGCCGACCAAGCAGGGCTTTGTGTTCGTGCTCGACCGCGACAGCGGCAAGCCGATCTGGCCGGTCGAGGAACGCGCCGTGCCGCAAGGCGGCGCCGACGGCGAGCAACTGTCGCCGACCCAGCCGTTTCCCACCCATGTGCCGGCGCTGATGCCGCAACAATTCTCGCTCGCCGACATCTTCAAGCCGGTGCCGCTGATCGGCAGCCCTTCCTGCGATGCCGGGATTGCGACCGCGCGCAATGACGGGCTCTACACGCCGCCGTCGACGCAAGGCACGCTGGCGTTTCCGTTCACCGGCGGCGGCGTCAACTGGGGTGGCGCGGCGTTCGATCCCGTCAACCAGATCGTCTATGCCAACACCACCTACGCCATTCATCTCATCAAGCTGATACCGAGCGCGGATGCGGAAACGCTGAAGCCCCCTGCGGGCGTCGAGCTCGGACGGCAGCGCGGCGCGCCCTTTGCGATGACGCGGGCGGTGGCGATGTCGCGGCTCGGCCTGCTCTGCAACAAGCCGCCATGGGGCACCATGGTCGCGCTCGACCTCAAGGCCGGCAAGATTCTCTGGCGCTCGCCCGTCGGCACCACGGAAGACCGTGCGCCGCTCGGGCTCGCGTTCAACTGGGGCACGCCGCTGGTCAACGGCGTGGCCGTCACCGCAGGCGGCCTGGTATTCACCGGCGCGATGGACGCTTACCTGCGCGCCTTCGATGCCAAATCCGGCGAGGAACTCTGGCAAGGCCGGCTGCCGGTGCCGGGCGTCGCCAATCCCATGACCTATCTGTGGAAGGGCGAACAATATGTCGCGATCGCTGCCGGCGGACATTCCGAGGCCGGCACCTCGATCGGCGACAGCGTGGTGGCGTTTCGTCTGGCGCGACAGGACGAAGCGCCTTCGCTGTGGTCGCGCACCATCGACAGGCCCGGCCGACGGTTCTGGGGCAAGGCGAGCGCGCTTGCGCTCGCGATGGTGCTGGCGGCAATCGCGCTATGGCGCTGGCGGCGCCGGGCGAAATTGGCGCCCTAATCGAACGCGACGCCGATGCACTTTTCGCTGCTCCAGACCGCGTGGCAGCGGCGCCTGAAATGATCGGTCTCGATCACCAGCGTGAAAGCCTCCGGCAAGCCGACCGGATTGGAGATGTCGACGCGCGCGCCACTCGACGAGATGTTCCGCACCGTGCAGTCGACGCCGCCGCCGCCGCTGAACGCAAGCGTGCCGCCCTTGAGCACTCTGTGTCTGGGGGCTGCCCTTTTCTCGATCATGATCGCAAATCCAATAGCCTCGATCGTTCTCGGTTCAGAATAGCGAAGCGGAATTACCGGCAATTGAATCGAATATCCCGGCTATTTGAAACCTGATTCAGGTTTCGTTTACCATGGTCCAGGGGTGGGCGGTGTCACAGCATGGCGAAGGCGCTTGCGACCATCGCCACCGGCTTGTTGTCGGCGGCGCTCGACAGCGTGACGCGTCCGAAGCTCATGGTGCGGCCGAGCCGGACCACCCGTGCGTCCGCCAGCACGTCCGATTGCGTGACCGCGCGCATGAAATGCGTGGTCTGGTCGACCGTCGTCATCGGCCGGTAGCCGCGGTTGGCCGCAAGATTGGCGATCACCATGGCGGTGTCGGCGAACGCCATCAGCGCCTGGCCGCAGACGATGCCGCCGTGCCGGCACAGCCGTTCGGAAAACGGCATGCGCAGGATCGCTCCCGGCTGCCACTCGGCCGCGGCCCCCGGCGGCGGCGAAAACTCGATGCCGCTGATCGACAGGTTGAGGTCCTGCACCCACGGTGCGAACACATCGCCCAGCACGCGGCGGGCTTGCTCGATATCGAAGTCGGTCGCTGGCTGTTCGGCTTGCATGAAGGGCGGTTCCTCGGGCGGGTTGGGCGGCATTGTAGAGCGCATTCGGCGGAAGGGAACACCACGCCGGCGCGGCTTGAAAATGCCTGGCTTGAGGCCGTATGATACGGGCATGGGGAACGGATCGGCGATGTTGCGGCGTTTGGCACTGCTTGTTGGCGTGATCGCCATCGGCCTTGCCCTCAATGGCTGCACCAAATGCGGTCCGATCTGGGACGATTGGACGCAATCGCCGAAATCCTGCAAGTCGGATCACTTTTGAGCCTCAGGCGGCTATTCTTGGCGTGGCGGTCCGCGCGGTGGTATATCACGGGGAAAATGCAGGGAGCATTCCATGAGGGTTTTCCGCATCGCGGCTGTCTTTGCCTTGCTGACGGGGCCGGCCTACGCGCAAATGTCGACGCCGAACGTCAATTTGATCCCGGAGCTGCAGTCCAAGACTCCGGAAGAGAAGGCGGCTGAAGAGGAGCGGGACAAGGCCTACCGGGAGTCGCTGAGGAAAATTCCGGACGCCAAGGTCTCCAACGATCCCTGGGGCAATGTGCGCAGCACGGATGCGCCAAAGGCAGCGGCGAAGCCGAAGACCAAGACCGGCAGTTCGCAAGCCAAATCCGAAACCCGCTGACCGGCGGGCGATCGCAGCCCGCGCGCCGGGCGGACGGTCAGGACAGCACGGCCGATTGATCGAGCAGCGTTTCGTAGCACTCGCACGACATCCGCATCAGCGCGTTGCGGTCCAGGATCCTGATCACGCCGCGCGAATAGGCGATGGCGCCCGAGCCTTGCACCTTGCTGGCGACCTCCGTCACCGAGGTGCGCCGCACCCCGAGCATTTCGGCGAGGAATTCCTGCGTCAGCGCGACGGTGTCGCTCGCCGCGCGGTCGGCGCTTTGCAGCAGCCAGCGGCAGAACCGCGCCTCGATCGAATGCAGCGCGTTGCAGGCGGCGGTGACGCGGGCCTGCGACAGCAGCACTTCGTTGTAGCGGATGCAGAGGTTGCGAACGGGATCGCTGGTGGCTGCGACGGTGCGGAAATGCGTGGCGGCGATCCTGCTGCAGGCCAGCGGCATCTGCACGACGACGCGGACCAGCGATTTGTACAGACCAAGGCCCGCCATCGCGCCGACCACGCCTTCGCGGCCGACGGTCGCGGTCTCGATCGCCTTGCCGTCGCGCAGCACCGCCAGCAGCGACAGCATGCCGTTGTGCGGGAAGTAGACCTGGTCGACCTCGTCGCCGGCTTCGATCAGCACGTCGCCCTGCGTCAGTAAGACCGCGGACAAATGCGGCAGCAGCCGGTCGAAATGATCGCGCGGCAGCGAAGCGAGTAATCTGTTGTCCAAGGGAATACCAGTTTTTGAAAAGGGCACTGCGATATCCTGCCCGGTCGGTCGGGCCGATTTACCGCAGGGGGTTGAAGGACGCTCCGAGAGGGCGATCCGCGGAAAGCCTGTGTATAGGGACAATGAGCGGCTATTGTCGGTCCGGTAGCCGTCATAGCAGGCATGCGGCTTCAGTCCGATCCCCAATATTTTGGGCACCAGCGCGATCGTGCTCCGAATTGGATGTCGGAAAACGAACAAAGCTGGCAGGCCGTGCACAGTGCTCGCTCTATCTCACTTGGCTGACCAGTCGATGCTTCTTGTCGGTCCTCGGTGCCAGCGGGGTATCGCCGAGCAGCCGATCGAATTCCCGTTTCGATATGTCATAGCATTCGCAGGCGCGTTGCAGCAGCGCCTCGGGATCGAGGATGGTGACGTGGCCGCGCCGGTAGCGGATCAGCCCCTCCTTCTGCAAGCTTCCCATCACGTCGGTGACCGTGGTCCGGCGGACGCCGAGCATCATGCCGAGGAATTCGTGGGTGAGCAGAAAATCGCCTGACGGCATGCGGTCGCGCGTCATCAGGAGCCAGCGGCAACAGCGCTGCTCCACCTTGTGCAAATGCGCGCAGGCGGCCGACTGCGCGACCTGGTTGAAGAAGGCGTGCCCATAGCGAAGCATGACCAGGTTCAAGGTCGGACTCCGCTCGAGCTGGTCGCGAAACACACGGGCGTCCATCTCCAGAGCCTTCCCCGGGACCTGGACGTAGACCGCCGACGGCGCATCGTGGTCGCCGAGAAAGATCGGCAATCCCACCATTCCCTCGCTGCCGATGGTGCCGACCTCCGCGCTGGCGCCGTCGGCCGTCGTGATCACCAGCGAAGCGACGCCGTCGACCGGGAAATACACCCGCTCGATCGGACGCGACGCCTCATAGAGGCTCTTTCGGTAGTCGAGCGCGACCGGCGACAAATGCGGTCGCAACCGCTCGTAATCGTCATCCGACAACAGCGAAAGCAGGCGGTTGGTTCGCGAGTGGGGCATGGCCGGTCTCTTCCTGTACGTGGATACGTGCCGGCAGCCTGCGGAGATTAGCGCCCCTGTGTCAGGCAGGCGACTCAATTCGGCGCGGCAAGGGACTCGGATTGCCCCCGGCGACAGCTATATTGAGCCGGTCGTCAGTTGTTTGGAGTTGCGACATGGCCTTTCGCCCGCGCGAACTGGCAGACCGCATGGCCGGACGGCGCAAGCCGGACGACGGCTATCTGCGCGAGACCTTCACCTTGCCGCGCGAGGCGGCGCGCACCAGGGCGCGCGATTTCCTCAGCCGGTATCCCAAGGCCGCCTATATGAGCTCGGTCGAAAGCTGGCGCGAACTGCCCGGCGGCGACATCGAATTTACCATGCGGCGGCTGCCCAGCGCCGACTAGCGTTTCCAATGTGGAACCTTCCGATCGCAGGTTTCTCGACCAACTCCATAGAATTGTTAACATTTTTCAGTAATAGCTATCCAATCTTCGCCCGAACTCCGGCTTGAGCGATACGATGGCAAGACATCGCAAGGACCTCGGCGCGCGCAAGCACGTCCGGGTCGACCTCTACAAGCCGGGATTTCTGATCCCGGCGCCGGACGCGCCCTGGATCGAGTGCACGATCCTCGATGTTTCCGACAGCGGCGCTTGCCTGGAGGTCGGCGCGCTGGTGGTGCCGCAGCTTTTCGGCCTCGCCTTCACGGCGGGCGGCGAGGTGCTTCGGATTTGCTCGCTGGTCTGGCGCCGGGGCGAGGTTGTCGGCGCCCGCTTCGTCAGCGCCAAGGAGCTTCGGCAAGGCCTCGAGCCAGCGGTCGCCGATCCGACGCTTGCGTAGGCGCGGGCCAATTAACCACCTGTTTAGGTCCGGTCGGCGACCACGTGATCGCAGGCATAGCAGCGGTAGACCTTGATGGCGGCGTGGACCGACAGGGCCGGGAGCACGCCGAGCTGCTTCATCTCGCCATTGCATTTCTCGCAATTACGCACGCGACCCGCCGCGTCAGGCTGGGCATTCGCGTCATCTGACACCATGGCGAGCGGTCCCGTGTTCGAATCACGCGGCGGCAAACTGCCATGCCGGGCAAGCCGGAATGGGGCAACTGCGAACTATTCTTTGGCCTGGTCCAGCGACTCCGCGACGATGCGGATTCGAAACACCGGCTTTTTGGCTTCGTCCAGCAGCTCCATTTGCCATTCGGAGTTTTCCTTGAGCTTGCGGGAAATGCCGCCGGCCAACGTCGCGCAAACGCGGGTCAACTCCGTCCACGCAGCATCATGGTCGGCGAGTTCGGTGCCGTGGTCGGAGGCCCCGGAATACTCGCCCTTCTGGATGCGAAAGAAATAGAGGGGCATGGCGTTGAAACCGCTGCGTGAGGGCCGGTGCAACCCGCAAACTTCTGCGCAGTGGATTCCCAAAGCCGGTGCCGATCAATTCCGGGGGAGTACGGCCTTAAGTACGGTGCCGCCAGGGGTGAGGACGGCCGCCGGCGGTCACTCGCTCTCGGTGATCCGGATCAGGCCGTCGCCGGTAACGATGGGGCCTTTGGCGGTGACGGTGACGTAGCCAAGCGTGACGAGCTTGCTCAGATGGGGCGCCGGGATCTTTGGGTTGGGCGCGGTCACCGCGACCTCGATCAGCGAGGCAAACTCTTCGGGCGTCAAAAGCTTTGGCGCATGAACGGTCATTCGTGAACTCTAGGTCTGGCGTGCCGGATCACCTCGCCAGTAACAACGAAATCAATGCGGCTGCAACCGGCATCCCGGTTCGCCCGTCGGAAGCACGGGATGTGTTCGCCGTTCCGGGTCCCCGGCGTTATCCGTGGAACTACGGAGCCGGCCCCCGCTCGGCTTTCTTCAACTCGCGGTCGATGCGAAGCTGAACGCGGCGGATGGCCAACAGGCTGATCTTGGTTTCCGTCTTGCCGCTCTTGACCTCGTCGCCGATTCGAAACTGCCATCTCCAGATCCCCGGCGTCGCCGTGGCTGCAACCATGTATTCGACGCCCCTGTGATTCCTGTGATTCATGAGAGATCTCCGCCGCGACTCGACATTGGATAATCCTAACCACAGGCAACAGATTGCATCTGTTCAATATTGCACGTCTACGTAAAAGGCTGTGGACTTCCAACCGGTTCGCCAACGTCGTCGTTGAAATCTAACAGCGAAAAGGCCCTTCGGTTGCAGCGACGGCCTTTGCCCCTATGCCAGTCCGGGGTCTGCGGCGATCCTGCCGGGCTATTTCAGCGAGCCGTTGATCGAGGTGAACTTGGTGTTGAGCCGGGTGCCGAGGCCATTGATGACCGCGATGATCGCGAGCGCGATGCCGGTGCGTTCATGGCATCTTTTTGGCCCTCAAAGCTGAAGGCTGGCTGAAATTCGATTTGTTAAAATCGGGGGTATTTGTCGATTCTTGCTCCGAGTTTTACGTGGATTTGGCGTTCGCAGACTAACGATTTGTTAGCCAATGGGGCCGCTAACAGATTGAAATGGCGCAACTTGTAAGCGCGTTTAGCTTCCGTCACACTTTACGAAAAGAACATATTGCGAACCCGGAACAAATAGGGTACATTGTTCCCTCAGCCAACGGTTTCGATCGTTATCGCCGCCCGTTTGTCCCGCTAGCGAATCCCCGCCATAAGGAGCACGACCTATGTCTGCCACTGCCCTGCGTATCGTCGAAGGATCCTCCATGGACAAGACCAAGGCCCTGTCCGCCGCGCTTTCCCAGATCGAGCGCCAGTTCGGCAAGGGCTCGGTGATGAAGCTGGGCAAGAACGACCGTTCCATGGACGTCGAGACCATTTCCTCAGGCTCGCTGGGGCTCGATATCGCGCTCGGCGTCGGCGGCCTGCCAAGGGGGCGGGTGGTGGAAATTTACGGTCCGGAATCCTCCGGCAAGACCACGCTGGCGCTGCATACGGTCGCCGAAGGCCAGAAGAAGGGCGGCATCTGCGCCTTCATCGACGCCGAACACGCGCTCGACCCGGTCTATGCCCGCAAGCTCGGCGTCAACATCGACGAACTCCTGATCTCGCAGCCCGACACCGGCGAGCAGGCGCTGGAAATCTGCGACACGCTGGTGCGCTCCGGCGCGGTCGACGTGCTGGTGGTGGATTCGGTAGCGGCGCTGGTGCCGCGCGCCGAGCTCGAAGGCGAGATGGGCGATGCGCTGCCGGGCCTGCAGGCGCGCTTGATGAGCCAGGCGCTGCGCAAGCTCACCGCCTCGATCAACAAATCCAACACCATGGTGATCTTCATCAACCAGATCCGGATGAAGATCGGCGTGATGTACGGCTCGCCGGAAACCACCACCGGCGGCAACGCGCTGAAATTCTACGCTTCCGTCCGGCTCGATATCCGCCGCATCGGCGCGATCAAGGAGCGCGACGAGGTGGTCGGCAACCAGACCCGCGTCAAGGTGGTGAAGAACAAGCTGGCGCCGCCGTTCAAGCAGGTCGAATTCGACATCATGTATGGCGAGGGCGTTTCCAAGATGGGCGAAATCCTCGACCTCGGCGTCAAGGCCGGCATCGTCGAGAAATCCGGCGCCTGGTTCTCTTATGACAGCCAACGGCTCGGCCAGGGCCGCGAGAACTCAAAGGCCTTCCTCAAGGCCAATCCCGACATGACCGCGAAGATCGAGGCGGCGATCCGCCAGAACTCCGGCCTGATCGCCGAGCAGATCCTCGCCGGCTCCCCCGAGCGCGACACCGAAGGCGAGGAGCCGGAGGCTGCGGAGGAGTGAGCCGTCCTCGTGTCCCGGACGCGGTGCAGCGCTCTTCGCGCTGCTCCGCAGAGCCGGGACCCATCGGCTCCGTATCAAATACTACCGACAACTGGACTCCGAGTCAGCGTTCGAGGCATGAGAGGCAATGGACGTACCGTTCTTTGTCTACATTCTCGCGAGCAAGCGAAATGGGACGTTGTATATCGGTGTCACCAACAATCTCGCGCGACGGCTGTCGGAACATAAGGCCAAGCTTGTCCCCGGTTTCACGCGCAAATACGATGTCGACCAGCTCGTCTATTTTGAAGCGTTCGACTCGATCCTCGAAGCCCGCGCGCGCGAGCATTCCTTGAAGCGCTGGCGACGAGCGTGGAAAATCGATCTGATCGAGAAGCTCAACCCGGATTGGCGCGATTTGACCAACGATTTGAATCTTTGAAAAGCAGCACCTGGACGCGCCCTCGTTCCCCGGATGCTGCGCAGCACACTCGGGTCCGCGCTCCGCGCGGTCCGAGCACAGGCTCCGTGATGCGCTGCTGATCCGGGGCCCATGCCTTGCACAACGAAAGTTTGGGTCCCGGCTCTGCGGTGCATCGTGAAGGACGCTGCACCGCGTCCGGGACACGAGGCTTCGCGTCATTCCGCCGCCTGCGCGTAG
>Ga0210410_10004879_pt1 | contig 11731 bp, 13 predicted proteins | sample IncBWC4MmetaG_FD_161058 | JGI IMG/M metagenome (GOLD analysis project Ga0210410, IMG submission 161058) | Forest soil microbial communities from Barre Woods Harvard Forest LTER site, Petersham, Massachusetts, United States - Inc-BW-C-4-M | ecosystem: Environmental > Terrestrial > Soil >... | reverse complement strand
CCCGCCTGCAATAGGGCCAACCTTTGTTCCGTCTCATGAATTTTTTGCTGCAGCTCCTGGAGCTCTGTCCGCGCCATGTCTCGGGCCGCGACGTGCGTCTCCGCTTCGGCTGCGCGGGCGACCGCCTCCGATCGCGCGTCATCCAGCTTGCGTTGCGCGGCCTCGGACTCCCGGAGGATCGCCGCCAGCCGCTGGGCAGCCTCGTCGCGCGCGCACTCCGCCGTCTGTGCGACGGCCTGCAGCTCGGCGACTTTCGATCGTGACTCATCCAGCGTCCCCGCCGCAGCGAGCAACGCGTCACGCTCGGCCGTCAGCCGGCTATTGATCTGCAGCAATTCCCGGAGTCGCGCCGGCGCCGCCGCGGGGATCGACATCGCCGACCACATCGAACTCGCGCTTTCCAGCCATGCGAGCCACGCGGCCATCGGCATCGCAAGCGGTTCCAGCCCTTTTCGTCCGTACATCATCGATGCCCTCCGCGCAAAACCGCGGGACTATAAGGGGAGGCGTTTCCGAAGCGAAAGCGCTGACTTTCCCAGCCGCAAGAGGACGCCGGTCAGGTGAGCAGGGTCTATCTCATCGTTCTGGTCGAGGACGCGTTCGACTTCTTCGGCGATCCCATGCCGCGATCCGCGACGGAATCATCATGGGCGCTGGCATCGAGTCGAGCATAAACGTGCGCGCTCGCGTCACTCTTCTCAGCGGCGGGCCGGTGCAGCGCTCGCAAATCGGCGCCCTGAACACTAGGCGTCTGGTCGCCTACCTTCATCTCCCGAAGATCGCCGCGCTACAAAATTCCGAAAACTGCGATCCTCCTTGTGGCGCGCCGGTTTCCGGTGTGCTGCCGCTTGGGTATACCCGTGTTGCGCTCTTTGTCGCCAATGAAGGTCAACAAGGCCTTCCCAAAACAGACCGCGATCCGTCGAGCCGAAATGAAACTCGCCGATCAGAGCCGGTTTGCCCAGCGCATGGAAACGCGCCCATTCTCCATGGACATCGCCGATCGCTCGCTGGTAGAGATTGAAGCTGACGACGTCACACCAAAGCCCGCAGGCTTCGACCGCTTCGGGGGTTCGCCAGGCGAACCGGCTGCCGAGATAAAGATGGTTGGGATCGTGACGGTGCAGCGCTTCGGCCACCGTCCGGAAATAAGCTTCGGCAAAACGTCGAGTGAAGGCCGCCAGATCACGGACCACCGCGGGCTTGTCGGGGCTCGCGGGCGGCAGGGCGAAACCGGCGCTGCGCAACTCATCCCATACACTGCGCCGAGCACCGGCGACGCCTTGCTCGATCAGGCGCTCGGATCACGATAACCGGCGGCATTAATCGTCTAGAACCTCGATGTGAATGGTCGAGTAAATGCTCCTAGCAATCCAGCTTGGCGCTTCGTTTTCGATCCATCTTTGAGCAGCCTCAGCGCTAGAAAATCCATCGAGGTGTTTGTTCCGGGCCTTTCGGCCAAATCACAACAATCAGACAGCCCCGGCAGCGATCGCCAACGCCGTCTGCGACGCCTTGGCCCCGTTCGGCGTCGAAGTGAATGCGACGCCGATCAAGCCGGAACAGCTCGTGCGTGCGCGCCGCGCCCCTGCTTGAGCTAAGCTTGCTGCAAGTTGACGGCCGAGGTCTTTCCTCGATCGCCGCGTTCGCGCTCGAAGCTAACCCTCTGACCTTCGTGCAAATTGCCGATACCCGAGCGCTCGACCGCGGATATATGAACGAACACGTCCTGCAGGCCGTCTTCAGGCTGAATGAAGCCGTAACCCCTCCGGGGATCGAACCACTTAACGGTTCCGATAGCCATTGTTTCCCTTCCCAAAACGGAATTGCCACCGCTCGGAAGCGAGCGGGGGGTCGAACTTCGGCACGGTGCGGGAAGCAGGTCCGGCGCTCGATTACGCGCTTGGGAGAGCAAGCCGAACCGCAGGGGAGTTGACATTAAGACAGATAAGTTCTCGGGGCTCGCCTTGCCACGTGGCGATCCCTTCTCACCGCCGACTCAAAATAGGTGGGCACCGCAGTGCTGGATGCCGATCCCGGAAAGCGGTGCCGCCGATAGCAACACGCAAAAGTCGCGAGAAAATCCCCCACGGTCTCGATGGGATGCGCCCCCGAAATTCAGGTTCGCAGGAGACTCGCCGCTGGAGGGAGATGGATTCGAACCCTCGGTCCCGCTCGGACGCGCTGTGCACCCGCTCTTAAAAACCATGGAACGCCGAGCAGGCGGATTTCCCGCACTGCGCTCTCGGACAAGACCTCACGCGTTCACCCACGACGGGCCGCGGCAATGAGCGAGTCGGGCAAATATGGGCCGACGCGGTGCATCGCCGGAATTATCGGCTTTATCGATCTTCAGCTCGGCTCGCGCGCCAAGGGAGTTCTCGAGCGACACATTGCGGTTTCCGACGGCCGCCTGCGCGCCATCCGTAACGGCTCGACCTGGTCGGACGACCCGACCCTGAAGACCTTTACCGCGGGTAGCCCCAAAGGCCTGCTATTGGATAACAACTTCCGCGAAGGCTTCGCGGCTCTCGCGCCGCTCGGCCTCGCCTTCGACGGATGGATGTTCCAAACCCAACTCGACGACCTCGTCGATCTCGCGCGGGCCTTTCCGCAAACGCAATGTGGGCACCACGGCCTCGCGGGTGCGTCGAGCACCTAGGCCACTGGCTCGTTGCCGGTCGGTCGAAACCCGGTAGTATTTAGCGGCGACTGATGAGGAAATCGCCAGGGCGAAGGAGAACCGCGATGGCAAGGGCTTACCAATTTGACGTCGGTCCCGTCGTTGAGCAACTCAATCGAATTCTGCAGATGGAACTTGCCGCAGTCATCTACTACACACATTATTCCTTTATGATCTACGGTCACGCACGGATTCCGATCACCTCCTGGCTGCGCGATAACGCGACGGAATCGCTGACTCATGCTCAGGAGGCGGGTGAGATGATCATGCGGTTACACAAGCGACCGGCTCTCGGCATCGCCACGCTGCCGACCACGCCGCACAATACGATTGACGAGATTCTGACCGAATCAATACAGCGGGAGGAAGCTGGCGTGGTACTCTATCGGGAATTACTCGCCCTCGTGAAAGACAAGTCTGTCGTTCTTGAGGAATATGCGACCCGACTGGTCTCGGCGGAGGCCATACACCTCCGAGAAATGGAGCTTATGTTGATGAAGCGCGCGCCCGATTAGATCGTCCTCACTTTGACTGGAATCGCGCCGGCTTCCAGCAATATGAAAATGCTCGCTAAATAGGGCCAGAGCGTTTCCAGTCAGGATATTCAGCGCGCTGACGGGAGCGCTGTCTTCTGTCCGGTGGGCGCGGTGGTGGCAGGCGTTGGGGTTTGCGCGATGACATACGGGGACATGTGGGCGATGTGACGATCGGGCAAGAGCGTGAGCAATCGACGCCGTCGATGAGGTTGCCAGCACGCGGGGTTCGCACGCCGATTGGTTGGCCAGTGGGGAGTCCGAAATCGCAACACCCAGCGCTCCCCACGGGTGGCCGATGCGGTTTCTGTGCCGAAAATCAGCGCCGCCGGAGGGCGAGGAGGCCCAAGGCCGTCCATCCCAGCATCAAGGCAGCGCCACCAACTGGCGTCGCCCAGCTGAACCGCTCCACTCCGGTCAGCGCAAGGACAAACAGGCTACCGCTAAACAGCACGATGCCACCGGCAAAGCTCCAGCCGGCGACGACCGCCGCACCTCGTCGCGGCTCGCGTCCTTGGGCAAAGCCGATAACTGCAATCAGCGCCGCCGCGTGGACCATGCCGTAAAGCGCACCGATCCGCAGCAGTTCAGCCGCCTTCGCATCGTCAGCGAGATGTGTGGCGAGCGCACCAACCGCTACCGATGAAATACCGCCGAGCCCGGCGATTGCCAGCCACAGCCGGACCATCGGCGATCACGATTACTAAGTTATTCGCGATCGTCGCTTTTACGAGGGACGTTCCGCATTGAGGGCCGCCCCACCCACTGCGACATCACCATCTGCGCCCAATCCTTCTGCCACTGCTCTCCCATCCGTGTCCAGAACTGGGCTGTGTTAACCGACATCGCTTTGAAGGCTTCGGCATCGAGCCAGTTGTCCGGTGGACTCCGGTTTGGCCACGACTTGATTTGCTCCCGCCAAACCTCCATGGTGTGATCCATCATCTGGATCTGCATTTTGGCAACGCTTTGCATCTGGTTAATCATGCCAGAAACGACCTGATCCGGCCATCCGAGCACCCGAGCGGCCTGGGCGATCTTCGTAACGACCTTCTCACTAGATGCGGCCACCTCATTATGGCATTCGGCTATGGCATCAAAGGCCGCACTTATCGCCTCACGAGCTTCGTCTGAGAGCTTGGGATTGAAATCACGCAGCGGCATTGCGAGAACTCCTTTAGTTTAGACGTCAAGACCCACGCCGCAAAGAGAGGTCAGTCGGCGGTCGCTCCAATAGGTTGCTGCGCGACCGCAACTGGCGTCTCGCGTACGCAAATGGCGGCGACGATGGCGGCGAACAGGCCAAATATGGCGAGCGCGTAGAGCCCGCCGCTAAAGCTGCCGGTGGCATCTTTGAACCAGCCGACGATCGGGGGGCTGGCGCTGCCGCCCAAGATGCCGACCGAGTTGACCCAGGCGATGCCGCTCGCCAAGGCCGGACCCGTCAGGAAGACCGCCGGCAATGGGAACAGATGGGCGTTCGACGCGTATAGGCCGATCGTGGCGAGCGACAGCCCCACCACGGCCCAATAACTGTTGTCGAGGAGCCCGGCGATCAGGCAGCCCACCGCCATCGTCGTGCAGGAGGCGGTCAGGTTCCACCGCCGCTCGTTCTTGCGATCGGAATAACGGCCCCAGACGATCATGCCGATAGTCCCGAGCACATAGGGGATTGCGGTGGTAAAGCCGGTCTGCATGTTCGTCAGACCGAGCTGCTTGATGATCTGTGCGGCAAACACCGCGATCCCGACACTGACCCCGGCTTGGCCGAAATGGATTGCCGCGAGTGCCAGCACGCGCGGGTTGAAGAGCGTCTGCAGCACCGAGATGGCGCGGCCGGTTCGGACCGTCTGCCGCTCCTTTTCCATCTCCGTTGCCAGCCACTCCCGCTCTTTCTCATCGAGCCAACCCGCCTGCGCCGGCCGGTCGGTCAGATAAAAAAACGTCCAGATCCCGAAAATCACCGCGGGAGCCGCCTCGCAGAGGAACAACCATCTCCACCCAGCGATGCCGAGGACGCCGTCGAGCTCGAGGAAGGCGGTCGAAATCGGCGCGCCGAGCCCGATCGAGACCGGGATCGCCGCCATGAACCCGGCGACGATGCGGGCACGATGCGAGGGTGGGAACCAGTAAGTGAAATAAAGGATCATGCCGGGGAAGAAGCCCGCCTCGGCAAGGCCGAGCAGAAAACGTAGGATGAAAAAGCTGGTCGGTCCGTTGATGAACGCAAACGCACCGGAAACTAGGCCCCAGCTCACCATTATGCGGGCAATCCAGCGCCGTGCGCCGACTCGGTCGAGGATCAAATTGCTCGGCACCTCCAATATGAAATAGCCCCAGAAGAACGCACCGGCTCCAAGCCCAAAAACATAAGAGCTCAACCCAAGATCCTTGTTCATTGTCAGCGCTGCGAACCCGATGTTCACGCGGTCGAGATAGCAGATGAAATAGAGGACAAAACAGAACGGCAACAAGCGCAGGTAGACCTTCTTCATGGTCTGCCGTTCGATTGACGTAATCATGGATCACCTCCCTTGAGAACCGCTTTCTAGTAGCGGACGGGTGCAATCCGGCAAAGTTATGGGGGCATGAAGCCTGCGAGTTCCGCGGCCGAGCCGGTCGCGCCGGTCGATCGGCTCTGCTCCCTGACGGCCATGGTATTTCTCCCACGCGAAATTAACAGTCTTTTTTCAGCGGAATGCGATCGAGGCTGACATCGACCACGCCCATGCCGGACCGCGCTCTTACAGGAGCTCCATCCTCGAAAATTAACGAGCACTGGCCAAGACCGGTTGGTGTTCAGCGGGCGCGCAACTAGCTCTCAGTGGTCACAACCTGATCCTCTCTAACTCGTCTGTGTGAGCCGCTCCTTGGTGCGGTCATAAAGCTTGGTCGTGCGCGGGCTTTCGTGCGCGTGCTCAAGCGCGCCGCCGTTGGCGAGATAGGCGGTGATCCCGGTTACGCGAAGCGTGGCCGGACGCGGCTTATTTCTGCTTGTCCGCGTCGAGGATCGCGGCGATGCGCTTGGGATCGGCGGCGAGCGGCTCGATGCCGGCGCGCTCGACCTGCAATAATTGGCCGACGGTGCTGTTGCGGGTGCCCCAGCCGCGGTTCATCGCCTCGGTCAATTCCTCATAGGCCATGTTGGCAAGGCGCATCGGCACCCCGACCTCGCGCCCGAGCCCGACCGCGAGCCCGACATCCTTGTGCAACAGGCGCAGTGCGAAGTCGGCCGGGTCGTGCTGGCCGGTCAGGAACCTTTGGCCGAGCCGGTCGAAGGTGCGCACCCGGCCGGTCGCACCCTGGCGCACCGCCTCCCACAAATCGACCGGGTCGACCCCGGCCTTCACACCCATCGTGAAGACTTCGGCGAGCGCCACGCCCATAACGGCACTCGTGCAATTGTGCACGAGCTTGGCGATCGAGCCGGCGCCGATCGGGCCGATATAGGCCGCCTGGTCGCCCATTGCGTCGAGTACGGGTTTGTGGCGGTTGAAGATCTGCTCGTCGCCGCCGGCCCAGATCGCCATCTTGCCGCTGGCCGCACCGGAGGGGCCCCCGCTGACCGGGGAATCGAGCATGTAGAGGTTCTTCTCGGCGAAGGCGGCGTGGATCTTGCGCACCGTCGACACCGAATTGGTCGACATGTCGAAGAAGGCGGTGTCGGGGCGCATGCCCTCGATCAGCCCGTTCGGCCCGAGCGCCACCTGCTCGACATCGGCCGGCACCGGCAGCGAGGTGAAGACGATCTCGGTCTGCTCGCCGACCTGCTTGGGCGAATTGGCCCAGACGGCACCCTTCGCCAGAAACGGCTCGGCCGCCGCACGGCTCAGATCGTGCACGACAAGATCATGCCCGGCTTTCTGCAGATTGGCCGCCATGCCTTTGCCCATCATGCCGAGCCCGATGAATCCTACGCGCATCTTCCCCTCCGCCGATCGCCTTCGCCACGCGGCCAGTCTCTGCCACGCGGCACCTTTTATCATCGCCGCACCCTTCTCGGCGATCATGATCTCGGCGCATTCCGCATCTGCCAGGCGCCGGCGCTGAGGCCCGTAAAGAAGAAGGTTCCGCCCGGAGCCCGATTGCGGCGATACTCCGGCTTGCTAGGGGTATGCCCGAGTTTTCGATAAGGCGGAGTGCGCTCCCGCTGTTCCGCCCTACGCTTGCTCCGGAGAAAAGGAAAAGACGCATGCGCGTAAGCACGATGATCCGGATCAGCTCCTCTGGAGAACAAGACGGGGCGAAGCCAGACGGCGTCGGGTTGATCGATCGCATCACCGATTTCGCCCGTCAGGTCGAAGCCAGAGGGTTTCCCGGCATATGGATCGGAGATTCGCTAGGTCGCGGCCGGCCTACCCTCGACTCGCTGCAGGTACTGACCGCACTCGCTGCGGTGACGCAGCGGGTCGAGCTCGGGATCAGCGTGCTGCAGCTCCCGCTGCGTCACCCGGTCGAGCTCGCCCACCGGGTACAGTCGCTGCAGGCGATGTCGAACAACCGCCTGATCCTCGGCGTCGGCAGCGGCTCGACCCGCGACGATTTCGAACTGCTCGGCTACGATTACGACCACCGCTTCCGCACCTTCAGACAAGACCTCGAAATCATGAATCGCGTGTGGAACGGCGAGCCGGTCAACGGCGGCACATTGTCGACCTGGCCGGGATGCAAGGGCGGCCCGCCAATCCTGATCGGCGCCTGGCGCAGCCCGCGTTGGATCACCTACGCCGCCAAGGAAGCCCAGGGCTGGACCCCGTCCGGCCGGTACAGCAGCTGGGACGATCTCGAAGACGGCATGAAGATCTACCGCGAGGCCGGCGGCACCAACGCGGTCCTCGCCAATTGCTCGATTGACCTCGCCGAGCGTCCCCAATCCGCCGAGCTGGCGAAGGTCGCGTCGGTCAATTTCATCTGCCCGCCGGAAGAGGCGCGTAGCCGCATCAAACGCGTCGAGCAATTGGGCTTCGAGGAGATTCTGATCGGCTCGCAATTCGGTACCATCGAGGAGATCGAGCGCGTGCGCGATTTCCTCAAGTCGTAACCACCTTGGGTCAAGGAGAAAACTGCCATGCCGTTCTATCAAAGAGGCGAAATCCGCATCCATTACCAAGAGGCCGGCTCCGGCTTTCCGCTGCTGGTGATCCCCGGCGGCGGGCTGAACTCGACGGTCGCGGGCCTGGCGACCCACCCCTTCAACCCGTTCGACGAGTTCGAGGGCGAGTTTCGCGTTATCGCGGCGGATTTGCGCAATGCCAAGCGCGGCCAGTCGTCGGGTCCGCTCGAGACCGACCGGTCATGGGACGCCTATACCGACGATCATATCGGCCTGATGGATCACCTCGGCATTGGGGAATTTATGGTGCTCGGCTTCTGCATCGGCGGCCCGATGATCTGGAACCTGCTGAAGCGGGCCGGCGACCGCGTCGTCGCGGCCGTCCCGGCGCAGCCCAGCGGCTACCGCCCGGAAATGCCGGACCTCTCCTACAACAACAACATGAAGGGCTGGGGCCCGGAATTGTGCGCCCGCCGGCCTGACATCACGATGGAAATGGTCGACGCCTTCCTGACCAACATGTATCGCGCCCGCGCCGACTTCGTGTACACCGTGACGCGCGATTTCGTACGCCAATGCCGCACACCGATCCTGGTGCTGCCGGACGACGTTCCGGGGCACCCGCTCGCCGTGGCGATGGAGACCGTGCATCTGGCGCCCAACGCCCAGGTGAGCCTCTACCCGTGGAAGGACACCCCGGACAAGATCCCGTTGGCGGTGCGCCACATCCGCACCTTCCTCAAGGCAAATCGACCGGCAGCGACCGCACGTCAACCCATTGCAGCCGCCGCCCAATAACCTTCAACGACGGAGCAGCGAGGACCAACCCCGCCGCTCCGCGTCACACCGGGTCAGGGAGGCGGCGGGGACCACCCCGCCGCTCCCCGTCACCCAAGGACAGGACGCCGTTCACGCCTCTGCCCTGCATCTCGATCGCTCTGCGGATACCGAACTCCTGATGCACACGAGGCGGGATGGCCGCGAAGGCAATCCCGCGTTCAGGGCAATCTGTCAGGCCATCGCTGAGCGCCGTGCAGTATGGTGATGATCTGAACGACATCACCGGTGACCCGATAGGGTACGATATACGGTGTGTGCGGGATGACGAGTTCGCGCGTGCCAGCCACGCGACCCGGTCGGCCGAGTGCCGGAGATCCGGCCAAGCGCGTCACAGCCGCGCGAACTCGCTCGATCATGCGGATCGCCGCGGTCGGGTTGTCCGCCGCAATGCGCTCGCGAATGTCTTCGAGTCGGCGAAAATAGCCGGGAGCATACTCCAGGCGACGAAGCGTCACCGTGGCTGCAATAGCCGATTATACCGCTCCTCGGCCTGTCTCTCGGACAGAGCTTCGCCCGAGTCGAGCTCCTGAATCCCAGCAGTGATCTCGCCAATTTGCCACTCGTTGAGTTCGACATACGCGGCGATCGCTTCTGACGCGAGAAACGACTTCGAGCGCCTGGTGCTGCGCGCCAATGCCTCGAGCTTTGCCCTCAACGAGGCGTCGATCCTCGTAGTTATGACCGTTGTGTCAGCTGCGCTCATGCAAATCGGTGATTCTGTTTCGTGTGCATGTGTACATATGCATCTTTTTTCGTCAACCGCCTCTCCGCCCGCCTTAGCTACGCCGCCAGTCTTTGCCGTGCCGCGCCTTTGATCAGCGTGGCACCCTTCTCGGCGATCATGATCGTCGGCGCGTTGGTGTTGGTCGAGGTGACCGCCGGCATCACCGAGGCGTCGATGACCCGCAGCCCATCGATGCCGTGCACCCGCAACTCGCTGTCGACGACGCTCATCGCGTGGCTCCCCATCATGCAGGTGCAGCTGGCGTGATAGCATGTGCTGCCGTTGCGCCGCGCGTAATCGAGCAGCTCGTCGTCAGTCTGCACCTGCATGCCCGGCAGGGTCTCTTCCCGGACGAACGGCTGGCAGGCGGCAACTTGCCTTTCACTTGCTCCCACGGATCGATGGTTCGCGCGCCAATTTCATCCGTAATAGCTCTAGTGCCCCATCAGACCGAAAGAGCTCACGAGGGAGATCAAGGACCTCTCGACCAAATCGCTCGTCCAATTGGCGCCGAATTGGGTCCTTGTCAATCTCGTGAAAGGGGAGCAACGGTTTGCCGCTCAAGTCATCGAACACCGCTGACGCAGTTTTTAGCTTCGCCGGAGTTATCGAGGTAATGTCGCAAACGGGAAGGCCTTCGAGCGCTAACTTGCCGATGCTTCCTCGCCCGGATTGCTGCTTGTTAGCGTGCCACCAATGAAGCAATAACCCGAGCGACGTATTGGCCCATGAAACTAAGCTTTTTCCTGGTCGCTTGATTTTAGTTGTATCGAGATCCAAGCTCGGCCGCTTATTGTACGTCGAGAGGTATATTGCATTCCAGTCGCTTGACTATTGAAGCGAAAACCCCTGTTAAAGTGGGCGTGAGAAGCAGTCGCCCAGATTTGAGCCGCCTTACGAGTTATCAAACCTCGTTCTTGCTCTGTCCTGCCTTGTTTGACCTGACCTTCGCTATCTGCCTCAAATTTAAAGACCGTTGTGTTGGCGCATCGTTCGTCCACAAAACGGGATAAGTTGGCGCAGTTCCCTGTGCAGCGGGCAGGATTTCGAAGGGACCTCTTATTGTTCCGTTTGCGTTGGTCCAGTTGATATCCGCGTGATATGGGCCAATCGTCCCGATATTCGCGATTTTTGAGATCGGGAGGCTGTACGCGCTACTCTCCTGCGTACCCGGCAGCCAAATTCGCGCCCACTCTGCGAGCTGATAGGCCACTTGCGCCAGTGACAAATCAGCAATTCGAGAGAGATTCCAAACGTCATCCGCCGGGAGAGGTGCCGACATCACGTAACCGACAATGTCTTCACCAAAATGGATGGGTGTGCCGCCGACAGGGCCGTCCTCTAACCGACGTACACCTCCACCGGCGATCAGCTGTCGGATTTGGGTTGACGCGCTCGCCCCGACCATCGGAAATTTTGGGCGCTCCTTAAGGATGACAAAGTTGCTCGTTTGCTCCCTTTTCCGTTCTTCCGCCCAACAACCAGACATTCACCCATCCCTGTATCAGCCGAGAAGGACAAGTCCGCATCATCGGCTGCGGCAATTGAAACCAGGACAAGATCGTTGAAACCTTTGGCCAAAAGGCGCCGAGATTTTTCCCATGCATCTCCACATAGAAGAGTTAGGCGAGGGCCAAATTCAAGGTAGCGCAGACGATCTCGCGGCAGGAAAGAAAATTGTGAAAATAAATTCTACTTTATCGGGATTGTCGCCCAGCATTTCGTTTATTTGCGAACCGCGGTCCCTCCGGGGCTGCTGCGCAAATACTCGATATCCCTGTCCAGCCAGTGCAGGTTCACTAAATGTTCTAGAATTTCCGCTCGCCTTGAGGTAGCATAGGCCGGTCGATCAGGGAGGGGGTCGGATGGCTGGGCTCTTGGATTTTGCGGCGCGGTTC
>Ga0210410_10004875_pt1 | contig 11733 bp, 7 predicted proteins | sample IncBWC4MmetaG_FD_161058 | JGI IMG/M metagenome (GOLD analysis project Ga0210410, IMG submission 161058) | Forest soil microbial communities from Barre Woods Harvard Forest LTER site, Petersham, Massachusetts, United States - Inc-BW-C-4-M | ecosystem: Environmental > Terrestrial > Soil >... | reverse complement strand
TCAGTGGGGTTTCGGTCAAGGTCTGCTTCGTAGGTCGGCCACGTCAGTCCATCCACCCCGGAGGCGGCACCGCGTTTGAGAGCGAAGAACGCCGTCCGCAGCCAGTCGATGCTGATGTGGTGGAGGAGCGCAGTGAACCTCTCCTTCTTCCGTTGCCTTGCGGCTTGCCGTACGCGCTTGCTAGTCGGATTGAGTTTCCGACAATGACAGCTAATGCTTTCCGGGAAAGCCGCCGAGGCCGTTAAAGGTCATATACAGCGAGTAGCCGCTGACCGCGATGGCGACGGCTATTTCGAACAGCAGGACGGCGACGCCGTATTTGTACCAAGGCTCGTGCGGCGCGACACGAATATCAACGTGGTTCATTGCATCTCCTGGAGAGTTTCACGACGGCTTCGGTGCAGAGCTCAGGAGCGTTGGCCGGCCAGAGCGCGGCCAAGCAGACCATGCTCCTGCGGGTGCCGCTCGTAACGCGCTGCCCAGAAGTAGAACAGGATGAACGGCGCGAACATGTAGAGCGCGACGTACAGATATCCTACGTGGGCGTTGACGCTGGCAAAGATCAGCGGATAGGCGATGCCGCCGACGGTTGAGATCCCGCCGATGAAGCCGGCGGCAATACCGGGGCGGTCCGGAAAGAGCAGCGGAACCAGGGCGAAAGTGCCGCCGGTGCCGAAAGATACAAAGATGCCGAGCGCCACCAGCACCGCGATCGACGAGGGCAGGAAGCCGTAAAGCCCCGCAACGGTCAGCCCGATCATCGACAGCATGATCAGGATGAGCGCGATTCCCAGCCAATGCAGGCGCGGCGCGTAAGGCAGTTCCTTGGCAATGAAAGGCAACGGCGTCCAACCCTTGCGCTGGAAGAGGTCGGACATGAAGCCGGCGAACGGCCGGAACAAAGACGCGTTGAACGATACCACGGCCGCGAACGTGCCGGCCGCGATCTGAATGCCGGCAACGCCGGTGAAGCCGAGCGCAAGAATCTCATCGTGAAAGCCGCGGGCGAAATAACCCGGCAGCCAGGCGTTCAACGCGATTTCCAGGCCGAACGACATCGCATAAGCCAGCATCAAAGCGATGGCGATATAGCGGGTCCACACGAACACCATTCCACGCAGGTCGCCGCCGGACCGCACCGCGTCGCGCCGCTCCATGGTCTTGGCGGCGCTACCGCGCCACAGATACCAGGCGGCGACGACGAGAGCGATCATGCCCAGCCAGAGAAATGCGCTCCGATAGTCGGTGCCGAAGATGCGCGGCAGCAACAATGCGCCGACGCCGGCACCGACGTTGCCGGTGCCGGCGTAAAGTCCCTCGGCGGTGCCGATCTCGTGGGCGTCGAACCATTGCGCCACGTGCTGGACACCGACGACGAAGGAGACGCCGGCAATGGCGACGACCACTCGCTCGGCGAAAAGCAGCTCGTAGCTGGTGGTGAACGCCGACGCGATCGAAACCAGTCCGCAGCCGGCAAGGATCGCGGCGAACGTCCGCGGAGCGCCAAATCGATCGGACGCCCAGCCGGCGACGATGCGCCCGACCGGCGCCATCCAGATGGCCGAACTGGCGAGCAGGCCAAGATCCTTGATCGTGAGGTGATACGTCGCCGCGATGCTCGGGCTGAACGCAGCCGTGGAAAACCACATCAGGAAGCACCAAAAAAAGCCGACGGTCGCTGTCCCAAGCTGTTCAACCTTGTGGTCCCGCATCAATGTTTGCTCCGCTGGACGGTCTGGAGATCCGTCGCATCCAAGAAAAGAAAGAGAGCCCCAAGCGACCAATGTAGCTGACCGCGCCGCCGCCGACCGAGCCCCAGGTCCCGGTATGGCCGCGCGCCCTCTTTCACGCTTCCACCTCGAGATCGGAGAGGGCGACGCTGCAACAGGCAAAGGCGATACCGTTCTCCTTGCGCCGGCGGTCCTTTTCAAACTCCGGTTTCTCGGAAAGCGTTCCGGTGAAGCTCACCTCGCACTCTGCGCAACTGCCGGTCCGGCAGGCGTAATCCATCTCGATTCCGTGGGCTTCCGCCAGTTCCAGGAGGGTCACGGTCTCGTCCGTCTCGACCGTCCTGTCGCTCTTGATGAAGTGGACACGGTGCCGCGGCTCCGACAGCGCCAGCGGCTTCGGCACACGCTTGCCTCCCCCCGCGACCCGGCTGGATCCGAAACTCTCGCTATGAAGCTTGGCCCGATCAAAGCCGAGCTCCTGGAGGATCCTCCTTACCTCCGCGGCAAAGGGCTCGGGCCCGCACAGGAAGACGTGCCGCTGATCGAGGTCGGGGACCAGCGCGTGGATCGTCGACTTGTCGAATCGCCCGGTGAGGCCGGTCGAGGATTCGCTTCGCCCGGGCCAGGCGGCGGAGGTCAGGGTGACGGCAACGCGGAAACAGGCATGCCGGGCCGAGATGAGCTCGAGTTCCTTGCGGAAAATGATGTCCGGAGGCGATTTGAACGAGACCAGGAATTTCACATCCACATCGGTGGTTGTGTCGACGATCCAGCGGCTCATCGACATCATCGGCGTGATCCCGCTGCCGGCGCCGATGAACAGCATCTTTGACGCCGGACAATCGAAGCAGCTGAATTTTCCGGCCGGCCCCTTGATGGTCAGCCGCTCCCCCAGCATGACATGGTCGCACAGCCAGTTCGACACACGACCGCCGGGTACGCGTTTCACGGTCAATTCGAGAACATGCGGCCGAGACGGACTCGATGAGATGCTGTAGGACCGCTCGATGTACTCGCCATCGATGGTGAGAAGGAGGGTCACGAACTGACCCGGTCGATAGGAGAACAGGAGCGGCTTTTCGCCCACGAGCCGAAAGGTCTTGGCGTCAGCGGTTTCCTCAATGATGTCCGCCACCTTCAAGGTCGTGACGCCGCCCGACCAGAGCGCGATGGCGGCGCGGTCCTCAACAAGATTCGTCAGCACCGGGCTGGAAGGGGGCGGGACATAGAGATAGGAGGGAATTTCTGCCAATTCCTCGGCCTCGACGCTCTCCTCCCCGACGGTGGTCGGAGAATTGGCGAGGCAGATACGCAGTTGATAGCCCGGGATGTCGATCAGGGACCCATCCCGCAGCGGAAGCGGCACGCCCGCCTTGATCCTTTTGCGATCGAGAAGCGTCCCGCATTCAAGATCGATCGCCCGGAGATAGAACCTGCCGTCCTTCTTGTAGAAGGCGGCGTGAAACAGGCCGAGCTTGTAGGCCTCGAGTTGTATATGGGCCCGGGGATGTCGTCCGACGACGGTCCAGCTGCCCAGCGGATCGATCGGCACATCCTCGATCTCGACACCGTTCTGCAGGATGACGATCTTGTCGGGCGAGTTGGCATATGATTCCTCGCCCGCGAACAGCCGATCGACCCAGGTTTTGCGGCGACGTACGAGAGTTTCGGATTGCGGTGTCGACGATCCGCCGGGACCGTCCGCGACGATGACCGGCGCCGGCAGGCCGGCAAATAGCTGTCCCCAAAATGCCGGTTCCGGTGGGTCCGATCCTGCATTCCCATCGCCATCCCGTATGGTCATGATGCGCTCCTCACCGCCAGCACTCGCGATCTAGGAGATTCAGGATGGCTTCGCGCGTGGTCTCGATGACCTGCATCACCTCTTCGATCTCCGCGGCGCCGATCTTCAGCTCCTCTAGAGTTTCCTTGAGGATCGCGGATATCCGGTCGAAATGCCGTGCCTCCAGCCCCATTTTGCTGACCAACTCGACGCCGCTGTACTGGTACGGACCGCCAAAGGCCATGGCGAGAAAGGATTTCTGCTTGAGCCGCTGAGCCGCCATATCGACATCGTCGAAGAATCGCCCGACGAGGTCGTCCTCGAGGAGCTTGCGGTGGAACAGATCGACGGCGATGTCCATCGCCTGGTCGCCACCGATCCGGTCATAGAGCGGGATGTCTTTCAGCTGGAAATAATCCCCCTTCTTCGCGGCGACGCTGTCGGTTCCCCAATCGATCGGTCGCTCCAGCTTTTTTAGCAGCGGGATATGCTTGGAGCATTGGATGTAGGCCTCCTCGACCTCGACCATCACCCACCTATTCGGCCGTCTCTTGCCGTCCTTCGCCAACTCGGCCAGCACATCCTTGGGCAGCTTGTCGGCAAAGGCTTCGAGCTCGTCGCTCTGCGCGATGCGCGCCTTGCCATTGACATGCAGGCCGACGGAATCTCGATAGAAGTCGACGATCAGGAGGGCGATGTGCGGATTTTCCGAAATGTTCCCGAGACTGGCAAATACGCCGTTGCCGCGGTATTCAGGGTAGAGGAGATGCTTGTTCCCCAGCACATGGATGAAGCCAGGTTCGCCGAATCTCGGGCTGCAATCACATTCGCCGTGACGATCGGCGGTGCCGACGAACATGAACTCCTGCCGGGAGATGAATTCCCGCATCCGGGGGGCGAGAAAATTCAGGACCTGCCGGGCATAAAAGGTATTGGCCCGATCCTCGGAGGCATATTTCGCCTGCAGCGCGTGCTCGCCGTCTGAGCCGGGCAGAAGGTTCGGGGTTTTCAGCTTTACGGGACCGCCGGACTGGCCTGGCTGGTGGCCACCCCCGGAGGGCGGCGGATTACTTGCTGGAATGTCAACCAAAGATACTCGATGCAGGTTCATATTTGTCTCACCTCGAACCGCCGACCATAGAACACGCGACAGCTTGCGATGTCGGTGCAAGCAACCTAACGCGCAACCGTCCGCAGCGCGGACGACGCACGCCCGCTGCATGGCCGTGCGCAAACATCGCACTGACTGTCGAAGCAACCCTTAGCTAAGACGATCATGGTCTCGAGTAACATTGAGGCACTCCGCTTGGGACGCGACGGCGTCCATTCGACTGACAAAACATTCGCGATACATTCACGATCGTTCACATTCACGATCGTTCGCCTCGAATATCAGATCCATGCTCCGCCGCGCTGCTAGGGAGTTGTGATGGACGACGAATATGTTCAAGAAAATATTTTGACTGGCGGCAGAGGCGCGCCAGTTGGAGGCGCTTCGCCGACTCATTCATGGTCGCTTACAGCCATTTCCCTCGGCGTTGTCGCGCCATACCCAACACATCTGCGGCGTGCTCCGCACTCCGTGCATGCGTGATCCGCGCTGCGGATGGTTGCCGCATTAAGTTGGTCGACATCGCAAGCCGCCCTGTTCCATGGGCGCTGTTCGAGATTGCGCCGGCGGTCAACTCCTTGTTACGCGGCGACATGATGGAACAAGGCTGCAATATTCGTCGGCAATGGTAACGTCGAGGGTGTAGAGCTCAAGGACGGCCACGTGCTTGCAGCTGACGCGATCGTTGTTGCGGTCGGCACCGAACGTCGACAGTCACAATATTTTCTTGAACATATTCCTTGTCCATCACAACTCCCCAGCAGCGCGGCGGAGCATGGATCTGATTTTCGCAATCCAGGCGAAGGATCGTGAATGCTTTGTCAGTCGAATGGACGCCGTCGCGGCCAAAAGGAGTGCCTCAATGTTACGCAAGACCATGATCGTCTTGGCTAAGGTTGGCGCGGCGCTGTTGTGCACGCTCGAGCAGGGTTTAGTATCACGATGAGCGAACCGCTCGTCATCGTTGGCAACGGCATGGCGGCTGCCTGCTTGTGCGAAGAGCTCGCCCAGCGTGCGCTCGGCCGTTATGCCATCGCGGTGATCGGTGAAGAGCCGCGGCTTGCCTATAATCGCGTGCTGCTTTCGTCGGTGCTGGCTGGCGAGGTGCGCGCGAGCGACATTTCACTGAAGCCGGCCGCCTGGTGGAGCGATCGGGGCATCACCTTGTGCTGCGGCGTCGGCGTGACGGCGATCGATATTGCCGCACGCGCCGTGACACTGTCCGATGGCAAAGCGTTGCCGTTCGCCAAGCTCGTATTCGCCACAGGCTCGCGGCCCATCTGCTTGCCCATCGCCGGCGCCAATCTGCCCGGCGTGCTCACATTCCGCGACATGAGTGACGTCGCGTCGATGTCGCGGGCTACCTGCCGGAGTGCGCCCATTGTCGTGATCGGCGGCGGGCTCCTGGGCATTGAGGCGGCTTACGGTCTCGCCAAAGCCGGCGCATCGGTGACACTGGTTCATCTCATGGATCGCTTGATGGAGCGCCAGCTCGACGCACACGCCGCGTTGCTGCTCAAACGTGCGGTCGAGGCGAAAGGCATCCGAGTGCTGCTGGACGTCGCGACGGCGAGATTTGTCGGCAATGGTCACGTCGAGGGTGTAGAGCTCAAGGACGGCCGCGTGCTTGCGGCCGACACGGTCGTTGTTGCGGTCGGCATAAAGCCGAACGCCGAAGTCGCCGCTCACGCCGGTATCGCGGTCAATCGCGGCATCGTCGTCGACGATCATCTCGTCACCAACGCATCCAATGTCTACGCAATCGGTGAATGCGCCGAGCATCGCGGCGTCTGCTATGGTCTGGTGGAGCCCGCCAACGAGCAGGCGCGCGCCCTGGCCGAGCGCCTCGCCGGCCGCGATGCGAGCTATCTCGGCAGCGTGAACGCCACCAATCTCAAGGTCTCCGGCGTTCATGTGTTCTCCGCCGGCGATTTTCTGGGCGCGCCCGGCACCGAGACGGTCATGCTCAGCGATCAGGGTCTCTGCACCTACCGAAAGCTGGTGATTGGCGGCGGCCGCGTCGTCGGCGCCGTGCTCTACGGCGATACGGCTGACTCGTTTTGGTATCTCGATCTCATTCGTTCCGGCGCCGCGATCGATTCCGTCCGCGAGGATCTCATTTTCGGTCGAGCATTGGCCGAGCGGCAAGCGGCCTAGAGCGGCCGGCGTCGGCGCGACGAAACAGCTGAGTCGAACAGGAAATTGCAGCAGGTCAAGGAGCGCCGTGAGCCGGTCATGAACACTTTATCGCCTCATCCTCCCGCCGTGCGCACCACCTGCCCATATTGCGGCGTCGGCTGTGGCATCCTCGCAACCATGGACCGGCAAGGCGATGCGACTATTTCCGGCGATCCCGCGCATCCAGCCAATTTCGGGCGGCTGTGCTCGAAAGGCTCGGCGCTCGGCGAAACGCTTTCGCTCGACCAGCGCTTGCTCTACCCCATGTTTCGTCAAGCTGACGGTTCTCTTGCACGTACCGATTGGGACACCGCACTGGCAAAGGTCGCAAACGGACTGCGCACGATCGTCGATCGCGACGGGCCGAACGCGATTGCGTTCTATCTTTCCGGCCAGTTGCTCACCGAGGATTACTATGTCGCCAACAAGCTGATGAAAGGCTTTCTCGGCTCGTCCAACCTCGACACCAATTCGCGGCTGTGTATGGCCTCCTCCGTTGCCGGTCATCGCCGCGCCTTCGGCGCCGACGTGGTGCCCGGCATTTACCGGGATCTCGACGAGGCCGATCTGATCGTGCTCGTCGGCTCCAATGCGGCGTGGTGCCATCCGGTACTCTATCAGCGGATGATTGCCGCGAAAAACGAGCGCGGCACCAGATTGGTCGTTATCGATCCGCGGCGCACCGCGACGGCGGACGCGGCGGATCTGTTCCTGCCGATCGCACCCGGAATGGATACCGCGCTTTTTTGCGGGCTGCTTGCCTATCTCGCCGACACGCGCGCTCTCAACGACCGCTATATCGCGGAATATACGCGCGGCTTTGCCGATGCGCTTGCGCGCGCCCGCGAGATCGCCGGCGACGCGGCGGCGGCCGCCAGCGCGAGCGGGCTCGATCTCGGCGAGGTTACCCGCTTCTTTGAGCTGTTTGCGCGAACCGAGCGCGTCGTCACCTGTTATTCGCAAGGGGTCAATCAATCCGCGCAAGGCACCGACAAGGTGAATGCGATCATCAATGTTCACCTCGCCACCGGGCGCATCGGGCGGCCGGGCATGGGACCGTTCTCGCTGACCGGCCAGCCCAACGCCATGGGCGGCCGCGAAGTCGGCGGGCTTGCCAATCAACTCGCCGCCCATATGGGCTTTTCGCCAAGCGAAACCGATCGCGTCCGCCGCTTCTGGAACGCGCCGCGGATGGCGGCGAGCGAAGGCCTCAAGGCCGTCGACATGTTCGAAGCGATCGAACGCGGAACGATCAAGGCGCTCTGGGTCATGGCGACAAATCCGGCCGTGTCGCTGCCGCGCGCGGGCGCCTTTCGCGTGGCGCTGAAAAAGCTCGAATTGTTCATCGTGTCCGAGACCACGCTCCACACCGACACCGTCGAGGCGGGCGCGCATGTGCTCTTGCCTGCGGCCGCCTGGGGCGAGAAAGACGGCACCGTCACCAATTCGGAGCGGCGTATTTCGCGCCAGCGAGCGTTCCTGCCGCGCCCCGGCGAGGCGCAGCCCGATTGGTGGATCGTCAGCGAAGTGGCCCAGCGCCTCGGCTTCGAGAGCGCGTTTGCCTACCGCAAGCCGGCCGATGTTTTTCGCGAGCATGCGGCGCTGTCGGCGTTCGAGAATGATGGTCGGCGCGACTTCGACTTGGGTGGTCTCGCGGCGCTCGCCGACGATGACTATGACCGGCTCGACGCGGTGATGTGGCCCGTGAAAGCCGGAGTCGAACCAGGCGAAGCGCGCTTCTTCAGCGCCGGAGCGTTTTTCACGAGCGATCGGCGTGGCCGCTTCATTGCACCGGAACATCCGGGGGTGCGTGCGGCGACGAGCGACGCTTTTCCGCTGCGCCTCAACACCGGGCGCCTGCGCGATCAGTGGCACACGATGACGCGCAGCGGAAAGAGTCCGCGGCTGGGCGCGCATTCACCCGAACCGATGGTCGATATTCACCCCGATGATGCGAGTAGGACGGGCATCACCGATGGCGGTTTCGCCAAGGTCACGACGCCCCATGGCGGCGCCGTGTTTCGGGTTTGCGTTCGTTCGGGTCAGCAACGCGGATCGATTTTCGCGCCAATTCACTGGAGCTATTCGACGGCGGCCGATGCGTGCGTCGGCGCGCTGGCGATGGCGGAAAACGATCCGTTTTCCGGCCAGCCCGAGCTCAAGGCCACGCCCGCGCGCGTCGAACCTCTTGAGTTTGCCTATCGCGGCTTTGCGCTCACGCGCGACTTGATCGCGCTCCCCGACGGAACGTGGTTCGCGCGCGTCGCCGTTGCCGGGGGTCACGGACTTCTGTTCGCGACCAACGAATTGCCCGCCCGATGGCATGGTCTGGCCGAAAAGCTGATATGTGGCGACCCGGAGCGTGCGGAATATATCGATCTGCCGCGTGGCATCGTGCGCATCGCCGCGTTGCGCGCCGGCAGGATCGAGGCCTGCATTTTCTCCGGGCCGTCACAAAATCCGCCGCGATGGGAGGTCGTGCGCGCGCTGTTCAATTCGGGAATTTTGGCCGAGCGCGACCGGCGTCTTCTTCTTTCCGGCCAAAGCGCCGAGGGCGTTGCCGAAACCGGGCCGATCGTCTGCGCCTGTTACAGTGTCGGACTTGAAGCCATCCGCCGCGCTGTAGCTGAAGGGGGTGCCGCAGACGTCGCCGATATCGGGCGAACGCTTCGTGCCGGCACCAATTGCGGCTCCTGCGTTCCGGAATTGCAGGAAATTATCAAGCGGACCGCGTCCGCGGTCGGCTCGCGAACCGCCAGCTAGGCTGATAGCGTCAAGCTTGCGGTCCTGGCGTTCTGCCCGTGTTTGCGTGGGAGGAGCAGTCGCCCGCTTTGCCATTCTTTTTACCGTCTATACAACGGGCGAAGTGCTGGGCGCTTCAGGGCGTATCTCACGCCCAACGGCGCGAAGACCTTTTGGACCTCGCTCGGGCGTGATTGCAATGCATGCGGTCACCCAGGCCGGCGAAGCGTGGGATTACCCGCAGCCGTTCGACAACGTTACCCCGACGACATGCGCTGGATGCGTGAGGAAGTACGCCATCAGAAGTACCGCTACGATCCGCGGTCGCCGGATTGGGTAGGGTTGGCGCTCGCCAAGCATCTCGGGCTTGATCCCTGAGCCGACCGCAAGAAGCTCAACGCCATACTACGGGCGTGGTATGCCAACGGTGTACTAGCGGCGGAAATCCAAAGACGGGGGTGCGCCACGAGCGGAAATAGGCGGTTCCCGGAAATTGGAACGATGATCCCGATGCCGCCTGATTCCACCGCGTCAGTCGCGATGCGCGAGCGTGCGCTTAAAACTGATACCGAATAAATGGTTCGGAGACGGTCATGGCTTCGTTTCGCTGCCGCGCGCCTGCGCCTGCGTGGCGACCGTTTACCGGGGCCTGATCGTGGCGGAGAGCCGCGGTCCACTTTCCGCATCATACCCTATTTGCTGCCGCTATTTGTGCTGATGTTGCGAATGACCGGGGCTTTGGGGCTGGGCATTCCGCGTCGGATTTTGCAGCTGAGGATTTTGCGGGGGATCTGGCGCCGGCGCTTGGCTCGGTGCGGCCGGCATGATCACGCGCGCGCCGTCGCGCAAGCGGTCTGCGCCATCGACCACAACCCCCCTCACCGACCGACACGCCGGAATTGACCGCTGCCATTGGGCCATCGGTCGGGCCGATATTGACAGGTCGGACCGACACCCTGTTGTCGGCGTTCCCGGTGCGCCACGCTGGATGGCGGCGGTCGGCACCGTGACGACATCATGCAGCGTCTTCACCAGAAGCTGTGCGTTGACGAATTGATTCGGAAACAGCGCATTGGCAGCATTGCCGAACTGCGCTCCCACTTTCACGGTACCGGTGGTGGTATCGATCTGGCTGTCATCGCTGCCACCCGACCGGTTGCGAGCATTTTGACGTTGGCGCGGTCGTAGGCGAACACTTCAAGGGAAGTGCCGACCTTCAGTTGCGGCAGGACGTTCGGCGCGGCCACTGTCCGAGCGACAGCGCGATGCCCATTGCGGCTTCGCGTATTTCGTCGGCGAGCACGCGATCCTCGATCGAGCGCGCCAACACCATACCGCCAACGCATAGCGTTGCAATCGCGCGAGCCCGGGATCGGGCCGCCTGTCCATTACGCTGCATTGCCTGCTCAAAAATATCGATCATGACCCTGAGCACGGTTTCAAATGCTTGCCGAACACGGTGCTCCTCGCGCAAAAAGTCGGTCGGAAAAGCGATTAGGGGGCAGGTTCCGTCGATATCCTCGAAATTCTCGCGCGAAAGATAGTCGCGGACGAACTGAGCCGCGCTGTCAATAGCACGCGGATTGATGCTGACTCCGTCGCTGCTTAAAAGCTGCTTTTCATTTAAAATTTGGGTGACCGCTTCGGCGTAAAGATCACCCTTGCTCTCAAAGTAACTATAGAAACTTCCTCGGGTGAGCCCGGCATCAGCCATAACGTCGTCGATTGACACGGTATCGAACCCACGGCGGTTGAAGAGTCGCCGTGCGCTCCGAACAATTTTGTGTTTGGTTAGGCGGCGGTGCTCGGCAGGATACGACATCGAACCTCTCTCTGGCGACAAGCTAGTGTTTCGATCTTGAAAGCCACATACAAGCAGTAGGATTGCTTCGGAGCGTTCTTATAAACTGCGGTGCCGTTGCAACGGTTCCCAGCAAAACTCAAATAACAAACAAGTTGGTTTTGAACTTACGAGTCAGTGCCGCAGAAGCGCAATGTGTGGAGACTCACTTGCACTGCCATATCCGTTCGACACGTCGGCCCGTATTTCTTCCGCTTGCGCTTCCAAAAATGCATTCGCGACAAGCCACGGAAAGACCGTTCCCACGTGCGGGCGCCCTGCCCGCTCTGCGGCCGAGGCCCGAGCGCGAGTGCAGTTGTCATTGGGATTGTTGTAAGTTTCATGATTC
>Ga0210410_10004873_pt1 | contig 11736 bp, 9 predicted proteins | sample IncBWC4MmetaG_FD_161058 | JGI IMG/M metagenome (GOLD analysis project Ga0210410, IMG submission 161058) | Forest soil microbial communities from Barre Woods Harvard Forest LTER site, Petersham, Massachusetts, United States - Inc-BW-C-4-M | ecosystem: Environmental > Terrestrial > Soil >... | reverse complement strand
CAATACGCGGCGTACCAAAAGGGCTCTTAAGACAAGTAGTTAGGACTCATGCGCAATGGCTTTAACCAGCGAGAAAAAGGGCGGGATCCTCGCGCAGTTCCGCCGCGGGCCGGCCGACACCGGCTCACCCGAGGTACAGGTGGCGCTGCTCTCCGAGCGGATCAACGACCTCGGCGGGCACTTCACCGCGCACAAGCGCGACCACGCCTCGAGGCGCGGCCTCGTGAAGCTGGTCAATCAGCGCCGCAAGCTCCTCGACTACCTCAGGGCCACCCAACCGCAGAAGTACCAGGAGCTCGTAGAGCGCCTGGGACTGCGCCGCTGAGAACTGACAAGGGCCGCCGTCATGGACGCGCGGCCCTCGTCGTTTTCGGCCGAACCTCCAACTTCCGAGGAATGAAGCTTTGAGCGTCGTCAGCAAGTCGTTTCCTTACGGTCCGCATACGGTCACCATTGAGACGGGCGAGGTCGCCCGCCAGGCCGAGGGTGCGGTTCGGGTCTCCATGGGAGACACCGTGGTCCTCGTCACCGCCTGCGCGCAACTGACCGCAGCGCCCGGACGGGATTTCTTACCTCTCACCGTCAACTACGTCGAGAAAACCTATGCCGCGGGACGGATCCCCGGCGGGTTCTTCAAGCGCGAGGGACGGCCGACCGAGAAGGAGACGCTCACCTCGCGTCTCATCGATCGCCCCATCCGGCCGCTGTTCCCCGACAACTTCTACAACGACGTGCAGGTCGTGGCGACGGTGCTGTCGATGGATCCGGACATCGACGCCGATATCCCCGGGCTCCTCGGCGCCTCGGCGGCACTCGCGCTCTCGGGCATTCCTTTTAATGGTCCGATCGGCGCCGCCCGCGTCGGCTATCGGGACGGGCAGTACCTGCTCAACCCCACGGCCAAGGACCTCGCCGCCTCGCAGCTGCACCTGGTCGTCGCCGGCACCGAGCACGCGGTGCTGATGGTCGAGTCGGAGGCCAAGGGGTTGTCCGAGGAGGTCATGCTCGGGTCGGTCGTCTTCGGTCACGAGCAGATGCAGGTAGCCATCCGCGCCATCAAGGCGCTCGCCAGCGAGGCGGGCAAGGCGAGCTGGAGCTGGCAGCCGGCGGCGGACAACGCCGAGCTCACCCAGGCGGCCACGCTGCAGGCGCAGGCGGCGCTCGGTCAGGCCTACAGCATCACCGAGAAGCAGCAGCGCCACACGCGCCTCACCGAGATCAAGAACCAGGTGCTCACCGCGCTAACCGGCGGCGACGCACCTAAGTGGACCAAGGAAGCCGTCGAGAGCGTGCTGTTCAAGCTCGAGAGCAACATCGTGCGCCAGCGGATCCTCAACGGCGAGCCGCGCATCGACGGGCGCGACACGCGCACCGTGCGCCCGATCAACGTGCGCGTCGGCGTGCTGCCGCGCACCCACGGCTCGGCGCTCTTCACCCGCGGCGAGACCCAGGCTCTGGTCGTCACGACCCTCGGCACTACGCGCGATGCGCAGATCATCGACGGCCTCGAGGGCGAGCGCCGCGAGCCCTTCATGCTGCACTACAACTTCCCGCCGTTCTCGGTGGGCGAGACCGGCATGATGGGATCGCCGAAGCGCCGCGAGATCGGCCACGGCAACCTGGCACGCCGCGGCGTCAACGCCGTGATGCCGGACATGACCACCTTCCCCTACGTGATCCGCGTGGTGTCGGAGATCCTCGAGTCGAACGGCTCGAGCTCGATGGCGAGCGTGTGCGGCACCTCGCTGTCGCTGATGGACGCCGGCGTGCCGATCAAGGCCCCGGTGGCCGGCGTCGCCATGGGTCTGGTGCTCGAGGGCGCGCGCTACAAGGTGCTCACCGACATCCTCGGCGACGAGGATCACCTCGGCGACATGGACTTCAAGGTGGCGGGCACCAAGGACGGCGTGACCGCGCTGCAGATGGACATAAAGGTCGAGGGCGTCACGCCCGAGATCATGAAGGTAGCGCTCGAGCAGGCGCGCGAGGGGCGGCTGCACATCCTCGGCGAGATGAACCGCGTCATCCACCAGTCGCGCGAGAAGATGTCCGAGTGGGCGCCGTCGATCATCACGCTCAAGATCGACCCGGAGAAGATCCGCGACGTGATCGGCAAGGGCGGCGCGGTGATCCGTCAGATCACCGAGGAGACCGGCACCACCATCGACATCGAGAGCGATGGCACGGTCAAGATCGCCTCCGTCGCCGGCACCGCTGGGCGCGAAGCGCAGCGGCGCATCGAGCTCATCACCGCGGACGTCGAGGTGGGGCAGATCTACGAGGGCAAGGTGGCGCGGCTCATGGACTTCGGCGCGTTCGTCACCATCCTCCCGGGCCGCGACGGCCTGGTGCACATCTCGCAGATCTCGAACGAGCGCGTCGAGCGCGTCAGCGACAAGCTGCGCGAAGGCGACGTGATCCGCGTCAAGGTGCTCGAGGTCGATCGGCAGGGGCGCATCCGCCTCTCGATGCGCGACGTCGACGCGCCGCATTAGTTTAATTGGCCCAAATCGCAGGAAGCGATTTGGGCGGACATCACTCCGCAGGCCGCCGGCAAGAGGCGTGACTCTTGCCGGGCGCGGTCAGCCCTGCGGCGGTCGTCCCGCGGTCTGGCTGGCGAACTGCCGCAAGCTCTGCTCGAGGTAGCTGCCAACCATCCCGCGCGTGGCCACGCCGTAGGAGCGGATCACCTGCGAGAGGAAGTCGCGGCTCATGAGCGGCTCGTTGCCGTGTTCCTGCTCGGCGATCACCTGCAGCAGGATCGAGCGCGTGATGTCCCCCTGGGTCTTCTTATCGATGACGACGAAGTCGATGCGCTCGATGACCAGCCGGCGGATGTCGGCGAGGGTGATGTAGCGGCTCTCGACCGTGTCGTACAAGCGCCGGTTAGGATACTTTTTTATAGTGCGCGGCTCGCTCATCGCACGTCCCTCACTATGGGTTATGCACCTTCCTTAGTGCAGGGCGTTCTGACGCTACCTTAGTACATCGGCAGTGCGAACCCAACTCCCAACTTGTCGCTCCCGTTCTACTCCGGCAGGCGCACCTCTTTGACGCCCTGAAACCGGTCCACACGCCAGTGAGCACGGGCCCAGATGAGGATCCCCTGGACAGACTCGAGCTTAAGCTTGAGAGGCGGAACCTGGTTCAGCAGCTTAAGTGCTTGATATAGCTGGGTTCCTGCATCCCGTGAATCGAGCGCCAGCGACCGACGGGACTTGCTGAGCTTGCCCTGCTGGCGCTCTACGACGAGGGGAAGGTGCAGGTAGCGGGGCGTCGGCAGCTCAAGCGTCCGCTGCAGGGCAATCTGCCAGGGCGTGTTATCCAGGAGGTCTGCCCCCCTCACGACATCGGTTACGGCCTGCCGCGCATCGTCGACGACCACCGCGAGCTGATAGGCGAACACCCCGTCGCGGCGCCTCACCACCACGTCCCCGCGCTCGCGCAGGCTGAAGGCGCAGCCGCCCTGCGTGCGGTCCTCGAACTCGATCACCCCGTCATCGACGCGAAAGCGCATGGCGGTGGGCCCGGCGCGTTGCGGACCGCTACGGCAGGTGCCCGGGTAGCCGCCGTCGCCGGATCGCGAGCGGCGTGTGCAGCTGCACTCGAAGACGCGGCCGCGCCGCGCGAGCTCCCCGAGCGCCTCGGCGTAGTAGGCGATGCGTTTGCTCTGGTATTCGACGGCACCGTCCCAGGTGAGCCCGTGCGCCTCGAGCGTGCGCAGCATCTCATCCGCGCAGCCGGGGACTTCGCGCTCGCGATCGAGGTCCTCCATGCGCACGAGCCAGCGGCCGCCATGGTGACGGGCGTCGAGGTAGCTGCCGAGAGCCGCGACCAGCGAGCCGAGATGCAGTGGCCCGGTGGGTGAGGGCGCGAAGCGCCCGAGGTAAGGCGGGTCAGCGATAGCGGTCGTCGCGATCGCCGTATTGCCGCTCGCGCCGTTCGCGCCGCTCCTGGGCCTCGATGCTGAGCGTCGCGACCGGGCGCGCCTCGAGGCGCTTGATGCCGATCTCCTCGCCGGTCTCGAGGCAATAGCCGTAGGAGCCGTCGTCGATGCGCTTCAACGCGTCGTCGATCTTGCGGATCAATTTGCGCTCGCGGTCGCGAGTGCGCAGCTCGAGGCTGAATTCCTCTTCCTGGGTGGCGCGGTCGTTGGGATCCGGGAAGTTCGCCGCCTCGTCCTTCATGTGCGAGACGGTGCGGTCGACCTCGACCATCAGATCGCGCTTCCAGCTGTGGAGGATGCTCCTGAAGTGATCGAGCTGCTCCTTGCTCATGTACTGCTCGCCGCGCTTGACGATGTAGGGCTGTACGTTGCGCGGCCCTGCGAGGAGGCTCCCCGGCTCCGCTCCCTCGACGTCATCGCCGTCGCCGGGGGCCGCGCGGGGCGTCGGCGGCACGAGGCTCACCGCGCGCACGGGCTCGCGCGGCGGCGGCGGCGCGGCCGCCGGGCGCGCGATCTTGCGCGTCTCGAGGGGCGGCTGACTCACCGGCGCCGCGGGATGGGCGGCGGATTTCTTCAGCGGGGTGGGGCTCTTGCGGGCGTGGACGGCGGCGCGCCCGCGCGGGGTCTCGGTCTTGCGTGCGGCGGCGATCTTGCGGACCGCAGGCCGGCCGGACACCTTCCTGCCCTTGGCGGACTTAGGCGCAGTTCTCTTGGCCGGCATCAATCGCTCCTCGTCAGCTCGTCAGCCTTTTTGAAGAACGCGCGATTATACCGGCCGACTTTGGCGTGTACAGATGCACGCTTCGCAAGGCGATGGCGCGGTGCGGTGGACGGGGATTCAGGGCAGCGCGACCGGGGGCGCGGGCTGCCAGCCCGACTGTCGGCGCTCGGCGACAACGGTGGTAAAGATCCCGCCGCGCACGTTGAAGCGCGCCGTGAGGCGCAGGTAGCGCGCCGCGATCGCGGCGTTCAGCTGATCGGCGATCTCGTTGGTCACGGCCTCGTGAAAGGCGCCACGGTCGCGGAACGACCAGATGTAGAGCTTGAGCGATTTGAGCTCGACGCAGCGCCGGTCCGGAACGTACTCGAGATCGAGCGTCGCGAAGTCCGGCTGTCCGGTGCGCGGGCACAGGCAGGTGAACTCCGGGATGTGCATGCGGATCGTGTAGTCGCGCTCGACTTCCGGGTTCGCGAAAGTCTCGAGCTGCGTGGTGGGCGCCGAGGGCATATTGCTCTACACTACACCAACCCTGGATGGCCGGGACGCGGGGGGCAGAAGGCAAGAGATGCGGCTGACCAAGATCAAGCTCGCCGGCTTCAAATCCTTCGTCGATCCCACCACCATCAGCTTCCCCAGCAACCTCACCGGTGTCGTTGGCCCCAACGGCTGCGGCAAGTCGAACGTCATCGACGCCGTACGCTGGGTCATGGGCGAGCTGTCCGCCAAGACGCTGCGCGGCGACAACATGGCCGACGTGGTGTTCAACGGCTCGAGCGCGCGCAAGCCGGTGGGCGCCGCGGGCGTCGAGCTGGTGTTCGACAACTCCGACGGCAAGATCGGCGGCCCGTACGCGAGCTACGGCGAGATCTCGCTCAAGCGCCAGGTCTCGCGCGACGGCCAGTCCGCCTACTTCATCAACGGCGTGCGCTGCCGGCGCAAGGACATCACGAATCTGTTTCTCGGCACCGGCCTCGGCTCGCGCAGCTACGCCATCATCGAGCAGGGGATGATCACGCGCGTCATCGACGCCAAGAGCGAGGACATGCGCGCCTTCGTCGAGGAGGCGGCCGGGATCTCCCGCTACAAGGAGCGGCGCAAGGAGACCGAGGCGCGCATCGGCGAGACGCGCGAGAACCTCGAACGGCTGCAGGACGTGCGCGATGAGGTGGAGAAGCAGATCCGGCACCTGCAGCGCCAGGCGGCCACCGCGCGGCGCTACCAGGCGCTGAAGGACAGCGAGCGGCGGCTGGTCGCCGAGCTCATCGCCCTCAAATTGCGCGACCTGGACAGCGGCGCCGAGGTCCACGACGCGGAGCTGCGCAGCCGCGAGCTCGCCATGCAAGCCGAACTCGCCGCGCAGCGTGCTGCCGAGGCGGCGCTCGAGAAGCAACGCGCCGCGGAGACCCTGCACGGCGAGCAGATGTCCGCGGTGCAGGCGCGCTACTACGAGGCCGGCGCGGACATCTCGCGCCTCGAGCAGACGATCGAGCACACCCGTGAGCTGCGCCAGCGGCAGCGCGACGACTTCACCCAGGCGAGCGCGACGCTCGCCGAGCTCGCCGCCCACCTCACCCGCGACGAGCTGCAGCTCGCGGCGGTGCGCGCGGAGCTCGCGGAGCTCGCGCCGGCGCTGGCGGCGGCGGAGGCGGCCGAACGGCGCGCCGCCGCGGCGCTCGAGGCGGGCGAGCAGGCGCTCCACGACGCGCAGCAGCGCTGGGAAGAGCACACGCTCGCCGCGGGCGCCGCCGAGCAAACCGCCCAGGTCGAGCGCACCCGCATCGGGGAGCTCGAGAATCAGCTGCGGCACCTCGATGCGCAGGCCGAGCGCCTCGCCGAGGAACGCGCGGCGCTCGCCGCGCTGGGCGCCGCCGGCCAGCTCTCGCTGCTCGAGCGGGACGCCGCGCAGGCACGCGCCGCCAGCGAGGCGCGCGGCCTCAAGCTCACCCGTGCCCAGGAGGGCGTGCAGGCGCTGCGCGCCGCGCAGCTCGGCGCAGAGGCCGAGCTCGAGGCGGCGCGAACGGCGCGCGAAGGCGCGCGCGCCGAGCTCACCTCGCTGGAGGCGCTGCAGAGCGCGGCGCTGTCGGACCGCGCCGGAGAGCCGGTGTGGCGGGCGGGTGCGGGCCTTGCCGGCCGGCCGCGCCTCGCCGCGAGCCTCGAGGTCGAGTCCGGGTGGGAGCGTGCCGTCGAGACCGCACTCGGGGACTATCTCGAGGCCGTGTGCGTGCCGCGGCTCGAGGAGATCGAGGCGGCGGTGGGAGCCCTTACCGCCGGACGCATTACCGTGGTGGAGAGCGGCGCAGCGGCGCGGGGCACGGCACACACGCTCGCCGCGCAGGTGAAGGGGCCGCCGGGGGTGCTGGCCCAGCTCGCGAGCGTGCGCACCACCGAGTCGCTCGGCGAGGCACTGCGCCAACGCGGCGCGCTCGCGCACGGAGAATCCTTCATGACGCGCGCGGGCGAGTGGGTCGGCCGAGAGTGGCTGCGGATCGGCCGCGGTCCCGACCCGCGCGCCGGCGTCATCGCCCGCGAGCATCGACTCGCCGCGCTGCGGGCCGCAGCCGCAGCCGCGGAGCAGCGCGCCGTCGCCGCGGAAGCGGCGCTCGCCGAGGCGCGCGCGTCACTCGCTGCGGCCGAGGGCGAGCGCGACCGCGCACAGGGCGCGATCCAGCAGGGCCAGGAGCAGTACGCGGAGCTCAAAGCGGCGCTCGAGGCCGGCCGCGCCCGCGCCGAGGAAACGAACCTGAGAGCCGCGCGGCTCGAGCGCGAGGCAACGGAGCTCGGGCGCGAGCGGTCGGTGGCCGCGGCGGCCCTGACGCGCGCGCAGCAGGAGCTCGCCCAGGCTACGGCCGCGGCCGGCAGCCTGGCCGCCGCGCGCGCCGCAGTCGATAGCGCGCGTGAGACGCGCCGCGGCGCGTTGAGCGAGGCGCGCACGGCGGCGCAGGGCGCGCAGCTCGCGGCCCGCGACCTGCACGTGCAGGTCGAGACCCGCCGCTCCACCGAGAGCTCGGTGGCGGTCGGCGTGAATCGCATGCTCGAGCAGCGCGAGCAGCTCGCGCGGCGCCGTGCCGCGCTCGAGGAGGAGCTGGCCTCGGGCGACGAGCCGATCATCCAGGCGCAGGCGCGGTTGGGTAAGGCACTCGAGCTGCGCCTCAAGGTGGAGGCGGACCTGGCAGTGGCGCGCGCCGCGCTCGAGGAGGCCGAGGCGGCACTGCGGGTGCTCGATGAGCAACGCGCCGCGGCCGAGCTGCGCGTGGGCGCGGCACGCGAGGCGATGGATGCGGCGCGCCTCGCGGCCCAGGAGACCCACGTGCGCCGCGCGGCGCTCGCCGAGCAGTTTGCGGAAACGCGCTGCGAGCTGGCTGAGGTGCTCGCGGCGCTCGTCCCGGAGGCGAACGTCGCCGGCTGGGAACAGACGCTCGCCGAGACGCGCGCCGATGTCGAGAAGCTCGGCCAGGTGAACCTGGCCGCGATCGATGAGCTGAAGGATCAGACGCAGCGCAAGGAGTACCTCGATCGCCAGTTTGCCGATCTCACCGCCGCGCTCGAGACGCTTGCGGAAGCCATGCGGCGTATCGACCGCGAGACGCGTACGCGCTTCGATGACACCTTCGAGCGCATCAATGCAGGGCTGCGCGACAAGTTCCCGCGCCTGTTCGGCGGCGGACACGCCTATCTCGAGCTGGTCGGCGAGGACAAGCTGACCGCCGGCGTCGCGGTCATGGCGCGGCCGCCGGGCAAGAAGAACAGCACCATCCACCTGCTGTCGGGCGGCGAGAAGGCGCTCACCGCGGTGGCGCTGGTGTTCTCGATCTTCGATCTCAACCCGGCGCCGTTCTGTCTGCTCGACGAGGTCGACGCGCCGCTCGATGAGCACAACGTCGGGCGCTTCTGCGACATCGTGCGCGACATGTCGGCGCGGGTGCAGTTCGTGTTCATCACGCATAACAAGGCCACCATGGAGCTCGCCTCGCAGCTGATCGGCGTGACCATGCTCGAGCCGGGCGTATCGCGCCTGGTGACGGTCGACGTCGACGAGGCGGTGCGCCTGGCGGCGGTCTGAACCGATGTCTGAGTTGCGCTGGTGGCTGCTGATCCTCGGAGCCGCGTTCTTCGCGGGGCTCACGGTGTGGGAGCTGCGCCGCCCGCGCCAGGCACGTCAGCGCGACGCGCCGCCCGAGACGACCCGGCCGCGCGAGCCGCCGCTGCAGCTCCCTGAAATGCATGCGCTCGAATCGCTGACCGGCCGCAAGCTCCCGGTGATCGAGCTGCCGGACGGTACCGGCCCATTCCCGGTGCTGCAGTCCGCCGCGGCGGACGCGGAGGCGGTGAGCTCGCCGCAGGAGGCCACTGCGACCCGGGCGGGCGCCGGGGAGCCGCAGGAAGCGCAATACCTGATCGAGGCGCAGCGTGCGGCGACGCCAGACGTCGAAGCGCAGAGCGCCGACGAGGGATATAGCGCCACCGAGGCTGCGCGCGGCGAGCTGCCCGAGTTGCCGGCGGCGCCAGCGCCGCGCGTCGAGTGGCCGCCGGACGAGGAGCGCCGCATTGTGGCGCTGCGCCTGGTGGCGCCGCAGCCGGAGCGCTTCGCCGGCAGGTCGCTGCGCCAGGCGCTCGCGGCCGAAGGCTTCGTGCTCGGCCGCTTCGACATCTTCCACAAGCCTGATGAGACGCAACGTGCAGTCCTGAGCGCCGCGAGCTTGACGCGCCCCGGCACCTTCGACGCGCAGACCATGGACTCGCAGCATTTCGGCGGGCTGTCGCTGTTCGCCGTGCTGCCGGGGCCGATGTCGCCGCCGCAGGCCTTCGAGGAGCTGGTGACCACCGCGCGCAACCTCAATGACCGGCTGTGCGGCGTGCTGCAGGACGAGGCCGGCATGCCGCTCACCCCGGCGCGCGTCGCGAGCCTGCGCGAGCGCCTCTCGAGCGGGGCGCCCTCGTGACAGCCAACCCGGCGGCACGTGCCGCCGAGTTGCGCGAGCAGCTCAAGCAGCACGACTACCGCTACTACGTGCTCGACGATCCGCACATTCCGGACGCCGAGTACGACCGGCTGATGGGGGAGCTGCGCGCGCTCGAGGCCGCGCACCCCGAGCTCGTCACACCCGACTCGCCGACCCAGCGGGTCGGCGGCACGCCGAGCGCCGCCTTCGGCGAGGTCGTGCACCGCCTGCCGATGCTCTCGCTCGACAACGCCTTCAGTGACGAGGACGTCGCGGCCTTCGACCGCCGCATCCACGAGCGCCTCGAGGTCGAAGGTGAGCTCGACTACGTCGCCGAGCCCAAGCTCGACGGACTCGCGATCACGGTGATCTATCGCGCCGGCAGGCTCGAGCAGGCCGCGACCCGTGGCGACGGCGTCACGGGAGAGGACGTGACGGCCAACGTCCGTACGGTCCGCACGGTGCCACATCAGCTGCGCGGGCGGGCGCCGCCACTCATCGAGGTGCGCGGCGAGGTGTTCATGCCGTTGAAGGGCTTCGAGCGCATGAACGCCCGGGCGCGCGAGCGTGGTGAGAAGGTGTTCGTCAACCCGCGCAACGCCGCCGCCGGGAGCCTGCGCCAGCTCGATCCACGGATCAGCGCGGCGCGCCCGCTCGACGCCTTCTTCTATGGGCTCGGCGTGCTCGAGGGGCCGCCGCTTCCCAAGGGCCAGGCGGAGCTGCTCGCCTGGCTGCGCGCGCTGGGACTCCCGGTCTCGCCGGACGCGCGTCCGGTGCGCGGCGTCGCGGGCTGTCTTGGCTACTACCGCGAGATGGGCGCGCGGCGCAGCGCGCTGCCCTACCAGATCGACGGCGTCGTCTACAAGCTCGAGTCGCGTACCGACCAGGAGCGCCTCGGCTTCGTGTCGCGCGCGCCGCGCTGGGCGATCGCCCACAAGTTTCCGGCCGAGGAGGCGTTCACGGTCGTCAGGGACATCGAGTTCAACGTGGGCCGTACCGGCGCGCTCACCCCGATTGCGCGCCTCGAGCCGGTGTTCGTCGGAGGGGTGACCGTGAGCAACGTGACGCTGCACAACATCGACGAGGTGCACCGCAAGGACGTGCGGGTCGGCGATACGGTGGTCGTGCGGCGCGCGGGGGATGTGATTCCGGAGCTGGTGAGTGTCGTTCTCGAGAAGCGCCCCAGTCCGGTAGCGCCGCCGGTGCAGCTGCCCGAGCACTGCCCGGTGTGCGGCTCGCGCGTGCTGCGCGTCGAGGGCGAGGCGGTGGCCCGCTGCACCGGGGGCTTCACCTGCCGCGCGCAGCGCCAGGAGGCGCTCCGGCACTTCGCCAGCCGGCGCGCGCTCGACATCGAGGGGCTCGGGGACAAGGTGATCGAGCAGCTCGTGGAACACGAGCTGGTCCGCTCGCCGGCGGATCTCTACGGGCTCACGGTGGCGCAGCTCGTCGAGCTCGAGCGCATGGGCGAGAAGTCGGCCGCGAATCTCGTCGCCTCGATCGAGAAGAGCAGGGAGACGACGCTGCCGCGCCTTCTCTACGCGCTCGGCATCCGCGAGGTGGGCGAGGCCACCGCGCTCGCGCTCGCGCGCCACTTTGGCACGCTGGAAGCGCTCATGGCGGCGAGCGCCGAGGAGATTCAGCAGGTGGAGGACGTGGGCCCGGTCGTGGCCGCGCACGTCGCAGCCTTCTTTGCCTCAGAAGATCACGTTAACGTGATCAAAGCGTTACGTAGGAAAGGTGTGAAGTGGCCTGAAGTCGCGCGCGCACCCGCCGGCACGAGCGTGCCGCTCGCGGGCCGCACCTTCGTTCTCACCGGAACGCTCGAGTCGATGACACGCGAGGAAGCCGAAGAGGCGCTCACCGCGCGCGGCGCGAAAGTGTCGGCAAGCGTCTCGAAGAAGACGAGCTTCGTCGTCGCCGGGGCAGAGGCCGGCTCCAAGCTCGCGCGGGCGCGCGAGCTCGGCGTGCGGGTGCTCGACGAGCAGGAGTTTCACGCGCTGCTCGCCCGCGGCCGCGACCCGCACTAGACTCAGGCGCGGAGGTTCTCCATGTATCGGCCTACGATGCGGACCCGGATCAGCGCCGCCGTCACGGCCGTGGCACTCGCCGGCACGGCGCTCGCGGCCACG
>Ga0210410_10004872_pt1 | contig 11737 bp, 9 predicted proteins | sample IncBWC4MmetaG_FD_161058 | JGI IMG/M metagenome (GOLD analysis project Ga0210410, IMG submission 161058) | Forest soil microbial communities from Barre Woods Harvard Forest LTER site, Petersham, Massachusetts, United States - Inc-BW-C-4-M | ecosystem: Environmental > Terrestrial > Soil >... | reverse complement strand
CAGCGGTAACTGCCATCGAACTTACGCAACCGCAACTCCAACTCGTACGAAGACCCGGTAGAGACAGCATGGTCAAAATAATCTAGGTCCCGCGGTCGGTCAGCCGGATGAACGAATGCACCTGGATGCGGCGTTTGCCGCCATTCTTCAAGACTGAGCCCCAAGTAATCAAGTGCGATGCGGTTGATATGAAGACGTTCGCGATTGGGTCCGAAGACAGAAATGAGTTGAGGGGTGAGATCCAGCACCTGCCGGAGCTCCATTTCACTTCTGCGCAGTTTTTCCTCTGCCCGTTTATGTTCAGTGACGTCGATCACAGTGCCGACAAATTCAACGACCTCGCCAGACGTGCTCAGAACAGGATGAGCAATGACGTGTATGTCCCCGATGCGGCCATCCGGGTGTATGACGCGGTAGTCTGCCTCGAACTCTGCCTTCTCGCGGATAGACGTCTCGGCTAATTCTCTGAACCCGGGTCGGTCATCAGGATGAATCTGCTGAAAGAAGTCTTCGCCTTGAGGCAAGACACCAGTTGGATCGAAACCCAGAACACGATAGCACTCCTCCGACCAGTAACTGGGTCCACCAGTCGCAGCGCTCCAGGCCCAACTGCCGGTTTGGCTCATCTTCTGTGCTTCCGCCAAGTACCCCTCACTGCTCCGGAGGTCTTCCTCGGTCGTCTTGCGCTTTGTGATGTCCGTCACCGCCCCGATAAACTCGAGGTTGCCCGCCTTATCTTTCACTGCGTGAGCCACGACGTGGACATGCTTGACCGAATCGTCGGGCAACAAGAGCCGATATTCAAGATTGCAATCCTTGCCCTGACTGGTTGCACTATCGATTTGCGCTTGAACCATCGCCTTGTCGTCGGGATGAACCCGTTTAAGGATTGCTTCCACGGCAGGTTTGGTGTCACGGTCGTATCCGAAAATGCGAAAGGTCTCTTCTGACCAGAACATCTCACCCGATGAGGCTTTACACCCGAAGCTGCCGGTGTGACTGATTCTTTGCGCTTCGGCGAGATAGGCTTCGCTTCGTCGAGTAGCTTCTTCCACAACTCTTCGCTCCGTGATATCCATTACCGCGCCAATGACCTCGATGCTGCCGGTTTCATCACTTTCCGCTTTTCCGACGACGTGTAGATATTTGATTCTCCCGTCCGGCATCAGTAAGCGATGTTCGAGGTCAACTCCTTCTCCTTTGGTAGCAGCGGCTATTGCCATTTCCACCGAAGGCATATCCTGCGGATGGACGCGCTCCAAAATCATTGGCGTTGATACTTTCGAGGAAGGGGCGAATTCAAAAATACGGAAAGTCTCGTCGGACCAGAATATCTCCCCACTTGAAACGTGCCAGCCAAAACTCCCTGTATGGCTGAGCCTTTGTGCCTCGGCAAGATATGACTCTCGACGTCGGAGTTCCCGAGTGAAAAGCGCGTGGTCCGTAATGTCCATCCCTCTCTCAAGGAACTTCGACGTTTCCGAATTCGAGCAGATGCACGTGCGATTTGAAGCAACGAAATGAATCATTTCTTGTCGGACCGACCAAATTAGAGCCTCGGTCCTGCCTCGCCGGGCTCAGCGCTTTCCTGCTTGTGGCCCGCGCGACACCACTTTGACTCTTTTCCAATTCGGCGGTAAATACATCTGGGTATTATTCGCGGTTATTTTTTGTTATCTATTTGCAGATGAATGAGTTAGAAGGTGGTATTGACCCGAATCCCCAGGGGAGTTTAGCCGCAGCGCCGTGAATACGTCGACCAATCTCGCCGAGCTAGTCCGCTTTGGAACATTTGAGCTCAACGTCCGAACCGGTGAACTTGTTTCGATCGGAACGGCGGCCGTGGAAGCTGGGTCCTCAAAAGTCCAGCTCCGCCAGCAGCCCTTCCAGATTCTGCGAATCCTGGTGGAGCGCCAAGGCAACATTGTTACCCGCGAGGAAATACGGCAGATTCTTTGGCCGAACGATACTGTCGTGGAATTCGATCGAAGCATTAACGTTGCAATGGCGATCCTGCGCAAGGCGCTCGCAGACGATGCCGATCATCCCAAGTACATTGAAACTCTGACGGGGCGCGGATACCGGCTGATCGCACCAGTCGAATGGCAACCGAGTCAGACGGCCGCTCAGGGCTTACTCGAACCGCGAGCCGAAACGCTGCCCAGGATCGAAGGCCAAATAAGTGAGCGGGAACCAAGAGCAGCAAAAGCTTGGCGAAAAGCTGCCGTCATTGGTGGGTGTGCTGTGATCTTGGTCGCTGTCGGTTACATGTCTTGGCGTCACTTTCGGGACGCAGCACCACCAAGCACGCAAAAAATCAGGCTCGCCGTACTGCCGTTTGCGAATCTCACTGGCGATCCCAATAAAGAATATCTAGCGGACGGTCTGACCGAGGAGATGATTTCACAGCTAGGTCGTCTTAACCCGGAACAGTTGGGTGTGATCGCACGAACATCCGTCATGGGATACAAGCACAAGGACATACGCCTGGACCAGATTGCGCGCGATCTTTCCGTGCAGTATGTGCTGGAAAACAGCATCCGCGAAAGCGGAGATCACCTACGCCTTACCGCTCAGCTGATTCAGGTGAAGGACCAAACTCACCTGTGGTCACAGGATTACGACTACCTGGCAAAAGACATCCTCAATGTCCAAGACGATGTAGCCAAAGCTGTTGCGCGCGAAATCCGGGTGCGTTTGACTTCGCAACAGCGAGCAGAGTTGGCCCAGTCCCGCCCAGTCAATCCGGAAGCCTTCGATGCCTACTTGCAGGGGTACCATTTCTTTCAGGGGAGCACCGACAAAGATGCGGACATGGCGGCAAAGTATTTCGAGCGAGCAACCCAGCTTGATCCCTCCTATGCATTGGCTTGGGCATACCTGTCTCGGGCACGCAACTGGCAGGCCAACGAGGGTCTAATCTCTATGGAAGAGGGTCGTCGGCTGGCGCGGGAAGCAGTTGAACGAGCGTTATCGTTGAACCCGAACCTGGCAGAAGCCCATGCCCAAATGGGACGGATTAAGCAACAGGTCGACTACGATTGGGCTGGAGCGAATGCTTCCTTTCAGCGGGCGGTTGCTCTCGAACCGGGAAACCCCGAATATATAAGTTTGGCGGCTCTCCTGGCAGCCTGCTTCGGCCGCTTTGACGAAGCCCTTCAATTGGCCCGCCGAGCCGTTGACTTGGATCCGCTGAACGCAGGTAGTTGGGAAGCCCTTGCAGAAACCGAGTTATTTATGGGGCTGCTAGACCAGTCCGCAGCGGATAGCAAGAAGGCTCTCGAACTGGACCCCGACCATTGGGCCAGCCCGATCAATTTAGGCCGAAACTATCTGCTGCAGGGGCGGCCGCAAGATGCTTTGCCTGAAATCGAGCGCGTACACTACGCTCCCTATCGTGCGTGGCTGTATGCGCTTACGTACTACGAGCTTGGTCGGGAAAAGGAGTCGGACGCCGCATTAAGTGAGTTGATTGCGAAATACCATGCAAGTAATGCGTTCGAGATCGCCGAGATTTATGCTTTCCGGAACCAGACCGACGAAGCGTTCGAGTGGCTGGACCGAGCTTATGCCCAACGTGATCCCAGTATGATGTCTACGAAAATGGACCCGCAATTGAAGAGCTTGCACAACGACCCGCGATTTGCCGCGCTCTTGAAGAAACTCAATCTGCCGAATTGACATTCTGTTTCAGAGAGACTTCGCGTATCCCGCCATTCCGGCGTAACGTCGAGCAGAATCGGCGATCCGCCTCTGGGGCTTAGCTAAAACCGAAGGAAACTAGCGCGTTGAGGAAAGACTCGAAGTAATGACCTTCGGGTTGCCAAAGCCTTTCCAGACTCAATCTGGGTTGATTCCGCGCTTTTCAATGGACTTGTCCGTTTTTTCCAGTTGCTTCAGGAACTTGTTGTAGTCGCGCCATACATTTCGCCACTGGTCGGCGGCAAGTCTTTGTGAAGTTGCGCGTGGCTTAGTTGAGCAGAGCGCCACAGTGAGTATCGCGGCGACAACCGGGTAGTCTTCCATTGTTCTCTCCTGGTAAGAACTTATGCGACTCGCTCGACTGTTGAGCGCTCAGTCGGTCGGCTAACCTACGGCGCGTTCCTCATGAGCCCAAAAACGTTCACGCAGAATTCTCTTGAGGATCTTGCCGGAACCGCTTTTCGGTAGTTCGGTATCTGAAAACTCGACGCGGCGGGGAACCTTGTAATTGGCTAAGAATTGCTTGCAATGGCTGGTCAGGTCGTTCGCACTCAGAACCATTCCCGGCTTCAGCACGATGCAAGCCATCACGAGTTCACCCCACTGAGGGTCAGGTATTCCGAAGACAGCCGCTTCGCGAACCGCGGGATGTTTGTAGATGACCGCTTCGACCTCGCCGGAATAAACATTCTCGCCACCCGTGACGATCATGTCTTTCAGGCGGTCGAGAATGTAGAAATAGCCGTCCGAATCCTGATAGCCGATGTCTCCCGTACGAAACATTCCGCTTCGAAATGCGAGAGTCGTGTCTTGCGGATCATTCCAATATCCCCGCATGACGTTGGCGCCCCGTGCGACCAATTCCCCGTGCTGCCCGACTTCCACTTCCCTTCCCTTTTCGTCTTCGACTCGCAGGTCAATTCCTGGACAGGGCCGCCCACACGATAGGAGTTTGCCCTCGACATGCTCCTGGTCTTCGAGACCCGTGAGGAAGCCAGTTTCGCTGAGTCCATAGGCCTGAAGGAGTTTCACCTTCGGCAGAAGCTCTCTCGTTCGCTGAACAAGTTGCGGCGCCATTGGAGAACCGCCATAAGCCAGAACCTCGAGGCTGCTCAAGTCATACGACTTTGCTTCGGGGAACTGAGTCAGCAGGTTCAGCATCGTCGGGACGAGCACTGTGTGAGTTACGCGTTCGCGTTGTACCAACTCACAGAAACCTTGCGGGCCGAACTTCGGAATTGTGACTTGGCGCGCACCGAAGGCCGGCGCTGCGAACATTGCGGGAAAATCGGCGATGTGAAAAATCGGTGCCGCATGCAGATAGACGCCGCCTTCCCGATATCCCATCCAATAGCTAAGGTGATCGACGTTTGCGAGAATGTTGGCGTGAGTCACCATGACGCCCTTCGGCCGTCCCGTCGTGCCACTGGTATAGATGAGAGCGAGAATCGCTTCCGGGTCATAAACAGGATCTGGACAGGACTCATTCCGAGCGTCGAAGGGCTGTTCATCGAGCACGAGTTGCCACGGAAGTTGCACCGTAGGCTTCGGAAGCGAGGAATGCCGCACTAGGCCACGTGGTTTTGCATCGAGCAGAACTCGGTCGATTTCGGCTGCGGAGAGCCGCGCGTTTATCGGGACTGCAGTGACGCCGAGCCAGCCGCAGGCGTATACCAACTCAATGTACTCTGGGGAATTCGGCAACAGAAGCGCGAGGCGGTCGCCCGCGGCAAAACTGTTGGCAGCGAGCGCAGCCGCAATGTTCTGGACGCGCTCGTGGAGCGCCTTGAATGAAACACGGGCCCCGTCCGCAACCAGCGCCGCGCGCTGCGTGAAATACCGGAAGGCCCGGCCGAGCGAATGAACGTAAATCATCGTGTGCTGTCCAATTAAGGAGGGCCTGGAACCGCGAGGCACCAGCCAGGGCACCTCACTGATGGAAACTAGTCGCCGTGGCCCCCGGCAGTTGCTGCTTCGGCCGCCTCTTCACCCCTTGTGCGGGTAGCAAGAAGTTCCAGCAGCATGCTGTCGCGCTCACGTTCGAGTTCCTCGATCGAGCGGCCATTGGCCTCCCTGGTCACACCTTCGATGATGGTTTGCTTCACGGTGGGGCTGAACTCCGTGATGGTCCCAAGATCTTTCCACCAAATGGACAGTGGTCCGGTGAATTGCTCCATGAAATGCTGAATTCCCCCTGGACCGCCGCCGAGATGGAACAGGAGATTTGGACCCATCAGGCCCCAACGCAGTCCAGGTCCCCAGCACACTGCAACATCCGAATCGGCGACATCCAATACACCCTGCTCGATGAGATAGACAACCTCACGGTAAAGCGCCGCTTGGAGACGGTTTGCCACGTGGCCGACAACCTCCTTTCGAACATGGATTGGCTTCTTCCCGATTGAAGCGTAAAACGAGATTGCCCGCTCGACCGTCTCAGGTGACGTTTTCTCTCCCGCTACTACTTCGACCAATGGCACGACGTGGGGAGGATTGAAGGGATGGCCGATGACGCAACGTTCAGGGTGCTTGCAGGCAGACTGCATCACACTCATGGTCAGCCCTGACGAACTCGACGCAATGATCGAATCAGGCCGAGTCGCCGCGTCCATCTCCGCAAAGAGCTTGATTTTGAAATCCTTGCGTTCAGGTCCGTTCTCCTGGACCAAGTCGGCATCTGCGAGCGCCTGCTTCATGTCCGTTGTGAACTTCAGATGATCGCGCGACGCGTTCGGTGAGAGTCCGATGACTGTGAGATCCTTCCACGCCGCATCCACGTATTTCCGCAAGTTTGCTTCTGCATTCGGCGCCGGGTCTGTAGCCACGACATTCAATCCACGTGCTAGGTACAACGCCGCCCAACTCGCGCCAATAACTCCCGTCCCAACGATAGCTACGTTTCGAATCTCCTTGCTCTTTCCCATACAATCCTCCTTAGAGAGTTTTACCTTCAATTAGAACCCGTCATGCTTTTCCAAACTGTTACCTGCCGGCGAATGTGGGTTTGGCGGCTGAATCCGGCGCTGGCTTAGCAACTTCTGAACCATGGTGGTTCACGATTAACCGATCACCCCTCTGGCCCGTCAGATAGGTCCAAGCCCATTGCAAGAAGACGCCTACGCGGAGGCTCGACGTGGCGAGGAATTGGAGGTGTACGGCGGCCCAAGTGAGCCAGGCCGCAAAGCCGCTAATCTGGACTTTCCCGCTTTGTAGCACAGCAAAACCTTTGCCCACTACAGCCATGGTGCCTTTATCAAAATAGCTAAATAGGTGAGGAGGGGGACTGCCAACGATGCGTTTGTGAATTAGCTTTCCCGCATAACGCCCTTGCTGCATTGCTACTTGAGCAACCCCTGCCAAAGGTTTGCCATTCTGGTCTAGCGACGCCGTATCTCCCACCACAAGAATCTCGGGGTGTCCGGGCACAGTAAGATCTTTCTGAATGCGCACCCTACCCGCCCGATCTGTTTCTACGTTCAGCCACTTGCCCGCGGGCGAGGGTGCGACGCCTGCAGTCCAGATCACCGTCGCGCTTGCGATGCGCTCGCCCGCGATTACAATGCCTCCCGCGTCGATTTGATCGACACTATGTCCTAGGCGGACTTCGACTCCCAAATTCTCGAGTCGTTGCTTTGCGGCTTTGGAGAGACTGTCCGAAAATGGCCCCAAGACTTTCGGAGCCATATCGACGAGCACAATTCTTGCCGCGGCTGGATCGATCCTGCGGAAGTCAGATTTCAGTGTGCTGCGGACGAAAATGGCGAGAGCTCCGGCCATTTCCACGCCGGTGGGGCCGGCGCCAACAAGAATGAAGGTCAGTAAGTCCTGGTGCCGGGCGGCATCTTCCTCAGCCTCTGCTGTTTCGAACGCCTGCAAAATCTTGTTACGGGCCGCCTCGGCATCCGCCAGACTCTTCAATCCCGGTGCGTACTCCGCAAATTCATTGTGGCCGAAGTAGCTGTGAGTGGCGCCAGTCGCCAGGATTAGATAATCGTAGGCAATCGGTACGTTCTGCCGGTCGGCGTCGCTAACAATAACGCACTTCTGATCCTTATCTACTCCTGTCACTTCCCCCATGATTACTGTAGTGTTCTTCTGATTCCGCAGAACGCTGCGGATTGGCGTCGCAATCTGACTGGGCGTCAGCACCGAAGTTGCCACCTGGTATAGCAAAGGCTGAAACAGGTGGTGGTTTGTGCGATCGATCAAAAGAATTTCAGCTGGTGTTTTCTTCAAAGCCTTGGCGGCGGCTAAGCCGCCAAACCCCGCGCCAACGATGATAATTCTTGGTTGCGACATCTCTCCCTCGATTCAATTCAACCGATCTGGAACGAGAGCTTCCGGTACTGCGACCTCTCAGGTTTCATATTTGAAAGACAGCAACACGCGCGTGCGGTATGTCTGAACTTTGCCGTCCTTGACAGTCATATCTGTCTTTACAACCTCTGCCACGCGCAGATCCCGCAGCGTGCGCCCGGCGGTCTCCACTGCATTCTTCGCAGCGTCTTCCCAGGACTGCGTACTTGTGCCGATGACTTCCACGACTTTGTAAACCGAGTTTCCAACTCCAGCCTGTTTCGCCACGACTCGCTCCTCTCATTGGTTTTGCCGGCGCCGCAAAGCGACTATGCGGCGGTTGCCGAGTTTTTTTTCCGCGTGAAATCCGGCCGGCGCTTTTCTATAAAGGCCGTGAATGCCTCCTTCGCATCGGCCGAGCGCACCCGCACAGAGAACTCCTCATTCTCCAATTTTGCTGCTTGCTCAAGCTGAGCACGGATAGGCTGCTTCATAAGTCTCTTGCAGGCTTGGAGCGCGATGCTGGGTTTCTCAGCCAACTTTTGCGCCGTCTCCGTTGCCGTTGCCAGCAGTTTTTCGTCCGGCACGACACGAGTAACTAGCCCGAGTTCCCTTGCGCGCTGCGCATCGAAAGGCAGTCCTAACTCAATCAGCTCCGCCGCGCGCAGGTAGCCAATACGCGCGGGTATCGAATAGCTGGCTCCGAATTCCGGCACGAGCGCCAAATTGATGAATGGCATCTGAAACTTCGCACTCTCTCCCGCGTACACGAAGTCGCAGTGGGTCAACATTGTGGTCCCGCCGCCAATGGCGGCGCCGTGTACCGCAGCAACCACCGGCTTTTCAAAATTGATCAGCGCGCCGATCAAGTGAGCTTGTGGACTCTCGCCTGGTCCTGGGGGGTTCCTCATGAAGTCCTCCACATCATTCCCCGCACAGAACGAATCGCCGGCACCATGCCAGAGCACGACACGAATGTCGTCGTCCTTCGCGGCGGCGTTGAGCGAATCCGCGATGGTGACGTACATCGCTGAAGTCATGGCATTTTTTTTCGCCGGCCGGTTGAGCTGGACCCGCAAGATGCTCCCGGAGCGTTCTGTAACAACATCGCTCATCTTCCCCCTCCGGTAGTCGCCGATTCCAAGTTCGAACCGCGCGGGATTGTGCCGCTCGCACGAAAACCGTCGATGTCGTTAGTGGTGAAACCAAGCTCTCTCAGCACCTCGTCGTTATGCTCGCCGATTCCCGGTGCGCGCCTGGCAGATACTTTAGTAATACCGTGCACTTGAATCGGACTGCTGATGGTCGAGGTCAACTTCTCGCCGGCTCCTTCGAGCGGAACGACGATGTCATTCGCTCGTAATTGCGGATCATTAGCGACTTCCTGCGGCTCACGAACGGCGCCGAACGGGACATGAACGCCGTTGAAGAACTCATACCAATGCGACATTGGCTGTGAACCAAAAATCCCATCGAGCATTGCCGTCAGTTGTGGCCGATTCTGCGCCAGCTTGACAGGATCCGAAAATCGCGGGTCCGTCAGGATGTCCTCGCGACCCATTGCTTTCAGGACCGCGGGTACCTTGTCCGGAGTGGCTACGAGAACGAACCAGGTACCGTCGGACGAGCGATATGTGTTCAAAGCTGCATTTGCGGGATGAGTTCGATCGTGCAACCCATAGAAACTCGCACCACATAGAGCGGCCTGGATAAAAACGCTCGCTGACCAGACGCCAGCTGCGAGGAGCGAGGTCGTGACATAGGATCCCTTGCCGGTGCGTTCGCGGCGATAAAGCGCCGTCGCAATCGCGGCATAGATGCAGACTGCCGTTGCATTGTCCCCGCTGCCTGCCACTGGCCAGGTCGGCGGCTCTCCAGCATCGCGCGTCATGAATAACAAGCCGCTTCGTGCCCAGAAGGCCGTGAGATCGAACCCCGGGAGAGCGGCGTCCGGACCTTTCTCGCCGAAGCCGGTGAGATCGGCATAGATCAGACGCGGATTCCATTGCGCAACATCGTCGTACTCAAGCTTCAGTTTCTTGCGCGCGGAATGCGGTGTGTTGACGATAAAGACGTCAGCCCACTTGGCTAACCGCTGGAGAACCTGCTGCGCGTTCGCAGATTTCAGATTGAGCGCGACTCCACGCTTGTTGCGATTCGCCAATTGGAAGGGATAAGGCTCTTCCGAACGCGGCTGCGGAGGGATTTTCTGTCCGATTCTCCACAGCTCTCCCTCAGGTGGTTCGACTTTGATGACGTCGGCGCCGAAATCTGACAGGATCGTAGCCGCGCCGGGGCCGGCGATGAAGCTTGCGAGGTCCACGACTTTTACTCCTGAGAATATGTTTTCGTCGGCCATGAGTTTTCCTTCTTTCCCTTTCTAACCACGAATTCCAAAACAAGGTTGAAGGCCGCTGTGCGCTAGCGTCCCTGGAACTTTGGAGCACGCTTCGCAAGGAAGGCTGATGTCCCCTCTTTCTTGTCTTCGGTTCCCGCGCAAATCGCGAACAACGAAGCCTCCAGGAGGAAACCCTCCGAGAGGCTCGTGTCCAATCCTTTGTTTACCGCCTCAATGGAATACTTCACGCCGACAGGCGCGTTGGAGATGATCTGATTGAGTAGGGCTTCAACCCGCGCGATCAGGTTCGCGGCTGGCACGACTTCATTCACCAGGCCGATGCGATAGGCTTCTTGCGCGTCGATGATTTCGCCAGACAGAATGAGTTGCAATGCCCGGCCCTTCCCGATCAACCTGGGAAGGCGCTGCGTTCCGCCATAGCCCGGCATTACGCCGATCTTCACTTCGGGCTGTCCGAACCTCGCAGTTTCAGCGGCGATTCGAATCGTGCTGGCCATCGACAGTTCACAGCCACCGCCGAGTGCAAAACCATTCACAGCGGCGATGACCGGCTTGCCGAGGTTTTCAATGAGGTCGGTGAGCGCCTGGCCCGCTCGCGTTTTCTGTTCCGCGGTGAGCGGAGTATCGTTAGCCATTTCGCCGATGTCCGCGCCGGCCGCAAAGGCCTTGTCGCCCGCTCCGGTGAAAACGACTCCACGCACCTCGGAGTCGTCGCGGGCATCTTCGAATGCGGATCGCAATTCGGAAATGGTTTTGGCGTTCAGAGCGTTAAGTACTTTGGGCCGGTTGATGGTCACATGGGCAATCGGACCCTTCTTTTCGTACAAAACGTTCTCAAGTTTCAAAGCAGAAGCCGGTGAGCTCATGATTCTCTCCTCGTAATTGATGAGACTGATCGGGGCCAGACTAGGAACGCGCAGGAATCTCCGCGTATGCGATTCCGGATAAATTTCCTTCGGCGAAGACGATATTTTTCTTATTCGATCCGTCGAGATTGGCGCTGTAAACCGATCCGCCCAAATCGGTCAGGAACATGCGCCCGTTCGCGAGGTCCAAGGACAGGCCGATGCCTTCCATCAGGTGGTTGAAGATAATTTCCGGCTCTTTGCGCTTGCCGGCAGCCGCGTCCATCGGCGCTCGATTCACGGTGTTTCCACGCGGAGGGTCGCCGCGATCGGTCCAGTAGAACAGCCGGTTGCCGAGGTCGAGATCGAGATCGATTGGCTCGGGAAGGTTGTCGTAAAGAATTTCGATGTCCTTACGGTTTCCCGGAGTCTGGCCCTTTGGGATTTCGAGGCCGGAACGGAAAATACGTCCCTGGCCGGCGTTGTCATTTCCTTTTTGTGTCCAGTAGAGTTTGCGGCCGTTCACATCGACGGC
>Ga0210410_10004870_pt1 | contig 11739 bp, 9 predicted proteins | sample IncBWC4MmetaG_FD_161058 | JGI IMG/M metagenome (GOLD analysis project Ga0210410, IMG submission 161058) | Forest soil microbial communities from Barre Woods Harvard Forest LTER site, Petersham, Massachusetts, United States - Inc-BW-C-4-M | ecosystem: Environmental > Terrestrial > Soil >... | reverse complement strand
CGGACTGCGCGACTTCCTGGAGGTCAAGGCGGTGATCGGAGTCGACGCCGCTTGAGGCCAGTGGGCTAGGAGCCTCTCCGAGGTGACTGACCTCGTTATCCGGCTCGAGAACTTAAGCAAACGCTTTTCGCAGGATCGGCCTGCGATCTTCGAGGGCGTTGATCTGGAGCTTCGCCGCGGCGAGTACCTTGCCATCATGGGCGAGTCCGGCGTCGGCAAGTCGACGCTGCTCAATCTCCTGGCGGGTCTCGATGCACCCGACAGCGGACGCGTGGTTCTCGAAGGCGTCGATCTTTCCACATTGGACGATGACGCCACGACGCTGCTGCGGCGCCGTGCCGTCGGCTTTGTCTTCCAAGCCTTTCATGTTCTGCCCTACCTGTCGGTGGAACAAAATGTAGCGCTTCCCCTGGACCTGCTGGGAGTTGCCGAACCGGAGCGCCGCCGGCGCACGCAGGAAATGTTGACGGCGGTGGGAATCGAAGCACTGGCCCAACGTCATACCAAGGAGCTCTCGGGCGGCGAGCTGCAGCGCGTAGCCATTGCGCGTGCATTGGTGCATCGACCGCGCCTGGTGCTGGCGGACGAGCCGACCGGCAACCTGGACACGCGCAGCGCCGCGCAAACGCTCGCGCTGCTGCGCACACAGGTCAAGGCCAATGCCGGCGCCGGCATCCTCATTACCCACTCACGGGCTGCGGCAGAGACGGCCGATCGCATCGTGGTGCTCGATGCACGCGGACTGCATTCTTGGGACTCGCCCGCATGAGCCATACCGGTTCATTGAGGATTTGGCGGATATTGTTGCTGGCGCAGATACGTGAACAACCGACGCGCTTTCTGGTGACCGTGATGGCGCTCGCGCTCGGGGTGGCACTGGGCTCCTCGGTGTACCTGGTGAATAGCTCTGCCCTCAATGAATTCGGATTGGCCACAAAGCGATTGGTGGGCGAGGCCGACATCGTGGTCCGAGGTCCACGCGAAGGTTTTCCCGAACATGTGTTTGTCGACCTGACGCGCAACGCGTCGGTGAGCTACTCGAGCCCCGTGCTGGAACTCGAAGTCGCGCTTCCCGGCAGCAATGAGACCCTCAAGGTGCTGGGACTGGATCCGTTTAGGGCGGCAGTTCTTCAGCCAGCGATCATCGGCGACATCGGTGAGGGCGTGTTTCAGCTCTTTCAACGCGACGCGATCTATTTGAGCAGCGCCGCCGCGCAGCAGTTGAAGCTGCGGCGCGGCGACTTGCTCCACGTCACGGTCGGAAGTTCGGCCAAAACTCTGCGCGTGCTGGGCATACTGGCGGATGGCGCCTATCCGCAGCCGCTGGGACTCATGGACATCGCCTCGGCACAATGGACTTTCAACGCCGTCGGGCGCCTGAATCGCATCGATCTGCGGCTCGCGCCCGGCACCGATGTGGAATCTTTTCGCCGGGATCTGGGCAAAATGCTTCCCGCGGGAGTTCTTGCCATCGCGCCACAAGTTGAGCGCGACCGCGCAGTCACGGTGACCAAGGCCTATCGGGTAAATCTGAACATGCTGGCTCTGGTCGCATTGTTTACCGGCGCCTTCCTGGTATTTTCCACCCAATCGCTCTCTGTGCTGCGCAGACGCCGGTCGCTTGCGCTGCTGCGCGCGCTCGGCGTGACGCGAAACCAGTTGCGCAATGCCCTGGTCGGTGAGGGACTGACGCTGGGCTCGATCGGTTCGATGCTCGGCGTGCTGCTCGGCATGCTCATCGCTGCTGCAATCTTAAAATTCCTCTCGGCCGATCTCGGCAACGGTCAGTTGCGTGCGGCAGAGGCGTCGCTGCGTGCAGCGCCGCTGCAAATGTTGGCATTCTTCGCGATCGGGGTCCTCGTGGCCGGTATCGGCGCATGGGTGCCGGCACGCAACGCCGCCGCCCAATCACCGGCACGTTCGTTAAAGGGCGGCGATGCCGACTACACGGTAACTGCGAGAACCGGCTGGCGCACCGGCGTTGCCTTGCTTGTCTTGGGGTCGGCCCTGGCTTGGCTGCCACCCATCGGCGGGCTGCCGGTATTTGGCTATGCCGCGATCGCCGCGCTGCTGTTCGGCGCGGTGCTATTGGTGCCCGCCGTCACCATGAAGGGTTTGGGATTGGCGCCGCGCACCCACCGCATCGTTCTCGACACCGCTGTGTCGCAGCTGAAGGAAAACGTCGCGGCATCGGCGCTGAGCCTGGCATCCATCATCGTGAGCTTCAGCTTGATGGTGGCCATGGCGATCATGATTTACTCATTCCGCATCTCGTTCGATCACTGGCTGGGCAAACTGTTGCCGGCGGATATGCAGCTGCGAGAGCCGTTTGGCAATGACACGGCATTTTGGTCAAAGGTTGATCAAGCGAAACTCGGCATGGTGGCCGGCGTCGCTCGCGTGGAGTTTCGAAGAACTCGGCAAGTGCTTCTGGATCCTCAGCGCGCACCGGTTACCTTGATCGCCCGCGGCGCCGATGACGGCGACACCGCCGCGCAGTTGCCGTTGATCCGCAGCGCTCCTTACGCGTCTGACGAGAAAGCACCGCCGGCTTGGATTTCCGAAGCGCTGCAAGATCTCTACGGCTACAAGTTGGGTGATGTGCTTCAGGTTCCGCTGGCGGGCCTGATTCAGACGTTCACGATTGCCGGTATTTGGCGCGACTATGCGCGCCTATCCGGGTCCGTTGTCGTATCCAGGCGTGCCTATATGGCCGCGACCGGCGATGACAGCGCCAACGAAGGCTCGATTTGGCTGAACACCGGCGCCGACGCGGGCGCTGCCGAAAGGATGCTGCGCGGCGCGGTGGGCAACGGTGATGCGCTGGAAATCATCTCCAGCACGGCCCTGCACGAACGGTCGCTGCGGATCTTCGATCGTGCATTTGCCATTACCTACGCGCTGGAAGTGATTGCCGTCATCATCGGACTTACCGGGATCAGCTTTGCGGCAAGCTCCACTGCCCTCGCCCGCCGCGCGGAGTTCGGCATGCTGAGACACATCGGCATGCTTCGCAGGCAAATCATCGCCATGTTGGCCGACGAGGGAATTCTCACCAGTGCCTTCGGCGTGGTCTACGGCCTCGGTCTCGGCATGGCATTGAGCCTGGTCCTGGTCTATGTGATCAATCGGCAGTCCTTCAATTGGAGCATCGATTTAAGAGTGCCGGTGTGGCAATTGGCGTGGCTCAGCAGCGCGCTGGTCGGCGCGGCAGCGGTCACGGCGGTCTGGAGCGGCCGCGCCGCGCTCAGTCAAGATGCGGTGCGCGCAGTGCGAGAGGACTGGTGAGGAAGGCATTTATGCTGTTGGTGTGCGGCATGCTCGGCATGGCCGCTGCGGGGGCCACTGAATATGCGCCGGTTACGCCGGGACACCCGCTGATATTTCCCCAAGACTTGGGCAGCCATCCGCAGTTTCGGACCGAGTGGTGGTATGTCACGGGTTGGCTGACGACCGCACAGGGCGAGTCTCTCGGATTTCAAGTGACGTTCTTTCGCACCAAGCCGGATATCGACGAAGGCAATCCGAGCGCCTTCGCGCCGCGCCAGCTGCTGATCGCACATTGCGCCCTCAGCGATCCAAAGCGCGGCAAGCTCTGGCAGGATCAGAGAATTCGGCGCGCCGGGTTGGGGCTCGCCGACGCCGCCGAAGGCGGTACGAATGTCTGGATCGAAGGTTGGTCTCTGAAGCGCACAGATCAAGCCTACGCCGCGAAGATTGACGCGGATGACTTTTCGTTGGATCTGGCGCTGTTGGAAACGCAAGCCGCACTGATCAATGGCGACGGCGGAGTCAGCCGCAAAGGACCGCAGCTGCAAGCGTCGAGTTACTACTACAGCCTGCCGCATATGCGGGTTACGGGAATCATCTCGCGCAGCGGGGCCAGGAATCAGGTGACCGGCGAAGCCTGGTTCGATCACGAGTGGTCGAGTGAGTATCTCGACGCCGAAGCGGCAGGTTGGGACTGGATCGGCATCAATTTGAATGATGGCGCCGCGTTGATGGCATTTCGAATTCGCGGGCTCCAGGGCGAGCAGCGATGGGCCGGCGGCACGTTGCGCGGCGCCGACGGCGCAACACAAATTCTCAACGCCGCCGATGTGGAGTTTCGAGCGGGACGGCGCTGGTCATCGCCCCGCACCGGCATTAGCTATCCTGTCGAGTGGGCGGTGCGCGCGGGCACGCGCACGATCAATCTACAGCCCCTGCTCGATGATCAGGAAAACGACACGCGGTTATCGACCGGCGCCATCTACTGGGAAGGCGCAGTGCGCGCTTACGAGCAAACCAAGCTCGTGGGCCGCGGCTATTTGGAACTGACCGGATACGGGGAGCGGTTGCGGCTTCGATGAGACTGAAAGCTAACTCTTGAACAAGCTGCGGAGCCGATTGATTCGACGGCGCCAGAAAAATGACAAAAAATGACGATGCGAGTGCCGATCGGATCGCAGTATCCGCCACAACTCCGGAAAAATACCGCCGTGCATCAAGTAGCTTTTGCGCTGCTGTTGATTATCGCTTCGCAAGTGCTCAAGCCATGGTGACTTGCGGATGTGCTTGCTCATTTTGACCGGCGTGGTGTACTGCAAAATATACGCAAGCCTGGAAGAGTCGGTTTTGTTGCCAAAGGCGCCGTGAACCGTGAGGCCGTGATGAATGATCATGGCGCCCGCCGGAATGGGTCGTACCGCCGCGGTCTGCGGATCAAAACCGTCGTAGCACTCGATCGTATTCGCGTCTTTGGCGCCGCCGTGCAAACGGTGCGGCAGCAACCCCAACAGGTGCGATCCGGGTATGTATGCCATGGCACCGTTGTCGACGGTGCTTTCAGTGATCGCGATCCAGATGCTCAATTCGTTATAGTCGAAGCCTGGTTCTCGGAATGCTTCATCCTGATGCCATGGGGTGGGATGGCCGCGGTGACTGGGCTTGAATATCGCGTGGTCGCCGGCGAATTCGGCGTTCGCCCCCAGCAGTTGCCGCGCGGTCGCAAGCGCCGTTTTTCGATAGGACAGTTTGCGCAGCTCGGTCGCATACATGGACGGCTGCAACACACTGGGAGAGGTCATATCGCCCGCGCCGTCCTTCGCGGTGAGATCCAGATTTCTGCCTTCGCTGCGCCGCTCGCCGCCGAGAATCATGCGCATCAGAATGTCGCGGCACCACTCGAGCTCAGCCGCCGGTATCTGAGGTTTCTCGATGACGAGAAAGCCTTCTTGAAAAAATTGATCGACCTGTTCGGAAGTGAGCGGCTTTTCCAAAGATTTAAGTCCCGACGATTCTTCGATCATAGCCCCGGGGCACTGATGTTGTAAGCTGACGCTCGTAGGAGACATCGATCAGGATTCCAATGTTCGCGACCGTACAATGCTAAGCACTCGGAATGAAATCATGTTGCGCCGAAATACCGCCATAGCGAGTTCCCTACTGTTTCTTGCCGCCGTCCTCGCGGCATCGCAGAGCATCGCCGATTCGCCGCGCCAAAACGCAAGCAGCGTTGATGACGACCCCTGCATGCCGTTCGCGATGCCCACCACCGACCCCCTCTTTAGTTCTCCTAAAAAGGTGTTCGCCCACTATTTTTATCCATTTCCCTTGTCAGTGGGTAACAAGTCGGCGTCAGACGATTACTACAACGTCCACTACCTGAACAGAAACGGGGAATCCGGAAAATGGACCGCCCAGGGGGGCTTTCTACGCCAACGCCCTTTGCCGGTCGAAGTCAGTTCGGACCGCAATTGGTTATTGTCAAATATGCAGCGCGAGGTGCGGATGGCGATTGCCCGCGGCATTACAGGCTTCACATTCGATGTCTTGTCGGCAAAAGAGGCCGCCGGCGGCGATACGCATTTGCAACTACTGCTGCGCGCAGCCCAAGCCGTCGACCCGCGCTTCAAGATACTCATCATGCCCGACATCGCCGCCTTGAAGTCGGATGCCGAGGGGGTCGTGAACAGCATCGCCGCGGTCGCGTCCAGCCCGGCCGCGTACCGGCTCGATGATGGGCGGCTGGCGGTCTCTGCCTTCCATGCAGGCGCTAATTCGGCGGATTGGTGGGCCGGAGTCGTGGCGCAGCTTAAAATGCGGGGCATCGCGATAGCCTTTGTCCCCACGTTTCTTGGCTGGAAAGCGCAAGCCGGCGCATTCGCTCCCTTGAGCTATGGATTCGGCGATTGGGGAACGGCCACCGCGAGTGCCTCGGACGGCATGAAAGGCGATCCGGAAATGGCGCATCGCAACTATGGAAAGATCTTCATGATGCCGGTCGATCCCCAGCAATACCGGCCCAAGGAGTCGACTTATTGGGAAGCCGGCAATAGCGCGGCGTTTCGCAGTTCATGGATGAGTGCCATCAGCGGCAATGCCGATTGGGTGCAATTGGTTACATGGAGCGATTTCTCGGAATCCAGCGAAATTGAGCCGTACACCGATGCAACATCGCGCCGGGATATCGGTACCGGGTTTTACGACCTGAACGCCTTCTATGCGACCTGGTTTCTAACGGGGAAACAGCCGCCTATTACCCATGATGTGCTCTATTATTTTTACCGGCGCGAACCGACCGACGCTGCCGGTCCGGCGCAATCTGCGCCCATTAAAATCGTCAACAGCTCCCCCGAGGACAATATCGAGGTGCTGGCGTTTTTGACCGCCCCTGGAGAACTGAAGATTACGATCGGCGGGCAGACCTCGGTGCAGAACGCGCCTGCGGGCATGACCTCTTTCAAGGTGCATACGGCACCGGGCACGCCCCTCTTTTCGTTGTCGCGCAGCGGGGCCGAGGTATTCTCGTTCCAAGGCCCCATTCAAATATTCGGCCAGGCCGGCCTCCCTTCAGGCGTGATCGACCTGACCTACTGGAGCGGAAGTGCCTCCCGGCGCGGAGTGTGCTCTCTTTGAGAACCCCAGAAATACAAGACCTCAAGACCTTTCGACTGCCGCCCAACTTCAGGGGCCGATCCGGACTGATCGTGCAGCTGTGGTGGTTCGTTCAAGCTGTTTTCTTTCGGGGCTCGCCGCAGGTGATGTATGGATTTCGGCGTTGGTTGTTGCGCCGATTCGGCGCCCGAATCGGCAAGGGCGTCATTATTCGCCCCAGCGTGACCATTCCGTATCCCTGGAAGCTGCAAATCGGCGACCATTCCTGGATAGGCGACCATGCGGTCCTGTACTGCTTTGCAGAAATTACAATCGGCAAAAATGTGGTCGTCTCGCAAAAAAGCTATCTGTGCGCGGGCACCCACGACTTTCGCTCGCCCAGCTTCGACATCCAGGCATTCCCCATCGTCATCGAAGATGAAGCCTGGCTGGCGGCCGATGTCTTCGTCGCGCCGGGCGTCACGGTGGGCAAAGGCGCGGTGGTCGGCTCGCGCAGTTCCGTGTTCAACAGCCTTCCGGAAATGATGGTCTGCGTTGGATCCCCTGCACGCCCAATCCATGCAAGGCTTTAAAAATTACCGACTCGCGCTCGGTAAGATCGCAGCAAAAGTCCGCCAAAGAAACAGCATCTACCTGGCCCTGTCGCTCATCGCGAGGGTGCTCAACGCCGCCGGGATGTTTGTGGCCATCAAACGGTTTGCACCCAGCAGCTTCGGCGAGATGAGCTACTTGACGGCGACCGCCGTGTCGACAGTCGCTTTCTGCTCATTCGGCATCGAGTTGTCGATCAATGCGCAGCTGACGCGCAAACTCAAAGAAGCGGCTCCCTTGGGTCCGACAATCGGCGCCGGCTGTGCCCTGGCACTTGCCGGGACAATTCTCGCCTGCATCGTCATTTGCACCGTGTTTGCCTCGCAGCTCAGGGTGTCGAGTTCCCCGGGATTTGCGATCCTGTTTGTTTGCATCTACTCCTCATTCATGATTTCAACTTCGCTGTTGACGGCAATGTCATTTGCGCTGGATGCCAGCATCAATGTCGGCATCTGCTATATGGCCACCTCGCTCATTTTCGTGGGCTTCGCCTTCTTCGCCGGCAGCGCCACATCCGGTGTCGATCTGATGTTTTTTTTGATCTGCGCACAGATCGTCGGCGTTTCATACATGGCAATCGCGCTCCTGAAGCGTCATCTCAATCCCAAAACCTCGCAATCGGCCGGTTCTTTTCAGCACCTGTTGCCCGACGCATGGAACGAGACCAAGACATTGTTCGCCTATGGAGCAAAGCAGATCTTGGTCGTCTCGGCCGTCACATTTTCACAGTGGTTGATTCAACGGAAAATAATATTCGGCAACGGCGGAGCCTCCGAAAACGCCATCTACAGCATCGGCAATCAAATATTCAATATGATGACTTTCATCCCTTTGATCATTACGCCGATCATCATCACCAAACTTGCCGCCGCGCACGGCGACATGGCGCTTCGCCGCAAGATCTGCCTGCAGAGCTTGCGCCTGTTCACCGCAATCTCAGTGTGCGCGTGCGGCGCGGTGTTCGTCGGGCTGCGGCTCGGAATTCCGTTCCTACCCCCTCGTTATGCGGTCGCTGTGGAAACCGGCCTCATCGCCTCGATCGCGGCCGCATTTCAGATCGTGAAATCCCCGTTCTCACTCTATTTTCTTTCGGAGCTGAAGGCGTCGCGCGAAATCATCAGCGCAACAGCGGGCGCGGCGTTCATGATTGTGGCCACTTCCTTGTTCACCCAGCTAAACCCCAACGAAGGAACGACGATCAGGCTCTTGGGCTGCGCACTGCAGGCTGTGCTTCTAGGAGGCTTGTTTCTGATAGAGACCCGGCGCGGCCTGGCAACCCATCATTGAACATCGCCGTAACGAAAGAATCGATAAGTGATACTGGCGCTGGCCTGAAAGTCATTGAATTGGAATTGCGGGATATTCGAGTCGCGGATTACATGGCCCGCGGTGAAAGTGAGCACGATCGCCTGAATGGGCGTGTAAACCAGGCTGCCGGTCTCGCCGGTCAGCGTGTCATGCCGCGCCTGCGTCGTAGCAACAGTGATGGCACCGGCGGGGTTCGCGCCAAGATAACTATTGGTGTCCCGCGAGATGGTGGCCGAGAACGTCAGCTTTTCCGACGCGATCCATTCGGGCGTGAGGCTGACGCCCTTATCCACGAAATAGTCGGTCTGGGAAGTCAGGTCCGCATCCAGTTGTTGCCACACTCCCACCAGCAGCTGGGTCTTCGGGGTCGGCTGCCACTGGAACGCGGCACGCCAGATCTCACCCGAAAAACTGCCTATTGCATTGGTGGGATACTCGCGCTTCAGATATCCGGCGCTCGCATCGATAATCGTCTTTTCGGTCAGCGAATACCTGACCAGCACACGGGCCCGGTCTTCCCGGTAGTCCGGATCGAATAGCGATCCGTTCACGAAGGCGCTATTCGGCGCACGCGTGTCGTTGTAACGATAATCGAAGCCCAGCCGGTTCATCTCAAAAGTGTAGTCGGCGCCGAAGTCCACAATCCTCGACTTCGAATTGTTGAAAGTCGCCTGCGCGGGCGTCACGGTGTAATCGGTACCCATTATGCCGCCGAATATCCCCCACCGCGGCCCGACCTGATAGCGCAGGGAACCAAAATAATCGGATCGGTTCACAATGTCGCGCGTATATACCGCGGTGTTGTAGAACCCGCCGAGCAAACGGGTGTAGTCCGCACCTACTTTACCCGACAGCGCCGTGCCCAACCCCCAATTCCACGCCACACGGTCATTGCTCGTAAGATCGTTGAGGTCGGTGTTTCGAATGTATCGATTGTAGTCGGCGCGCAGATCCACATCGACGCTCTGCCTGGCTCCCGACAACCATTCGCCGTCGAGCCCTGCTGAGACGGTTTCAATATCGTCCTGCCGGCTCGGGTTGCGGCCGATGCCCGGCAGCGGAGTCAGGTCGGTGACCGAAGAGGGCAGCAGATAGATATTGTTGTCGTACTTGAAAGTATCACCGACGTACAGCATCAGCCGGTTGGCTCTCTGCAGCGCGGCCGTATCATCGAGGGGCGCTACGGCGATATCGAGCGGATCTTTGTATTCAATCGCCCCGCCCATCGATGTCGACGCCGATGCAGCCATCGCAAAGGCAAATCCGATCCGCCATAGTTGTTTTTTCACGGTGATATTCCCATGGGTTCGTACGTGCCTTGCATACAAGCCAACAGATTCTGCAACGCCACTTTGCTCGCGCAGCGGACTCGCTGCGCTTGCTGAACCGACATGCGTTTCGCCGCCAGCAGCGCCTGCCGATCTTCGTTGAATTTCGCGATATGCGCGGCCGCGGATTCCACCATGTGTTCCCTGGGAAACACGAGACCGGCGCCGTTGCCGAGCATCTCGGCTATTGACCCTCGATCGCACGCCATGACATGCACCCCCTGGCGCATCGCCTCATAGATCACCAGCGGTTCAGCCTCATTCGCGTAATTGGTTGGGAATAGAAAAACGTCCAACTGACGATAGAACCGCTCTTTCTGAGCGCCGTACAGGGGACCCACATATTCCACGTCTTTTGCCGCGCCGAGCAATTTGTCGAATGATTGCCGGGCATCGGGTGCCACCGGGCCGGCGATATGCGCCCGGTATTCCACTCCGCATTGGTTCAGTCTCTCCAAAATTCCGAAGAACTCGACGATGCCCTTTTCGAATGTGATATTCGACAGAAATCCCAGGTGCAACGGTGCGGCATCGTCGCCCGGCGCGCGCGGATCATCATCCGAATCGTAGAAGGCGGCATTCGACACCACCCTGACCGCGGCATGATCAAGGCCGTATACCCTCGCCAGCGTTTCGCCCATGTTCGGACTCAACACGATATGCGCCGCATTACGGACGAGAGCAAAAAAACAGCGGTTGAACCATGAGGGCGAATTGATGTAAACAAAACTATGATGATGAACGAAGATTGGCCGCCGGAATAATTTGCTGATGAGCACGTAGAATAAGTCGACGAGTTGACCGCGGCCGCCGGACAGCGCCAGATAGCAAACCAGGTCGCGCCGTCCAAGGCACATGCCAAAATACTTTGCGGGTTTGGCAAACTGTTCCAGGGCGCCAAACGCGCGAGCGCGCAACTTGGGCGCCCGATTGAAGACCTCTACCGGCATCGTTGTTCTCAGGCGCTCCAACATCATCCCGCACACGCTTGAAAAGCCATTTACGGGAGGCGGCAGCGGTCCGACAAACGATACGCAGCGCGTCATCCCTTGGCTCCCGCCATGCGCAAACATCCATCCAAAATTTGGGTCGCTGACCGCTCGGGCGTGTAGTTGGAAATGACCTCCAGACAGTTTCGCGCGACCGTTTCGCGATCAACCGACAACCGCATGACGGCAACCAGCGCCTTATGCAAGGCATCGACATTTCCCACTTCAAACGAGTAGCCGGTCACTCCATCGAATGCCAGGTTCGGCACGCAGCCGCACGCGCTGCTCACCACCACAGGACAGCCATAGCTTAGGGATTCATTGATCACCAATCCCCACGGCTCGCTATGACTCGGCAGCACCAACGCGGTGCACTTCAAAAACAGTTCAGCAATCTCATCCAGGCGTTTGGTCCCCAAGAACGAGATTGCGTCGCCCATTGAAAGCGCGGCCACGCGATCCTTCAATTGTTCCGTCAGAGGACCCGAGCCGACCAGGTCCAATCGGGCCTTCGGATAGGATTTGTATATGGCGCAAAATGCCTGGAGCAGATCATCAAGGCCCTTTTCGGGCGACAATCTGCCCACGTAAAGAAAGTGCGGTTCATCCGCGCGGTTCTGCCGGTTCGAGTTAGTAGTGGGAAA
>Ga0210410_10004869_pt1 | contig 11740 bp, 13 predicted proteins | sample IncBWC4MmetaG_FD_161058 | JGI IMG/M metagenome (GOLD analysis project Ga0210410, IMG submission 161058) | Forest soil microbial communities from Barre Woods Harvard Forest LTER site, Petersham, Massachusetts, United States - Inc-BW-C-4-M | ecosystem: Environmental > Terrestrial > Soil >... | reverse complement strand
GGATCAGGACGTAGTCTCCTATCCCCAATCTGCGGGCGTCGGCGTAGGTCATGGTTTGGCCTTATGCCGCTGTCTAGGCAGTTTGAGGGAGAACCCCTTCATCTGAGGGATGCGGCTCCTGCGGAAGTCTTTGTCGAGAGTACGGATGCAGTTACGCAGGATGTCAGCGACGAATCGAATCCTCTTGCGACTAGCGTCGGCAGGTCCCATCACGTCGATGCTGACCTGGGTGCAAATGACTGGTTTATGTTTCGTCATTTAAGATTTCCTGACCCTGAGTCTGCGCGGAGGACACCCCGCCCTTCGCGAGTTCCACTTAGAGTTCGGCTAGGCGAGAGAAACGCCTAACCGACTATCATTCGCTCTGCTCTTGATAGTAATTGCGTATCACATCGAAGTCTTCTGTGGCGCTGTCGCAAAGCTCCGTTCCCACTCTCACGATTTGCGGGCGAAATTCAAGGGCGAAATCGGTTTTGTCCTGGAATCGAATGCAGACGTAGAGGGTTCCCTCTTCCACATAATGGTGAACCCAATCCACAACCTTGTCGTGGATCTCAGGGTATCTATTACGCAGCCGCTCATGCTTGCGCCTGATCCGCTCATCGAGTTCCGTTCGTTCTTCTGCGGTGATGAGGGCGACAGCGGGCATGTGCTGTGCTTGGTTTGTCGTTGCTGTCATCACTAGCCTCCTTTCGTTGCCTGGATAAACTGGTCGAGACTTTGCCTGACGAGATCGAATTCTTGTCGATTTCTTCGTAGCATTCAGCTAACTCGTGGGGTCTCATTTTCATTGCGTAGCTGATCCTGAAGAATTCAGTCGCGAAAAAATTCTCCGTTGACCCACGTTCCAGTGCGATCAGCCTCCCAAGCGGGAGTCCCGCCTTGCTGCTGAGTTCTTTGCGAGATAGGTGGCGCTTCTCTCGGGCCTCTTTGATGGCCCGCCCCATTGCTCGGGCCATACGTTTATAATCGAGTCCTTCCATTTCCATGCGTAGGCGTTCTTCAGCTTCTTCTATGGAAAGCCCTGCTTCGAGACGAGCTTGCTTCAAAGCCTCGCCGAGGGCCTTTCCCATGACATCATCGCCCGGATACTGAAAAGGATCTGACATACACGCCCTAATTGTACCACGTCTTAAATGAGACGTGGTCTTTATAGTCCCTGATCGCTTACAAACAGGTCGTGCAAGACGAAACCGGATTCTTCAAGGGCCTTGGCGGGCGCATCAAGGCGCTGCGTGAGCGGGCGGGCTTCAGCCAGGAAGACATGATTTCCCACGGATACTCCGTACGCTATTGGCAAAAGGTCGAAGCCGGAAAGCCCATAACGCTCCGGACTCTACTTCGCATCTGCCGCTTGTTTGCCGCCCCAATGTGCGACGTTGTACGCGGTCTCGACGAAATCCCCAAGAAGGGTCCGCGGAGACGGCGGTGAGCGAGGTTTTGGTTGTTCCGTTGTTCGACCCAAAAGTGCCTTAAGCGGCTGGTCGCGGTACCTACCCCATCACCCTCCCTCGTCAGCCTTTGGTTCCGTCTTGCGTCCCGACTCTAACTCATTCCATGTCGGGCACTTGCAGTTTTTTACAAGTTGGTCGGCACACCGGACAGGTAGCCTCTAGACCCGGTATCTGCTGAGCATTTAGTGGTGCGGAGTGCAGTTTCGCCTGCGACTCTGCCGGTCGGGATTCCGGCCAGAGAAGCTCCATCCAGCATCTTGCAGGATTGCTAGCCACGCGAACGGTTCAATTTTGACAAACCAAGGAGAGAAACCTTTCTGGATTTCCTGGGTTCTAATCCCCCAGATGCCTTGCCAGCCGCCTCAAGTGAAGTGGACTCCTACACCTGAATCTAGGCGAGCTCAGGGGCCGAAATTGGGAGGTGGCTCGTGTTCAGGGTTCGGCTCCTGGCCACCCAAGAGGAAATCGCCCTCATCGCGAAGGCCGCCCGGAAGGAACGCCTGAGTGTGTCCCAATTCGTCACGCGCGTGTCTAGAAATCTTGGAAAGGACCTCAAAGGATCCAAGATAAAGCGGCGTGGCGCAACATCCCGCAAACGGACAAAACCGATGCGTAGAAAGCCGAGGTCGTCTCGGTAGATAATAGATATAGGACTGTCGATTCGGCTACAATCCGAAAATCGTGATTGTCGAGATGCATTCTTACCCCGTTTGCCACAGGGGAAATCGTTCTATAATCCACGCGACAAGCCAGCGCAGGAGGGGGAAATGAAGACACCCAAGCGCAAAATGTCCCCTGGCGTCTCGCGAGCCCGGAGGCCCAAGACCGGGAACAATAAGGGGATGTTGATTCTGCTTAACGAAGAGGAAAAGACCAATATCGAGAAGGCGGCTGCGAAAGAAGGAGTAAGTATGAGCCGTTTCATCGTGGAGCGAGCTTTGAATGCAGCCAAGCGCGTCTTGTCCCAATCCGCTTAGACCATCCGCGACGACCCCTTACGCTGCAGGAGGCATCAAGGGCAAGGATGTCGAAACGAGTCGATTTTGCCAAACAGCGTAGAGATCTGGGGCGATCGCTAACCAGCGCTGTCCGCGAAATTACGGCAACGGTTGAGCCACTAGCCCATCAGCACGGGATCAATCTTCAAGTAATTCTGGATGAAGCGTCAGCAAGAAAAGAGAAAGAGAAACAGCTATTAACCGAACGCCTGCAAGAGTCCGTCGTGCCTTTGTTCATCGATCGTCACGGGCAACCCGACAGAATCGGTTCTTGCGTTCTCGTGCGCTTGGATTCGGAGTTTTATGCGTTTACGGCAGCACACGTGATTCGAGACGCCAGCACCGCAAAACTCTTTGCTCCTTCTGAAGGCAGAGGCGGGAAGTTACGGCCGTTACCTCCGTGTACAGTGCATCTGAATTCCTCCGGAAGTGCCACCGATCTCGATGTTGGCGTGCTGGCTCTAGAAGCACGTCGCTTGGGCGCCTTCCAGCATCATGTGTTTTTGGCTAGCACAGAAATCGATCAAGAAGATCAACCAGACGACCAAGATGATCTTCGGTCTTTCTATTTCGTTCTCGGATATTCTGCATCCAGGACACAGGTGAAGATCTCCAAGGCCGAGCGCCGAATTCACCAACAGTCTTTTCGCTTCTCCACACAGCCGGTAGATGCTGCCGAGTACCTACAAGAGCGGGCGTCAAAGTCAGATCACATATTGCTCGACTTTGACCATAAGGAGATTCGAGTCGAAGGGAGACGAGCCAGCCCTCCTAAGCTCCAGGGCGTCAGTGGCGGGGGAATATTTCAGATCGCCAGAAAAGTGATGCGAGGTCCACTAGTCGCAATCGCAACCGAGAATAGGCGTCGGTCGCGGCTCGTCATAGGCACCTCGAATCAAACACTTTCTCGCAATGGTTCGTGAACTGAAGATCACATGCCCGCCTGGAAATTTGAATCGGTCGGACCAATGAAGGCTATTCCTGAACCGGCTGTACCGTTGGCTGGACGACTTCGTCTTCTTTCATGCCAAAATCTGCAACAAGGCGATCGGTCAGTTCCGTATATGCGGCAACATGCGCGTGGAGGTTTGGGGCTACGCCACGCTGAACATACTTCACAGCGGCGTCGAAAGGCTGCCGGAGCGTCGGGTCGGTTTCAATGCGCTCTTCCATCACGTCGGCGAAAGCCTTCTTCCCCAGTACCCACATCATGCGCTCTAGGCAGGAAATGTTCATGCTAACAAGCGGCGTTACTTTGATGTTGTCAGGTGACTCCGTGCTGAGCTGATCTTTGAATCGTTTGTTCAGATAGGCATTCACGCCCCAACATCCACCGAAATCATCGCGCGTGATGATCACTGGAATCATTTTCTTAACGCCGTTGAGATACTCCGGCACATCAGCGCCTTTGGCCCCAACTCTCTTAACCGCGTTGAGGAGTTGGTTCACTCCCTTAGTCACGAGCTTATCTTCCAGATATGATTTGATCCTCTCGTAATCGCAGGAATACCTGTCCGCCGCCGTGCAAGTAGCCAGCTTTGCTTCGATTAGCACGGCTGTATCACCGCATAAAATGATCTGATCGCAGATTTGGTCGGTGCTGTTCACGTATTTTGGGCTTGGATAAGCTTTCTGGAGAGCATGCGCAGCGTAAATCTCAAACATCCACGTCAGATATTCTTCAAACACCAATCCCCAATAACTGAGCCACGGCTCTTTCTTGTCTTTCGGAAGGCTGCGGAGCACGCGCCAGATAACCGCACTCTCGAGTTTCCCGAGCGCGAACTCGTAATCCAGCATATACATGTCGTTATTGAACAGGAAATAAGGGCGGTCTTTCAGAAACTCGAAATCTCCATATCCGAGCGTATCCTTCGGATTCGGCATTTTGTCGAGCGAAAATGAAATCGTTTCAAACATCTGCTCAAGTGTTACCTCTGGAACGCTCGTTGTTTTGAACCAGCTCTTACGCAACGTCGCATCAATGGGCTTGTCATACGTTTGCGTCTGGCGCTCTTGAAGCGCGTGTAGGGCGAATGCCGATATGAATTCGGCATAGGTGATGATCGGAAACTGAAACACCTTTTGGAATTCCACTTCGAGGTCAAATTTGAGCAGATTCCCCGGAATCCGTGGAATGATCTTCGTCAGCCAAATATAAAACCGAACAAAGCTGAAGAGCGGGTCTGTCGCCGACGCGATTTCGTACGTCGGCAAGAATTCGGCAGCGATATTTGCGTACCCATCGAGCTCGTTTTCGACAATGACGTGCTTTTTATAAAGCAATTCGCCGGCCTTGAGCATCAACTCTCCGAATTGATCGTTCTCCGGGCCATTCTCGGGAATCTCAGGAACGGGATCTACCGGCTGCAGCCGAACCGTCTCGGCGGCAAGGGAACGCAATTGCCCATTGAAAAACGGAATCCTTTCCTCCTGATGAAACCATTTGTAAACGTGCGGCACTAGGCTGGCCGGAAACACAATCGGAATATGCAAGTCCGCGACATCATCGGCAGGAACAGTGCAAGCGTCTGGTCCATACCGGAGACCAACACTCAACTTCGTACATGCAATCAGGATGCTTGATTTTGGATACTTGGCGAGCTGAGCTTGAAACTGATCTTTCGTGATCCGTGGGCCATTCACTAGCTCCGACCACGTCATCCATACTCTCATCTTCACCGGCGGCACGAACGTCTCCAATTCAACGAACAATCGACATCACATGATTTTGATACGGAGAAATGATTGATGTAAAGCATGGTCACGTGCTCCATTTCCGCCCACTAAGCGTCGGGAAGCTGGCTAGAACAACCGCGCTTGTATGGGAGTGTCTAACGTGACGGGCGCAGCCGACTCCGCGCCTTCGTTCTGCGAATTGTTGAGCTTCGTGCTCACGGGATACCGGCGCATAGAGTCTGCGTCGTAGGGTTTGAGAATGTCGCGGATTGCGTCGAAATCCGTCACATCGGGATCGAGCCATAGCTCGTACTTGTCGGGCGTCACAATGACGGGCATACGGTCGTGCATATCATCTACGAGGGAATTGGGTGCGGTCGTCAGGATCGTGCAACTCTCGATGATTTTTCCATCGGGACTCTTCCATTGATCCCACAGACCCGCAAGTGCAAACAGATCTCCCTCGCCCACCTCAAAACAGTAGGGCTGTTTAATGCTTCCCATTGCTCGCCATTCGTAGAATCCGTCAGCCGGAATTAGGCATCGTTTGGTCAGGATTGAATCTCGAAATGAGGGCGTCGTCGTGACGGTTTCAGACCGAGCATTGAGCGTTTGATTGCCGATCCTCACGTCCGTCGCCCAGGAGGGAATGAGACCCCAACGCATTATCGTAAATTTGCGAGTTTTCCTGCCTTGCTCTCGGCGCACTGTTAGGACTGGCTGCGTCGGGGCAATGTTGTATCGAGGATGATCCTCGATCTCATCCCATGCCTGGAAGCGCTCGGCTAGGTATTGCTTCGAGTGCGTCAGTCGGTATCTGTTGCACACGCTTGTATTCTCGCAGATTTGGTACGCTGTGTTGAATAAGCGGAAGCCACCCCAAGACACGACCGAAGAAATCCCCGCGTGGAGCTGCGGAACCATGAACACGGAAAAAACTAGAATAATTCCTGTTGCGGTGTTAGGGATCGCAGTGCCGATTGTTCTCGGCGTAATGATTGAGTTGGCGTGCGACTTATTGAAATATGTAGTCCACTACTTCAGCACGAGTATTTACTTCGATGTCCAACACAAGATTTGGCTGGAGGTAAGAGACAAGGATACTTGGCTTGGATTGGCATTCGCGATTGTGCTGGTTGTGTTATCGACATTGGTTTTGGACAAATGGAAGTGGGCGCACCCCAGACGAGAGGTTCGGACAGCGCTGTTCGTAATCTCCGTAATCGTAGCGGCGGTGGTCGATCCCTCCGGGCACTTCTTCAAGGACGATCTTTTGAAGGCGTTTGGAGATGCCAAGGTAGGTGAGCGGGCGCCCGACGTCTTGAAGCGGTTTCAGTATGCGAGTCCATCCATAGTCTTAGGTCACAACCAATTCGATTGCGTCGGGGCCTGTTGGCTTCGGCTGAGCTACGAGGTGCCAGAGACTTTCGGGCTGAGTTGGGTTTCCCTCGAATTTGACCAAGACCAGATACTTCGAAAGAAAACTCCCTAGCACACGTTCTCTCTCCGATGTCCTCGACAACTTGTCTGCACACTGCTCTAGCCAACGTGCCTGTTTTTCTGCCGCTCCGACAGTTCCGCGTCGCCGCTAATCTGCCCAGCCTCGTGCATTGCACGCACCTAATTTGGGCAATAATTTCCTTGACTCGACCACCCTCTGGCGTCTGTCGCTGCATCTTGTCATTTGCTTTCAGTTCTTCAATGTTTGATCTCCCGGCTCATTCTGATGAGGTTACGGTTGCTGTTCCCTCCGGTGTTATTCGGATTGAAGACTTTCCGCATGACGGACACTGTCGAAACCCCTTGTTCAAGAACTTGGAAGCGATGTACACCTTGCCGCAAACTGGGCATTGAATGGATGCATTATTGCCGTACCAATCCTCGTGCTGCCCCAAGTCGTCCCGGTTAAGGTTTCTTTGTGTCATCCGCTGCCTTATTTCGCGGCTACAGAATCAGGCGTAAGCCCGCAAATTGCAAGTGCCCTCGCGTCGATTTCCTCTTTGACCCATAGTTCGCTGTGATATTGAAGCGGAATCCCGGCGAGCGCGGTGAATAGGTCTTTGTATCTCGGCGTGGATTCAAAACCGCCTGCCTTCTGAACGAGGTCTTTTCTCGTCTCCCACGCAAGCAGATCAGCCGCTTGGAGCGGTGTATAGATCAACTTGTCCGCGAATGTTAACGAGGATAGATATTTGCGGGCTTCCGGGTCGCGTCTCCATATTTCGTCAAAAAGGCGGAGCCTTGCCGCCCCAAATTCTGGGTCTGGATCAAAGCTAACAGCCACGAAGTCACGCGGCTCTGCAAGCTTAATTCGCTCAATGACTAGTCGCATTATGCGCGCAAAGCAGAAGGTTTGGACGTTATCAAGTTTCGGATTTATGTTCCGCAGGTCACGCCATGCCCGAGCATCTACGCCAACGCCGAATCCGACAAGTTGCGTATTCTTTATTACCCGAATGAAGTCTGCTAGTACGGCATCTCTCTTTGTAGCGTCCCATCCCAATATCTTGTATTCGCCCTGAAGTGGGATCAGGTCCTTCATGTGAATACCGCTGATGCCGTGCACAAGCTTTAGCTGTCGCCATGCGCTAGCAAACAAGTCCCAAAAGCTGGAGTCGGCCAAGTACCCCGCCATGCACACAAACTCGCCATTGGGCATGCTCTCTTTGCCGCTATCGTCAAAATAGGCGCGGATCACTAATTGTTCGACTCCCTCGGACTAAGCCATTTTGCATCAGCATACAGTGATTCCACTAGGATTCATTTCCTCTCTTCCCGGGAGTCAGCTTATCGCCCAATCAAGCCTTCTGATCTTCTCTGAATCGGCTTGATCCACGCGATTCGCAAAGCCCTTCCGACTTCCCGAACTGACAGCGCAACTTTTACTGACCACCTGGGTTCGAGTGGAATTATAGATATATATGTACAACCAATTTGGCGATTCGCGTAGTCATATATCTAAATGGCCGGACGGTAGGCCCCGGAGGTTTGCGATGGTTGAGAGTTCAAATCCGACAACTGGCGCACCAAGAGTGCGACCAGTCAACAGGCTCCTAAAGAAGGGCGCGCTGACATTCGGCGCTTGTCTAGCTCTGGCGGATGAGGTTTTCGCCCAGCAGGGTGGGGGTTCGCCCTGGACGCAGGCCGTTCAGGCGCTGCAAGCAGCCTTTACCGGCCCAATTGCTACTGGATTGGCACTGGTTGCCATCGTCGTGGGCGGCCTGATGTTCGCCTTTGGGGAGGGCGCGGCCAAGCGAACGCTGGCTGGCGTGATTTTCGGCGTGGGCATGGCTGTGGGAGCCGTGAACTTTATGTCTTGGCTCTTTCCGTGATCGGAACGGCCACTCGCACCGTGAGGGAACAATGGAACGAAGACGCAATCCCGTATTTCGAGCACTCAATGCTCCCCTCACGCTCATGGGAGCAGAGAGGAAGCTGTTCTTCCTTGCCCTAGTCATGGGAGCAGCCGTCTTCAACTTACTGCACACCTTTCTTGGCGGAATCCTGATGTTCTTGCTCTTGTACTGGTTTGCCCGCTGGGCCACCAAGACCGATCCTGAGATTCTCCGCCTTTTGCTCAATTCGTCGAAAACTCGCCGCCAGTACGACCCCATGAAATTTGCCCCGGTGACGGTCCGGAAGGTGCGCCATGTTTAAGCTGGCTACGGCCCTGAAAGGCTATCGCGAGGCGGGATCGCTGAACGACCAAATCAACCTGTTTGGCTTCGTGGACGATCACACATTTCTCACAAAGACCGGAGACGTTGGAGTCGTCCTGGCTGTGAAAGGAGTGGATTATGAATGCCTCGCCGCCAACGAGATCGACAATTACACCAAGCGGCTAGAGTCGGCATTCAAGATTCTGGACGATAAATGCCGCATCTACCAGTACCTCTTCAAAGGCAGCAACCCAGCCATTCCGAGCCGGAGACATGAGAATCCGATCGTAAACGCAGCGATTGAGAATCGAATCGCGTACCTCAAAGGCAAAGCACAAAGCCTGTACGGACTGACGATCTACTTCGTCATCCTGCTGGAAAACCCTCCGGCTAAAAGAACGGTCTCACGCATCCTGACGAGCGTCAACTCCGACCCGAAGCGCTCCATGAGCGAACTCAAGGCGCTTCTCTCCACTGAAAAGCAAGTTGCTCTGGTCGGCGATGAGATACAGGCTGCCCAGGCGATGCTTGCACAAAAGATTTCCAGCTTCATCTTGCAGGTGAATGATTTCCTGCCCGTTGAAATCCTCGACAAGCAGCGGGCGTTCCGCTTTCTAGAACAGATCCTCAACTTCGCGCCGCACAAACGCGAATCCGCACGGCTCAAACACGATACGTTCCTTGACTACTACCTCTCCGAATCCCACATCGAATGCCATCGCGGATTTCTGCGCGTGGACGACTACTACGTACGTACGCTGACACTCAAGGAACCATCGGCGCAGAGCCTTCCTCTGATTTTCCAGAAGCTCTTGGAAGTCCACGCCAATTTCTTTGTTGCAACGGAATGGCGGAAAGAAGAGCCGGACAAGACCCGCAGCCGGATTCACTCGCGCAGACGCCACTTTCACAATACGAAGCAGTCTTTCGTGAGCTATCTGAATACGTCGGACGCCGGGCCAGCAGCCCAAGACATTCTCATCGACGACTCCAAGGAAGCCCAAATTCATAGTCTCGGTGAAGCCCTGAAAGAATTGGAAGTCAAGGGCAACTATTTTGGTGAATTCTCACTGACGGTGGTCGTCTACGATCTTGACCTGGCGAAGGTCCAAGCGGCCTGCGCCGAGTTTTACAAGGTGTTCAGCGTCCATGACGCGCAGCTTTACGAAGAGCGCTACAACCTGCTCAACGCCTACCTTGCAACTGTACCGGGCAATACGGCATTCAATTTACGCCGATTGCTCGTCACGAACGCGAACTACGCGGACTACTCGTTCCTGTTTACGTTGCACACCGGCGACCGTGAAAACTCGCATCTGAAGCAGGAATATCTTGCGGTTCTCGAAACCAGCTATCACACACCATATTTTTTGAATCTGCACTACCGTGACGTGGCCCACACCGTCATTCTCGGCCGTACCGGATCGGGCAAATCTTTTCTGCTGAATTTTCTCATCACCAATCTACAGAAATACGAGCCTTACACCTTCATTTTCGACCTGGGCGGAAGTTTCGGGAGCCTCACCCAGCTCTTCGGCGGGTCTTATCTAAAAGTGGGCATCGAATCACGCGATTTCAAGATCAATCCTTTCGCGCTAACCCCATCGAAACGCAATCTCGACTTTCTGACGATCTTCGTTCGGGTTCTCGCGGAATCACAGGGCGAGGCCCTCAGTGGCAACCAAGAGCGCGAACTGTACGAACAGGTTCAGAACCTTTACGAGCTCGACGACCCGACTCTCCATACTCTCGGTACGCTGGGAAACACGCTTCGCCGCGATCTGGACGCCCGCCTTTACAAATGGAAACAGGGCGGGCAGTTCGGATTCCTTTTTGACAACGCTGAGGACACTGTCAGCCTCTCGCGCTTCCAGTGTCTCGACTTTCAGGGAATGCGGGAATACCCGCAGGTGTTGGAGCCACTGCTCTTCTATGTGCTGCACCGGGCGGACGCGATTATTCGCGATCCGCAGATCAGCCACGTCTTCAAAGCCTTTTTCATCGACGAAGCGTGGGTGTTCCTGAAGAATCCCAGCATCCGAGCTTACATCGTCGAAGCCCTCAAGACATGGCGGAAACACAATGCAGCGCTCGTGCTTTCCACCCAATCACTCGATGAACTGCGGAAGTCCGACATCCTCGACGTGATTCTCGAAAGCTGCGTCACGAAAATCTTCCTGGCCAATCCTGAGATGGACAGGGAACTATATCAGCAGCACTTCCACCTCAACGACCACGAAATCGAGCTTATCGCCGGCCTCGCCCCGAAGCAGCAAATGCTCATCAAGACGCCAGACACATCGAAAGTCGGCAATCTCAATGTCGATGCCAAAAGCTACTGGCTTTACACCAATGACCCCTTCGACAACCGGAAGCGCGACGAGGCATTCGCCACCTACGGTTTCGAGAAAGGTCTGGAAGTTCTGGCCGGAGTTCATCCGGCTTCGTCCGAAGCAAGAAAGGATTCCGCTGGAGGTTCGTTATGAAAATGCTCGCTTGCCGCGCTTTGTTGCTGCTCGTTTGCCTATGTCCGTTCTCGCTCGTTCACGCCGACAACGGCGCGCGAGTCGTGAAATATTCTCAGACCGACATCATTCCGATTCGCGCCAAGATCCGCTTCTCGACTCTGATCGTCCTGCCATCCGATGAAGAAATCTTGGACTTCACCACTGGTGACAAAGAGTTCTGGGTCATCAACGGCACTCACAATCTTTGCTACTTGCATCCCGCCCAAGTGGGAATACGCAGCAATCTCAACTTGGTCACGGCTAGTGGGCACCTTTATTCGTTCTTGCTCACGGAGATAAGCAAGCAACCGGGAAGCGAACCCGATTTAAAAGTGTTCGTCACGCCAAGCGACGGCCCAGGACTTGCCGGAAATATCGTGCCATCAAAATACGTCCGCGCCAGCGAAGTTGAAGCCTACAAGAGTGAGGTGTCTGACCTTCGT
>Ga0210410_10004868_pt1 | contig 11740 bp, 8 predicted proteins | sample IncBWC4MmetaG_FD_161058 | JGI IMG/M metagenome (GOLD analysis project Ga0210410, IMG submission 161058) | Forest soil microbial communities from Barre Woods Harvard Forest LTER site, Petersham, Massachusetts, United States - Inc-BW-C-4-M | ecosystem: Environmental > Terrestrial > Soil >... | reverse complement strand
CTCCATTGCTCTAATCAACTCCATCGGCAACCTCGGCAGCGGCTTCGGCCCCTACTGGATCGGCCATCTTCGCCAGACGACGGGCTCATTCCGCGCAGGCTTGTGGAGTGTTGCCGCCCTGCTCTCCCTCGCCGGCCTTATTGTCCTGCTCCTCGATCGGGCTCCGCGGCGCCCAGATTAATGCCTGGCCCACTCCTCGGCACGTGCCGCTCAAATTGGCTCCTTGCAGCTTCTCTGCATTCACGGAATAATCGTTCCCTTGCATTTCAGGAGCATTTCTTGACCAGATCAACTCGCTTCGCTCTGTTCGTCGTCTGCCTCATCGCTATCGGCACTGTTGCGCTCCATTCCCGCGTCGCGGCGGATGAATCGCCGCTGTACGGCTACTCCGCGGAATCCTCCCGCGCCGAGCGCCAATGGGAAGAAAAACTTCGCGCTATTCCCAGCCCCGATAACATGCGCGAGTACATGCGGCGCCTCTCCGCTCGCCCGCACAACGTCGGCTCGCCTTACGACAAGGACAATGCCGAATGGCTGGCCGCTAAATTCAAGGAGTTCGGTTTCGATGCCCAGATCGAATCCTACGACGTCCTTTTTCCCACCCCCCTGGAGCGTCAAGTCGAACTTCTCGACTGCAAGAGCGCGTCCAGCACCGACTGCTCCGTGAAATTTACCGCCAAGCTCGAAGAGCCCGCCCTCGCCGTCGATCCCACCTCCGGCCAGAAATCCGAGCAGTTGCCCACCTACAACGCGTTTTCAAAAGATGGCGATGTCGTCGCCCCGCTCGTTTACGTCAACTACGGTATCCCCGAAGATTACGAGCGCCTTGAGCGCCTCGGCGTCTCCGTGAAAGGAGCGATCGCCATCGCGCGTTACGGCCACTCCTGGCGCGGCATCAAGCCCAAGGTCGCCGCCGAACACGGCGCCGTCGGCTGCATCATCTATTCCGATCCCGAGGGCGACGGCTACTCTCCCGGTGAAACTTTTCCCAAAGGCGGTTTCCGCCCGAGCGAGGGCGTGCAGCGCGGCAGCGTTGCCGACGATCCCATCTTCCCCGGCGACCCGCTTACTCCGGGTGTAGCCGCGAAAAAAGATGCCAAGCGGCTCAAGGTGGAAGATTCTCCCGTTATCACCAAGATTCCCGTGCTGCCCATTTCGTATGGTGATGCGCAGCCACTGCTCGCCGCTCTCTCCGGACCGATCGCCCCTACGGAATGGCGCGGAAATCTTCCACTCACCTATCACGTCGGCCCCAGCGCGCTTAAAGTCCATTTGAAAATGAAATCAGATTGGAAATTGAAACCCATTTATGACGTGATCGCCCGCATTCCCGGCAGCACGATTCCCGACCAGTGGATCATTCGCGGCAATCATCACGACGCGTGGGTGAATGGCGCGGAAGATCCCATCTCCGGCCTGGTCGCCGAACTCGAAGAAGCTCGTGCCTTCGGCGAACTTCTGAAAACCGGCTGGAAGCCCAAGCGCACCATCATCTATTGCGCGTGGGATGGCGAAGAGCCCGGCCTGATCGGCTCCACCGAATGGGTGGAAGACCACGGCGACGACCTGATGAAACACGCGGTCGTCTATATCAATTCCGACACCAACGGCCGCGGTTTTTTCGGCGCCGAGGGTTCCCACACGCTCGAAAAATTCATCAACGACGTTGCCCGCGACGTTCAGGACCCGGAAACGAAACTTTCCGTCTGGAAGCGCGCGCAACTGCAAACAATTTCCGCCGCCACCGGCGCTGACGACCGTGCGGAAGCCCGCAATCGCGCCGATCTCCGTATCGGTGCTCTCGGCTCCGGCTCCGATTACGGCCCGTTTGTGCAACACGACGGCATCGCCTCGCTCAACCTCGGCTACGGCGGCGAGGACGGCGGCGGCATCTACCATTCCATTTACGACGATTTCTACTGGTTCACTCACTTCAGCGACACCGAATTCGTCTACGGGCGCGCCCTCGCTCAGACCTCCGGCACCGCCGTAATCCGCCTCGCCGACGCCGACATTCTGCCCTTCGAATTCACCGATTTCGCGGACACCATGCAAACCTACGTGAAGGAACTCAAAACACTCCTCCAGCGGGAACAAGATGAGATTCGCGAACGCAACAAGGAAATTGAGGAAGGCGTCTTCCGCGCGACCAACGATCCCAGGCATCCCACGTTCGCGCCCAAGCCGGAAGAAGTCGCTCCGTTCATCAATTTCGCCCCGCTCGACAACGTCATCACCGAACTCGCCAAAGCCGCCGAGGCTTACAAAAAGTCTTATGACGAAGCCGGCGCCCGCGGCGACCTGGCGAAAGCCTCCGCCTCTGCGCAGGAACTCAACCATCTGCTGATGGAAAGCGAGCGCCGCCTCACCAATCCCGACGGACTTCCCGGCCGCCCCTGGTTCAAGCACGAAATTTACGCTCCCGGCCAATACACGGGTTACGAAGCAAAAACCATTCCGGGCGTGCGCGAAGCCCTGGAACTCAAGCGTTGGAAGGAAGCCGAACAGCAAGTCGGCGTCGCCGCCAAAACTTTGCAGCAGGAAGTCGCTCTGATCAACGAAGCCGCTGCAAAATTGTCCGCGCTCCACTAATTGTTTGCTGTTGTAGCGGCCGCTTTCTGAAGCGGGCGCATTTCGTTTATCACAGGGAGACCACTCATTCCTGCCTACAACCTCGCCATCGTTGGCTTCGGAAACGTCGGGCGCGCCCTGTTGCGCCTGCTCATCTCCAAGGAAAGCGAACTGCGCCGCAAATACGACGTCCGCTGGCGCCTCACCGGCATCGCCACTCGCCGCTTCGGCTGGATCGGCGATCCCGAAGGCCTCAACCCCATCGCCGTCCTTAGCAACCATTTTCCGCAGCCCGCCAACTCGCCGCGCAATGTGCGTGAGTGGCTCGAACGCTCCAAAGCCGACGTGTTGTTCGAAGCCAGCTCGCTCAACACACAATCTGGGCAACCTGCCATCGATCATCTCGTCGCCGCGCTCGAGGCCGGTGCTCATGCCATCAGCGCCAATAAGGGACCGCTGGTACACGACTACCAGCGCATTGCGGCGCTTGCCCGGTCGAAGGGAAAACAGTTTCTTTTCGAATCCACAGTCATGGATGGCGCACCGATCTTTTCGCTTTTTCCGCTCGGTCTTCCGGCCACGGACTTGCGTGGCTTCGCCGGCGTCCTGAACTCCACCACCAACGTTGTTCTCACCGAAATGGAGAAGGGCCGCTCGCTCGACGAAGCCGTCAAGCGCGCCCAAGCCATGGGCATCGCCGAAACCGACCCGTCACACGATTTGGATGGTTGGGACGCAACGGTGAAAGTCGCAGCAATCGTCAATGTTTTAATGGGTGTCCCCCTGCGCATCGAACAGGTGCAGCGTACCGGCATCCGCGAACTCAGCGAGGAAAAAATCCGTTCCGTGCGCTCTGCCGGGATGCGCTACAAGCTGATCTGCCGCGCCGAACGCCGCGGCGATGGCGTCGAATGCCGCGTCGGCCCGGAACTCCTGCTCATGACCGATCCCATGGCCGGCCTCGAAGGCACCAGCTCCGCCATTCGGTTCGACCTCGACGTGATGAGTCTTTCTCTCGTGGAACACAATCCCGGCATCGAAGCCACAGGCTACGGCCTCCTCGCCGATTTTCTCCGCGCCGCCCAATCCTAGTTCTTAGACACTGCTATTTGAAAAGGCTGTCATCCTGAGGGGCGCGCCGTTTGCGCCCCGAAGGACCTCAACGTAACGTCCTTGCAATACTCATCTATCGAGTCTCGTTCACCCCGCCCGCGTTCCGTCCGGCACCACTTTTTCCGGCATTGCCAGCACTGGTGTAACCCCGTCCGCGTAGCCAATGTCGAAGAGCATGCCCTCCGATATTTCTCCGGCCATCTTCCTCGGTTCCAGGTTCACCACAAACAGCGCCTGCCGCCCCTCAATCTCCCGCGGATTCTCCCGCTCCTTCTTCATTCCCGCCAGAATCGAACGCGTGTGATCGCCGAAGCTGACCGTCAGCTTCATCAGTTTTTCCGAGCGCGGCACCTCTTCCACTTTCTGGATCGTTCCGACGCGAATATCCAGCGCTTCGAGCGCCGCAAACGCCACCACAGGCTTTATCGGTACCGGCTTGAATTCGCTCATGGTTCACCTGCGAAAATGCGCCGCATACGCCGGCGTGGAGATCGAAGCGTCGCACCGTTCATCGCGAATCGCCGCATCCGCAACCAGCCGCAGCGGAATAATCCCCGCCCAGACGGATAGCTCATAATCCGCCGCGTCATCTTCCACGCCGCCCGTGCGCACCTTTGCGGAAACTTCCGTCAGGGGCAATTTCAGGATGCTCGTCGCTTTCAGCTCCTGCTCGTTCGGCTGCCGCGCATCTTCCCAGCGTCCGGGAATCAGCTTCTCGGTGAACGCGCGCAAAGCCCCCAGCTTTTCCGCAGGTTCGCCGATCAGCGTAGCCGTGCCCAGCGCCACCACCGATCGGTAATTCATCGAGTGATTGAACACCGACCGCGCCAGCACCAGCCCATCCGTCAACGTCACAGTGATGCACACGGGCAATCCCCCTGCGGCCCCGCGCAGCATCCGGCTGGCCGCCGACCCGTGAAAGTAAATCGCATCGCCCACGCGCGCGAACATCGTGGGAATTACAAACGGCTGGCTCTCCGCCGCAAATCCCACGTGGCACACGAATCCCTCGTCCAGAATCTTGTAAATGGCCTCGCGGTCGTACACGGCGCGGTTGGCTTCGCGCACCACCCGCGTGCGGTCGCTCACTGCAAACGAATCAGGCATGGAAGACCTCGGAATGTAGCATGGCGCGGAGTTGATAGCCGGCGCCATCGCGGCATGAGTGGGTTACAACTTCTTCGATGGTATCACGCGATTTGAGAGGACTGGTGTCTGCGAAAAAAAACTACGATAGGGAAGGGAATTGTGATTTGAATTGTAGGTGGTTCGAATATGAGAGCGCCGGGCGGCGCGGGAATCCGGGCCGCCCGGCTGGGAATTGTCTGAAAGCAACACCTACTCCGGCACGATTACCGTTTTGTCTTTCGGCATCGCGTCGAGCGTTGCCTTATCAACGTGCAAATGCGCCATCACCAGCTCCGGTGGCGTGTGGGTGAGCCATTCCGAGAACGAAATATCCTGGTAGTTGCTGCTCTTGAACATCTCCAGGAAGACCAGGTCCGTATCCCCGGTATTCTCGATGTAATGCAGCAGCGTCTTTTCGATATACCCGACGTCTCCCGCCTGAAAGTCCATCGTCCGAGCCTTGTTCCCCGTCGCCACCACAGTCATCCTTCCTTTGCCGGAAATGTAATACTGCCATTCGTCGGCGTTCGGATGCCAATGGAGTTCCCGCAAGCCTCCCGGCCGCAGCGTGACCATCGCCATCGCCACGTTGGCTGAGGCCTTGAATGTGCTCGAATCGACGATGCGCACTTCCCCGCCTTTCGTCCGTTTCGTCGGCGGCATCTCCATCGTGCGAAACGCGAAATCGGCGGGCGACTTCCCGAGCGCTCCCGCCGCCGCTTTCTGGTCCGCGTCCAGCGCTCCGGGGACAGCGGTCTTGAAGATGAACAGCTCTTGCTTGGGGAGATTATTGAAAGCCTGCTCGCCCACTCCGAAGTTCTTGGCCAGCACCTCGCGCGGCAGATGCGCCATCGAGTCGCTTAGCAAGACCGTCTCTGACTCCGAAAAATCTCCATCGTCGAATACCAGCATGAACTCCGTGCCGTCCGGATCGAGGCCTTGGATCGAATGCGGAATCCCGCTGGGGAAATACCACAGGTCGTTTTTCTTCACGTCCGCGACAAAGCTCTTCCCGTCCGCATCAATCGCCGTAATCCGCGCATTCCCATAGAGCACAAACGCCCATTCGTCCGCCGTGTGCCAGTGCAGTTCGCGAACCCCGCCCGCGGTGAGTCTCATATTCACGCCCGCCAGGGTTTTCGAGACCGGTAGCTCCCGTACGGTCACCTCGCGCGACCATCCGCCTTCATACGTCCGCTTGTTCGCGAACGCGAATGGATATTTGAACGCTTGAACCAGGCTCTTCGAATCGGTCGCGGGCGGCCACATCGAATCCGGATTTTGCGCGTCCAGCGGCGCGTTGGCCGGGCCGGGAATGCTCTTGCTTCTGTCCTGCTTGGCATTTCCCTGTTCCTGCCCGGCGGCAGCGCTCCCGGCCAGGATCCCGGCCGCCGCAAGCGCCGCCGATCCTACCCCGATAAATCCCCGGCGTGTCAGTACCTCTTTCTCTGCCTTCTCCTCAGTCTTTTCCTCTGTGTTTTCCATCATGCGAGCTACCTTTCTGATTCGAATTTGTTTCCGTCAGAACGTCCGGACTCAGACCCAGGCTTGGTGAATTTGATGGGGGAAAGGTGAGCTTGGATGCAATTCAAATAGCCCCGCTGCCTTGGCCTCAGTTCTAGCCGGTTTGCCCCGGCTGTCCCCAACGGCGGTAATTGGCCCCGGCTTCGAAGTGCAAGGGCCCCCGCCAGTGTGAGAAACTAATTCTCGAACGATTGCATTTTTACTTTCGCCCGAGAAAAGAGATATGACCACACCCGGTTTGAACGTCCGCGCCACACCCGCTTTGGATATTGCCTGGGTTCGCTCCCAATTCCCCTCGTTGAAAACGCAGGTCAACGGCCAGACTGCCGCATTTCTCGATGGCCCCGCGGGTACCCAGGTGCCCACGCAGGTCATTCATGCGATTCAAAGCTATCTGCTGACCGCGAACGCCAATACCGGCGGCGCGTTTCTCACCAGCCGCCGCACCGAGGAAATCATCGCCCACGCCCGCGCCGCCATGGCGGACTTCCTTCACTGTGAAAAAGACGAAGTGGTCTTCGGCCAGAACATGACCACCATCACCTTTGCGATCTCCCGCGCCATCGCCCGCGAACTGAAAGCCGGCGACGAAATCCTGCTGACCACGCTCGATCACGACGCGAATTACTCTCCGTGGAAGGCGCTGGAAGAAAAGGGCGTGGTCATCCGCCAGGTGGACATTCGCGAATCCGATTGCACGCTCGACCTCGACGACCTGAAAAGCAAGCTGAACCAAAAGACGCGCCTCGTCGCCGTCGGTTACGCCTCCAATTCCGTCGGCACCATCAATCCCGTCGCGGAGATTACCAGGCTCGCTCACGCCGCGGGCGCGATGGTTTATATCGACGCCGTCCACTACGCCCCGCACGGCCTGATCGACGTCAAGGCGCTTGACTGCGATTTCCTCGTCTGCTCGCCATATAAATTCTTCGGCCCCCACATGGGCGCGCTCTACGGCAAGCGCCAGCACCTGCAGTCGTTCCGTCCCTACAAAGTCCGGCCCTGCAGCGACCAGCTTCCCGATCGCTGGGAAAGCGGCACGCAGATTCACGAATTGATCGCCGGCATCGGCGCCGCCATCGAATATATCGCCGAACTCGGCCGCCGCTGCGACGCTAGCGCGAAAACCCGCCGCGAAGCCCTCACCGCGGCGTACCACTCAACGGTTGCCTACGAAACCGGAATCATCTGGCGCCTCATCGAAGGCCTGAAATCCATCCCCGGCGCCCGCGTTTACGGCATCACTGATCCGCAGCGCTCCGCCGAACGCTGCTCCACGCTTTCCCTGCGCATCGGCAATCACCATCCCACCGCCATCGCCACGTTCCTCGGCGAGCGCGGCATCTTCACCTGGGACGGCAACTACTACGCCCTGAATCTCAGCGAACGCCTCGGCGTCGAATCGCAAGGCGGCATGCTCCGCATTGGCCTCGTTCACTACAACACCGCCGACGAAGTCGACCGCCTCCTCGCCGCCCTCCGCGAATTCGCCGCGCGATGATGCTATCTCGAACGATTCGAGCGAAACGCCTTTGTAGCGGCCGCCTTCTGAGGCGGGCGCATTTGATTCAACGTGGCTAATTACATAGTTCGCCTATAAATTCGACGAGGAAACAAAATATCTCTCATGGCTAAACAACCGAAACCTCTCGTACTCACCGTCCTCGATGGCTGGGGCTTCCGCGCCGAAACCAAGGGCAACGCTATCGCCCTCGCGCGCAAACCCAATTACGACGAACTTCTCCGCAAATTTCCCAACACGCTGATCCAAACCTCCGGCCCCGCCGTCGGCCTTCCCGAAGGTCAAATGGGCAACAGCGAAGTCGGCCACCTCAACATCGGCGCCGGCCGCGTCGTCCACATGGACATCACCCGCATCGATCTTCTCATCGCCAACAAGCAGCTCGATCAGGTTCCGCTCTTCCAGCAAGCCATGGAACGCGGCCGCCAGCGCCAGTTGCATTTCATCGGCCTCCTCAGCGACGGTGGCGTCCATTCGCACATCAACCACCTCTTCGCCCTCCTCGAAATGGCCAAGCAGTCGAAAGTCGAAAAAGTTTTCGTCCACTGCTTCATGGACGGCCGCGACACCCCGCCCAACAGCGGCCGCGACTTCGTCCGCCAGCTCCAGCAGAAAATGCGCGAATTGGGCGTCGGCGAAATTGCCACGCTTGTCGGCCGCTACTACGCGATGGACCGGGATAACCGCTGGGAACGCATAGAGCTCGCCTACCGCGCCCTCGTCCACGGCGAAGCGGAAACCAAATCCAGCGATCCCATTGCCGCGCTGCAGCAGAGCTACGAACAGGGCGTCACCGACGAATTCATCAAGCCCATCATAATCACCCGCGGAACCGGGCCCGCCGCGCCGCCCGTGGGCCTGATTCGCGACGACGACGCGGTCATCTTCTATAATTTCCGCGCCGACCGCGCCCGCCAGATCACCTACGCGCTCGAAGCGCCGGACTTCGACAAATTCGCCGACCCCAAGCGCCCGAAAAATCTCTTCTACGTCGGGATGACCAAGTACGACAAAAACTGGCCCTGGCTCAAGTGCGTCATCACGCCGGAAAAGCTCGAGCAAATCCTCGCCCAGGTTTTCCAGGAGCTTCAATACAAAAATCTGCGTTGCGCTGAAACCGAGAAATACGCCCACGTCACCTATTTCTTCAACGGCGGCGTCGAAAAGCCGTTCACCGGCGAAGAACGCATCCTCGTGCCTTCCCCGAAAGTCGCCACCTACGATCTCAAACCCGAAATGTCCGCCGAAGGAATCACCGACACGGTAGTGAAAGCCATCGAAAAAGGCGAATTCGACGCCATCATCATGAATTACGCCAACGCCGACATGGTCGGCCACTCCGGCAAACTCGAAGCCTCCATCAAAGCCGTCGAAGCCGTGGACGCCGGCCTCGGCCGCATCTATCAAACGCTTAAGCCGCGCGGCGGCGCGTGGATCATCACCGCCGACCACGGCAACGCCGAAACCATGATCGATCCCGCCACCGGCGGCCCGCACACCTACCACACCACCAATCCCGTCCCGTTCATCTGCGTCACCGAAAACGACGCGCTCCAACTCGCTCCCGGCGGCGCTCTCCGCGACATCGCCCCCACAATGCTCGGCATCCTCGGCGAACCCGCCCCCGCCGACATGACCGGCCGCGACCTCCGCCTCGAGCGCAAAACGTAAATGAACCGCACCACCCCAGAAAGCACCAAGCTCACCATCTGCGTCTGGCACCAGTTCACCGAATGGCGCCCACCCGCCTCCTTCGCCGACGCCATTCGGAGTCGCTGGCCCGCGATCCGCGTCGTCCATCTTCCGGATTACGATCGCCTGCCGCGGGAACTTCCCGACACGGACATCTTCGTCGGCTACTCTCTGCGCGCCAGGCAACTCGCCGACGCCAAAAAATTGAAATGGATTCATTCCACCGCGGCGGGCGTTGCTCAGCTCATGTACCCGGAGCTTCGCGATTCCGGCATCCTGGTCACCAATCCCAGCGGCATTTTTTCCGTGCCAATGGCCGAACACACCATGGGCCTGCTGCTCGCCCTCGCCCGCAATTTTCCGGATTCCGTTCGGCATCAGGATCAATCGCGCTGGGGGCAGCAGGAACTTTGGGACCAACCGCAGCGCCTCACCGAATTAAATGGTTGGGTGCTTTTGATCGTAGGCTACGGTTCCATCGGCCACGAACTGGCTCGCCGCGCAAAAGCGTTTGACATGCGCGTCTGGGGCGTTTCCCGCACCGGCAAGGGCGACGCGTCGCTCGCGGAAAAAATCGTCCCCATCAGCCAGCTTCATGAAGTTCTGCCTCACGCCGACTACGTTGTCGTCAGCGCGCCCGAAACCCGCGAAACCACTCACCTCATCGGCGCGCCCCAACTCGCCCTCATGAAGCCCACCGCCCGCCTCATCAACGTCGCGCGGGGCTCTTTACTCGATCAATCCGCGCTGCTCGCCGCCCTGCAGCAGAAAAAAATCGCCGGCGCCGCGCTCGACGTCACCGAACCCGAACCCTTGCCCGCCGCCGACCCACTCTGGAAAGCCCCCAACCTGATTATCACGCCGCACACCAGCGCCATCAGCGACCGCTTGTGGCCGCGCCAAACCACCCTGCTTCTCGATTTACTGGAACGCTGGTTCGTAGGCCGCGAACTTTTCAATCAAGTCGATCTCCACCGCGGCTACTAATCACGCTCGAGTCGCTCAACCCGAGGCGCTGTCATCCTGAGGCTATCCGATAGGGATAACCGAAGGACCTCAACGTTTGAATTTTGCACGTTGTATAAGTTGAGGTCCTTCGGTCCGCAAACGACGCGGCCCTCAGGATGACAAGTTATTTTCGTTTTTGGGTGGATGATTAATCTCTGCCGGCACAAAACTCGGCGCCTAATCTCCCACTCCGCCCTTTACCGACTGGTAGCCTTCCCGCGTATACACCACAATCTTCTGCTTCTTTCCTTTTTGATCTGTCACCACCAGCGGCCCGCCATCCGGCGCCACCAGTTCCACTTTAATCTTATGGAACTTTCCATCCTGGCTCTGATTCGAAGGCGTATACGAAATGCTGTATTGGTGCCTCAAAAACGCTGCCACTTCGCGCATGATTCCCGGAAGCTCCCCGTCAAATTGCGGGAACCACGCGAACCCCCCGGTCATCTGCGAGAATGTCTTCAGCTGGTTTTCCGCCTGCAGAAAATCCATCCGGTTCATCGTACCCAGTGACCGGTGCAATTCCAGGTAATTGCTCAGCGGCTTGTCCAGCCCAACGGCAAAAATGGTGGTGTCCGTGCCGCGCAGTTGTTTCATCGTTTGATCCAGCGTGTGCTTCGAAAACGTGTCCACTCCGGAGGCCAGCACCAGGATTGATTTCTTTCCCTTCACGTCCTTCAGCCGCTCATTCGTGTCCAGAATCGCATCGAACAAGTTCGATTCGCTGAATCCCGGGAAATACAGACGGTATATCGCCGACTCAACCTCATTCTTGTTTTGCGTGAAGTCGATTTCCGTCCGTGGCTTCATATCAAACGTGACCAGCGCCACCCAATCCTTCTGATTCAGGTTGGGAAAGAGCGCGCTCGCCCAATACTTCGCCTGATACCCGAACCACCCGTAAAACCGCGCGCTGAACTCCATCAACACCACCATCGTGATCGGAGCATCCGTTGGCCCGAAGTTCGTGATGGTCTGTGGCTGCCCGTCTTCCAACACCCGGAAATTTTCCTTCTTAAGGCCGGGAATAATGTCCCCATTCTGCGTCGCCGCCACCACGTCCAGCGTCACCACCGGCACTTCCACGGCGATCGAGACTCCGGCTTCCTGGGGTTTCTGCTGTTGCGGTGCGGCGGGTTTTTGGGCAGGCGCGGGATTTTCCTGCGCGGGTGAAGTCGGCTG
>Ga0210410_10004867_pt1 | contig 11740 bp, 15 predicted proteins | sample IncBWC4MmetaG_FD_161058 | JGI IMG/M metagenome (GOLD analysis project Ga0210410, IMG submission 161058) | Forest soil microbial communities from Barre Woods Harvard Forest LTER site, Petersham, Massachusetts, United States - Inc-BW-C-4-M | ecosystem: Environmental > Terrestrial > Soil >... | reverse complement strand
TGCCGAAGCTCATTTTGCCGGCACTGCAAGTCAATATTCGCGGCGGGCGGCTCCCGACCCCGGAGGACAACGGCCGGAGCTATCTCAAAATCCCGCTCGATGTGCTTCCCGGTGCTGTGTGGTGACGCCATGACCAAACAGAACTCCAAAGCTGGCGGCGGGGATAACGCCGAATATTACATAAATTCGATCCGCGAAATCTTCTGGCACAGTCTTGTTATTCGCGATGTTTGTCTATCCGCGGTTATCAGGGGAGGCTCTTTTTTTGCACACAACCTACAACCGCTTCGTCCCCACAATGCCGCGCTGCTGCCGGCAGCGGAAGCATCCGCGCGTGGTTAGCCTTGATGCGGCGGCCCCTGGGGGCGCATCCGATTGCTCGAGTTGATGAAACAATCACTTGCTGCGCCTCGCTGGCAAGGTGGTCGCGTAGTCAAATATTCGACCGCCGTCCATCTCCGTGCATTCTTACAATCGTAAGATAAAACTTGCGAACTGAAACATAACGGAAGTCGGGCTCACGCCATGATAGGCGATCATCACGAGGGGAGGCCGCTTTGAGGTACAGGCTTGGTTTGATCGTAGGTTTTACCGTCGCATTCGGCGGGACGCTATTGAGCACCATCAGCCTGTCTCTTGCGGACGACAAGATCGATACCACCAGCCGTACGGCAGTGATAACCGGGTTCAAGCCGGAGTGGACAGAACTTAGAGCCGCCCTGAAAAATCGCAAAAGTCGGATCGTTAACGGCGTCGAATACGTCACAGGCGAAACCGAGGGCCAACCCGTTCTGCTGTTGTTGAGCGGCATCAGCATGGTCAATGCTGCGATGACAACTCAGTTTGCGTTCGACCATTTTAGGGTCAGTCGGATTATCTTCTCCGGCGTTGCCGGTGGCCTAAATCCGGACCTCGAAATCGCAGATGTAGTCGTGCCGGAATATTGGAGCGAATACCTCGAAGCTGTTTTCGCTCGCAATGTCGGATCCGACTACAGTCTTCCCAAGTTTGCCAAACCGGCTCAGAACGAAAATTTCGGCATGATTTTCCCGCAACCCGTAGAAATTGCCCAAGCTCCCTTTGATCCGGAGGACCGCGTTTGGTTTCCCGTCGATCCAAAACTCATGTCTCTGGTCAAGACGGTCTCCAGCAGGGTTCAACTGAACAGATGCACAACCGATCGAAAATGCGTGGACCGTCAACCCAGGATTATCATTGGGGGCAATGGCGTCTCAGGTCAGGCGTTTGTCGATAATAGTGTTTTTCGGGATTACGTATACGAAGCATTCCATGCCGACGCTGTAGATCAAGAGAGTGCGGCAATAGCCCATGTTGCCTATGCAAACAAAATTCCCTTTGTTGCCGTCCGAAGCTTGTCGGACCTTGCAGGCGGTGAGCCCGGCCATAGTTCATTCGACGACTTTAAGGACCTCGCAGCGGCGAATTCTGTCCTGCTGGTGCGCGCGCTACTGAAGGCACTACCCTGACCATGGTGATGCAATGCATCTGTGTAGCGTCTTTTTCTGAATACCAAAAAAGCATGCCATTCCGATATTTTCCGAAACTGCGCCTCGTCGGCCGCCTGGCAGAACATTGAACATGAAGTTGAGCAAGCGAGACGTCGTCTTGGCGGGGCTAGGCGCGAAGCGCAGCCACGGCTCCCTTGGAGTCCGCCCAAAACCCGTTCGATCAAGTGCGGAGAATGGCAGCGCGGTGAGATCTCAGATAGCCGTCAAAGTGGCTAGTCTGTGGAGCAACGTCGAGTATCAAGCCAGCAGAGCGGACACGTCGCTGTTGTGCACCCATGTACGTTCAACACGTTGTCGCAATTACACCAGAAGGAGAATACCATGACCAAAGCCAACGTTCCCGAATCACACGCGTCAGCGGGCCGGTTCGGCCCGCTTGGGCGATTCCTGAGCCTCGCCTACGGCGCCATATCGTACATCATCTTCCTTTTCACGTTTCTCTACGCCATTGGCTTCGTCGGCGGTTTCGCGGTGCCAAAAACCGTCGACACCGTTCGAGAGATAACGCCGCCACCGCCGATGCATGCGGTAGCCGTTAATCTCGTACTGCTCGCCATTTTCGCGATCCAGCACAGCGGCATGGCGCGCCGCGGCTTCAAGCATATCCTGACGAAGGTTGTGCCGCCCGTGATCGAGCGCAGCACCTACGTGCTTTGCGCCAGCGTGGCCCTCATCCTGCTGTTCGCGCTTTGGCAGCCGCTGCCCCAGGTCGCATGGCGGATCGGCAACGCCAAGGCTGCCGCGTTCGTGTATTCATTGTCCGCAATCGGCTGGCTTATCGTACTCTACAGCACCTTCCTGATCAGCCACTTCGAACTATTCGGCGTGAAGCAGGTAGTGCTCAACGCGGTCGGCCGCGCCATCCCCGGCATCGGCTTCAAGACGCCCGGTCTCTATCGCGTCGTCCGGCATCCGATCTATCTCGGCTTTCTGATCGCATTCTGGGCTGCGCCCGTCATGACGTTCGGGCACCTGCTGTTCGCTGCCGCCACTACGATCTATATCTTTATCGGCATTGCACTGGAGGAACGCGACCTCATCGCGACGTTTGGCGACCAGTATCGCCACTATCGCGCCCGCGTGGCAATGCTTCTGCCGGGCCTGTTCTGAACCGCAATTATCAATCAGCGCGTTCGATCAAAAAACCGGCCAGTGATCCGAGGCGGACGTCCCGTCGCCGACCTACCCCAAGAAACCCCAACCGGCCAACGTGACGATCGACGAACTCGAGCGCGATCCTCACGGCGTTTTCCGGAGCTACAGAAGGCAGTTCCCTTTCATCAAGCGAGCCGACGGCACCGCACTAGTGCTTCGCAACAGTGATGTCCAGCAGCTCTTTACCGATCCTCGCACGCGGCAGTCCGAGAAAGATTTTTTCGAACTTCGCGGTATTCAGGAGGCACCCTGTTCGATTTGTTCAAATATTCAATGATCACCTCGAATGGATCTGACCATCGTCGGCGCCGGTCGGCGTTCTCAACGGCGTTCGCCTTTCGCGCGATGACCGATCTGCGACTGTACATACGCAAGGTCGGATGAGCTGATCGACAGCTTTTACGCGGAGGGAGAGATCGACTTTGTCGCTACGCCGAACAAATTCCAGCGTGCTTAACCGAAGTTGGCAGATGAGCTACTACCGACTACCTATAGCCAGCCTGTTGCCCTCGATTCATGCTCGCCACAACCTTCAAGTTCGCCTGTGAATAATGCAGCTACGGAACTATGGCACCTGGGTGCGATAAAATGCCTCCAGCATGGAATTGATTTGAGCTGGGGCAAGTAGTGTCGAGAAGTGACCGACGCCCAGAGCTTGACCAATTTTGAGCTCCGGGCATAGTCCTTGAAATCGATGCACGTTTGCGATTACGTTTTCCGAAGCGATGTAAGCAATTGGTGCCCCGACTGCACCAGCGGCGGATGTCGCATCATAACGGAAGATGTGATCGACTAATGCCGGCGCCAGGACATGCTGTGGCGTGCGACTGATCACCTGGCCGATGTGCCATCTCAGAGTTGAGTCATCCGTGGGAAGGAACAACAGTGGCTGCAACGACGCGAGCGCAACCAAGTAGTCCGGTCTGAATAGCGCATCTGAGATCGGACGCAGATTGTCGATAAAGGCGGGAGATGGGAACAGCACGCTGTCGATCATCACAGTTGCCGCAACGTGTTCAGGATGCCGAGCCACAAACTGTAGCGCGATGGTTCCTCCCATGCTATGGCCCACGACAATAGACTTAGGAAGAGTTAGCTCTCGACATAGGTGAGCCAAGTCATCGACGAAGCCTTCGACTGTATAGTCTTGGATCGGTGCGCTGCTGGCACCGTGGCCGCGCAGGTCCACCGCTATCGTCCGCTGGAAGTGAGAGAAGTGCGCCTGCTGGGGCGCGAAAAACGTATGATCGCATCCCCAGCCGTGGACAAATAACATCGGGGGCGCGGTACCACTGCCTTCATCCTTAAAGTAGAGGGCAACATCATCTCGATTTAGCTTCTGCATGAGAGCGATCCTAGTGTTTGACGTCGTGCCGACAACCGACCGGCGAGCTTCACAGATCGCCGCCGTGCCCCCAGTTAGAGCGTGGAAGGGCGCGAATGATAGAAGGTTCTTGCGGTGCTCCTGGTAAGGCAAACACGTCAAAATCCCAGGTGAAAGGTAATTTGGTCTCTGGCGCCCAGCCAGCTGGCCTAAGGCCGGAATAGACATCACGCTTGGGGATATGAGGACAGGCTTCAGCGTGGTCCCGACCTGCGCGATGCCCTTAAAGGACTGAAGCGATTCGACAGATCGAAGTGGTCTGCGAGCCGAAGCGCGTCTACTCGAGCTTCCTCAGGGGCTATGAGACGCTGCCGGTGCGGATCAAACCCTAAACTTTGCGTGAAGCGCGGGTGATCTTAGTGCGAAAAAGGGGCGCCTGAGATAGATGCGAGGTGCGCCCTGGTCGAGCGGCTCGCAACTCACGAGGAACTGGAAATATGATAGGACCCGAAGGTCTACAGATGGCCCAGCAAGATGGCGGCTTGCCAAGAACATCTGCCGCAGGCAAGCCGCCGGGCGAGAGCGGCGTCGCCGTTTTCAGGGTGCGGTGCCAACGCGGCTTGTCCTTCAGCGCAGCCCCCAAAAAGCACCTGATTTGGTTCCCGACATCGCCGCAGGTGCGTTATGAATGCCGGATGGCTGGTCAAGCTGTAGACCACGTGCCACCGGCGGGAACGCTGGCTATTACTCCCGCAGGAAGCGACAGCAGTGGTGACGCCGTGGGAAATGCCGACCTCATTCTCGTTGCGATCGAGCCCGGCCAGCTCGCGCTGGTAGCTGCCGAGGCATCAGCACCTGGAGCGCAACTGAGCGAGTTCCTATTGGGATATGACCACGCGCTATTCGATCTTGCGCGCACCTTAGCATTGGAGAGCGCGAGGGAGTACTCGAATGGACCGCTGTTCTGGAATGAGGTTGCGAGCGGCTTCATGGACAGTTTGGTGGCCCGTCACAGTTCGCCATTGAAAGGCGCGATCCGTGGCGTGCTGGGCAAAGACGAGCTTGGGCGTATCCGGGAGTACATCATGTCTCATCTCGAACAGGATATCGACGTTGCTTCGCTCGCAAGTATAGCGGGGCGCAGTCCGTTCTACTTCACTCGCATGTTCGCCCGAACTGTGGGCATCACTCCGCACCGTTACATTGTTCATCTCCGACTGCAACGTGCCATTGAGCTTATACGCAATGGCCAATATGGTTTGGCCGAAGTCGCACTTTATACCGGTTTCGCTGATCAGAGTCACCTAACACGCTGGATGCGGCGTGTTCATGGCGTCTCCCTTACCCAACTGGGGACTGACAAGGGAATTCGCGAAGAACGACGTCAGTGAGTTCACGGTGAAAGTTAGTGCGTCGCCATGGATAAAATCGCGCCGGAGTTCGATCGGGTAGCTCATCAGTATCCGAAGCAAAATATTCTTGTCGAAGTTGCATGAGGCGATCCGATAAATTCAACGATTCGGCCGTCGCCACCGAACTGCTTGCGAACTTACACGAGGTGTACGGATCCGCTGGCCGACCAGACCCAAGGTTATGACGGAGTAGTTCGAAGCGCAGGGTCCGGACGCAAGCGTGAAGTGGCTTGCCCTGACCATGAGCGATTTTGCGGGACGCTGCTAATCCGCCAAACGGCTTTGTTCGACAGGAATTGCAAAGACATAGCCGACGCCGCGTTCGGTCTTGATGACACGCGGCACCTTCGGGTCTGCCTCCAGTTTGCGCCGCAGCCGCAGCACCTGAACATCGATGCTGCGATCGAAGATGTCTTCGTGGAGCCGGGTTGCCTGCAACAGATACTCGCGCGAAAGCGGCCGCTCCGGCGCATCGAGGAAGGCCAGCAGCAGGGCGTACTCGCCCTTGCTCAGGGCAATCGGCCGTTCCTGCGGATCGACGAGGCGCCGGCTGCGACTATCAAGCCGCCATCCGCCGAACTTGTATCCGCCCCGCTCGACGTCGCGGGTGCGCAAGGACGATCCGCTCACACGGCGCCGCAGCACGGCGCGGAACCGGGCATACAATTCGCGGATACCGAACGGCTTGGTGAGGTAGTCGTCGGCACCGAGTTCGAATCCCACCACACAGTCAACTTCATCGCGGGCACGACCTGTCAGAATAATGACCGGGACGTCCGAACTGGAACGAATTTCCCGGAGCAGATCGAGCCCATTGTCCTGGCCGAGGTGCAGGTCGAGAATGATCGCGCTTGTGTCCCCGCCAGCTAATTGACGGGCCACCGCCGAGCGGCCCGTCGCCGAGACGGTCTGTATGCCGTGCTGCCCGAAATAATCCGAGATCAGGTGCCGGACCGCCGGATCGTCATCCACGACAAGGACAGGGCCAGAACTACAGTAGGTGGCCACGATGCGGTTGGACTCGACCTTGGTCAGCATGTGATCCGGCGTCCGCATGGCTGCTACGGACCGCGCAGAACCATAAATTGACACGGGGTGAATCTCGTCATTCGCCATGGCTATACCTTACCCGCAGAAGATCCAGCCCATCATCCTGACCGAGCCGCAGATCCAAGATTATCGGCCTAGGAGGCGTCCCCGCAAAATGGCGATTGAACTCTGTCCTGTTTGACGCAGATTTCGTCGGGACATTGTTATCTTCCAGGTATTTGATGACCATTTGCCGCAGCGAGGGGTCATCATCAACGACAACGACATAGCCGCAATCCGCGAGCATGAATTGATCCTCTCAATTTTTTTCGTCACTAAGCGGTGTTGTTTCGGCTTTGCCCCAGATCGCAGTGGTGGTGGCATAATCATCGTCGCTAGGCCTCGATAAGAGGCCGGACAATTGCGTGCCGAGCCGATGGAACCTTCGCCGATCAGATCCGTCATGTTGTTCTTCCTGGTCTGGCGGCGCGAACGCGGTAGTTCCGCGCCCCTGGATCGCGATTTAGGAAAGAGGGAGCCGCTGATCTTGAAGATTCCTGCTCTTTGGGCTCAGGCGACCAGTTCCGTCAGGGAAACGCCGTGAACGCGCCGGACCCAACGCGTGAGATGGCTTTGGTCAGCAAAGCCTGTGCGCACCGCGACATCGGCCAAGCCGGATCGGACATGACGAACAAGCTCGACCGCTCGTTGCCATCGCAAATGCACGACGTAGCGGTGCGGACTGACGCCAACGAATCGGGTGAGCAACCGGGTAAATGGAACGGGCTGCGCCCCGCTATCTTCGAGCGTGGAGACTTCGATGGGCTCATCGATGTGAGCAATCACGTAATCTGCAATAGCGCAGTTCCTTACCTGGAGCGCACCAAGTCGCGACCTGCGTACCAATTCGCGGCGGCGGCAAATACACCAAGGAAATGAGCGCGACCGCGATATGTTACAAACCCCGTCGTTGGGGAACTCTGAGTGCCTGCCCAATTCTCCACTCACAAAGCGGGACGTGCTTCGCGTGCACTCCCCAGGGCTCCGTGATATTTGGCCAAGCTCTCGCGAACGGCCTTGTCGTGAGGCGCGGTGTTGAGCAGCACGCGCATGATATCGCCGAACTGCTCCCGCATACTTCGAACGGTCGCTGCAACGAGACGGAGAATAGCCGAGGGATCGTCCAGCTTCTCAATACTTCCGATGGTTGCCTCGATGGTCGGATCTGTGGTCGAGGTTTCCGTCAGGGTGCGCAGCAGCCCTTGCTTGCCGCCCGACACCGCATAGACGGTCGCGGGCGCTTCTCGTGCCAAGGCGGCGACATCGTCCACTTTGGTCGCAAAATAACCGCACTCGCTGAACAGCTGACGTGCCGCCTTCACCACGATCGCCTGCCGCGTTGCCCCCATACTCCTCGCGGCGGCTCATTCCGACGGTAGGCCGTTGGCCATATCTCATTGCGTATGGGACAACCAAAACAGATCAGGCATCATCACCCCCGAGCCGATAGCGCTCTGGGAAACGAATCCGACTCGCTCAGGTTAGGCAAGACCTTACTGCGGGTGGCTTTCTGCCCGTCCACGCTCAAGCGCGGAGCGCATACAGGGGACGTCTAAGCTCATTTATCGGCAGCGCTCAGTTCAAACCGTTCTCGGGCGGCATCGATGGCATCGATATTTGCTAATGACCATGCGCAAAGGGCCCTGACAGGTACGCTTAACGATTGCCCCAGATCGGTCAGCCCGTAGGAAACGTGTGGAGGTATGCTGGGCGTGACCGTGCGCTCGACAAACCCGTCGCTTTCTAGATTGCGCAAGGTCAGCGTAAGCATACGTTGCGAAACGCCGGGAATCGAGCGCTTGAGGTCGTTGAACCGTCGGGGGCCGAGTTCGAGCAGGACAACGACGAGCACGCTCCATTTGTCGCCCACGCGGCGCAAAATGTCGGCCACCCGATCGCAGTCATCCGTGAAACGGTAACGTCCATTCTCGATCACAATCCTGTGCCCTCGGTATCAGCAACGTGCCTTCTTGGCAGATAGAACAAGGCATCTATCTACACCACGGTAATCATTCAATACCGAGGTATCTATGAAAGAGACATGGCTTGTAACCGGCAGCTCTGTTGGCTTGGGGCGCTCGATAGTGGAAGCGGCGCTGGCCGAAGGCCATAATGTCGTCGCCACGGCTCGCCACCCTCGGACGCTGGACGATCTGGCATCACAGTTTCCTGACCAGCTGATTGAAATCGCGATCAGCAATCCGGCAACGGCCATAGGATAGTGGCCTGCGAGTTGCCTGAGCCGCGGGCCGCTCACCTCTGATCGTCCGGACGCCAGCAAAAAAGCCGTCGCCGTGCTGACCGAAGCTCGAAACGCTTCATCACTCGAACGGAAGCTGCGCCTGATCTTCCGACCAATCGATGACTTCGAAAAACATTCACGCTTGAGCATTTCAGAATCGAGATCCGCAGCGGGCTGCTTCCAGTCGGGCGTCTCGCGGACGCGAAATCTGGTTTCCCCTCCCTGCGCCTTAGTCGTATCATCAGATGCCAGGGCGCCACGCACGCCCTCGTACATCAGGGTGAGGCTGTCGTTCGTGAACGCTTGATAATTCAATGGGACCCCCAACCCTATGAATAAGCCGCCGCTGATGCGCCAGCGACGGATCTCACGCACAATGACCACCAGAAGGTCACCGAGATGGTGACGGATTGCGGTTAAGGCGCAGTTATGGCGCGGCCCTTAGAACCCTTTACTCAGCAGGCACAGTCGATCGCGGGCCAGCCAGTTCAGCCGGCTCGCGGCGGAGAACGAGCCAGCCAAAGAGCAGCGTATCGGCGAGAACAACCAGCGAAGATACAGCGGCTATCGGCTCGCCGACTGCGTGTCCTGAGTGCACTAGACCCACACCGATCGTCAGGACGATCGTGCCAACAATCCAAATCGAGACCTGCACCAAAGCCAAGCGGTTAAGGTCAACCGCCGGGTGCAAGTGATAATAGATGCCGAAGAGGAAGAGAGACACCCAGCCCAGCAGATTAAGGTGCGCATGGGCTGGCATGGTAGAATGATCCTGGCTGATCCCCATCAGGATGCCCCAAATCATGCCGGCAATAACCATGAGCACGGCGGCGCGGAAGCTCAAAATGGAAGCCTTCATTTCGATCCCCACGAGTCGTATGAACGGACAATATCGTAGTTGGGGAGCCGCCTGCGGGTCAAGTCGATCTCTAAAGAACGCCGGCGTGAACCGGTCGCCCCGCACCTCTCATCGTCCGGATGATGCCGCGCATTTCGCGAGCGCAATGTAGTTGCCATTTGGTGCCGGCGGTAGCCCGCTGCGGCCAGCATCGGCGTGACGTCAACAAAGCTGTAGATGTCGTAGGACCAGCCATGCAGCAGGATGATGGCAGGACCATTCGCAGGGCCGGCCTCGGCGTAGCCGATGTTGAGCTCGCCGGCGTCGATTTGCTTCAGTGCACCGAAGGACTTGTTCGTGCGAGGCTTGATGGTTGGCAGAGCTGAGTTCGGTTTGGCTGATTGCGCGTTTGCAAATCCCATCAAACCGAGTTGAGCGGCAGCGACCGCTACAGCCGCTGTACCGAAGAAGCGGCGGCGACGAGGATTGATTTCTTCAGACATCGATTTTCTCCAATTCGATTAGAAGGGCTCGATTCATCAAGTGAGGATGCCGACCGGTCAGTGGTGGCCGCTCGTTTGCGGCATCCGAGACAAATCTGCCCGACGTACGCTACGTCCTCATTTCAAGCCGGCGCAAAGTTCATTACAGATATCATTCCCGATGATCCACGCCGGTCAGCTCGCTTTGATGCTCGATGGCAAAGTGCTGAAATCTTCAGTCCGAGACAGCATTTTCGTCACGGCCAGCATGTCTTCTGGTGGCACAACAAGTTTCCGGGCCTTCAGCTCCAACCAGCCGCCAACACTTGTAACGCGGGCGCACAGTTTACCGTCCGTGCGCATAAATTCGTGGCGTATCGCCCATCGGCTGCCGTCATCGGACAACCCGGCCAGCGCCGCGGTTACGATGAACTCCTGCATCGGGTTGACTTCCTTGAAGTACTCCAACTCATCCCTCATGGCGACCAGACCGATCGTCAGTTGCGCCAACTCGCTTATTGGGAAGCCGTTCTCGGCAAATAGCATCATGCGAACATCGCCGCACTTATTAAGGTACGCCGTATTGGACATATGTGCATTGAAGTCCATATCGCCCCAGCCCGCATAGAGTCTCTTGGAGTACATGGCATCCCCTGTTCATTTCGGGCGGATCTATCACCCGGGAATCCGCACCGGTAACGTTTCATAACCTTTAGCGAAGCTGGAGTAGACCCGCTTGGGCGGACCCACGACCTCGATCGTGTCGAAGCGCTTAAGGATCTCCTCCCACACGATCTTGAGCTGCAGCTCCGCCAGCCCTAGCCCTCTCGTCGGCAACACGAGATTCTCCGTCGATCGACACGGAGACTCTGATGATTGCCAGTTACGGGATCATCACAGGCGTCGACAATTCGGTTACAACCGTAATCGCATGGCGCCACCTTTTAACCGTTTTTAGACTGGTTGGACCGGCAGCGCGAACACGTAGCCAACGCCGCGCTCGGTCTGAATCACGCGCGGTGCACTGGGATCGGTCTCCAGCTTGCGGTGCAGCCGCAAGACCTGGACATCGATGGCGGCATACTCGCCTTTGCTCAGCGCGATCGGCGTCGCATTGGGATCGAACAGTCTTCGGCCACGCCGTTCGAGTTGCCAGCCATCGAATCGATATCCGCCTCGTTCCGGATCACGCGTTCGTGCAACCCGTTCCCATTTCCTGCCGCCGCTCCACGGCACGGGGGCGGGCGAGCGGTTCCCTGAGGCTGAATGGTTTTACAATATAGTCGTCCGCCCCGAGTTCGAGGCCGACGATGCGATCGATTTCGTCGAGACGATGGCCGGTCGTGATGATAACCGGAACATCCGAGTGGGAACGAATTTCCCAACGGATAAATTCGGAAGATTTACGGCAAGGCAGTCGCGTAACGGAACGGTGGATCAGCGGAGCTCCGCCATCGATGCAGGGCCGGCTGGCATCGCGCCGCGCTGCGGTCGACGCCAATTTGATCTTGATACCAGTCTAGACGATGAATGGATTGTAAAAAAGGATAGGATTGCTGCGATGACAAATAACCGCGCGCCATGGATGGATAAGGCCGAGCGTCTACCAGGGACTGTACAACGCGATCACGCGTGCGGTTGAACCGGAACTGTTCAAATGCCTCGGCAA
>Ga0210410_10004866_pt1 | contig 11746 bp, 5 predicted proteins | sample IncBWC4MmetaG_FD_161058 | JGI IMG/M metagenome (GOLD analysis project Ga0210410, IMG submission 161058) | Forest soil microbial communities from Barre Woods Harvard Forest LTER site, Petersham, Massachusetts, United States - Inc-BW-C-4-M | ecosystem: Environmental > Terrestrial > Soil >... | reverse complement strand
GCCGCCGAGAGCGATATTTCCCTGACTGTCTTGTTGCACGTTCGCGGAACTCTGCAGAGCGGCCAACGGGCTCGTTGAGACAGCCCGGAAATTCATCGGCAATTGGCCGATTTCCGAGGTTCCTTTGGAATCGCCAATAATTCCGTTCTCGGTGTTGATTACGGCGACCGTCTCCGAAACTTCCACCTTTTGAACCTGTGTCTCGAGCGTCATGGTGACGTCGATACGCAACGTCTGGCGAGCGTTCAGTTCCGCCGAGGGAACTTGAAACTCGGCGAAGCCGGCGGCCTGAGCCGAAAGCGCGTATTTGCCGGGCTTAAGGTTTACAAATTGAAACGATCCATCCGCGTCCGCTGTCGTGGAATGAATACTGTTGTCTTCCAAACTTCTTATCTGGACCGAAGCACCTGCAATAGATCCCTGAGACACGTCATGCACCGCGCCGACAATACTGCCAAAGGTCGACTGGCCCATAACCGGCCAAACGGCGCACAGCAAAGCTAGTACGATTGCTACCAACGCCCTACGCATGTCTTTCCTCCGAAAGAGAACGGTTCTTGGTTGTTCAGATTTCAAACTGTCTCTTGGAGAGAACTCTATTGGTATGTACGTGTGGAAAGCTGGACTGATTCATAAGCTTTCCGTTAGCGCCGGCGATGTTCGCACTATTTTTTTTGAGATGCTGCAATGAAGAGAGCAATGATCAGCGCGGAGCACATTGAGCCGACCGAGAGCGAAAAAGAACTTGCGGGCGATGGCTTCGAGAAGTTAACACCGGCAACCGAGCAGTATGTGACGCAGAGAGGTCAAACCTTGCGACGAAGCCGCTTTTCAAACGTGTCAGTTGGTACCTGAAACCTATAACCGATCCAGGGCTCGGTCAGTATGTAACGGGGATGCGCAGGGTCCTTCTCGATTTTCTGGCGCAGCTGCTTGATCACTACGCGAACAGGTTCGGTTTCTTCCCCGTACTCCGGTCCCCAGACTATCTGCAAAATTTTCCGGTGCGTAACCGGTCTTCCATGCTCAATCACGAGCAAACGCAAGACATCAAACTCTTTCGGGGTCAGATGAACACTGTTCCCGCGAACAGCAACCATTCGCATCTCGAGATCGACAGTCAACTCCGAAGTCTCGATTTTTGGAAGCTGTTGTTCGGCGCCGGAACGCCGCAGAGCAGCTCGGACACGCGCCAGTAACTCTCCGATCGCAAACGGCTTTACGATGTAATCGTCCGCCCCGGCATCCAGAGCAGCAATCTTGTCACGAACCGCATTGCGGACGGTCACAATGAGAATGGGACCTGCAAAGGACAAGCGAATTAACCTACAGGCGTCAAATCCAGTCATGTCCGGCAAGTTTATGTCCAACAAAACCAGGTCGGGGTGCTCCCGGACGACCATGTCGATGCCCTCTTGTCCATCCTTTGCCAAGATAACAACGTAGCCCGCTTCGTAAAGAGTTGTTTGCAGGACCCGGCGTATCTGGGGTTCGTCGTCGACCAAAAGAAGCGTCGTGTCGTTCATACGCCCCGGGCCTTTCTACAGATCGCACAACCGAAGGAGCGCGGAGTATGACTAAGGCGTCGGCGGACGCAGATAAGTTCAGAGCGACTGAGAGGTGCGTGCATAAGGGACCGGGCATGCTAGCGTCAGTCATGGTCAGCAATCTCCCAGATCATGGCAATTCAGCAGCGGGCGTGTATCCATATCAGCCGTCGCTGACCCGCGCTCAGGGTTCAGGAGCATCCCTCGTTCGAGTTCGCGTTCCGCCTGGAGCCAATCGTCCAGTTCGCGGCTTGGTTGTTCGCCGCGTTCGCGATAGATTTCGTATGCGCGACGTCTGATCTCCTCGTCACACGCCGAGTTTCCTACGGAAACCTCTCCCGTCTCCTCCTGGATAGAGGTTGCTTGGATCTCTGAAACTCGTTTTCTGTTTGGTTTCGATGACATACTCATGCATTTCCTTCCCAGCGTCATGCAGCTGTAAGCATCCGCAGCCTGTTCGAGAGAAGCTGTCTCGATCATCGAGCGAATATTCTCTAGGACGCAGAAGGCAAGAGCGCCCTCGTTATCAATTCACTGCACGGCGGATTCCAACAAGAGCCGTATCAGGTTGACGTTTTGAGAATCGTGATGAGCATTCCCCATAGGAGAGTCGAAGAATTCATCACGACCGCAAGGAATGTTTTGAGCGACACCCTTGCGCCCCAACAACGGACCTATATTGTAGGAAGAAGACCCGGAGCAAATCCGGTGCATTTTGTTTGGAAAATATAAGGTGAAAACCTCAGCGCCACGGTTGACTACTCGAAGCTTGGATGTCGGAACTCCTGCGCCGCCTCAAGAACCCCTGCGTGAAACTGGTCGACAGCCGCTACGTCGCTCGGCGACAGAGTATGATCGTCAGCGACACCCGAACAAACGAAGTTGCTCATCGATCCGGCGACCGATCTCGCCGTCACCGCGATGGTGCCCCGTGATGTTGTCGGACGCTGTTATCGAAATTTCTTCACCATCATCAACGCATCATAGTCTTCGCTTCGAATCCGCAGTGCCCGCGGCATCACGCCATACGATTCGAATCCAAATTTCCGATAGAACTTTCGTCCGCGCGGGTTGTCAACCGCCACGTACAACTCCACTTGATCCACTTTGAGACTGGCTGCCTCGAGAACGTGTTTGAACAGGATGTCGGCAAGCCCGGTCCCTCGTTGCTCCTCCGACACATACATGTTCCATACCATCCCGACGTGCCGACGCTTTATAGGCATCTGCTGGAGGAAGGTCGCGATCCCATGCAGCCTTCCGCCGACGAATGCCCCAAAAATTACCTCCCGCCGAAACCGCTCGGCGATCTGCTCGGAACTGCGAGCCGATTCTTCATCGTAATCCGCGGCAAACGCCGCAGGCGCTGACCGCAAGGCCTCCAGAAACAGGGGCTGGTACTCCGCACCGTTCGCTGCCTCTAGCTGTTTGATTTCTGTTCCGCTCATGAAAACAAAGCCTCCTTAAACAACACTTCCCAATCGCGTGTAGGATCGTCGAAGATTCCCACCGCCAGCGAAATTGCGAGTCTGCCAAACGCCTTATTCTGGATACCGCTCCTTTGACTCCCGCGGTATGCATTCGTGCTTCAACTTCACCATTCAGATGTTCGGCACACGATGGCGTGACGGTCGAATATGCAACCTTTTCGGCCATTTACCGCACGGGGGCGTAAACTGAGACCGGAGAAATCAGATGCACAAGATTGGCCTCATCGTCTATCCCTCTTTTTCTCCGATGAATTTGGCTGCCACGAGTGTATTCGAAACTGCAAACTGGAAGATTGGGTCGAACGCGTACGCAGTCACGCTGCTCTCGGAGCACGGCGGAGCGGTCCCCACTTCGCTGGGATCTAAGATTCAGACTTCGTCGTTTAAACGCCGCACCTTCGACACCCTCATCCTTGCGGGCAGCATCCCAGCCCCGGCAGCTACGCCCGGAGTGTTGAACTATCTTCGATCCGCTTTTCATCGAAGTCGGCGGATAGCTTCGATCTGCACCGGTGCGCTGGTCCTCGCAGAGGCAGGATTGCTCGACGGTCGACGAGCAACCACCCATTGGTATTACGCTAAAGAAATGCAGCGCCGCTACCCCAAGATCGCGGTCCACGAAGATCGCATCTTCATGATCGACGGATCGATATGGACATCGGCCGGCATGAGTGCGGGAATAGATCTTGCGCTGGCTCTCTTGGCGGACGATCTTGGCGCCGACCTCGCACGTGTGGTCGCCAAAATACTGGTTGTCTATCACCGTCGTGCGGGCGGGCAGTCGCAGTTCTCGACGTTGTTGGATCTGGACGCGGAATCCGACCGTATTCGGACCGCCCTCGCTTACGCGAAAGAACATTTGAGCGCGCCGTTGTCGGTTCAAGCATTGGCACGCGTCGCCTTTCTAAGCCTGCGGCAATTCAGCCGACTGTTCAGGGAGGAAACGGGACAGTCACCCGCGAAGGCCATTGAACGGCTGCGCGTGGAATCGGCGCGGCTGATGATGGAGGCTGGCCGCTTCTCCGCCGAAGAAATTGCCAGGAAGAACGGTTTTGGAAATCGCGAGCGGATGCGGCGTTCGTTCGTCCGGGCATTCGGACAACCCCCACAAACAATTCAACGCACAGTAAACGCTTTGAACCAATAACCGGACCAGTGGACCTACGGCCAAAATGTGGAGCAAGTTGGTCACGAGTCGTGATATCCGATTTGCGTTCCAAGCGAATTTCTTCTGGGAAACATCCGCGGATCGCTTGCCTCCGGATTGGTCCCGATAAACACGCTTCTGTCTATGGAGTAGTTCCTGGATTGTCGGCCATCCCGAAATTGGCCAGAAACGTTGATGCAAACGGCGTTCGAGAAAATGTCGATTTGACGCTGAAATTGGCGTGTCCGATTGTCACCCGTGCCGCTGGAAAGAAACGCAGAACCGGATTATCGGCCTAATCTGCCCCTTTTTGCCCCCGCGAGTTTTTGTTAAATGTCCATCCATCAGGAAGATGGATGGTAGGGCGGTGGGGATCGAACTAAAAGCGATATTGAAAACGCGTAAGTTGTTGACTCCATTAAACGCGAAAAATAGCAAAAACATCGAATTCGCCTGAGCGAGGTGCGCGGCGGGCACATGACCATCCGACAAATCCATAGATCGTCGGCGGCGATAGCAAAGCACCTGCTTTGCAAGCTCGCGAGAGCCGGTTCAACAGGTTTCACGAGCGTGAGATTTCGTGATTGCTGAATCTAAAGGGCTCCCGAGAAGATCACCAGGGCGGAGCTCCTGGTCCCAAACCAGATTCCGCATCCTGTTGAAATCTACTGGATCCTGTAGTTTTTAGTTAATTTATGACTAATATCTTATGAGGAGATGGTTGAGGGTGGTTGAAGTTTTTGGAATAAGGGTGCATACACAGCTACAAAATCATCTCAGAGCGGAGAATCCATCGATCTCTTCGTCTTGGTTTGCAAATTATGTTTTGGCGAAGGAACATTCTCTGTACGGGGTTTGGTCCCGGACCTTGACAGGGATGCAGCACGACTAACCTCACGCATGGCCGGGCCCACGGAATTTTTGGTTCGGATGGACCGCCACTCGTAGCCGCAGGCCCTAGATAGGGCAAACCCTACTCGCGCGTGGTTGGCCGAATAAAGTGAGCGACGGAATTAGTGAACGATCACGGTTAGGGGCATGCTACGGGTTGCTCCACTCGCGGTCTTGACCACCACGGTAACGGTGTAGGTGTTCGGGGGTGTGCCGAGGGTCGGCCCAACGACGCCCGGATTGCCAGACCCGCCGGCACAGCCCGACACGAACCCCACCAAGAATAAGCCGGCCGTTACAGCCATCCAAGCACGGCGCCGCCGCAGAGTTGCGACCAAGAAGACGACAAACGCGACCAGCAGCAGGATTTGAATCATGGCTCGTAGCGGCGCGAAGTTACGCGGGGAAAGCGGCGGAACGCGCAGGACGGTGGAGTGCGATGGAGCTGTCGTCGTCACTGTCGTCGTGACGGTGACCGGAGCATCGAGGGTGAAAGAGGCTGGCGTGGACAAACAAGTGCCCGCCGGAATGGAGCTGTTGCAGGTGACGGTCACAGGGCCGCTGAACCCACCGGAGGGCGCGAAGGACAACTGGAAACTTGCTGACTGTCCCGCAGAGACCGTGGCCGAGGTGGAACCACCCGGAGGAACCGAGATGGTGATGTCGGTTCCTTCGCCGGACAGAGTAACCGCTTGCGGACTGCCGGGAGCGTTGTCGGAAATCGTGATGGCCCCGGCGCGGGCGCCCGTGGCGGTGGGCGTGAACGTTACGGAGATCATGCAAGAGGAATTGGCGGGAACACCGCTGGCACAGGTGTCAGTCTCGGCGAAATCGCCACTGGCCTTAATGCTCGTGAAGGTCAGCGTGGCATTGCCGGAGTTGTTTACGGTGACAATCTGAGCGTTGCTCGTCGTGCCAAGCAACTGGCTTCCAAAGGGCAGCGCGGTGGCTGATAGATTTATGGCGGGGCCGGACGGGGTTCCGGTGCCGGTGAGGCTGATGGATTGCGGGCTGTCACCAGCATTGTCATTAATGATGAGCGAGCCGGCGCGGGTTCCTGTCGTGGTGGGAGTAAAGGTAACAGTGACAGTGCAGGAGGAGCTGGCAGGAAGAGAAGCGGGGCAGCCGCTTGAAGCAGCGAAATCGCCGCTGGGCGCAATGCCAGTTATGTTCAAGGTTTCATTACCGATATTGGTGACTGTCACCTGCTGAGCCGCGCTGGTTGTGCCGACGGCCTGGGCTGGGAAAGTGAGGCTGGTACACGAAGTTGTGGCGGTAACCGCAGAGGAGATTCTCTGCGCCGCGCCACGGAGGGCGATGCTGCCGCCCCCGCTTCCGCTTCCCGTAGAGCACGATAGACTGACGGCGGGGCCGGTGGAGATGCCATTGCCAGTCAACATGGCGGACTGCGGGCTGCCCTGGGCATTGGAAGTTACGGTGATTGAGCCGGTCCTGGTGCCCGTGGTGGTGGGTTGGAAGTTGACATTGATCGAGCATCCGGCGCCTGCGGCTAGGCCAGTGCCACAATTATCTGCTTCTAGGAAGTCGCCGCTGGGCGTGATGCTGGTGATGGTGAGCGTCGCTCCGCCGGTGTTGGTTAACACAATGGTCTGCGCCTGGCTGGACGTGCCAACCTTTTGATCCTTGAACGTCAAACTCGCTGGAGAGAGTGAGAGTGTGACGACAACTCCCGTGCCTGTGAGATTGACCATGAGGGGGGTGCTGCTGCCGCTTACGATACTGATGGAGCCTGTACGCGTCCCGGTGGCAGTCGGGGTAAAGGCGACGCGGATCGCACAGTTGCTGCTGGCCGCGACGCTGTTGTTGCAGTTATTCGTTTGCGCGAAATCGCCGCTGGCGGTGATGCTGGTGAGAGCGACTGCGGTGGCGCCACCGTTCGACAGCGTAACGGTTTGTGTCGCGCTGGTAGTGCCAACCGTTTGATTGTCGAAGATCAGGAGCGAAGTCGAGAGATCGAGGCCAGCCGAAAGCCCCGTGCCGGAGAGAGTGACAACGGGCACGCTTCCGCGCGCATCGCTGGTGACAGCAACTCCCGCGGTGCGCTGACCACCGGCGGTCGGGTTGAAGACGACGCTGATGGTGCAGCTCGCGCCGGGAGCAAGTGTCTGGCCGCAAGTGTTGGTCTGGCTGAAATCGCCTGCATTGGTGCCCGTGATAGCGATGCTCGCAAGGTTCAGCGTGGCGTTCCCGCTGTTGCTCATGGAGATGGGGAGCGGTGGACTGGAAGTTCCGACGAGCCGGCTGCTGAAAACCAAGCTGCCCGGCGAGAGAGTGATTGCCGGAGCGTTGATCCCGATGCCGGTGAGCGAGACGGTCTGCGGGCTGCCCACGGCGTTGTCGGAAATCATGATAGCGCCGGTGCGCGTGCCTGTGGCGGTGGGCGTGAACGTCACCAGGATACTGCAGCTCGACAACGCGGCAAGGCCGCTGCCGCAATTACTGGTCTGAGCGAAGTCTCCGCTGGCTGAAATGGTCAGGCTGGTCAACGGCAGCGCGGAGCTCGTATTGGTCAACGTCACACTCTGCGTCGTGCTGGGCGTGCCCACCGGCTGGCTGGCGTAGTTCAGACTCGTGGGTGACAGCGTTACCACCGGCGACGAGAGCACATTCACGGAAAGCGTGGCGCTGTTGTTGGCAGGGACTGGATCGGGCTCCGAGGCCGTGACCGTGTCCGTTGTCGTCAACGTGCCCGCGACCGTTGGCTTGAGACTCACGGTCACCGTTGCGTTCGATCCGGCGGATAGCGGCCCCAGGGAGCAGCTGAACTGGGTCGTACCCTGGCAGTTTCCTTGACTCGGCGTGAACGAAACGAAGGTGGCTCCGGCCGTGAATGTGCCAGTCACCGCAACGTTTGTTGCCGGGGAAGGTCCGTTATTCGTCACCGCGATGGTGAAAGTTAGGTTGACCCCGACACCAGCAGGATTGGGAGAAGCGGAAACGGCAATCGCGAGGTCGGCAGAGGCCACGACAGTAACGCTGGCGATGGCAGTATTGTTCGAGGGGAAAGGATCGGCTTCATTTGCCGAGACGTTGGCGGTGTTATTGAAATTGCCTGCGGCTATGGCTTTGGCCACGATCGAGAGCGTGGCGCTAGCCCCATTTGCCAAACTGCCGAAATTGCAGCTGACGGCCGTCGTGCAGGTACCTTGACTCGGGGTAGCGGAAACCAGAACGAAGCCGGCTGGCAGCGTGTCTGTCAAGGTGACACCCGTGGCCGTCGAGGGCCCGCTGTTGGTGACGGTAAACGAGAAAGTGACGTTGCTCCCCAAGTTCACGGTTTGCGGTGTCACGGTTTCCGCAAGAGAGAGATCCGCTGCCGGGTTCACCGTCGCGCTGGCGCTCGCGGAGTTGTTTGCGGTGTTGGGGTCGGCCTCGGTCGCCGTGACGTTGGCCGAGTTCGTGAATGTGCCCGCCGCGTTTGGCTTAACGACCACGATCACCGTTGCACTGGCGCCGCTGGCCAAATTGCCGAGCGCGCAAGTTGTCAACGGATTCGTGCAGGTGCCCTGGCTGGGAGTCGTGCCGATAAACGTTGCGTTCGCCGGAAGTGTATCCGTCAGGACCACGTTGTTGGCCGGCGAAGGACCGTTGTTCGTGATCGTCAAGGTGTAGGTAAGGTTGGCACCCAACAGGACCGGGCTACCCACGGTCTCTGTCAAAGCGAGGTCTGCCGAGGCATTGACCGTAGTGCTCACGGTCGCCGTGTTATTTCCGGGCACCGGATCAGTTTCATTGGCGGCGACGCTGGCCGTATTCGTGAGCGTCCCGGCGGCGGTCGGCTTGACTACGATCGTGACCGTAGCCTTGGCCGTATTTGCAAGAGTGCCGAGGTTGCAGCTCACGGTCGTCGTGCAAGTACCCTGGCTGGAGGCCGCCGAGACGAAAGTCACGCCTGCGGGCAAAGTGTCGGTCAAAGTAATGCCGGTTGCGGGGGACGGGCCGTTATTGGTGACGGTTAGCGTGTAAGTCAAATTGCTGCCAATACCTGTGGGACTCGGTGAAGCCGTTTTAGTTAGAGCGAGATCGGCGATGGGGGTGATGGTAACGGTAGCGCTTGAAGTGTTGTTGGCGGTGTTGGGATCGAACTCATTCGCCGTTGCGTTGGCCGTATTCGTAAGCGCGCCCGATCCAGTGGGTGTGACGGTAATGGTTACGGTCGCGGAGGTGTTGACGGCCAGCGTTGCGAACGTACACGTGACGGTGGTGGTGCCGGTGCAAGCGGGGCTGGCTGAGGCGAATGTAGCTCCCGCAGGGAGCGTGTCGGTTATCTTCACGCCGGTCGCCGGGGACGGCCCGTTGTTCGTAACGGTGAGGGTGTAAGTCAAAGGACTCCCGGCGTTTACGGAATTCGGCTGCGCCGTTTTGGTCAGCGACAGGTCGGCGGTCGCGAGGATTTGCAAGGTTACGCTCGAGGAATTGTTCGCCGGATTGGGATCGGTCTCGTTGGCAGACACCGTAGCGGTGTTGACGGGAGCGCCGACCGCGACGGCCTGGACTTGGATGGACACTGTTGCGGAGGCGCCGTTGGCCAGCGTTCCGAGTGCACAGCTGATGGGAGTGTTGGCGTTGCAAGTGCCTTGGCTAGGTACGGGAGCGGAGAACAGTTGCACGGCAGCCGGCAACGCGTCGTTCAGTGTGACCCCAGTCGCCGGGGACGGGCCGTTGTTTGTGACGGTAACCGTGTAGGTGAATGTGCCAGCGCCGAGATGCGTTGCGGCCAGGGAAGCAGTTTTCGTCACGGCTAAATCGGCGGAAGCCGTGACCGTCGTGGTGACACTGGCCGTGTTGTTGGCAGGGTTGGGATCGGTTTCGGTGCCGGCGACGGAAGCGGTGTTGGTAAGGCTGCCAGCTGCGACGGGCTTGACGATGATCGTGACGGTGGCGTTTGCAGCATTTGCCAGCGTTCCGATGGCGCAGGTGACAGTGGTCGTGCCGGAACAAGTGCCCTGTGTCGAAACGGCGGAGACAAAAGTGGATCCCGCTGGCAGCGTGTCCGTCAGGTTCACATTCGTGGCCGGAGATGGGCCGCTATTGGTGACGATGAGCGTGTAGGTCAAATTACTGCCAATACCTGCGGGACTCGGCGAAGCAGTTTTAGTTAGAGCGAGATCAGCGATGGGGGTGACGGTAACGGTGGCGCTTGAGGTGTTGTTGGCGGTGTTGGGATCGAATTCGTTAGCGGTTACGCTGGCCGTGTTGGTAAGCGCGCCCGATCCAGTGGGTGTGACGGTAATGGTAGCGGTCGCGGAGGCGTTGACGGCCAGCGTTGCGAACGTGCAGGTGACGGTAGTGGTGCCGGTGCAAGGTGGACTGGCGGAGGAGAATGTGGCTCCCGCGGGGAGCGTGTCGGTTATCTTCACGCCGGTCGCGGGGGACGGCCCATTGTTCGTAACCGTGAGTGTGTAAGTCAAAGGACTCCCGGCGTTTACGGGATTCGGCTGCGCCGTTTTGGTCAGCGACAGGTCGGCGGTCGCAAGGATTTGCACTGTTACGCTGGCGGAATTGTTTGCCGGATTCGGATCGGTCTCGTTGGCAGACACCGTGGCGGTGTTGACGGGAGAGCCGACCGCGGCGGGCTGGACTTGAATGGTCACTGTTGCAGAAGCGCCGTTGGCCAGCGTCCCGAGTGCACAGCTGATGGGAGTGTTGGCGTTGCAAGTGCCCTGGCTGGGAACGGGAGCGGAGAAGAGTTGCACGGCGGCCGGTAGCGCGTCGTTAAGAGTGACCCCGGTCGCCGGGGAAGGGCCGTTGTTTGTGACGGTAACCGTGTAAGTGAATGTGCCCGCGCCGAGATGCGTTGTGGCCAGGGAAGCAGTCTTCGTTACCGCTACATCGGCACCCGTAGCAGCTCCAACGCTTAACACCACGGAAGTGGGGTTGTACGTGATGTTCCAGGCTAGACCGCTGGGGAGAGTCGGGAAGTTGGTGATGGCGAACGTTCCATTGATGCAGGGCGTCGTCGCCGCGCAGGTCAGAATCGTGAAGCTATTGCCGGACGCGGGCGTGAATCCGTTGAGCAGTGCGACGAACAACTGGCCGCCCAGGGTCGCGGTCTTCCCCACATTTAACTGGCTGTAACCGGTTCCGACCGCTGTCCCGCTAATGTTCACCTCGAACGTGCCAGAGGCCCCCTGGCTGTAGAGGCCGGAGGTGCTGAGAATGCCCGGAGTGTTAAAAGAGCCGGGAATAATTCTCGCCCCAGGGTTAGAAATGTCAGCGACGATGGCGGGTGGATTGGCAGGGTCCACACCGAGTAGGGTCACGTCGGCAGCCTGGCCGAGATTGATTGCCGTACTCGACGAAATTTTCCCGCCGTTCACACGAGTCGTACTGCTGGCATTCTCGTTGAACACGCCGGTGAACGCGAGCGTGCCGGAGTTGGCGTTGACTGTGCCGTTGTTGTTGAAGGTTACGCCGACGACGCTGTTGCCCGTTCCGGTGGTCTGGAAGACTATGCCATTGTTGAACGTTCCGGTGGTGCCACCGTTCAAGCTGATCCCATTCCCGTTGGCGTTGGTCACCGTCCAGGTGCCCAGGTTATTAATCACCGCGCCGTTCTGTAGCAACAGCACGTTGGGGGTGCCAAAAGCGGTGGCTCCGGTAACATTCAGCGTCCTGGTGTCCAGGAACGGCTGGCCGGCAGGAATGCT
>Ga0210410_10004863_pt1 | contig 11748 bp, 8 predicted proteins | sample IncBWC4MmetaG_FD_161058 | JGI IMG/M metagenome (GOLD analysis project Ga0210410, IMG submission 161058) | Forest soil microbial communities from Barre Woods Harvard Forest LTER site, Petersham, Massachusetts, United States - Inc-BW-C-4-M | ecosystem: Environmental > Terrestrial > Soil >... | reverse complement strand
GATTGGTCAGAATGGCTCTTTTAGATTTCGGTTAGGTTAAGGCAGCTTTATATAAGGCGACGAGTTTTCCCCAGGCCCGTTCAGCCTCGGTTTTGCTATAGATTGGCGCGCCGTTCTGGACAGGCATATCCGGCACGCACCAGCCATGGAGAGCTGGATAGACTTCAATTTCGGCTGGAACCTTGGCGGCTGCAAAGGCTTCCTTTAGCTTGTCCTTCGCATCCGGCTGCTTTGAGTCGTCGTTCGACGCGATCCCGAAATACATGCGAGCCTTGATTTTCGGAGCGAGTAGATGCGGGCTATCGGGTTTGTCGGTTACCAGGCCGCCGCCGTGGAACGACGCGCCCGCGCCGATGCGATCGGGCAGTTGCGCGGCGGTCCTCACAACCAGTGCGCCACCCATGCAGTAGCCCTGGGTTCCGATCTTCCTGGTCTTGTTCAGCTCTTTTTGTGCATCGAGGAAGGCCACATAAGCGGTGGCATCCTTTTCGGCATTGCCGGGCGCGGTCGCTGACGCCATCAGCGGGCGGATCTTCGCCAAATCGTCAGGATTCTGAAAGTTGAATTTAGATGCATCCGTGAAAGGAGCTTTGGATATGCGATAAAAAGGATTGGGTACAAGGACGGAATATCCTTCAGCGGCAATACGCCTGCCAATTGCACGCATCGAGGGCCGTAGACCAAAGGCGTCGGGCCAGATCAGCACCCCTGGATAGGAGGCGGTCTTAGCGAGCGGGTGAATGAACGCGGCGTCACAGGTTCCGTCTGGAGTCTTGATCTCGACGTCCGACTCAACCAGTTCAGGGTCCGCTGCCGCAGCTGACGGTACCGTCGCGGCAAGGCCCGCACCCACCAAGAACGTTGCAAAGTCGCGGCGTGTGATGTCTCCAGAATTCGTATTGTTCGTCCGTTGGTTATTCTGTTCGTCTGTCATGGCCTACCTTCAACCAGTTTATCGGCTTTTGGCCTGGTAAACCAGGCTGAGTTGGCACGGTTCGGGAAAATCGTCACCGTCGTCCGGCTAGCGCGACCGGGAGGCCTCCGTTCCATCGTTGCCGAGTCGGTGCTCGTCAAACATCAACCATTGATTCCCAATCGCGCTCCCAACCTCGGCGCCGCCGAGCGTATGGTCGCCGGTTTGTGCGTCCTTTTCATGAACCCAGCCCGCGTTTTGCGTTGTGCAATGGTCTTGAAGCCCTCGACGCTGCTCGATCTCCACGGCACGCTGGCGCAACGAAAATACCGCTTGTTGTTTTCGTCCAAGCGCAGGCATCCGCCTGCCCCGAAAAGGACCGAATAGAGAACTCATCGACGCAGTAGCTGAAATGAAGCGGCGTAATCCCAACTGAGATTGTCCGCGAATCGCCCAGCGGATCACGTTGGCTTTCGGCGTTGAAATCGACAAGGATGTGGTTCGTCGTATCCTGGGCGTTCAATACCGGCCGGAATCGGACTCGGGAGGCCCATCCTGGCTTCCGTTCCTCGCCGCATGAAGGACAGTTTGTGGAGTTGCGATTTGTTCCGCTGTGAATCCGCAACGTTGCGAACGCATTGGGTTCTCGTCGTGAGGGGCCAATTCACCCGTCGCATGGTTGGTTTTGGTGTTCAGGGCGCCATCGTTGATGGCTCGGTCCTGTTCCGGACGCTCAATCGAGCGATTCGCGGTCCAACAACGCCGAGGTATCTCACCACTGACAATGATCCCTGGTATCGATTCCATCAGTGGCAGGCCAACCTCCGAGTGCTGGAGGTGACGGAAATCAAGACGGTGCCCGATGTGCCTTTTCCCATCCGTTTGTAGAGATCGGGCCGTCGCGGTGTTACTAGGTTCGCCTACCAGTTCAGCTCCTACTTATTTCGGGCCTTGGGGCAGGGGAAAGCTTCTTGCATGGCTTCTAAAACTAACAATGCGGCGAATTTATGGAGAAGCTCCGGGTGCCTATCGAGGTACTTCACTACGACTTTAACGTTCTGGCGGTTCGTCACTCCATCGGGGGTGCAGATCAGCCGTGCGGACGAATTCGCATCGTCGGCTCCCTGCGATAGGTCGACCAACTGCTCAAATTGCTGAAATCCATCAACGAAACCAATGCAGAAGCCAGCCCGAGCCGTTGCGTGATCGGCATCAGAATCGCTTGCCGCGTATTTGCAATTCTCGCGTAGTTCGTCGCCGGTTGTGTAGTTCGCTTGGCCGAAAGCACGCGCGCCCGCGAGCAGGAGCATCAGAAAAAGTAGTTGTTTCATGTGCTTCAACGCTAGCTTCCGTGAACCGCTTCGACCAGAGCACGGAAGGAGGTATTACTTTGGGTGGGGGTTTTTTGTGACAAATAAACGCCTAGCACGGTAACGACGGCGTGCCGCGCCGGCCCTTGGCAACCAAGAGTTTTCAAGGCCCGTGAATTCCATCCCCGTTGTGCTTGGATCTGCAGACGCACTAACCGGGCCCGCCGCTATCCATTGCGTGATACTGCCTGGGCGTCTCATTATTCATCTTCTTGAAGATGCGGCAGAAATACGCTACATCGCTGTAGCCGCAATTGGCCGCTACCTCTTTTACAGTCAGCCTGTAATTGTGCAACATGAACTTTGCCCGGTTCATGCGCACCAAATTCAAATAGTCACTGAAGCGCGTCTGCCCTTCCCGCCGGAAGAGTCGTGATACATGGTTGGGGGCGAGACCGAAGTGGTTGGCGACGCTCTCCCTTGTGATAGTGATCTGAAAGTTTTCCTGCATGTAAAGGCATATCGACTCGTAAGTGCGTGCGGCCTTGCGCGAGTGGCGCGAAGACCGCCTTGTGAGCAATCTCAGGCACCAATGAAGCAGCGACTCGGTGAGCAAATGCGCAAGAGGACCTTTGCTGGGCTCAGTGGCAAACGCCATCAGGGCGCCGAGGATGCTAAGCGTCAATCCATCATAGGCACCGCGAATGTCGGTTTTGGTCGCTTCTATCGGAATCCCCGACCGGCCGTTGTGTTTGGATAGGCTGACACTAATGTGCTTTGCTCCAAACAGGAAGCTAAGCATCTCGATAGGACTCGACCATTCCGGCTTGTCCCAAGCGTTGTCCGGCACGAACAGAGCGTCACCTCTGACTGGACGAATCGTCTTGATCAATCCATTCTGGGCGACTTCTACCACATGACATCCGGTCACTGGTACATAGAGCCGTGGGAAATGTGTCATGTATGCGAGCTCTGGCGGACGCGCGCTATGATCGGCAAAATAGACGTGGCGCACGCGAGTGCGGCAGAGAAAACGCTCCAGCGTCACAATGACGATCTGCGTGGCACGATCTTCGGGGCGGATCGCTTGCGGCTGGGGCTGGAGCACAGAATGTTACGTTAGTGCAACAAATGTGTCTTGTCTACTCTTTGCACCATTCCGCCTTCTCGTAGATACTTCCCCACAACCATCGAATCCGAACCACCGGGACTTCACAAACGGAGCCCGCGTTGCGGGCCCCGGTGAAAACAGTGAAACCCGCTGTGGGAATGCGTTTTGCGGTCTGCTTTGTGAAATCCCTAGCTTGGGGAGGCATGAACATGGCTACGCGACTCTGCCGTTTCCTGGGTTTTGTTCCGTGCGTTGGGTTCCTAGTTTCGCTGAGCCTCACACTTGCCTTTGCGCAGTCGGACCTCGGGACGATTTCAGGTTTTGTCCGGGATCCGTCGGGCGCGACCATTCCGAACGCGAAGGTCACCGTGAGCACTCAAACTGGCATCGATCGAGCCGTGAGCACGAATGAATCGGGCTTTTACACTGTCACCAATATTCCCGCAGGCCTTTACTCCCTCAGCGCCGAGGCCCCGGGTTTTAAGAAGTATCAATCCACCGGCAACAAACTGGACCCCAGTGGACATCTGAGCGTCGACATGCAGCTTACCGTGGGCGCCTCGACAGAAACGGTACAGGTGGTGGCCAGCGTCGTTGCCTTACAAACGGAGTCTGCTACGGTGCAGCAACTCGTCACCCGACAGCAAATCGATTCGCTCGAACTGAATGGCCGCAACCCGGTCGGCCTCGCGGCGCTGGTGCCAGGCGCTCGCTCCTCAACTCTGGCAGGCCTCAATTTCAATTTCTTCCAGGGGCCCGCGAACTTCAACGGCTCCCGCAACCCGGAAAACTTGATCACCTATGACGGTGCTCCTGGAACGCGCACCCGCTCCAACGGTACCAGCATAGGTGCCGCCGACGTGGACTCTACGCAGGAGGTCCAGATCCTTACCTCCAATTACGCACCCGAATACGGCCGTTCCTCCGGTGCTCAGATTCGCATCACGAGCAAGACCGGTACCAGCCAGTTTCACGGGGCTGCCTATGAATACCTTCGCAACACTGCCTTGAACGCGAATACCTGGGCGCGCAATTCTAACCCTGCAACCGCTTTCACTGCGCCCATTCACTACAACCAGTTCGGATACAACCTGGGCGGCCCGGTCTACATTCCCGGCAAGTTCAACACCGACAAAAGCAAAGTTTTCTTCTATTGGGGCCAAGAGTGGGTGAAATATCACTTTGTTGAATCGGGCTCCTCACTGGGAGGCGCGGGACTGCTCTTAGTGCCCTCCGCAAAAATGCGGCAAGGGGACTTCAGCGAACTGCTGGATCCCAGTAATCCGTATACCAATAAAGTCCAGCCCATAAAGGATCCGCAGTCGCCGAATCCGTGCACCGCAAGCGACGCGAGCGGATGCTTCCCCGGGAACATCATCCCCCCGAATCGGCTAAGTCCGAACGGGGTCGGTATCCTGAATGCCTGGCCGGTCCCAAATCTCACCACCTTCATCGGGGGCGGCAACTGGTTCGCCTCGAAACTCCACACCATCGACCAGCGTAAAGACACGGTGGGAGTAGACGTGAACCTGACGGAGCAGCACCGTCTCCGGTTCCGCGCCACGAATTTCGCATACTTGGAGTATCAACCCCTCGACGGCAATACCGACCGCACTCCCAAATTTTTTAATCGCCCGAACAAGACCGGCTCGCTCGACTATGTATGGACCCTTAGCTCCACGAAGGTTAACGAAGTTCTGATCACCGCCAGCCAGGATGTGGTCAGAATCCCCGTCGACACCGCCCACTTTTTCGATCGCACCCAGGCGTGTGCAGGTTCGGTGGTGCCCTGCAGCCTCAACTACCCCTACATATTTCCTGATGGAAAGCTGATCCCCACCCGTATTCCGACGGTGAACTTGTCGCCCTTTTCACAACTCAGCGGCGGACCCTATCCCTCCCACTCTGCCGGGCCCATTTACACCGCTTCCGACAGCTTCACTTGGGTCAAGCGAAACCACATGTTCAAGTTCGGATTCCTGTTTGAGCGATCAGGCGAGAACGACAACGATGAGATCAACGTTCAGGCCTGTCCCACTTGCACGAACAACCAGAACGGCCAATTCCTGTTCACCGACAGCCGAAGTGGTGGTACCGGTGTCGCGGTTGCCAACGCTGCCCTCGGCCTCTTCGATACCTATTCAGAAATCGGCCACCGCGCCTACACCATCTTCCGCTCTAACATGTATGAGGGCTTCGCTCAGGATTCCTGGAAGGTCGGGCAGAAGCTAACCATTAACTATGGCGCCCGTTACTCGGTCATTGTTCCCTACCATGCGGAGTGGGGGAACATGATCGTGTTCGATCCGAAGTTTTACAATCCGGCTCAAGCGGTAACTGTCGATCCCAAGACAGGCCTTATCACCGGTTCGCCGACCATCGATCAGCGATACAACGGCATGGTCATTCCCGGCAGCGGGTTTCCCTCGTCGGCCAACGGCCGAGTCCCAGAAGCCACCTCGGGTCTCTACAATGACTTGTTCCATAACGTTCCCAACCATTACTCAGACATCCAGTGGAACGATGTTCAACCGCGGCTCGGCGTCGCCTACCAGCTCGGCAACAAGACGGTCTTCCGCGCCGGCGCAGGCCGCTTTATTACTCGCTTGGGAGTGAGCGACTCGATCTTTCTGGGTGGGAATCCCCCGTTCCAGCCGAACGCCAGCGTAACCAATGGCTCGGCGGACAACCCGGGAGCAGGTGGAGCGGCTGCCATTCCGCTGGTAGTGACCTCTCAGACCAAAGCCTTTAGGAACCCGGAAGCGTGGAACTGGAATTTCACAGTCGAGCGCGAAATGTTCTGGAAGTCGCTCCTTAGCGTGGCTTACGTAGGCCGCCGTGGTTTGCGGCTGCAGCGCGAGGCAGATATCAACCAGCCGACCACAGCGGTAGTCGCCGCTAATCCAGGCGTGAATATCAATGCCCTGCGGCCTTATCTTGGCTTCGGTTCCATTCGCCAAACCGACAATGTGGCCACTTCACGCTACAATTCGTTGCAAGTGGCTTGGAACCGCCGCTTTACCGGTGGCCTCCTTTTCGGTGTCTCCTACACTCTATCGAAGAGCTTAGACGACGGGTCCAACCAGCGCGACGTCGTCCCAGACACCTACGATACGAGCATGCTCTGGGGGCCGTCGGATTTCGACGCTCGTCACATGCTTGTGCTCAACTACCTTTACGAATTGCCCTTCTTCAAAAACAGCACCGCGCTGACCGGCAAACTGTTGGGAGGGTGGCAGATCAGCGGCGTGACGCAATTCCAGACGGGCTTACCCTGCGGTGTAGCGGGCGCTACCGACTATGCCGGCGTGGGCCTCGATTCCAACTTCGGATGCGGCGTCAACGGCCAATATTGGGTCGTAAACGGCAATCCAAAGATCATCGGTACCTTTGGGCCCAAGGGCCAGTGGTTCGCGACAACTAACCCCGACGGCTCACCGATCTTTACCCAACCGGCTCCGGGTACATTCAACACTCAGCGTGTTCGCGACCTCATCTACCAGCCCGGATATCAGAACTGGAATCTCGGACTTTTCAAGAACTTCCGCATTGACGAGGAGAGAGGATTTCAATTCCGCGCCGAGGCCTTCAACTTTCTCAACCATCCGAATTGGTGCGGCGGGAGCGGGTGCAGCGGGACCACCAATATCGGACTTAACCCCGCCAACCTCAATACCTTCGGGAAAGTACTGACCAAGGGAGGTGGCGTCGGCGGCGGCGAGCGCAATTTGCAGCTCTCGCTGCGCTTCTATTTCTAGGGCCCGTTGGTGCAAGCGGCGGAATTCTTGCAAGTCGGGCGACGTATCGGGCACGCGATCTCACCAAGCACTGGGAACCGACGCAGAGATTCGACTTCTGCCGCTTCTGAATTGTCCGACACGGGCACAGAAGAGTAACGGACTCTCCGGATGTATGCGGGCCCTGGTTCGTGTCGGCACAATTACCGTGCTTCGGGTCCATGTAGCTCAGGCGACCGAGCCTTGTTCCTCGGGTAGCCCGATGAACTTGGCGGCGCGTCCGAAATTTTACCGGCAGAGTGGGCGCTCAGAAATGCCGCCAATTGTTCGTACTGGTCGCTAGCAATATAGTCGACTCCCGCGGCGGCGGCGGCACGCCAGCGCTCTCGGGCGGCCGCGAGCGAACCGAAATTGTAAGTGCCAAACCACCCGAAACAACTCAGTTCCTGTTTGGTCGCACCGTCAAGGGTGTAGAAGCGGATCCAGAGCCTCCGCGAGTGAGCGTAGTTGACCAGAGTTCGGAGGCGATGCTCATCTGCGGAAGTCCAATCGCCAGCCTGGTTTTGTCCCCCGCGCTCGACCACCTTCCAGGGATTGTTCCACCACCGCCGATAATTCGTTGCTGGTCCCGGCTCGAGCGTTTCAGGAAGTGACATAGGGTCCTCGATAAAGGAGTGCACGGCTCCGAACACTAATAGGCGAGCACCTGGTGGAACGCGGTCATAGAACACTTTCTGTTGCGCGTCGGATTCGCCCGTCAAGACCAGGATGGGTTTTACGTCCAGCGGTTGCAAAGTTCCCGGTTCCTGTGTCCGCGGTGCGGTCGTGAGCCATTCCCGGTACTTTTCTAGCACTGCCCATACCGCTTCCAAATGCCCGGTCGGTTCGGATTTGAAGTCGAGGTTTAGAGTGATCAGCGGCCAGTCACGATGGTTCCCTTCTTGCATTGCTTTCTCGGCAATCGGTCGGATATGTTCAAAGAAATACTGATCCAGGGTAGGTTCTTGACCAGTCATAGGAGCGCCGTGCGCCACGACCGACCACGATCTGCCATTGTACGGATCCGTATACCAGTCGAGGTCCTGTTCAACAGCCAGAGGAACGCCAGCAGAGAGAGCTCGATCGATTCGGTCTGCCCACCATTCAAAGTATGGATAGCAATTGTGTGCGTCCATTACGCTGCGTGTTCCAGGTGCGATGGACGTGTCCTGCGATCCGGCCGAAACGCATAGAGGAAATAACGACAGAAAGACCAACGCACGATGTACAAAGCGCATGGAGGCTCCAGGTCGAGGACGAGATCGAACATCAGTCGCGTTCACTCGGACGATTTAAATAGATCGGGTTATCCAGCATCTGAAGCGTTCCGTCGGAAGCAATCACATCGGCACGAAACCAATGATACTTGCCGTCGCTAGTCCAGCTAAAGTGCAGTGTTTGATTATCTTCAGCGATGCTCGCGTGCTTCCACGGAACGGTCGTCTGATTATCGAGCGAAATTCTCAGCATGCTGCCGCGACATCTTGAAATCTGTGCGCTCAAGCCCACCTGGGCTCCCACCGCCGCGTTCAGAGTGTCTCCGGCCATTGCTTTGTCCTGACCTACTGTTGCAATAAACTCGAGCAACCGGTCAGACGAAGCCGTTAGGTCAATGAAAGCGTGCCCCAACTTAACTCCGGCAAGGATTGCGGGCACCGATAACTCGGACGCATACACGACTGTGGTAGGACTGCCGATCGAGCCGATCTTGTCGAGCGGCCAGTCAGCGTGATGGTTGTCGCTGCCGCCGATGGCGGTGATGCGGTGGCCGTCCTGTAATTGCTTTTCCCAAAAACTGATTCCGGAGTATGGGCCCTGCTCCGCTCCGCCGTTTACGGCCTCTATTGCAGAAATCATGTTCCAGTCCATCGGTGCACTTGAGTCCCAGCCACATCCCATACAGACTTCTCCGGAGGGAGCGTTGGGATGGTTGATGGAGATGACACCGCCCGCCTCCTGGGCCATCCGAAGCATCGTGGTCATATCCGGAACCGCATTGCGGCCAATGAGGAAATCCACAAAATCGGTGGCGCCGAACAGGTTCGCGTGCCCGTGGAATGTCGTGATCTCCCGCCCTGGAATGAGCAGCATCCGATCGAAGTAAGGCTGCAATTCTCGCAGGGAATCATACTGCGAGATCGTGTTGTGGTCCGTGACCGCAATGAAGTCAAGTCCACGCCGGACAGCACCTTCCGCAGTCACGAAGATCGGACAGGGGACATCGTGTCCAGTTTGGCTTGCGCACCGGCCGTCACTGTGCCCGCTGTGCATGTGGAAATCGCCGCGATACCATTGCGCTTCTCGGCGCAGAGCAACGTCTGTGAGACCCGAGGGCTCAGTCCCATGCCGCACGAAATAAACACCTGCCTCAAATGAGGAGGTGTTTTTGGCACGGATATTGGGGACCCCGATCAGCAATCTCCACCGGCCAGAAATGATTTCTCCTGGGAGGTATGATGGCGTCGCATCGCTGCCGCTAATGGTGAAGGTGTCTTTGTTTCCACCACTCCAACCGCGAAAACCGTGGGGGTCTTCAATCCCAAGGTCAAGCGTAGTGTGCTCTTCTTTTCCCGTGTAGCGGAAAACAATGGTAATCCGTTCGACGTGGTCGGGGACATCGAAAGGAACTTCAATATAGCTGTGGTTCTGTCTCCCGTTCACAGTGCCGTGCAAGACGAGGTCTGGCGCGACCTCCGCACGGCATAGTGTTCCTAGCAACATCGCCAGGCACAGGATATGTGCGGCCAGCGAGTTGGACCTCAGGTAGTCCACAGACACTGAACAGAAATAGGGTCGTTCATATTCAGCCCATGCGCTCTGGAGGACGTGTCCTACCGCGATGTTTTGGCCGATACGGCAAGAATCGCTTGGCGATAACTTTCTTCGCATTCTAGTGCACTCGTTGTTCCCGGCCTGAGTCTTTTGGTAAGAAGCAAGAGAGCAGCGCATAGTGTGGACTTCATTGCTGTGCCACTTTTAAAACAAATTTCAGCATACCGCAGCCGCTGTTGATTCCGGAACTGGTGTTGATTGACGGTGTCCGTGAAAGCAAACAAGATGCAATCCGAGAGATCACGGAGGCTCTGTACCTGGCCGGCCGGACCGAGGATGCGCGATTGATCGAAGAAGCACTATGGGACCGGGAAGCGTGCAGGGCAAAAGACCTACGGCATCAGCCAAGCCAACGGCGCGTCCATACTGCGCGGGTATGCTGTTCCGCTCTTGTTCCCTCGTTTCCTGGTCCGCAAGCGCAAGCCTTCAGCCGGGGTCATCTGATGATGGTCGCAACCATAGCGCTCAAAACCCCATCTCCCCTTCCCAAGGATGTTTTTAAGCAGCTGCATTTGCAACTGACCCTACTGTGGAGCAAGCTCCGCGTTTTCCTGTCCGCTGTTCCGACGTTCCAGGGTGTCGTACAGCGGCTGGGCTGGCCAAGCTTGAGTTGGCTCGTGCGCGACCGTAGCAGCCAGGATGCGAACGTTGGGATTGTGGGAGAGCGTGAGCGTCTTTGCGCCAGCCGGAATATCCACCGGGTAGACGAAAAGATAAGAATAACGGTATGCCTCGTTAGCGGCTGCCGAGTCGTGGCGGTGCGAGGCAAACCATCCGATATCGGCACGCTTGATGAAGGCCGGCCGAAGCCCGATCATTTCGGCGTATTCGTTCAAGCGAACGCGCGGCGGGCCTCCGGTGCCCGGTCGCGCTGGCATTTGCTCTTCGTCTGTTTTCCAGATACGGTCGTCCCACTGGCCGACGAATCCTGTCCATTCCTCTATTCTCAGGTGCAAATCCTGACCCTGGATTTCGAAGGTAGTGTCCTGGTCGCCGTTGGCTGCCGCGGCTAGCAGGTAGAGACGGTTGAAGTTACCCGCAGGAAGATGGATGGTCTGTCCAGCGGCGGTTACCGCGTTCGGTTTTGGTCCGCCGGCCGCAGCCAGCGCGAAGCTGATGCCGGCATAATCGACTTTCTCGGGCAGCATCTCGGCAGGTAAAGCTTTGCCTTGAGGCGAGAAATTTGGTCGGTCGAAGTTGCAGTCGAAGCAGCCGGTCGCTGGCTTGTTGTCGAAACTCGCTACTGAGGTGTCATACGGCAGCTTCACTGGCGCGAATTGCAGTGGAGCTAGCTTTTTCGGGGCGGCGGCAAGTCTCACGGCGAAGCTGCGCGGCTGGTATGCGGTGAAAGAAGTCACGAGATCTCCACTCTGGATCATCGCGGAACCAAGCGGCTGCTCTTGCCCGTTTATCTCGCGCGCTGCAGTGAGTGGCGCCGCGAAATGGATGTGAACGTTGTTTGCAGGTTTTCCGTCTAGCTCGACCACGCGGACCACGATCTCGTCGCTCTGTTCGGCCTTCTTCAGCGCCAGCATACGCACACGGTTGTTGTCGATTCTGGCGAGCGAGAACTCCTTGCCCAAAAATCCCGGATGCTTGGTGCTTTCAAAGGCAACCAGGGGATCATTCAACCGATGTGCTTGCCAGTCGGTTTGACCTGGTCGCCAATCGCCGTCGTGGCCGGCCAGGCCAAAGTTGATGTCGTGATGCCCGATGTCCTGCGTGCCCTGATCGGTGTAGCCGCCGCGAGTTCCCGGAGTTCTGATCAGAGTCAGGCGAATGGTGTTGTCGCTGGGCTTGTCGGAA